>RCMY010002152.1_pt1 | contig 17913 bp, 19 predicted proteins | sample 2041341 | NCBI WGS metagenome assembly RCMY01 (sample SAMN09708234, study PRJNA481090) | Marine sediment metagenome, whole genome shotgun sequencing project. | reverse complement strand
AACGAAGCGCCGCGGGTCTACATGATCGCCACCGTGGTCTTCTTCTTTGTGTGGATCTACACCATGGCCCCGATCATGGCGGTGCCGATCGGCTACCGAGAGGCGGCGGCATCGTTTGAGGCAACTCGGTGGCAGATGTTTCGTCATGTCCTATGGCCGGCCGCACTTCCCCAGATATTCGTCGGTCTCCGGGTCGCTGCGGGGGTCGCTGTCCTGATGGTGATCGCGGTCGAGTTGATCTTGCCTCGCGATGGCATCGGGTACTTCGTCAACCGTGGCCGCGAGCTCGGCCTGCCCGACAACACGTTCCTCGGCGTCTTGCTCGCCGCCGTATTGGGCATTGTTTTTGTCGGGGCGGTGCGCCAGATTGGGCGCATCCTCACGCCGTGGGCTCCGGAAGACAACAGCCCCGGTCAGATCTGAAGTTGTTACAACCAGCAAACTCACCCTTGGAGGGGATCATGTCCAAAATTTCAACGAGGCGGCTTCCACGCTTCCTCGCACTACTACTCGTCTTCGGACTCGTGGCCACAGCCTGTGGCAGCGATGACGACGCCGCCGCCGGCGGTGACACCACGGCCGGTGACACCACAGTCGACGGCACCGAGGCGCCGGACGCAACCGATGCTCCCGACGGCAGCGCCGCCGTCGACGGAACGGATTCCGGCGGGGACGGCACGAGCGGCTGCGCCGCGACCGGGTTGACCGATCCGAGCGACTTCTCTCCCGACCGCACTATTGCCCGATGTGATCCGGGCTATCCGCAACCGCAGCCTCTGGCCGAGCAGGTCACGATCAAGCTCGGCAACCGCTTCCGGGCCGAGTTTGTCGCGCCGATCTTGCTGGCCGAGCACTACGGCCTGTTCGAGGAAGAGAACATCGTCGTCGAGTGGGAAGAGATCAGCCTCACCGACAGCATGGTGCCCTTGGATGACTGCACCATCGACTTCGCCATCGGTGGTACCGAAGCAGCGTTCCACAACGGTGTTGCCCAGGGTCTCGACGTTCGGATGGTGTTGGGGAACTACTTCCCGCCAGACGCCGGCGATCCCTCGATCGCTCAAACCGGTCTGTGGGCACGACGTGACGTCTTCAGCGACCCAGCGAACCCCGACATCACCGAGCTCAAGGGCGCTCGCGTCGCTTCCGCCGTGGGTCTTGGCTCCGTCGTGATCTACCCGCTGGCGCAGGCCTTCGATGACGCCGGCTTCTCGCTTCTCGACATGGAGTTCGAGCAAATTTCAGCAGCCGAGCAGTTCATCGCGCTGTCGAACGATGCTGTGCAGGCCGCCTGGATGCTCGATCCGTACTGGATCGAAGCGTCCGAAAGCCCTGACGACTACGTGCTCCTGGTGACCCAAACCCCCGGTGAACCACTGGGTGGCGTGTACGCCGGGCCGTGCGTCCGCACCGGTGACCGCCGCGAGGCGGGCGAGGCGTTCGTGCGTGCGTACATCCGTGCGGTGAACACCTACCTTCCACCCAACTACCAAGACGATGCCGAGGTCATGCAGGCGCTCGCCGACGAGACCGGTGCTCCGATCGAGTCGCTCGAGACCACGCCCGGCCTCTACTTCGACTGGGAGATGCGAACCAACACTTCGCAGAGTGCGCAGAAGTACTTCATCGAGTTCGACACGGTCGAGTACGAAGAGGTGCTTCCCGATGAGCAGGTGATGGATCGCTCGATGTACGAAGCTGTCGTCGGCGGCTGATAGAGATCCCCTCCAAGGTGCTGCCGCTCGGGTTCGCCCGAGCGGCAGTGCTGGGAGAGCCGCAGCTTCAGTCGGTGTCGAGCCAGACGTAGACGTCGGTAACGCCGTTGGTGTCCGGTTTGTCCGTCAGCTGTGTGGCTGCAGTCGTGAATGCGACCCACAGCCCGTTGCCGGAAACCGTGGGCTCGTAGCTCGCACCGTTGGGTCCTGCGGCCACGTCGGGCTTTGTTGCCCAGAGCAGCTCGCCGGTGGTGAGGTTCTTCACGAAGACGTCGCGAACTCCCGTCGATGCGGCGAGGCCGAACGTCGCAAAAGACTCGAAGGTCACCATCGACCCGTCGGCGCTGATCGAGGACCGGCCGCTGTATCCGGTTGGTTCCGACCCATCGCTGGTGGTGGAGACTCGCGTGGTGGTCCCACCGAGGCGGTCGTGGCGAAACACATCGGCGGTGTTGTTCGTGTCGTCGGCGACCAGTCCGCGGTCGGCGCTGAAGAACACGACGTAGCGACCCGATGCGGAGATCATCGGGTCGTTCGCTCCGTTGACGTCGGTCAGCTGCTGGCCGCTGCTCGAGACGCTCACCCGGGTGGTGGTGGCCGCCGCCCGATCGCGGACGAAGATGTCGTTCTGGCCGTTGGTGTCGCCGCCGACCAGGTTGGTCGCGTAGGACAGGTAGGCGATCGTTTGTCCATCGGCGGAGACCGTCGGATCGGCGCTGCCATTGTTGGCCTGCTGTTCGTCATCGGTTACCGATACCCGCTCGGTTGTTCCGGTGCCGACGTCGTAGGCGAAGATGTCGCGTCGGGCGTTGGTGTCGCCGGCGACGAGGTCCGATGCGTCGGAGGCGAAGGCGACCACGGCGCCGTCGGCCGAGATGTGCGCGGTGTAGGTCGGTCCGTTGGGCATTCCGCCGCCGGACGGTCGGGCCAGCCGAGTGGTCGTTCCGGCGGTTCGATCGTGCAGGTAGGCGCCGGTGATAGTGCCGATCTCGCCATCGACGAGCGTCGTCGAACTCGTCCAGAAGACAATGCGGGTGCCGTCGGCGGAGATCTGCGGATCCCAAGATGGTTGGTCGGACTCGACCCCGGAGCTCGAGACCGAAACCCGTGTGGTTGCACCGGTCCAAAGATCGCGAACGAAGATGTCGCCGGTGCCGTTGGTGTCGCCGCTGACGAGGTTCGAGGCGTAGGAACCGAAGGCGAGAAAGCGCCCGTTCTGGGACAATGCCGCGTCGTAGCTGGCCCCGGCGGCGGGTTCGCCGTTCGGCGCGAGCGACACGCGCGCGAGGCAACTGGAGCCGACGAGGGCGAGTACGGCCACGAGAGCAACGTTGCGCAGACACTTCATGGCAGACACCCCTTGGTTATGTCCGGACAAAGTACCACGCCAAAAAGATGACCGCCTTTTGCAGCCTGGTGGTCGCCAGCGGGGCTGGCGATGTTGTCGCCCGGCCGGAGTCCGTGGACGTGCAGCCACTGCGACGTCTCGAGCGGATGCGCCTGCCAGGGGCATACCGTAGGCATCGCCAGCAAGGAGGACACGATGCTCCACGGCACCACGACCGACAGCGGCACTTCATGACGCGCCAGACCATCGACGAGATTCCCGTTGCCCACACACCGCCCGGAGGGTGGACGCAATGGCCGGCGCCGGTGTTGGCCGGTTGCTCCGAGCCGCTGCCCGATGAGGCGCCCGACGTGCGCGGGATCTGGCAGGTGGTCGAAGTCGTCGTCGACGGCGAGGTCGTCGACGACCACCCCATGTTGGGCCAGGTGTCGCGCAAAGAGCAGGCCGGGAGCCGCATCGTCATCACCGGCGGTGGGATCGTCCACGACATGCGCTGCGATGGCACCCTCGAACACGGCGTGCACGATGTCGCCGCCGCCGATTTCAGCACGCCCGTCCACGTCGTCGCCTCGTACGAGGACGGTGTGCATGTCCTGCGCCCCGACGGACTCGACATCGAGGTGCGGCGATGGCGTGAAGGAGATGCCTTGGTGTGGCAGTACGTCGGGTTCACGGCCCGGATGCGCCGTCTCGGACCGCCGGAAGCCAATCCGGCCGAAGTCCTGGGTCGGTGATGGACCAACGCAACCGACGGCGGGGCTTTCGCTGCAATCAGAGGGATCTGGGCGGGGGTACTGCAGCGAACGGGTGATGCAGTGAACGCCTGTGAGACGCCGCTATGAACGCAGAGCAGCGAGCCAGTCGACGCGGCACCAGGTTCGGTGGCCGCAGCCGGTGCATCGCAGGAGTCGGTTGTGCCGCTTCGGTGGTACCCACCAGGCTCCCGGGGTGAGGCTCTGCTTGAGCGCATCGACGACGTCGACGGGAACCGACGCGCCACAGGAGGAACATTCGACCGCAACCCTGCGCCCATGCTCCGTCGCGTCAGAAAAGAGCGCCCGTTTGCCCTCGTTCACCACGGGCCCGACCGCCTCGACCGTCTCGTCGGCCGCTTCCTCGTCCGCCTGGTCGGCCGCGACCGGCTGGCTGAACAAGGCTCGCTTGCCGGCGGGGTCGGTCATCGCTTTCGATCCAATCGTTTGGCTAGCTCACGATAGGCCACCGCCGGCTTTGACCGGGATGCGTGTTCGAGGATCGACCGCCCCTCGCGCGGTGACTCGGCCACCCGAACCGACTTGGGGATCGGGGGTTCGAGAACCTTCAGTTTGTAGTCGCTTCGCACGGACTCGAGGATCTCGTTGGCCAGGTTGGTGCGTCCGTCGTACATCGAGGCGATGACACCGCAGACGGCCAGACCGCTATTGGTGAACTCCCGTATGTCCTCGATCGTGTCGAGCAGTTGGCCCATCCCCCGGAGGCCGAGCGTCTCGCACTGGAGCGGAATGATCACTTCATCGGCCGCAGTCAACCCGTTGATCGTGAGCACACCAAGGCTCGGCGGGCAGTCGATCATGACGTAGTCGTAGTCGTCGCGAACCTTGGAGAGCGCCTTGCGCAGGATGTGCTCGCGGCCCGGCTTCGTGAGCAGATGGACCTCCGCTCCTGCGAGGTCGATATTGGCCGGCACGACGGTGATGTTGTTGGCCTCGACGAGCACCGAGCGCAGCGACGTCCGCCCGAGCAGCACGTCGTGAATCGAGGCTTCAAGGGCCTCTGGATCGACACCCATGGAGTAGGTCAGTGAGGCCTGAGGATCGAGGTCGACCACGAGAACAGAGCGCTGGCGCTCGACCATCGCAGCCGACAGCGACAGTACCGAGGTGGTCTTCGCGACGCCGCCCTTTTGGTTCGCAAATGCGATCACACGCGTCATGGCCTGACCCTACGCCGAATCGATGGTCAGGTCATCACCCCAGGTTGGTGGCACCCGTCTCTCGCACAATCGACCGCCGGGTGATGAGGACTCGGTCTCGATCGTTGGGCCCAGGCCGCAATGGTAGGTTCGGCGCTTGTGAACCTCGTCGATCCGACTTCGGGGCTGGGCGAGCGTGCGGCTGGACTACGCCACAGTTAGGGCTCGCTTGCAGTAGCTACCCGCCCAGCGAAGGTGATGATGTCGTCGACGAGCAGGTCGGTCTGTTCGATCGCTGGGAAGTGGCCACCAGCGGGCATGTCGGTCCAGTGGATGAGGTCGTACTTGCGGGCGACTGCGCTTTGAGGGGTTCGCATCACCTCGCGGGGGAATCGAGCAACGCCGGTCGGCACGGTGATTCGATCGGAACGCGTCGCTGCGGGTGGGTTCACACGGTGTTCCCAGTACCAATGCGCGGCGGCTCGGAACGTTCCGGTGAGCCAGTAGATCGTGGCGTTGGTCAGTAGCTCATCGCGGGTAAAGCACTGTTCGACGTCGCCGTCGCAGTCGCTCCATGCGCGAAACTTGTCCACGATCCAAGCAAGTTGGCCGACGGGCGAGTCGTGCATGGCGTAGGCAAGGGTTTGCGGCTTCGTGCCCTGGATGGCCGAGTACCCACCTTCGGTTGCCGCCCACGCTGCGGTCTCGCTGAGCCACGTCTGTTCTTCCGCGGACGGATCCGGCGTGGCCGGGAAACCCGTCGGGAGCGTCAGGTGGATGCCGGCAACCGACTCCGGGAACATCGCGCCGAGACTCGTCGCCACGAATGAGCCGCGGTCTCCGCCATGGACCAGGTAGCGGTCGTGACCGAGCGCCTCTGTCATGAGGGTGTGCAGGACCTCAGCACAGGCATCTGCTCCGAATCCGGTGGTCTGTGGCACGGAAGAGAATCCGTGCCCAGGAAGCGATGGAACGATGACCTCGAAGCAGGGCTCACGTCGTACCAGTTCGTTGGCCACGCGCTCGAACTCGACGAACGTACTCGGCCAGCCATGGAGCAGGAGGATCGGCACTGCGTCTGGATTCGCGTTCAGCCTCGCAAAGTGCACGCGGTGGTCGCCGACCTGAGCCAGATGTCCGGGCAGGTGTTCGTTGATGCGTCGCTCTTGGGATCGCCAGTCGAACGTCTCGCTCCAGTAGTCGGCGAGCTCGGCTATGTAGGCCGGTGCGGCGCCGAGTTCCCATGCGTCGGCCTCGCCGAGGTAGTCGGGAAGGCGAGTGTCGCGGATCCGCGCCCGGAGCGCGCTGAGCGCCCCTTGATCGATTGCGATGTCCCACGTGCTGAACGTCATTCGAGCGAGCGTAGGCCAGTCAGCGGCGGCGCACGGCTTAGTGCATCAGGCCTTTGGCTTGTGCGAGCGGCAGATCGCAGACGCTGACCAGTCCAGGTGCTGCGGCGCACACGGACTCAATCGCGTTGATGGCTTTGGCGGCTGTAGCGATGACGCCCGCTTCGTTGTGGTCGATGCCGTGTCCGCCGACATGGGTGTTGATCTCGATGCCGGGGTTGCCGGCAACGACGACCCGATGAACTCCCGGGCGACCCTCGGGTGGGAAGGGCCAAAGCGGTGCGGCGGCTGGTGTGAGCCGGTTGACGTGTTCCATTACGATGGCCGGTTCGCCGTCGATGATGCCTTCGACGGCGAATCGAATGGCAGCGACCTCGTCCGGTTCGATGCGCATCATGGTGCAGTCGATCGGGTCGGTGGCTACCCAGGTCTCGTATCGTTCTCGGATCTCTTCGAGCTCGACGCCCAGCTCGTCGGCGAGGAGGCGCACGGGCCCTCCCCAGATCGAAGTCAGCACACCGGGAAGGAAGAGCATCGGAACGTGGTCGGGGAGTGTGCCGAACCCAAAGCTGGCTCCGGTGAACTCGGCGTCGTCGTAGCTGCCGTAGTCGCAGATTTCCTGGACCAAAATCGATTCGGCTCGACCCGTGAGACTCAGGGCTGCCAGCGGCAGCATGTCGCCCGAGAAACCGGGGTCGATGCCATTGATGTACAACGTCGCGTTTCCCGCACGACACGCTGTGGTGAGCGGGTCGACGATCCACGCGTCGGCGTGGGGCGGGTACACCAGCCATACCAGTGATGTGCCCACCACATTCACGCCAGCCGACAAGAAGGCGCCGAGCTCGGCGATGGCCGCCTGTGGTCGAGTTTCGGCTTGCGACGTGTAGACGACGCAGTCTGCATCGAGCGCCAGCAACGCGTCGATGTCGTTGGTCGCAATGATGCCCGTCGGGGTGTCGAGACCACAGAGTTCCGCCGCGTCGCGCCCGATCTTGGCTGGGCTGCTCGCGTGTACCCCGACGAGTTCCAGGCCGGGACGCTCGATGATCGAGCGCAGTGCGTGGCGGCCGACGTTGCCGGTCGAAAACTGGATGACTCGAAGTGACATGAGAGCGGAAGATCAATCCCGGTCGAGGCCGGCCGACGCGGCCGAGGTTCGAATCGGTTGAAAGTGGTCCCAGCGAGGGGCGCCAAATGCCGCCTCTGTTCGATCGCCGAGAATGGTGACACGGCTGATCGAGCGAGCGCCGTCATAGTCGTTGACAGCGCAGTGCTGGGTGGCTCGGTTGTCCCAGATGCCGATGGTGCCCTCGCGCCAGGCGTAGCGGCAGCCGAAGTGCGGCTGGGTGCTGTGGGCGTAGAGAAAGGTGAGGAGTGCTGCGCTCTCGTCTCGGTCGAGCTGGGGGATGCGCCGGGTGAATTGCTGGTTGACGAACAGCGATGGCCGGCCGGTTTCGGGGTGTTTGCGGACGACGGGGTGTTCGGCCTGCTGCTCGGGGTGGCCGTAGTTCGCGGCGGTGTGGATGGCGGTGAGGCCGCCGAGCATTTCCTGCATCGGCGTCGAGAGGCGTTCGTAGGCCAGGTGTTGGTTAGACCACATCGTGTCGCCGCCGGCATCGGGCATGTTCAGGGCCTGCAGGACCGAACAAATCGGCGGGGAGGCGTCGAAGGTGACGTCGGTATGCCAGACATCGGCGATGTATCCGCTTTGTGCTTCGAGTACGACGACCTCGGGGTGGTCGTCGTCGAGCTTCGGGATGAAGGGGTGGATCTCGGGCTCGCCGAAGCGGCGCGCGAAGGCGCGGTGCTGATCGGGGTCGAGGTGTTGATCGGGGAAGAACAACACGAGGTGCTCGAGCAACAGCTCACGCACTCGGGCGAACCCGGCGTCATCGATGGCTCCCAGACTGACGCCGTGTACTTCGGCGCCCAGCGCTCCACTCACCCGACGCACTTGCAGGTCGGTGTTCTCGCTGATCGCCAATGCCGTCCCCCTCGATCGGCCAGCCAGAAGTGCCAGCCAGCATGATGTGCTCGTCCTTACCCTGCTCGTTGACCGCATCGCCCGTCAACCGACCGAATCGCTGGGGTGGCGGGTGAGTCAGAGAATGTAGTCGTCGTTGCTGGCCCTGACGGTGACGAAAACGGCGTGCCCGCACATGTCGAGGAGTTCGGCCAGCCGCGCGTTGAGTCGCCGATCGACGACGGAAACAAGCGTCTTGGTTGGCTGGCCACCGCGGTCTTCCTGGAACTCAACGGACCTTCGGTCAGCTCGGCCACCAACAACGAGGTTTACGATCTGGTGCTATCCGTGGCCGCCGCCGACGTCGCTCTGGAGAGCTTGACTGAGTCGCTTCGCCGCCTCGGTGGAGTCGAACTGGCCTAGACCGCCGAACCAGGTGTCTCTTGGAGCGGGTGAGGGTAATCGAAACCCCGTATTCAGCTTGGGAAGCTGATGTTCTACCATTGAACTACACCCGCAGAGCCGCCCACTGTATGCCTCGGCGGGCCGATTCGCCACAGCGGTGAGCCGCCGCATTCGCCCGACGCCACAGCTGCTGACACCATCGCCGACGCGTCTTCGCGCCGGCGATGAGGCCAGTCGGTCGTCGTGTCTCTACAGGTCGGCGCAGACCTCTGCGGCTGCGGCGGCATCGGCAGCGAGATCGTCGCTCGGGCCGTCGTCCTCGTTGAACGTGTCGAGATCGGCAACGCTGTACGAGCTGAGTTCCTCGGCGAAGCACGCCGCTGCTTCCGGGGTCTCACCCTCGTTCTCGAACCACTCGATGAGCTCGGCATCGCTCGAGTCGCCATCGTCACTGCTGCAAGCTCCTGCGAACAGAAGTCCGCTCGCGATAAATCCAAGTGCAATTTTTTTCATGTGTTCCTTTGCGGCCCGCAGCCGCCCGCTTGATCCGTAACGCAATTTGCGCTTGGCGAGACTAGCGGAGCACCGCACCGGTCATGGCGACCGTTGGTCGATGGCTGCCAGTTCGCAGCCGAGCGCTGTCGTAGCGACTGGCCCGATCGGTTCACCACTGCCACGGTCGTTGCCGTCCTCGACCCGGCTGCGCGCTCATGCTCGGCGGTTTCGGAATCGGTAGGGTCCAATCATGGAGCGGCACTTCTTCGAGCAGGTTCTCGATGCCTTCGAGGGGTTCAGTGACGACGGCCACGGCGAGCTGCACGCCAAAGCGCATCGGTACGGCTTGAAGGTTTGGTACGACACGGCCTTCAAAGAGCATTACGAGGCGCAGGTCATAGGCGGGCGAACGACCGACGTGCAGATCGAGATCGGGTTTCATCTCGAGTACGCCAAGCCCGAGGCCAACGACGCCGTACTCAACCGACTACTCGCGGCAAAGAAGCAGTGGCGCAAGACGTTGGGCAAGGAAGCCGTTGCCGGCGAGTTTCTCGGCGCCGATCGGTGGCGCCGGATCTCCGAAACGTGGCCATTGCCGAGCTTGGAAGACGAGGAAGCGGTGATGGAGGTTGCCGCTCGCCTCGCCGACTACGTCGATGCGATCGAGCCGCTTCGTACGCTGTAGAGCGTCGCTACTGCTGTTCGACCAACAGCAGGTAGCCGTCTTCGACCGTCGGTTCGGCGAGAGACGCGTCCTGCGGGGGCGTACCGACATTGCGAAAGGTGCCGTCGGCCTGGCGCCAGGATGCACGGACTGGGTCGTCGGGCGCGGTGGCCGATAGCCAAACGAGACCTCGAGCATGGGTAGCCAGCTGGGCCGGCGTGCCGGCGAACACGCATCTCCCTGCGTCGAGCACCAGAATTCGGTCGGCGATTGCGGCGGCCTCGTCGATGAGGTGCGTCGAGACGATGACGGTCGCTGACGTTGCGAGTCCGGTGAGTACGGTGCGAAGCCGAAGCCGCTCGTCGGGGTCGAGACCCGCAGAAGGCTCGTCCAACAAGAGCAGCGTGGGGGAACCCAAGATGGCTTGTGCAACACCCAGCCGGCGGAGCATGCCGGCCGAGAGGTCACCGGTTTTGTCACGCTGACGGTCGGAAAGCCCGACCTGGCGAAGGGCCGACGAGACCAGTCGTTGGCGCGATCGTTTCGGACCGAGTTCCTTCAACACGGCGAGGTAGTCGACGACGTCGAACGCGGTCGCGCGCTCGTTGAAGCGCGGCGTCTGCGGGGCGTATCCGAGCCGTCGACGTATCTCGATACGGTCGGTCTCGCGAGACGGGTCGAGGCCGTCGATCCGAATGGAGCCGCCGTCTGGTTGGGTCACCGTCGTCAGGCACCGCAACAGCGAGGTTTTCCCGGCGCCGTTCGGACCCAACACGGCGACGATGCCGCCATGGGCAAAGACGGACACCCCGTCGAGTGCAACTCGATCGCCATGCACAACCCGAAGGTCCGACGCCAAAATGTCGGCCGCCGTCATCGGATCTCCAGGTGTTCGAACATGTCGCGGCGGACGTAGGCCAACATCGCGCTGGCGACGAGAATCGAAACCGAAAGCAGCTGGCCACCAAATCCGAACAGCCGAGTGATGTCGGCCAGGTTGTTGTTGGAGATGATGACGGTCAGTGCCCAGGCCCCGACGACGGCCAGGGCCGACGTGCGCAGGGGTTTCCACGTGCTGAGCGCCATCGTCGCGGAGCCGAGCGCTATCCCAGGCAGCAGCCAGGCGGCCGCCAGCCATGTGTTCGTGTGCAGCAACAATCCGGCGATGGCCACCAGCGGCGCGGTCAACACCAACACGCCAACCGCTCGAATGGTGAGAAGGCGCAACCCCGACATCGGCGCCGCCAATGACGACTCGTACGACGGATCGGACGCAGGCCCGTAGGCGAGAGCGATACCGATCACCGGAACGAGCGGCGCCAGCGCGATGTAGCCGGCTTGTGAAGCGGACTCGCTGCCGTCGAGGGTCAACGCGAAGACCATCGCGAGCCCTACCGAGATCCACCACGCTCGGCGCAGCGTGGGGGCAGACAGGAGTAGTCGGCCGACGGGCTCCGGTACGCCGATGAAGGTCAACGCCCGTTCGAGTCGCGTTGCGGGTGGCGCGTCGAGTGCATCGCTGACGGCGATCCAGTTGGCCTCGAGGCGCCTCGGGTCGATGGGTTCTGCGACGGCATAGTTGGTCATGATTGGCCCTCCGAGGCCAGAGCGGATTGCAGGTGTTCCCGTGCCCTCTTCAGGCGGGTCTTCACGGTGCCTTGCGGGATGTCGAGCAGCCGAGCGGCCTCTTTGGTGCTGAGCCCGTCAATGGCCGTGGCCAGCAGCACGCGTTGCAGGTCGGGCGGCATCGCACGTACGGCCTCGCCGACGTCCCCGTAGGCGCCCGACGCCAAGAGCTCTTCCTCGAAACCCTGCGAGACGGGTTCGTTGTAACGATCGGTCTCGACCGGCACCGGCTTGTTCTTGCGCAGGATGTCGATCAGGCGCCGTATGGCGATGCCCCAGATCCAGGCGCCGACCTCGCCCGACCCCTTGTACTTCTTGGCGCTCTTCCACACGGCGAGGAAGGTGTCCTGCACCGCTTCGTCGACGATGCCCTCGTCGCTGCACCGGCGCTGCAGACGGCCGGTCACCCACTCGCCGTGCCGGTGATACAGCATCTCGAGCGCCACACGCTCACCCCCGGCGATCCGGGCCAGCAATGCGTGGTCTTCGCTTCGTGGTGTTGCCATGACGACTTTTCGGGGTTTCCCTCTCTGTCGTATCGGCCCTGATGAACGGATTTTGCAGAGTCGAGCTTTTTGCGACGAAGAAACTTGGTGCACTCCCGTGACGGAGACCGTAGGCCCGCACTACCGTTGCGCCATGAGCGACACCACAGCGAAGCCGACGATCGAACGGGCCCAGTTCAAGACGTTCGAAGAGTCGACCCCCGAGCAATGGGCCAAGATTATTCCGCAACTCTCGACGACGCAGGCGGCGGTGGCCGACCGGGTCATTCAGCTGTTGCGCGACCTCGAGCACGATCACGGCGGGTTCCCCGTCAACCGCCTCGAACACAGTCTGCAAACCGCCACCCGGGCCGAGCGAGATGGCCACGACAACGAGTACGTCATGTGCGCGCTCATCCACGACATCGGCGACACCCTGTCTCCGTACAACCACCCGGCCATCGCGGCGGCAATCATGAAGCCGTTCGTGTCGGAAGCCAATCAGTTCATGCTCGAACAACACGGCGTGTTCCAGGGCTACTACTTCTGGGACTACATCGGGCTCGATTCCCAGGCACGGGAGCAGTTCCGCGACTCACCGTACTTCGACTACACCGAAGAATTCTGCGCCAAGTACGACCAGACCGCGTTCGACGACGAGTACGACAGCAACCCGCTCGAGCACTACATCCCGCTCATCCACGAGTTCTTGACACCCGCCGCTTCGTAGTAGACCACCGGCTGTGATCCTTTCTGACCGCACCATTCGAGAACAGGTTGAGGCCGGCCGAATCATCATCGAGCCCTTCGACCCGACGTGTGTGCAACCCTCGTCGATCGACCTGCGACTCGATCGATGGTTCCGTGTGTTCCGAAACCACACGATGGCTCTCATCGACGTCAAGCAGAATCTCGAAGACCTCACCGAGCTCGTCGAGATCACCGGCGACGAGCCCTTCATCCTGCATCCAGGCGAGTTCGTCCTCGGATCGACCGCCGAGCGCGTGGCCAATCCTCCCGACATCGTCGGTCGGCTCGAAGGCAAGTCCAGCCTCGGCCGACTCGGCTTGCTGATTCACTCGACCGCAGGGTTCATCGACGCCGGGTGGGACGGCCAGATCACGCTCGAGTTGTCGAACGTCGCATCGCTGCCCATCACGCTCTATCCGGGCATGAAGATCGGCCAGATCAGCTTCATGATGATGACCACCGAGGCCGACAACCCGTACGGATCGTCGAAGATCGGCTCGAAGTACCAGAACCAGGTCGGCCCGCGGCCGTCGCGCTACTGGGAGAACTTCTCGAGCTAGACGCCGACGGTGGAGAGGGCCTCGATCTTTGCCTGTCGCAACTCGATGCGATCGAAATCGTGGCGGTGGATGGCGGCTTCGATCCGCTCGATCATGTTGTCGGCGTAGATCGGGCGTTGCAGGTAGGCATCGATGCCCGACTGCCACAGGAGAAACTGCTTCGAGCGGCTGCTGCCGAGCACCACGAACGGGACCTCGGCCAGAATCTCGGGTCCGAGCGCCCGGACCTTTTGCACCATCTGCACCACGTTGTCGGCGATGCGGGCGTCGCGATCGGCGACGATGCACGACAGCGCGGGACGCGCTTCGTGTACGGCAGCCAGTGCTCCCATCAGGTCATGGGCCAAAATGACGTCGTAGCCGGCGGACTCGATGATTCGGCCGATCAGCACACCGGAGTGTTCATCACCGACGACGAGAATGGCGCCGTCAGAGCGAACCGACGTGCCGATCTTTCGTGCCTTAGTCTTGGAGAGCTTCCTCATTGGCATGTGGGCTTTCGGCAGAAGGCACCGCGGCTTCTGAGGCCTCGAGTGCGTCAAGTACGTGAATGGCAATGTCTGCCACCTTTACTTGATCGTCCTCAACGCCCTCACCTTTAACACCATCGTCCATCATGACGAGACAGAACGGACACGCGGTCGCCACGCGAGTGGCCCCGGTGGCGAGCAATTCTTGCGAACGCTCGACGTTGATCTGCTTGCCGATGTCCTCTTCCATCCACATGCGAGCGCCACCGGCGCCGCAGCACATACCCTTGGTTCCGGACCGTTCGGCCTCGACCAATTGCACGCCCCCGAGCGAGCCGATCACGTTTCGGGGTGCCATGTAGATGTCGTTGTGGCGACCCAAGTAGCAGCTGTCGTGGTACACCACGCGCTCGTCGAGACGGGCCTCGGAGAGGTCGAGCTGACCGGCATTGACCAGGTCCTCGAGCAGTTGCGTGTGGTGGATGACCTCGTAGTAGCCGCCCAATTGGGGGTACTCGTTCTTCAGTGTGTTGAAGCAGTGCGGGCACTGGGCGATGATCTTCTTCACGCCCATGCTGTCGAGGGTTTCGATGTTTTGCATCGCCAACATCTGGAAGATGTACTCGTTGCCCGAGCGGCGGGCGGAGTCGCCGGTGCACATTTCGGCTGGGCCGAGGATCGACACTTCGAGTCCCGCCCGTTGCATCAGCTTGGTCATCGCCTGCGTGACCTTCTTGTTCTTGTCGTCGAAGCTGCCCGCGCAGCCGACCCAGTAGAGGTATTCGCTCTCGAGCGGGTCGCCGCCGTCGAGAATCTGAATGCCCTCCAGGTCCTTTGCCCAGTCGGCGCGCTCGGACTGGCTGATACCCCACGGGTTTCCCGAGTTTTCCATCGAGCGGTAGGCGTTGCCGAGCTCGGTCGGGAAGTCGGATTCCATGAGCGACTTGTAGCGGCGCATGTCGAGAATCTTGTCGAGGATTTCGATGTTGACCGGGCAGATCTCGTCGCACGCCTTGCAGGAGGTACAGGCCCACAGCTCGTCGTTGGTGATGCGATCGAACATCCAGTTGGCCGGAACGGTGATCTCGGCGTCGACGCCGAGTGGAGGAGAAACCTCGGGGCTACCCGTGCGGGCCATGACCTCGCCGGTCTTCAGCACGATTTCGCGCGGATCGAGGGGTTTGCCGGTGGCGTGGGCGGGACACACGCTGGTGCAGCGGCCACACATGGTGCAGGCGTCGGTGTCGAGCAGTTGTTTCCAGGTGAAGTCTTCGATGGTGCTCGCACCGAAACTCTCGAGCTCGGTCTCCATCAGGTTCGGCATGGGCTTCATCGCGCCCTTGGGCCGGTCCTTGTCCTTCAAATACATGTTGAGCGGCGACGTGAACATGTGCCGGATCATCGTGACGGGCAGGATCAGCAGGAAGGCGATGAAGGAGACGACGTGGGCAATCCACCACGCTTGGTGCCAGCCCGCCAGGCTGTCGCTGCCGTCGACGAGGGTGGCCAGCGGATAGCCGATGAAGCTCCACTTCTCGAATTCGGGCGTGCCGTTGAGGGCAATGCGGAATGCTTCGGCGCCAAAGCCGGTGATACCGATGGCGAGGAACACGCCGAGGATGATTGCGTGCTCGGGTTTCGACTTGATGGCAATGCGGTACGGACGCATCGAGCGCGGGCCATAGCGGCGAATGGTGGCCCAAACCAGGCCGATGACGAAGATGAGGCCTGCGCCGTCACCGACGGCTGAATACCCCTTGTAGACGCCTCCGTGCAGGAACTTCATGCCCTCGGGTAGTTGGTGGTTGACCTCGAGCGTGGTGGTGACACCGAGGAGAACGAGGAACCCGAAGTAGATCATGGAGTGCATGATTCCGGCGGCGGGCTCGCGCAGGAGTGTTTGCATGTAGACGCCGGCGCGGAAGTCGCCCAGCCGTCGTTTGACGTTCTTGGGTGTGGTGGCTCGGTTGTCGGGGCCGCCACGCTGCCAGTTCTTCACGCGGTAGCTGAACAACACCGCCCCGTACACGAGGAGCATCGGGATGATCGTGTAGAAGGCGAGCTTCAGCGCACCCGGGATGTTCTCGAACACCTCGCGTGTCTGGTCGGATTCGTCGTGGAATTCGGTGAACAGCGGCACGATGCCGGAGCCGATGGTGAACAGGCCGACGAAAACGCCGATACCGATGACCAGCGCCTGGGGGCGAATCTTCGTCTTCATAAGACGCCGAGCGTATCCCGAAACGCCCGGCGCATAGGAAGACGGACGACACCTTCAGAATGTGACTCGTGCCGAAACGCCGCCGAAACACTGCGGTCATCTACCGCTGACGCGCGGATGATGACGCCGAAACAAGCCCGAAACCTTGGCTCTTTAGCTTGGCTTCTGACCACCAGCGCGGCCAGTGCCGTCCGCGACTCTTCACCAAGGAATCGAAATGAAACGAACCGTCCCCCTCTCAAGGAAGATGGCCTACGGGGCCTTCGGCGTACTCGCCGCTTCGCTCCTCATCGTCAGCCCCGCCGCTGCGCAGGACTCGAACCTCGATCGATTCAACGAGATATCGAACACCCTCGTGCTCGACAACATCTTCATTTTCGTCTGTGCCGTGCTGGTGTTCTTGATGCAGGCCGGCTTCGCCATGGTCGAGGCCGGGCTGACCCGATCGAAGAACGCCGCAAACATCATGATGAAGAATCTCATGGATACCGGCGTCGGCATTCTGGTGTTCGCCGCCGTTGGTTGGGGCATCGCCTATCCCGGCGACTTCAGCATCGGCAAGCTGTTTGGCTTTGCGGGCTTTGGTATCCCCGGGCTGATGAACACCGACTTCGGTGGAGCCCCCATCGACGACCTCTACCCGCTGCTGGTGTCGGTTGACTTCTTCTTCCAAGCCGCCTTCGCTGCCGCTGCAGCGACGATCGTGTCGGGCGCGGTGGCCGGCCGGACGCAATTCAGGGGCTACCTCCTGTACTCGGTGGTCATCACCGGTCTGATCTATCCCATCGTCGTGTCGTGGCAATGGGGCGGCGGATGGTTGTCCGAGATGGGCTTCGTCGACTTTGCCGGCTCTGGGCTCGTCCACATGACGGGCGGCGTCGCTGCACTCATGGGCGCCCTCGTGCTCGGCCCGCGCCTCGGGAAGTTCGACGCCAACGGCAAGCCGCGGGCCATCCCCGGCCACTCCGTTCCCATGGCGATCATCGGTGTGTTCCTGCTCTTCATCGGCTGGTTCGGGTTCAACCCCGGCTCGGAGCTGCAGGCTGACGGTGCGGTGCCGGTGATTGCCGTGTTGACCGCTCTCGCCGCGGCCGCCGGTGCAACGACGGCGATGTTCACCAGCTGGGTCGTCATGAAGAAGCCCGATGTGTCGATGGCAGGCAACGGCATGCTCGCCGGACTCGTGGCAATCTGCTCTGGCATCGGCGACCTCAGCCCGTGGGGCACGGTCATCACCGGCACGGTGGCCGGCGCCATCGTCGTAGTCGCGGTGCTCGGCATCGAGCGTCTCGGTGTCGACGATCCGGTCGGTGCGTTCTCGGTGCACGGCATCTGCGGATTCTGGGGACTGCTCGCGACCGGACTGCTGTCCTCGTCGAACTCGCTCGCCGGCCACGAATCTTCGCCCGGCCTCCTGCTCGGCGGTGGCGGCGGTTTGTTCGTCGACCAGCTCGTTGGCGGCCTCGGGATTGCGGCCTTCGTCGCCGTCACGACGGGAGCGCTCTTCATGACGCTCAAGACCGCCGGTCTGTTGCGAGTCAACCCCGAGGACGAAATCGTCGGCCTCGATCTCTCCGAGCACGGGTCACCCGGCTACTCGGCCGATTTCGCCGGCGGTGTTCCGGCTGGAGCGTCGATGACCTCGAGCGTGAGCGAGCCCGACCCGGTGCGGGGGCTGGGGATCTCGCTCGACGCGAAGGAACGTTCTGGCTTGCGGGCGTAGCCCGTCATCCCCGTGGGCGTGATGCCCTCCACTTCGCAGCCGCCTGTCCCTTGGCACCTCTCGGGACAGGCGGCTGTCGTTCGTCGGCCCCAGGGGCCTCCTCACTTACGGCCTTTTTGCTGGCGCAAAAACGCCCCGACTGGTTGTCGGTGAGGCGTGAGCATGGTTGCTGCATTTCGCAAAGCGCGCGGTCTCCGATACCGCGCGCTTTCCCGATCGAACGC
>RCMY010002210.1_pt1 | contig 17915 bp, 6 predicted proteins | sample 2041341 | NCBI WGS metagenome assembly RCMY01 (sample SAMN09708234, study PRJNA481090) | Marine sediment metagenome, whole genome shotgun sequencing project. | reverse complement strand
TGCGTGCCTTGTTCTGCGAACAAGTGTCGGATTCGAGAATCCGACCTACAGGCTGCCTGTTTGTATATTATTTTTTTGAATGGGTATAACAAGACGGAAGCCTGCGACAGTACAGATAGTACGGCAAGGCGAGACAACGAAGTTAGGTTATTTTTTTGGATTGGTATAACTGAAGCTGTGCTTCAGACTAGGCTCCTGCCTGCGCAGGAGCAACAAAAAGGGCGGCAAGCTGCTGCAAAAAAGCCTTCCGCATTTCGCGGAAGGCTTTCAGACGGCCTGCATCAAGGCTGGACAGGTGCCGAGCCGTTGACTTCGATTTCCACACGGCGGTTGGGCTGCAGGCAGGCAATCAGCGCTTCGCGGCTGCCGGTGTGCGCGCACTCTTTTACCGGCTGCTGCTTGCCTGCGCCGTGCGCCTGAATCAGGCCGGCGGCAATGCCTTGCGCGATTAGGTATTGGCGCACGGTGTCGGCGCGCTGCTGCGACAAGGCCAGATTATAGCTGTCGCTGCCCAAATAATCGGTGTAGCCGGTAATGCGGATGCTTTGCAGGCGGTCAAACGATTTGAGTTTGCCGGCCAATTCATCCAGCTCGGCACGGCCCTTGGCATTGATGCTTGCAGCATCGCCTTTATCGAAAGCAAACAAGGCATCGGCAGACAAGGTGTAGCGGCGGGCTTCTGCTGCGGCAGGCGGGCAGGCGGCTTCGGCCGGATCTACGGCACGCCAATGGAAGCTGCGGGCGAATTTATGCTTGTCGAAAATCACTTTGTATTGGCAGGTGGTGATGTTGTCGGTGCCCTGCCCCGGTGTGCGGAAGTGAAACAGATAATCCCATTCGCGCACGTTAAACATGCCTTCATCATAATGCGGGCGGCCGATCAGCTTATAGAGCTCGTCTTTGGTCATGCCCGCCTCAATCGCGGCCAATTCGGCTTGCGTGGGGAAGGTGCCGCGATGTTTATCGAAGGTAACGGAATAAGGTTTGGGCCACACCGGCTCATCGGTGGTGCCGTCGGCCTTTACGTTGCTTTTGGTGGCACAAGCGGCCAGTAAAGCCGCGGCCAGCAAGGGAAAAGCGGTTTTGATCATTTGATTTACTTTCATTGCGTATTCCTTAATATGGGGTTCAGACGGCCTGTTGACACAGGCCGTCTGAAAGCACGATTACCACTGATAGCCTACACCTGCGGTGGCGCCGTAATGACCGCGCGAGTTGCCCGAAGCAGTGCCTTTAATCACCCAGTTGCCGCCATCGGAGATGCTGGAGAAGCCGATGGCATAGCCGCCCTCGCCGCGATAGGTGCTGCCGGCCACGGCCATCATGCTCTTGCCGGGCAGATAAGCCTGCGGCAAGCCGGCCACGGCCATGGCTGCTGCGGTGCCGGCGTTGGCATTGTTTTCAATGCCGTCGATGCGGCTGTTGAGCTGGTTGCCCAAGGTTTGCAGCTGGTTGACATTCACCGCATCGGTGCCGTGCACGCCGGCGCCCACGTTGTGGATCACCACGGGCGCGTTTTGGTCGGCGCCCACGAGGGTGACATCATTGCTGGCTGTGCCGCCGTTGGGCGTGGTGGGGCTGTCGGCATTGGAATACTGCACAATGCCCGCGCCGCCGGTTTGCAGCGCTTCCACCGCTTTATTGGTGGCATAGAGCTGGCTGCCGTTGATGGCATCGGTGCTCTTCTCACCAATCAGGCCGGCGGCCACATTTTGCACGCGCCGCTCGCTGCCCACATCGCCCACGCTCACCACACCTGTCGGTGTGGCGCCGGCAAAATTGTAGGTTTTGCCATTGATGGTGGTGGAGGCATATTCGGTGGTGCCGGCGGTTTGATCGGTGCGCCCGGTGATCGCTGCCGATTCACTGCCCAAGTTCACCGAATTGGCGGCGGTTGTTTTCACATTGTTGCCGATCACAAAGCTGTTGTCGGTGGCCACGGTGTTGTCGTTGCCCACCACATAGCTGTTGTTGCCGCTGATGGTGCTCGGGTCGCCAAAGGCGCCGGAATTATTGCCGGATACCTTGTTGCCGGTGCCGATGCTAATGCTGTTGCTGCCCGTGGCTTCAGCACCGGAGCCGATTGCGATGGCATTGGTGCCGCCGGCTGTAGCTTTGCTGCCGATGGCCACGCCATTGGCGGCGCTCACCTTGCTTTGGTTGCCGATGGCCACACCATTGGCCGCTTCGCTGGTGGTGGATGCCTGATAACCAATAGCGGTAGAGAGGCTGCCGCCGGCACTGGAGTCTTCCGTGTTGCTGGTGTCGGCGGTGAAGGCTTGGCCGTCGTTGGTGTGGAAGAATTTAATGCCTTGCTCGTTCATGTTTTTAATGGCGGAAATCACCGAATTGTGAACATATTCAGTTTGCCCTTGAACATTATAGGTTTTCAGCGCCAGTTGGCCTTCCGGCGTTAAGCTGCCGTCTTGGTTCACATAATTGTCGCCGCCAATAATCTGATTGATGTTGCTCACATTATTGGTGATGTTGGTCACATCGGTGTTCACCGAAGCGATGGCGCGATCCAGCTGGCCTTTGTTTACCGCATCGGTGGCATTCACGCCGGCAGCCACATTGGTGATGGTGTTGCCGCCATTATTCAAGCCGTCTTTGGTGAGGCTAACATTCTGGCCTGCTGCGCCGTTGCCAATGGTGATGCCGTCGCTGTTCACCACGGTGTTGCCGGTGGTGAGGCTGTCGGCCTTCAGGTCTTTGGCTGTGGCCACTTGATAATTGGTGCTGCCATCGGCATTGGTGCTCGGGGTAACCACAATATTGTCGCCCGCGCTCACCGTGCTCTTCGCTTGGGTGGCGGCGGTGTTGGCCGCGGCAATCGCGTCATTGATATTGTCTTTACCGGTGCCGCCAATGTTGCTCATGGTGGTGGTGCCATCTGCATTCACCTTGCTGTTGCCGCCCAAAATGGCTTGGTTAGCATCGGCAATGGCTTTGATTTGGCCGCCGTTCACCGCTTCAGTGCTGCCGGCCGCAATATTGCCGCCGATCAAGCCGCTGATTTTGTTGGTGGTGCTGTCGATTTTCACGCCACCCACATTCACGGTGTTAAAGCTGACATCTTTGGCCGTGGCCACGGTGTAGATGGTTTGGCCATCGGCACCGGTGGTGCTGCTCACCTTGATGTTTTCGCCTTCTTTCACCTCGGTTTTCGCACCCGCAGCGGCTTTTTGCACATCACCGATATTGGCTGCGTTGGTGGCGGTGTCACCGCCGCTGGCTACATTGGTGATGGCTTTGCCGCCGGCATCAATGCCGCCTGCGGTCACGCTCGGGCCGTTGATGATGGTCAAACCATCGTTGTTTACTTTTGTGTTGCCCATGGCAATGCTGCCGTTGCTACCCAAATCAATGGCTTCGGCCAGCTTCACCGTCAGCGTATCGGTGCCTGCTACCACGCCGATGTTGCCCTCGGTCAGGGTGCCGGTGTTGCCGCCTTTCACGTTAACAGTTTCGCCCAATTTGCGGTTAACCGGCGTACCGCTGTCGCCCGCAAAAGTGAGCGGCTTATTGGCTTGGTCGTTCGCGGCTTTGATGGCGTCGTTGATGTTGCCTTTGCCGGTGCCGCCGATGTCGGCATTGGTGTAGGTGCCGGTGCTCGGATCATAGGCGGTGTTGCCGCCGATGATGTTCTTCACGCCTTCACCTTGCGCAAACAACTGGCTGCCGTTCACCGCATCGGTGCTGCCAGCGCCGATGTCGCCCGCTGCCAAACCGCTGATTTTGTTGGTGGCGCCGTCGGTCACCACGCTGCCTACGGTGGTTTTGTCAAAGCTAACGTCTTTGGCAGTGGCCACTTTGTATTCGATGCCGCCGGCCGCATTGGCGCCTGAGGTGACCTCAATATTATCGCCCGCCACCACGGTGTTGTGCTTGGCTGCCGTGCCGGCAACGGTTTTAATTGCATCGTTGATGTTGTTTTCACCGGTGCCGCCGATGTCGCTCATGCTCAAGCTGCCATCATTGCCCACCGCTGCATTGCCGCCCAACACAGTTTTCACCGAGTCGACTACGCCATGCAGCTGGCTGCCGTTGACAGCATCGGTCGAGCTTGCGCCCACGCTGCCTGCGGCCACGTTGGTGATTTTGTTGCCGGCTGCATTGATACCGGTTTTGGTGAAGCTCGGGCCGTTGGTGATGGTTAAGCCATTGGTGTCGAGCTTGCTGTCGCCGGCGGTGATGCTGTCAACGGTCAGGTTTTTATTCAACGCAATGTTGAGGCCGTCTGAACCGGCGGTGGTGGTGATGTTGTTATCACCTTTCACGGCCAAGGTGTCGCCCAGCTTTTTCGCATCGGTGGTGCTGCTGTTGTCGCCGGTGAAGGTGATGCCTTTGTTGGCAATATCTTCAGACGCGGTAACGCCTTTGGTGATATCGGCTTTAGCCTTATCAGACAAGTCAACGGCGTAATCGGTGATGTTGTCGGCATCTTTCGCGCCGGCGGTCACTTTCACCGCATCGGAGCCGGATACTTTGGCACCATCGGCATTCACGGTGTAAATGCTTTGGCCGTCTGAACCTTTGCCCTCTGCCACGCTGGTCACGTTAGTGCCCGCTTTCACTTCGGTTTTCGCACCCGCAGCGGCTTTTTGCACATCACCGATATTGGCTGCGTTGGTGGCGGTATCACCGCCGCTGGCTACATTGGTGATGGCTTTGCTGCCCGCATTGATGCCGCCTGTGGTCACGCTCGGGCCGTTGGCTATGGTTAAGCCGGTGCTATCGAGCTTGCTGTCGCCGGCGGTGATGCTGTCTACCGTCAGCGCTTTGGCAGTGGCAACGGTGATGTCGTTACCGTTGCGGGTAATCTCAATGTTGTCGCCATTGATAAACTGAACAGTGTCGCCCGGTGCCACTTTGCTGGCTGTGTCGGCATTGGCTTGCAGATTCCAGCCGGTGTTGGCCACATCGCTGACGGCTTTGAGCTGGTCTTCGGTGGCGGCCTGGCCGCTGACAATGCTATTCGGGTCGAAAGCGGTGTTGGTCAGCCCGCCGATGGTGCCGGCGTTGCCGTCGATGCGCACCGGATTGGTGCTGCCGATGCTGATGCTGTTGCCCAGACCGAGCTGTACGCCGTCTGCCGTGGTGGTGCTGGTGATGTTGCCGTCACCTTTCACATTGATGGTGTCGCCCAATGCATATTGTGTGCTGGTGCTGCCGTCGCCAAACTTGATGCCTTTGGCGATGGCGGCTGTGTTGGTCGCAATATTGCCGGCGTTGGTTGCGACATTTTGGTTGGTGGCATACAGCTGGCTGCCTGTTACCGCATCGGTGCTGCCGGCCGCAATCGTGCCATCGGCAAGATTGGTCACTTTATCGCCACCCACATCCAGCCCGTTTGCACCGCTGCTCAACACGGTGCTGTTGCCGGCATCACCCAGCTTCACGCTGGTGAATTCCGGCGTGTCGCTGGTGGCGATGCTGATGGTGCCGTTGTCTTGGGTGATGGCAATGTTTTTGCCGGCATCAATGGTTACCGTGTCGCTCGGGTGGATTTCTTGCGTTTTGCTGCCGCTCACGCTGCCGCCCGAAGCGGTGGTGGTCAATTTCCAGCCGCTATTGGCCACGCCGTCGATGCTGTTGAGTGCATCTTGCACGCTGCTGTAGGTGTTGCTGCCCACTTTCAGCCCGGCGGTCACGCTGTTGGTGGCTGCGTCATAGCTGGACGTGCCGCCCAACGATGATACGGTGCTGCTGCCCAGCGCATTGAGCTGGCTGGCGTTCACTGCATCGCCGGCATCGGTGCCGTTGGCAAGATTGGTGATTTTGTTGCCGGCTGCATCAATGCCGTCTTTAGTCACACTCGGGCCGCCGGCAACTTGGAAGCCGGTATTCGAGGTAACTGTGCCGGCAAAGGTCGGTGCGTCGACAATTTGCACTTCAATTTTGCCGTTGTTGACCACTGTTTTCACATTGGAAGATGAAGCCTCGGCTGTTGCGCCGCCCACCACTTCAATGGTGTTGTTCAGGGTTTTGGTCACGCTAGTGCCGTCTTGGGCGGTCAGGCCGAAGGTGGCCTTGTCCAAATTGTCTTGTACTGCAAACAATTGGTTGCCCGTCACCGCATCGCTGCTGCCTGCGGCCACATTACCATCCTTCAGGTTGGTTAATGTCACCGGCGTGGTGCTGCCTGCGCCGCCTAAAGTTACGCTGGTTTTGCCTGCGTCATCATATTGAACGGCATTATCGGCTTTAAGCAATGAATCTTTGGTGGCTTGCGACAAGTCGATTGCATAGTCGGTAACGTTGCTGCCTTTGTCGGTACCGCTCACCGTTACTGCGGTCGAACCGGCGGACGCGGTGGTGCCTTTGGCATTGACGGTGTAAACGCTTTGGCCGTCTGAACCCTCTGTTTTCGTCACGTCGGCCACATTGGTGCCGGCAGCCACTTCGGTTTTCGCGGCTTTAATCGCATCGTTGATGTTGCCTTTACCGGTGCCGCCAATATCGGCGTTGGTGTAGGTGCCGGTGCTCGGATCATAGGTGGTGGTGCCGCCGATGATGTTCTTCACGCCTTCACCTTGCGCAAACAGTTGGCCGCCGTTGACCGCTTCGGTGCTGCCTGAAGCAATGTCGCCTGCTGCCAAACCACTGATTTTGTTGGTGGTGCTATCAGTTACCACGTTGCCTACGGTGGTTTTGTCAAAGGTTACGTCTTTGGCAGTGGCCACTTTATAGCTGATGCTGCCATCGGCATTGTTGGTCGGGGTCACAACGATGTTGTCACCTTGGGTAACAGTGGTTTTGGCCGCCGCTGCCGCTGCTTTCACATCACCGATATTCGCTGCATTGGTGGCCGTGTCGCCGCCGCTGGCTACGTTGGTGATGGGTTTGCTGCCTGCATCAATGCCGTCGCCGTTGATGGTTACCGGGCCGGCGCTGATGCTGGTTAAGCCGGTGAGGTTTTTACTCAGCTCAACTTTGAGGCCGTCTGAACTTGCCGTGGTGGTGATGTTGTTGTCACCTGTTATGGCCACGCTTTCGCCCAGTTTTTTCGCATCGGTGGAGCCGTTGTCGCCGGTGAAGGTGATGCCTTTGTCGGCAATATCGTCAGACGCGGTAACGCCTTTGGCGATATCTTCTTTAGTTTTATCAGACAAATCAACAGCATAGTCAGTGATGTTGCTGGTGGCATCTTTCGCGCTCGCCGTTACTTTTACCGCATCTGTGCCGGACACACTTGCGCCATCGGCATTCACGGTGTAAGTGGTGTTTTTGCCGTCGCTGGTGTTGCTCACACCGGCAATATTGGTGCCTGCGGCAACGGTGGTGGTTTTTTGGGCGCTGTTGATGGCATCGGCCACGCTCTCGGCGGTGGCAAAGTTATTGCCTGCCGTGCCGGCGCTGACGGTGCCGTCTGAAGCGGTGGTAAGCGTGGAAGTGTTAACCGAGTAGCTCACTTGCGGGTTGGCGCCGCTGGTATCCAGCTTAGCGGTGGTGCCGGTGCCGTTAACAAAATCAACGGTGCTGCCCGGTGCCACTTTGGTGCTGCCGTTGCCGTTTGCCGTCACATTCCAGCCTTGTGCGGCATATTCGATGGCTTCATGCACGGTGGCTTTGCCGGTGCCGCCCACATCGCTCATGCTCAAGCTGCCGTCTGAAGCCACTTTGGCATCGCCGCCCAAGATATTAGCGGTGCTGGCGGCCACATTGCCGATTACGTTTTGTGTGGCATAAAGCTGGCTGCCGTTAATCGCATCGGTGCTGCTCTCGCTGATTTGGCCGGCGGCCACGTTTTTGATTTGACGCTCGCTGCCTGCGGCACCCACGGACACAATATCGCCCGCAGCCGGGCTATTGCCGGCAAAGCCGCTGTAAGTCAGGTTGTTTACAGTAGCCTCATTGGTGGCCACGGCGGCATCGGCGGTTGAGCTGTCGCCCAAAACCACTGCGCCATCCATGCCCGCGCCTACGGTAACGTTGTTGCCCATCACCATGGTGTTGGCAGATTGCACATTATTGCTGTTGCCGACAATGCGGCTGCCGTCTGCATCGGCGCTCATCAGGTTGCTGTTGCCGAATGCGCCGGCATTATCGGCGGCAATCGGAGCGGCAGAAGTGCCGTTGTTGTTGCCGACGGTGTAGGTGCCTGCGCCGGAAATGTGCGACGGATCGCCCAGTGCGCCGGAGCCTTCACCGCTCACGATATTGCCGGTGCCGATAGCAATGGCATTGGCTGCGGTGGCTTGTGCGCCTGTGCCAAGGGCGATGGCGTTAATCACGCTAGTGTTGCTGCCGCTCACGCCGGCCACGGCACCCGAGCCCATAGCAATCGAGTCATTGCCATAAGTGTTGGCGTTGTCGCCAATTGCCACGGCGCGATCTAGGTTTCTAACCGTTGTGCTGGTTGCATTATTGGTGCCATTACCGATAGAAACATTGCCCGCGCCGGTAATATGGTTGCCTGTTTGGTTGCCCAGCCCGGTGTTGTTGTCGCCGATAACATTATTGCCCGATCCGCGACCCAAGCTGCTGTTGTTGTTGCCGGTCACATAGCCACCCGATGCTGCACCAAAAGCAGAGTTGCGATCGCCTTTTGCATTCCACCCGGTCCACATACCGATGCCGGTGTTGGCATTGCCGATAACGCCCTGACCGGCCAGCTGCCCCATCGCCACGTTTACATTGCCATCCGAATCACGGCCGGAGCCGTTACCGATAGAAATATTGTGGCCGTAGCCCTTGCCGCCGTTGATGTTGTAGTCGGCAAAACCGCTGCTGGATTTAATTTGATTACCTGCGCCCGAACCCAAAGCGATATTTTGGCGGACATTTTCGCCCAAATCATTGCCCGAGCCCGGGCCGATGGCCACGTTATTGGTGCCTTGGTTTCTTTGACCGGAATCCGCGCCCACGGTCACATTATTGCCGCTGGTGGCAGTGCTGCCTTTGCCGGCATTCATGCCGATGGCCACGCCGTTGGCGCCATAAGTATAGGCATCAGTGCCGATAGCGATGGCATTGGCAACGCCTGTTGTGCCGGTGGTGGTGGCGCCATTACCCATGGCAATCGAGCTGGCCACTTGTGCATTGGCGTTGAAACCGATGGCAATGCCGCGGGCTGCTGAGGTCACACCGGAAGTGCCAGTTAATACTTTGGCATTGGTGCCGATGGCTACAGCATCGCCAGCATTGGCATTGGCTCCGAAACCGATGGCGGTATCACCGCTGCCCATCGCTTTCGCTGCCACGCCCGCGGCCAACGCATTGATGCCGGTGGCGCCGTCGTTGTTGTAGTTGCCGGCTGCTGTGTCGGTGGATTTCACGCTGTAGAAATGCGTTTTAGCGGCATTCACGGCTGTGTTCACATCGCCGATATTGGCTGCATTGGTAGTGGTGGTGCCCCCGCTGGCCACATTGGTGATGGCTTTGTTGCCCGCATTGATGCCATCGCTATTGATGGTTACCGGGCCGGCAGTGATGCTGGTTAAGCCGGTGAGGGTTTTATTCAGCTCAACTTTGAGGCCGTCTGAAGTGGCTGCGGTGGTGATGTTGCTGTCGCCCTTCACGGCCACGCTGTCGCCCAGTTTTTTGATGCCGGTGGTGCCGCTGTCGCCGGTGAAGGTTAAGCCTTTGCCGGCAATATCAGCAATATCATTAGACGCAGCTACGCCTTTGGCGATATCGGCCTTGGTGTCGGTTGACAAATCAACGGCATAGTCGGTGATATTGGTGTCGGCATTTTTCTCACCCGCAGTTACCGTTACCGCACTTGAGCCGGATACTTTGGCGCCATCGGCATTAACGGTATAAACACTTTGGCCGTCTGAACCCTCTGTTTTCACCACGCTGCTTACATTGGTGCCGTTGAGCACTTGGGTGTTGGCTGCTTTGATTGCATCGTTGACATTGCTTTTGCCGGTGCCGCCGATATTGCTCATGGTTAAGGTGCCGTCTGAAGCCACTTTGGCATTGCCGCCCAAAATATTAGCGGTGCTGGCTGCTGCTTTGCCGATCACGTTTTGCGTGGCATAAAGCTGGCTGCCGTTCACGGCATCGGTGCTGGTGGCGCTGATGGCGCCGGGTGCCAGATTTTTCAATTGGCTTTCAAAACCGACGCTGCCGATAGACACTTGATCGCCGGCCACAACGCTGCCGCCGCCGGCAAAGCCGGAGTAGGTTACGCCGCCCACTGTGGCTTGGGTAATGCCCTCGGCATTGGTGGCGGTGGTGCTGCCGGCGCCCAAGGCCACGGCACCATCTTTGCTGGCATTCGCGCCCACGCCCAAAGCCAGCGAAGCCACGCCGTTTGCGGCGGCGCGGGTGCCGAAGGCGGTGGACAATTCACCGCCGGCCAGCGCCTGCACGCCCAAGGCCACCGCGCCATGGCCGGCTTTAGTGGGGATATAGCGCTTGGTGGGGTCGGCAAAGTTCACCAGATAATCGCCGGTTAGCGCGGAATAGATTTTGGCGGCATCCCGATTGTTGTAAGTGGCGTTGTTGCCGGGCGTTTGATAGCCGGGCGGGTTGTTGCTGGCCACTTTATCCAAATCATCGCCGCCGATGGCCACAGAAGAATTGCCTTGCGCAATGGTGTTGGCACCCACGGCCACGGCCTGATCGCCGGCAGCTTTGGCTGCGCCGCCGATGGCGACGCCTTGGCCGGTGTTGGCCGTGGCACCCGGGCCGCAAATCACGTTGCCGCCGGGATCATTAATATTGCCAGTGTCATTAGAAGTGGTGCACTGAAGATTGGAGGCGGATGCCGGTGTGCTGACAAAAGCACCCAGCGCCATCATGCAGGCAGCCGCTATGCCGGCCAGATTGAATGCAAAGCCTGCTTTGCCGGCCGCGCCGGTGCTGCTGCGCACATTGCGTTTTCCATGAGCAGTGTCTAATTCGGAAACGGCCACCCAGCTTTGGCTGGCTTCATTCCAAACTGTTTTATAAATTTTGTTCATAATGGCTCCAATATGATGTAAATAATATGGCTGAGATATTTTTCTGTGTATAATATTTGCTTAAGAAATCATTTCTTAATTTGTTATTCAAGCTCAATCGCCGCAAAGGCGTTTTTTCAGCAGCACCGGCCGGCATCATTCATGCGCCTTGGCGCCAATGGCACGCAAACGCGCTGCAGCAGCCGGTAAAACAAGTGTCTTGTATTAAGCAATTTCCGTGCCAATCCTTTTGCAACAAGGAAAAGGCTGATTTTTGCCTGTTTTGGAATTGATAATACCCAAACCAAGCTATACCAAATCGGCACTATTTTACCACAAATTGTCACTTTTATTTATTTATTTAAATCAAATATTTTCACGCCAAACTATCGCAATCCTTACCATATTGTTGCGTTTGCAACACATTGTGCTAAACACGCCACACACAAAAGAGGCCGTCTGAATTTTTTTCAGACGGCCTCTTTTGATTTGCCGGCAACAATCCGTAGGCACGCACGCCGCCCAAAGGCGGCGTAATCGTACGCATGAAATCTGCCTCAACCCTCAAACAAACCGTCTGAGCATAAAAGTTTGGCCATCGGCCAAAGCAATGCGAGCGCCTTGTTTTGCGAACAAGTGTCGGATTCAAGAATCCGACCTACGGGTTATATTGTTGTATTTACAAAACATTATGCCAAACACGCCACACACGAAAGAGGCCGTCTGAATTTTTTTTCAGACGGCCTCTTTTGATTTGCCAACAACAATCCGTAGGTACGCACGCCGCCCCAAGGCGGCGTAATCGCACGCATGAAATCTGCCTCAACCCTCAAACAAACCGTCCGAACATAAAAGTTTGGCCATCGGCCAAAGCAATGCGAGCGCCTTGTTCTGCGAACAAGTGTCGGATTCAAGAATCCGACCTACGGGTTATATTGTTGTATTTACAAAACATTATGCCAAACGCGCCACACACAAAAGAGGCCGTCTGAATTTTTTTCAGACGGCCTCTTTTGATTTGCCGGCAACAGCGGTTTGCTTTCAGCTTTAATGCGAATCTTGCCGCAAATCCACTTGCTGCAACGGCACTTTATGCGTTTTGTAGCGCAGCTTGTGATAGGCATAAAAGCCCAAAAACACGGGCAAGCCCATATAGGTAATCACCAATCTGTCCCAACTGAAATCGCCTTTGAGCACCAATTCGGTGTCTTGCCCGATAATCACAAGCACACACAATGCCAGCGCCAGCAAGGGGCCGAAGGGAAACCATTTGGCGCGGTAAACCAGCGCATTCAGATCTTTGCCCTGCGCCAGATAAGCGCGGCGGAAACGGTAATGGCTCACCGCAATGCCCAGCCACGCGATAAAGCCGGTGAGGCCGGAAGCGGCCAAAATATATTCATACATTTTGTCGCTCGCCAATTGCAGCAAAAACACCGCCAGCACAATCACCGCCGTGGCCAAGAGCGCCACCACCGGCACGCCGGTGGTGTTGGTGCGCGAAAAGCTGCGATAAGCCAAGCCATCTTTGGCCATGGCATAAAGCATACGGGTGGAAGCATACATGCCCGAATTGCCGGCCGATAAAATCGAGGTGAGAATCACCGCATTCATCACCGCCGCCGCAAAAGCCAAGCCGGCTTTTTCAAACACCAGCGTAAACGGCGATTTGGCGATTTCATTCACATCTGCGCCCAGCAATTGCGGGCTGGTATAGGGAATCAAAAGGCCGATTACCAAAATGGCGAGAATATAGAAAATCAAAATGCGCCAAAACACCTGCTTGATGGCTTTGGGTATGCTTTTTTCCGGGTCTTCCGATTCGCCGGCGGTGATGCCGATAAGCTCGGTGCCCTGAAACGAAAAGCCCGCAATCAGAAACACACCCAGCATGGTGAGAAACTTGCCCGACACGCCCTCGCCCAAAAAAGGCGCTTCGCCGGCAGTCATATTGGCCAAGCCGATGTATTCGCCGCCCAAAATGCCGAAAATGGTGAGCACGCCCACGCCCAAAAACACAATCACCGTCACCACTTTAATCAGCGCAAACCAATATTCCGATTCGCCATAAGCGCGCACCGATAAAGTGTTGAGCAGGAAAATAATAGCGAAAAAGAGCAGGCTCCACGCCCAGGGCGCCATAAAGCGCAGCGGCTCCCAATAAGTGACCACCAGCGCGGCAATGGAAATATCGGCGGCCACCGTGATTACCCAGTTGAACCAATAATTCCAGCCCAGCGCAAAGCCCAGCGATGGGTCGACAAAGCGCGTGGCATAAGTGCTGAACGAGCCGGATGTGGGCAGATAAGTGGCCATTTCACCCAGTGAAGTCATCAGAAAATAAACCATCAGGCCGATGGCCGCATAAGCAAAAAGCGCGCCGCCGGGGCCCGCCTCGCTGATGGCGGTGCCGCTGGCCATAAACAAACCCGTGCCGATGCAGCCGCCGATGGCAATCATCGACAAATGGCGGGTTTTCAGATGGCGCTTGACCTGCGTGTTGTAAGACGTATCAGACATAATCAGAAACAGGCCGCACCAAGCGGCGCGGCCTTCTATAAAAGAAAAGTGCAATATTATATCAAACAACCGCTCTTCCCGCGCGCAAATGTTTGGTTTTAGATATGATTCGCCGCAGACACACAGGCCCTGGCCGTCTGAACAGCAAACGTAGGTACGGTTCTTTGTCAAAACAAAGCATCATCGTACGCATGGCACACAAATGCCGTCTGAAATTTCTTTTTCAGACGGCATCGTTTTATTTCCCGAATTTAAAGTGAAGCAACGCAGTAGGCGTAGGTCGGATTCTCGAATCCGACGCTTGTTCGCAGAACAAGTTTTCCGGAGCTGGGAAAATGTCGGATACGAGTATCCGACCTACAACGCTCTTGGCCGTCTGAACAAAAAACGTAGACCCGATTGGTTTTGTCAAAATAAATCGCAATCGTATGCATAGCGCACAAAGGCCGTCTGAAACATTTCTTCAGACGGCCTTATTTTGTTTTCCAAACCCAAAGCGAAACAACGCAATAAACTTATTTCAGACTAAGCATCAGTCAAGCTGTGCCACAGTTACCGGCAGGTTGCGCACGGCGGCCAAGGTGTTGCTGGCATCTTGCTGCTGGCGGCGGAATTCGGCCATTTCGGTTTGGCTCAATTTCGGAGTGGGCAGCGCCACGGTGGCGGGGTTTACCGGTTGGCCGTTGAGGCGGGCTTCATAATGCAGATGCGGGCCGGTGGAGCGGCCGGTGCTGCCCACATAGCCGATGATTTCACCGGCGCGCACTTTGCCGCCGGCCGGAGAAAAAGCGCTCATGTGGGCATAGAGGGTTTCCACGCCGTTGCTGTGTTGCAGCATCACGGTGTTGCCGTAGCCGCCTTTCCAGCCTTTAAACACGATTTCGCCATCGGCCGGCGCTTTAATCGGCGTGCCGGAGGGTGCGGCATAGTCGATGCCGGTGTGCATTTTCACAGTGCGCAACACGGGGTGGAAGCGCACGCCGTAAGGTGAAGAAATGCGGGCAAAATCTACGGGCTGGTTGCTGAAGCCCAGCTTTTGCTGCAAGGTTTTACCGTTTTGGTCGTAATAGCTGCCGCCCTGATCATCGGCTTGGGCAAAATAATAAGCCTGATAGGTTTGGCCGCCTTTTACCACTTCGGCCGCCAAAATATCGCCGGTGGCCATTTCTTGGCCGCGGAAATAAAGGCTGTTATAGAGCAGGCGGATGGTGTCGCCCGGCTTTAAATTATTCAAATCGAGCACATCGGCAAACAATTCGTTGAGCGATTCGCGGATTTCCACCGGAATGCCGGCTTGCGCCATCGCACCACGGGCGGAAGTGCGCACCACCACGGAGCGCAGCGAAGGCATGGTTTCCATGGCGAGCTCGGAAGCCGAAGCCTGCCATTGGCCGTTTACCTTTTCAATCGCCACGAGGTTGCGCTCGCCGTTGTCGTCATCGTTGAAAAACTGAATGTCGGTGGCATCGCCGCTGGAATCCAGGCGCACGCTCACGGTTTGGCCGGCGCGCAATTGCTTGAGTTTGGTGTCGATGGGGCTTTTGGCCAACACTTGCTTGATGCTTTTTTGCGGCACGTTCAGGCGGGTGAGCACATCGGTGAGCGTATCGCCCGGCTGCACGGCCTCTTCGGTCCAATAGCTGCCCTGAAAGCTGCCCGGCTCCACAAACACGGCCGGCAGCTCTTCCACCACGCGTTCGGCCTGATAAAGGCTGGCTTGCGGCAAAGGCTCGGTTACGGCATAAGCGGTCATCACGCCCGACACGGGCAGCAAAATGCCCAAAAGCGACCAGCGCACGGGCTTGTTGTGCCAAAAATGGCGGAAAAAAGTAAAATGCTTTTGAATCACTGATATATTTTCCTGTTGCGGGCCGGCGCGGCACATTAACATTAAAAAGGGCGGCGCGGCGCTTGAAATGATGGCCGTATCAAACGGCGGCCGTGCTGTTGCAAACGGCTGTTTTCTCGGCAGCAAATGTGCTGCAAACGGCATTATCGCGGCTATTGCCTTGATTTACACGGGAGTTTTCGGTTTTTTACCCGATTAAACAGTTTACCATAATAAGCGGCGGCTTGCCGAATGCGGCTTTTGCGTTTGCTCAAAGCATGCGTAAAATGCAGCCATCTGCCCTCTTTTCTCCCATTTTGCGAGCGATTCATGCACCTGACTCTGGCACTTCCCGCCTTAAACCAACCCGATTTTGCCAAGCTGCCCGCCACGCTCACGCCGGCGCTGAACCAATTGTTGCGTTTTGGCACATTCACCCCGCAAGCAGCGCGGCCGTCTGAATTTTACGGCCGCTATCTGTGGCAGGGCAGCCTGCTGGCGCACGCCAAAGCGCAGCTTGGTTTGGCCACAAACACACCCGCCGCCTTTGCCTCGCCGGTGTGGCAGCAAATGGGCATGCACAGCATGAGCATGCTCGCCGGCGCGGATATCGGCATCAATATGCAGCAAGCGCAGCGGCTTTGCGCGGGACTGGACGATTTTTATCAGGCCGACGGCTGGCGCTTTTTGCCCGTGCGCGCCGATTTATGGTTGCTGGTGCTGCCGGCGCTGCCCGATTGGCAAGTGCCGCCGCTGCCCGATGCCATCGGCCACAACGATGGCATGGTGCGCGCCGAAGGCCGCGATGCCGCAGCTTGGCTGCAAGCGCAAACCGAAATCCAAATGTGGCTGCACAGCCATGCGCTCAATGCCGAGCGCCAAAGAGAAGGTGCGCCCGCCATCAACGGCGTGTGGCTTTGGCAAGACATAATCGGCCACGCCCACGGCACGGCTACGCTGGGCAGCGACAGCCCGTGGGCGCAATATTATCCCGGCCGCCGCTTGGATGCGCCTTATGATTTCGCCGCTTGGCAGGCGATGCAGCAGGAAGCCGGCTGCGCCGGTGCCGAGAGCCTGCTTTTTTTGCACGACTTGGCCGCCGCACAAGCCACCGACGATATTTGGGCTTACCGCGAAACCCTGCTGGCATGGGAAGCGCGCTTTTTCTCACCCGCTTGGCAGGCTTTGCAGCGAGGCCGCTTGAAAAGCCTGTGCATCAGCACCGACGGCAGCCACGGCGGCATGCTGAGCATTAAAGCCAAAGCCGGCCGCGCATTTTGGAAAAAGAAAAAAACCTTTGCCGGCGAGCTGGACTGATTGTGCAAACACACTTTCAGACGGCCTGAAAAATCCAGTAAAATAGCCCTCTAAACCAACCGGACAAATATAATGAGCAAGCCCACCTCAGCCCCGCACAATGTCGACGCGGGCGAAATCGACAAATTCAGCCAGCTGGCCCACAAATGGTGGGATGAAACCAGCGAATTCAAACCCTTGCACGATATCAACCCGCTGCGCTTGGGCTATATCGACCAATATGGCCGCATCGGCGGCAAAACCGTGCTCGATGTGGGCTGCGGCGGCGGCATTCTCACCGAGAGCATGGCCAAGCTCGGCGCCGCACACGCCACCGGCATCGATATGGCTGAAAAATCGCTGAAAATCGCCAAACTGCATGCGCTCGACCAAGGTGTGGACAATGTGGCCTACCGCTGCATACGCGTGGAAGATTTGGCCGCCGAAGCACCGCACAGCTTCGATGTGGTGACCTGCATGGAAATGATGGAACATGTGCCCGACCCCGCCGCCATCGTGGCCGCCTGCGCCCGTCTGGTGAAGCCTGATGGCACGGTGTTTTTTTCCACCATCAACCGCAACCCGAAATCTTATCTGCACGCCATTGTGGGCGCGGAATATCTGTTGGGGCTGGTGCCGCGCGGCACGCACGATTGGCAGAAATTCATCACCCCGGCCGAGCTCGCGCGCATGTGCCGCAACGCCGGCCTGGAAATCATCGGCAGCAAAGGCATGGTTTACAACCCGCTGAGCAAGGTTTACAGCCTTGGCGACAATGTGGATGTGAATTATATGGTGGTGTGCCGCCCGGCCGCGGTTGTGTGATGCACGCGTAGAAATGATTTACCGCACGGGCAGAGGGTTTCAGACGGCCTTTGGGCATAGGCGCACACGCATGTAATCCATAGTGAAATGCAAGAAAAAGCTACACAAAACTGCATTCTGAAACGGCGTAGGTTGGGTTGATAAACCCAACGTTTCAGACGGCCTATGGGCTTGTTGGGTTTACAACCCAACCTACACGGATGATGCTGCCGAACTATTTTTATTTGGTAAGACCCGTTGCGCATTTAGAGAAATCCCATTTTCAGTCGATTAATATTTCTTCCCAAGTTTTGTAACTGAATAATGGTTAAAGCGGTTATTTTTGCAACCACGCGGGTGGCCAACCCCGCAAATGACTTGGCATAATTTCTACGAATCATGAATTGATCGCACAATTGAGAAAACAAGGTTTCTATGCGCTTCCTTGCCTTGCGGTAAACGGCAGGAAAAGGTTTTTCGGTCGTTTGATTACGTTTAGGCGGCGTACACAGGCTGATGGCGGAGTGCTCAAATAAATCAGCCTGCCAAGCCCGGCTCAAGTAACCTTTATC
>RCMY010002151.1_pt1 | contig 17918 bp, 13 predicted proteins | sample 2041341 | NCBI WGS metagenome assembly RCMY01 (sample SAMN09708234, study PRJNA481090) | Marine sediment metagenome, whole genome shotgun sequencing project. | reverse complement strand
CGCCTCCTGCGCTACAGTGTCCATGTGGTCATCTCCTGGTCGTCGCTAGCCCGGTAACTAACGATTCTAGGCGGTGGCCACGCCCCTTATCTGGGGTGCTGACACCAAGGTTTGGCACGCGACCGGCTAATGACGAAATCCCTCTTCAAATCCACCTTTGGGGCGGAATCTATGCCCTTCTCTAAGCAGCTTAACCATTCCGCTGATTTTGTCGGCATCTTTTGCAGACATTCCCAGTTCGACACAACGATGGAACACCGATTCCGGGTCAACTTGTATCCATTCCGACCGATAGTTCATGAGGTCCGCCTTAAACCGCTCGTACTCTCGCCATTGCATTTGGTTATCGTAGACGGCGGCCTCCTGCGCAAGAAATTGTAGGATCCCGTCCTGTGATTCTGGAACTTCATCCTTCACGCTCGCATAGACAGGTTGGCAATCATCTTGTGCGAGCTCACCGTTTTCATCGACCGTGACAATGATGGGGTTGTAGGCAGTCTTGAACCAATTAGACTCACCCTCTGTCCAGGGGATCAAGAAGACTCGCTCGAAGTCACCATACCTAATCTCCTCATCAACCGTCTTGTCCATGTATACCGCCACAAGGCTTCGTGCTCCACGCGGCACGCCCCGGCGCTTCCAGGCAAGAGAGATACCGGATCGCGAAAGCGCATCTTCTTTTTTCTTGAACTCACCATCCGTTCTAACCTGCAGCACGTTCCACATAACTTGCCGCTCGGGAGTAAGAATGCATCCCCCGTCATGGTCACGAAGCCATGCAACACCCGCAGCCACAGCATCATCGTTCACGCTTGTTGTGTCGACAAGCAGATACTCGACGCCGCCCTCTTTTTGATTCATGAATACCCACCTTAGGCATATCAGGCTATTTCAGCTATTGCGCTGCTGCCAACTTAAAACTGTTTTTGTCTATTCCATCGTGCCTATGACATTGAGCAAATCGCCATAGCTCGCGACCTCGTGATAGCGAACCTCCGACGTGCTGATATCATTGAAAAGTTTCTTCGCACAAGCGATCTTCGCGCTCTCTATGCCCTTGAGCTCCAGCGTCTCCATGGTCCCCTTGGTCTCGGCTATGAAGTAGATATGCTTCACGCTGCCCTTCTCGAAGGCTATGGCCCAGTCAGGTGCGTAGTTTCCGACCGGCGTGGGTATCTGAAACGAGCGGGGCAGACGCGCGTAGACGCAGACCTCCGAGGCAGCATCGAGCGCGCAGGCGAAGTCCCTCTCTGTCTGGCTGTCCCACACCACGTAATCCTGGACGTTCTTCCTGGTCGCGATGATGTGAGACCGGTTCTCGGGCATGCGCTCAGTGAAGATCTCGCTATCATATCTGTCGTCGAGCGTGTGATAGGTGATGTGATCGACCACCATCGTCGCCTTCTGCGCGACGATGGCCTTGCCGACCTTGGCGATGAACTCCTCGGGATTCTGCCTGAACATATCGAACTTGAGCGGGCTGATCCCCGCGAGGATGGCGGCAGCGCTGCGACGCGTGATGACGGCGGCCTGTGCCACCTCGCCCACAAGGTCATAGCTGACCCCTTGGCCGGTGCCGATATCGATGTTCTCCTGGTTCGTCTCGATGATGTCGAAGTGCTCGCCGGTATCGAGGGCGGCACGCGTCACCTTACTCTGCTGCGTGCCCGTCGTCATGCTCACGCCCAACCTGGTGACCGACAGGTGCTCGTCGATATAGACGACGGACTTCCGCCTCAGCTCGTTCTCATCGAAGCTCACCGTGTAGGCATGCTTGGAGTTGATACGTTCCCACAGCTCTTTGAACTCGCGTCTGTCGAAGTTGTCGTTAAGCCGGTTGTCCGTGAGCTTGCTCTCGTGCCCGTCGGCTATCATGCCCGCAAGCGCAACCGGATCATAGACGCTCTTGACCAGAACCTCTATAGCTGGCGCCTTTGCCTGGATCTCCTGTGGGAGCTCTGTCACCGCGTAGGAGAAGCTCCTACCGTCCTTGAACCTGTCGGTCGGCTTACCATGCAGGTCGATGAAGTCGTTCTTGAGCAGGAAGGCATATACGACGGTCGCGTCATCGCCGCTGAAGGTCACGGGCACCACATCTGGCAGTCTCACGGTGCGCCCCTCGAACAGCGCGTTCGTAACGGCCGTCGGGCGTTCGCGCAGCTCGGTGCGGATGTCACGCTGCAGTGCGTCGACGAAGTTCGCATAGCTCTCGGAGGCGATCACGGTGAGAACGTTCATCTTGTGCACCTCACCTTCGCCGAGCACGGAGAGGTCCTGACGCTCCCCATCCTGGTTCACGCACAGCCGCAGACCGCGCCCTACCTCCTGACGCTTGCCGGTCTCGGAGTCGGAGTGCTTGAGCGTGCATATCTGGAACACGTTGGGGTTGTCCCAGCCCTCGCGCAGGGCGGAGTGGCTGAAGATGAAGCGGCACGGCTCGTCGAACGAGAGGAGTCGCTCCTTGTTCTTCAGAATGAGATCGTACGCGCTGATGTCGTCGCTCCCCTCCTGACCCCGCTTGGTCCTGCTGTCCACCGTATGTCCATGCTTGTCTATGCTGAAATAGCCCTTGTGGACCTCGTGCGCATCGAAGCGCCTCAGATAGTCGAGATAGGAGCTGTCCTTCATGTCGACCATGGTCGGATGGGTCAAGCGCTCGGAGACCGCTGTTGCATACTCCTCCTCGAAGACCTTGCCATAGCCCACGGTCAGCTCCTCGCCGTCATCGTCATAGGCCCGGTAGCGTGCGACCTCATCGATGAAGAAGAGCGACAGGCACTTCACCCCGCGGAAGAAGAGCGCCTCCTCCTTCTGGAGGTGCGAGCGGATGGTCTCGCGGATCTGGATGCGACGCATGTCGTCTTCGGACGAGTCGCCGTAGACCTCGCCCTTGCGGAGCACGAGTCCGTTCAGGAAGCGTACGTGCCCCAGCTCGCCATCCATGTCCGGCACGATGCCGTCGGGCGCGATGGTGAAACCGTCGCGGTATGCCTCCATGCGCGTGTCGCCGCTGGCGACGTAGATGTCATCCCCCACGTCGAAGCGTCCGACCACCTTGCGCACCGTGTCCGATGCGTTCGTCTTCTTGTGCTCGATGATGGCGACGGGCGGCTTCGTGCGGCTCACCACGACGTCCTGCAGATAGAGGTACCCGTCGGTTCCGCGCATGTTCTTGAGCTCGAAGCCCTTGACCTCGATGCGCTTCACTAGGCGCTGGTTGTATGCGTCGAGCGCGTCCAGCTCGTAGACCATGTTGTGAACCACGCGGTGGGTGGCGGAGTAGTTCAGGCAGAAGAGCGGATTGAAGCGCTTGATGCCGTTCTGCGTGGCCGCCCCGCCCATCTTCTGCGGCTCGTCCTGGATGACGATCGGTCGGTTGGCTGCCAGCACGTCGATGGGGCGGCGACTGCCGAACTCGTCACGCTCGGAGTACATGATGCGTGCCTCCTTGCTGGTTCCGCCCTCCTTCATGGATGTGTTGAAGGCCTGCATGTTGATGATCATCACGTTGATGTCGGTGCTCTGCGAGTATGCGTCCAGCTCGTTCAGTCGACTGCTGTTGTAGATGAAGTGCTTGATGGGCTTGCCGTACTGCTCGAAGAAGTGCTGCTCTGTGGCTTGGAGGGACTTGTAGACACCCTCGCGGATGGCTACCGACGGCACCACGACTATGAACTTCGTCCAGCCATAGAGCCTGTTGAGCTCGTAGGCCGTCTTGGTATAGACGTAGGTCTTGCCTGTGCCGGTCTCCATCTCCACGTCGAGTTGGCAGGCGCCGATGTCCGCGCAGAGCGAGCTGGACTCCATGATCTGGTTGCCGGATTGAACGCTTCGGATGTTTGCCAGGAGTTGTTCGGCGTCAAGCAGCACCGGCGCGTTCCCATAACCCTCGGCGGTATCGAAGAGATTGGTGGCGCCGCGCTTGCCCAGGTCGCGAACGTAGGAAAAAGCGCTCTGGTTCGGCTGTCCTTCGAACACGTCGGTCACGGCCTTGGCGGCCTCGGTCTGGAAGGGCTGTATCTTGAACTTGAATTCCATCATGCGTCGCCGTCGCTTCGCGATATGAGGTCGTAGGCTAAGCTGGCTAGAATCACGTAGTGAAGCGCGAGATTCTGGTCCAATGGACTTGCCGGTGTGTGGGCCTTCTCATTGCGAAACTTCTGGATGGCCATATTGAGGAATTTGACGCCTTCGAAGAAGTCTCTTTCCTGATCCGTTGATGGAGAATGGCCGAAGATCTTCTGATAGTTTTCTTCGGCGAACGCCTTGTGCGCTTGCTCAGAACCAGTTAACTCACACAATAGTTCGCGTACCAATTTGAATGATTCTTCGACAGCGTGGAAATAGTCCTCGTTCTGCAAATAAGACTTGATATGTTCATATATTTCTGGCCGTATGTCGATAGTTATCCTGTTGTTATCTATGACCGCAGGGGCTACTTTAATATGACTCGACGCAGTATCAACTTCTTCAAGTTTGCTGTTGGAAGCATACGTTCGCGCCTTATTGTTCAGGGTCACTAAGAACGGGACATCGTCTGCCCATTGAATCTTTTCAATAAACCCCTCTTCTTCGAGTTTACGCAATACACCTCTGAGCTCATTGTCTTCTCTTGGCGATGCTTGCTTGAACATTTTGGAGAGCATGTCTGCTGGGTCATCCGATTCGACCAGTGCCAGAAGCAGCTCATGCGAATTCTCGGGAAGCCCCGAGGCAGGCAGCTGACTTCCTGGTCGTGCTGAAGCCTTTGGTGCAGTGGCACGGAAGTACTCCTCATCGTTGTTCATGGACTCAAGCAAGCCCATTACTTCTTTGTATCTCTTGTGGAATAGCGCGATGTTGAGGTCCTCACTTAGCGGGTGGTCGGAGAAATACCTCGTCGACGCGATTTTGACATCGCCAATCCACTTGTCGAACCCTTCCGTACCCTCGTTTACACCGCCAAGGTAGGCAATGCCATTTGACGACATGCGTTGCACTGCATCCCTATGGTTTTGTTGTACTTCGTTTCCAGCAGCAATCAGGGCAGCCAGTTTCTCGCGTTTTATCAATGTCTGTGCAGTATCCATTGCTGGTCACCTATATGACCTTCCGCACGGTATCGGGACTGAAGGTCTTGAATAGCTCCTCGAAGTTCGCCTCAGTCGAATCGTCTGCCATGGACGCATCGCGGAACACGGCGTATACCGGCTTTCGTCTCGCGATCGCCTCGATGGTGTCGATACCGACACCAGCGTCAAAGCATGCGAGCATCTGGCCATCGTTAACATCAAAGACCTGCTTACCACAGATGTCGAGTTCCTTGATCTTCGCGGACAGAGGAATACGGAACTTCGGCAGCACCTGAAAGAGCAGGTCCTCCGGAGTACGTCCCTCCTTGAGGTTGTCCACGTACATTGCAAGGGCATCTTGAGAAAACTCTTCCGGATTCCGGTAAGTGTCGTTGAAGTTGGACGAGTCGATTTTCAGTACACGGAAACCGATGTCAGGCATGGGCCTGGGACCCTCGCCAATCTTAAGTTGCTTGTTGAGCTCTTCAACTTCGATGGCAATTTTCTCTCCTGCACGACAAATGCGCTCTTTACCAATATCGACAATGCGCATACTGTTATTGTTCGTGCAAGGTGCATCGATTTGAATCATTATGTATCTTGATGGCCGTGTTGTACTCAAAGCCTGAAGCATTACTGCATGAGCCGTCGTCGCCGAACCAGAGAAGAAATCTAATACTAGATCATCGTTAGGAGCAATCCAGTTGACGATTCTACCTATAAGGTTGACGCTTTTTTCAGTATCAAACTCGTCAGTCTCGTTGCCACTTAGAGTTAAGTCCATCCAGTTGTCACTGAGCAACTTTCCTTCGCTTGGCGGAACATAGTACTGAACCACGTTGTCTTCATTCTTCCGAACGAAATTTAACTTTTCGTTGGTCGCGGTCAAGTGATCCAGATAATACTCATCAAGTGTCATGCTGCCGTGTCTCTTAAGGAATTGCCCATAGTTCTCAATAGCCTCTTGCGCTCTATTAATCTCCCACCTCCATTGACCCGAGCTGGGACAAATACCAAATAGGTCATATCTCATGGTTGGTCTATCTGTACCTCGCCAAAATGTATCCCATTTTCCCGGTTTCCCATCATGCGAGAGCATTAGCTTCGGTAGTCTTGGAGTAGGGGATTTTGAGTACATCAGTATATATTCATGTCCTTGTGACAATGCGGCTACATCATCGAATTGAGCCTGTACATTCTTGACGCCTCGACGGACAGCAATCGTATTTCTATGATTGACCTCTCCAAATATCTCGTCACATATCATTTTAAGGTTATGAAACTCGTGCACGTCGATACTGATGAATATCGCTCCATCGCTTTTAAGCAAATCTCTCGCAAGCAACAGCCTCGGATACATCATCGAGCACCAGTCGGAATGAAAACGACCATTGCTCTCGGGGTTGGCAACGAGTCTGCCGCCCTCTTCGTCATACTCGTCACTCGCACCTTCGTAGTCCTCACGGCTCTGCGAGAAATCATCGTCATAGATGAAATCATGCCCAGTGTTATACGGCGGATCGATGTAGATCATCTTGACCTTGCCTGCATAGGTCTCCCGCAGCAGCTTCAGGGCATCGAGGTTGTCGCCCTCAATGTAGAGGTTCTGGGTCGTGTCCCAGTCCTTGCTTTCCTCGATGCAGGGACGCAGGGTCTTGTCGCAGGGAGTGCGGGCTTCGAGTTTCGCAGCCGCCTTGCCGGGCCAGGTGAACTGATAGCGCTCGCGCTGCCCATCGACCACCTCGTCAGCCAGGTCACCACGCAAGGCGTCGAAGTCGATTGCCCGTCTGAGCTCACCATCTTCGCCGATGGCCTCGGTCACCACATCAGGGAACAGCTCCGCTATCTTGTCGATGTTCTCCTGCGTCAGATCCGGTGTGGCGGTGTCGATTCTCTCCATGTGTCTACCTTTCCTCAAACTGGGCGAGCTGTCGCTTCTTGTCCTGCATCTGAGCGAACAGGGCATTGCGCTTGTTGATCTGCTTTTCCTTCATGCATCTCTGCTCCAACACGGCGATCTCGCTCTCGAGTGCCCCTTGCCTTTCATGGCGCTCGATCCGCGTGTCGATTTCCAATCCATCTACGGTTCCGAACACGATCTGCGCGCAGAACGAATCCCAGACATCATCGAGCGTTGAGCCCCTCATCACGAGCTTCTCCAAGCCTGGCGCGGAGTGCGTCCCCTGGCGGTGGACGACGAGCCGCTGTTCCTCGCCCTCCTCGCAGGCGAACACCATGCTGTGCCGGTTGGCCTGCTCGATGGCGAGGAGAACCGCATCCGAGACCGGCTCGCCCTTGGACACAATCTCCATGACGAGGATCTCGTGGACGTTCTCACCGTCAAGGACGTTCGCCGTTGTCGCCTTTATGCTGTTGGCGATAACGATACGCTCCACCTGGGACACAAACTGCCCCTTGGTCTTCCTGCTCAGCTTCAGGTTGCCGTAGAACGCCTCCTTGGGAAGGCGACGGTCGACCGCGGTCGTCGATGGAAGACCCAGCATCATCTCACCACCAGAAAGCAGATGAGCTCGAAATCGTCGAGTCCCGCGACTTCGTTCTCCAGAAAGCTCGTCGTACCCTCTCCGAAGAAGCTCGCCACGTCGTTCTCATCCTTGACCTCGATGATCGAGGCGATGGCGTCTTCGAGGAGCTTGGACGCGGAGGACATGTCGCGCCCATCCTTCGTGAGCTTGTTGTAGCTCTTGCAGAGGGCCGCATCCGGTTCGTCCTTGCCGCGGCAGAGGACGCGCATCCAGTCGAGGTTCGCCTTCGGCTGCAGCTGGGTGCAGAGCACCTCGCCGTCGTCTCTCACATACACGAGATAGAAGGGATGCAGCTGGTTTCTGCCCTTTATCTGCTGGTCGTCGGTCACGTTGCGCAGCACGAACAGTATCCCCGGCTCGTCGCCCCTGACGACGGCATGTATGCCATGCGGCATGTTCTCGATATCGGGGTTCTCGTCGTGATAGGAGAGCAGGTCCATGCGGAACTCGTTCAGGCCGAGGTCGGTGATGGAAACGCCGCCGGACACGTCCTCTAGGTCGATGACCTCCTCCTGCATCTGTCGCAGCTGGTGCTCGCGGTACTCCAGGTCGCCCGTCTCCTCCTCGTTGATGTAGTCGTCATCGCCCGTGGAGGTGAGTACCGCCGCGCGCATGCGCGCCTCGACGCGTTCCTTCAGCCTTATGTACTCGTCGAGCTCGACATCGGGCCAGTAGTTGACAAGCTGGATGCGGGCGTTCTTCGACCCGATGCGGTCGATGCGCCCGAAGCGCTGGATGATGCGCACGGGGTTCCAGTGGATGTCGTAGTTGATGAGGTAGTCGCAGTCCTGCAGGTTCTGCCCCTCGCTTATGCAGTCGGTGCCGATGAGGATGTCGATGTCGTGATGCATCTCCGGGTAGACGATATCGCGCTCCTTCGAGAGAGGAGAGAAGCAGGTGAGCAGCATGTTCATGTCGCCCGGGATCTTCTTGACGGTGCTCCTCGGCGTGCTCTTGCCGGTGACGATGGCGGTCTCGAGCCCGAGCCCTTCCTTGGCGAACCTCGAGACATGCTCGTAGAGGTAGTCGGCGGTGTCCGCGAAGGCCGTGAACACGAGCACCTTCCTGTTGCCCTCGTTGATGGGGTTCGCGACCTTGTCAGCGATCGTCTTGCAGAGGTCCTTGAGCTTGGCATCGTTCTCCGGCGTGATGTCGGCAATCATGGACACCAGCAGCTCGAGCGTCTCCCTGTCCTTTGCCAGGTCCCGTTGCCAGGAGAGGTAGTCCATGTCGGCTATCTCGACCTTCGTCTTCCCGCCCACCTCGAACAGTGGCAGCCCCTCGTCATCGAAGTCGAGGTCGTCGTACTCGTCATCGAACCCGTCGCTCACCTCACCGCTCTTGGTGGCGATGTAGGCGTCCACGGCCTGTTCCGCCGCCTCGACGGTGGAGAGCACCTTGGAGAGCGTCAGCGAGAAGGAGTGGACCGAGCTCTCGAGGCGCTTGAGGAGGTTCGTCTGCATGAGCTTGCGGATGCCCCATTCGCGGCCCTTGATGGAGAGGTTCCTGCCTTTTGACTCCTCGTAGTTCCCCATCTTGCTCGGAAGGATGTAGGCGGATGGCATATAGACCACAAGCGAAAGGGAGTCCAGCTCCGCGTATATCTCGTGGTAGTTGATGGCACCCTCGAGGTCCGTGAGCTTCGCTCGTTTGGATATGGGCTTGTTGCGCTGCGGGAACGCACCGAGCGCCTCCATGTCGTAGTGGCGCTGTATGTGCTTGCGGGAGCGGGCGACGGTCACCTCGTCGAGGATCGTGAAGAAGTCGAAGCTCAGCATGTCGGTGAGCGCGCCGGTGGTCCTCTCGTCGGGCGGCAGCTTCGTCCAGGCGTTGTAGGCCTTCTGGGCGTTGCGGAACACGGTGTCGACGTCCGAGGAGAGGTCGAGCTTGCCCGCCCAGTTCGCCTTGTCTCCCTCGTAGGCGAGTGCGAGCTGGTTCTTGAGATCGTTGAAGCGGTTGTTCACCGGAGTGGCGGAGAGCATGAGCACCTTGGTCTTCACGCCCTGACGGACGATGCGGTTCAGAAGGCGCAGGTAGCGGTTCTCCCTGTCGTCGTTCTTGCTGGCGGTATCTGCGCCGTTGCGGAAGTTGTGCGACTCGTCGATGACGACGAGGTCGTAGTTTCCCCAGTTGATGCGCTCGATGGGAAGCCCGCAGCAGGTGTCGCCGTGCTCGCGCGAGAGATCGGTATGGTAGAGCACGTCATAGCGCAGACGGTCCTGCGCGATGGGGTTGTTGACGAGGTTGCCGCGGAAGGTCATCCAGTTGTCCGCAAGCTTCTTGGGGCAGAGCACCAGCACGTTGCGGTTCCGGGACTCGTAGTACTTGATGACGGCAAGCGCCGTGAACGTCTTGCCGAGGCCCACGCTGTCGGCAAGGATGCAACCGTTGTAGGTCTCGAGCTTGTTGATGATCGATATCGCGGCATCCTTCTGGAAGTCGTAGAGCTTGCCCCAGATGGCCGACTCCTTGAAGCCGGTGCCCTCGTTGGGGAGCACGTCCTCCGAGATGTCGTCGAGGAACTCGCTGAAGATGTTGAAGAGCGCCGAGTAGTAGACGAGCTCGGGCGGATTCTCGCGGTAGACCGTCGTTATGGATTCGATGACCTGCTCGGTCACGTCCTCCACCGCACTGTCTTCCCATGCCTCGTCGAACATCCGCAGAAGCTCGGTGGAGGCGGGAGCATCCTGCCGCATGATTATCTGGAAACGTGACGAAGACGGCTTCGTGCCGAGGCCGCTTGTGGTGAACTCGTCGAAGGGCGCGTACACGTAGCTGTCGTCTGCCGACTCCACTTCGAGGAAGCTGTTCATGGACTGGTCGCTACGGAACGACTTGAAACGCGCCTTGCGGCGTATCCAGTCGGCGCATTCACGCGCGATCGTGCGCTGTGTGAGCTCGTTTCGGAGCTTTATCTCGAACTGGGTGCCGTAGAGGCTCCGCTCGCGGTTGAGCCGGGGGATGTAGAACTCGCGCTGTTCCTTGTTACCCTTGCTTCCCAGGAAGGTCGGGGAGGTGTAGATGAAGCGGAACTCGTCGAGGCCGTCCAGCTGCGTCTCGAGTTCCTGGTACGCGTAGATGGAGAAGTAGGCGGAGGCGACGGAGAGCCTGTCACCCGTCGAAAGACGTGCAGTCAGATCATCGCGGACGATGCGGGCCTTGTTGTCGAACGACTCGACCGTCATTTCCGCGCGCCCTGGCCCTTCTTGCTGGCGACTATCCTGTCCGTCAGCATGTTGGAGATGAGAGAGCTGATGCTCGTGCAGTTGTCCTCCGCGAGCCGTCTCACCTCATCCTTCATCTCCGGCGTCACGGCGAAGTTTATCCGTTCGGTCTTGTTCCCGTTGAGAATGCGCTTCCGCAATTCCTGTTCGTTCATCCCGCCTCCCGTGCGAACGGCCGATGCTTTGTTATGGACTGCTCTGCTACACAAACTTTGTTAAAGAGTTTAACATGGTTTTCAGACATAATGCTCCTCTAGCCCAAGTTTTAGTTGATTAGCTCAACGCATGCCAAGCTCGTAACCTTAAATTACCCGCTTCGCAAGAGCAGGAGAAGCAATGCGCAGCGGTGTGTCAAGATCGTCAGGGCAGAGAAGCCAGAGAAGCAAGTAGCCTATTCCGTACACACGAGTGTGTGGAATAGGACTCGCTCGCCACCTCCGCCAACACCGCCACGCCCGTGCCGCCCCTCCCTCAGACTGTCGTCTGTCGGAGAAGTCGGCCCACGGTCGCGCGGGTCGGCTCGTTGGCAGGCATTGCGGGGGAGGCCCCGCGCCCCTGGGGTGGTCAGATGATTGGCAGCGACACCAGACCGAGGCGCCTCTGGCTCCGCCTCTCGACGGAGGAGGACGATGTCCTCGCCAACGCCGCGAAGGCCTACGGCATCACCAAGACGGACCTCGTCCGCCTCCTCGTCCGCTACGTCCGGCTCCCCAGCACGCACCTGCTCGCGGGAACACCGATAGTCTTCGACTACGGGACCTCACACGAGGTCGCCTACAACCTCCATGCCATCGGCACCCTCTACAACCAGTCGGTACGGGCCCTCAACACGATGTCCAAGGGCGTGCGGGAGGCCGAGGCCGACCCTGTCGACGTGATGGAGGTACTCGCCGTCGTCCATGCCGACATGGCATACGTCAAGGGCTCGCTCGACCGCCTTCGTGAGGACGTCTCCGCCCTCTGCGACCGTCCGAGCCTCTTCACCTGGTGAGCTGCCATGCCATACGTGAAGGCCATATCGGGCCACTCCGGGCTCGCCGGCGCGAGGCGCTACCTCGAGCGCGGCGGCCGGGCGCTGGCCCACGACTACCTCGGGCTCGACGCCCCCGTCACCGGCGAGGACGGGCATGGGCTCCCCGTCTATGACGAGTACGCCTGGGACGAGGCGATGGACGCGCGTCGTGCCGCCGAGGGCAACGACGCACCCTGGAGGGGCAGGCCCGCGCGCACCTACAAGCACTACGTCGTCTCCCCCGACCCCAGGGACGGCATCTCGCTCGACGGCCTGAGGAGGCTCGCGACCCGCTGGGCGCGCGAGGGCTTCCCCGACTTCCAGGTCACCATCGTCTACCACGACGACAACGAGAACCACGTCCCCCACGCGCACGTCATCGTAAACAACACCAACCTGAGGACGGGCAGGCGCCTGCAGGACCCCGACCCCGGCGCCCTCAACGGACTGCTCCAGGCGATCTCGCGCGAGATGGGCCTCTCCCACTTCGACGGCAGAATCGATACGGAGCATCCCGACACACGAGGGGCGGGTTCGCGCACGGACTACCAGAGGGTCCACGTCGGGCGCGAGGAGTCCGAGGTGGCGGGGAGGGGCGGCTACTCCTGGGTCGCCGACATCCGCGCGAGGGTCGACGTCGCACGTGGAGTCGCACGGGACCCGGAGGACCTCAGGCGCATCCTCTCCTCCATGGGGGTCACGACGAGGGAGCGCAGGGACGGCACCGACTGGACGTACTCGCTCGTCGACCAGCCCTCGCGGCAGGTGAGCGGCACGAGGCTCGGCACCGACTACCGGAAGGCACACGTCACCCGCGAGCTCGCGAGCCCACGAAGGGCGCGGCTGCCAGAGCAGTCCCGAGAACGCATCACCGAGATTGCCCGAGATGCCATGGAGGTGCACGACCTGGCCGAGCTCCGCCGCCTCGCCTCCATGGTGGGAACGGCCCGGGAGGTCCGGGCCATGTCCCTCGACGGACTCGACCTGGCCGTGGGGAGGGCCAGGTCGAGGGGCGACGAGAAGACGGCCGACAGGATCTCGCAGGCACGCGACCATGCGAGCGAAAGGCGGCTCCTCCCCGAGCACGAGAGCCATGACGACAGCACCGGCGGCACCCACGCCAATGGCACGGACAACATCCCCCGCAGGCAGGACCAGGCAGGGCCGACCGGTCGCGCGCCCGTGAGGGGCCCACGTTGCGACGGGAGGGGCTGGGACAGATGAGGGTGGACGTCTCGTACGCGGACGGCAGGCTCGAGTCGTTCGACACGGACCGGTTCACGAGGGCCGAGCCGTTCGCCGCGAAGAGCATGCTCGCGGACCTCGCCCTCGCGTTTTGCGAGGACGGGTCCCTGGTCCTCAGCGCCGACTGCTACGACGTGCGCGACGTGGGGGACGGCGCCATGGCGAGGAGGCGCCGGGGATGGTCGTTCCTGCTCGTATCCTGCGAGGAGGCCCCGCGGGTGCTGTCCGTGGCCGTCGACGGCACCGTGAGGTGGTCGCGCGTCGGGCCCGACCTCGCGGACGTCGGACGCCTGAGGGCCCTCGGTGCCATATGGCACCCCGGAGGCGGCTCGACCGCGCAGCTCGCCGTCTGGCTCCATGACCTCGCCTGCCAGGCGCACCCAGAGCTCGTCGGCACGAGGGACGGCGAGGACGAGGTCTGCGGCATGATCGGCATGACGAGGGCGAGCTACGAATTTCTGTCCGACATCGTCGCTATCATCTGAGATGTCCTGGGGTCGAAGACGGAGGAGACGATGATGAGGTTCCTGAAGGCCCTGGGAAGGGCGCTGGTGCAAGTGGTCCTGATCGCCCTGCGGATCATGCGCTGGGTGTTCCGGATGGTGTTCCGCTTCGCTATGTGAGGGGACATCCATTTGAGATACCCGGGTGCAATCAGTGTATATTCGCAATTCTTCCTACTTGGAGCTATACATCAAAATCATTTGTTCTATAACCCTGAATCTGCCCCTCTTGCGTCGGCATATTGATCTACGATTTTGATTCAAAACGCGCTAGCTCAGCGTTGGGTTGGACGAGTTCTTGCGACCTCAAGGCTATGATGCTTGAAGGTCCGCGCTTGCGGGATAGCTCTGCCAACGGGAATGGAGTAGATTCATCATGGTGCCGCCATCTTTCGTGAGCTGGCTTGAGAGGGAGCAATGCTCCTTTCAGGACGGCACTACTGTTGCATGCTGGCACCTTGGCTGGCAGTGCGACGAGGATGCGCTCGATGAGTGGGCGCTACATATCCGTAGGCATTATGTCAGGGACAAGGAGCTTGCGGATAGGTGTAGGGCTCGAAACGAACGGCCAGACATCTACCTCCCAAGAAGGGTCGTGCCTTCCGAGATCCGTATTAGGACCGGAGATTTCGCCGAGATTCTTGTTTCGGATGTCCTGGAGTACCTCTGCAGGTATGCGGTGCCTCGTTATAAGCAGTGTGGGAGGAAAGACAAGAACTTCTCGGAGCACGGAACCGACGTTATCGCCTATCGAATCCAGGACTGCGGGAAAGCATCCAACAATGACGAGCTTCTAGCATTTGAAGTGAAGTCAGACGCTTCGGGTACTCAGAAGGGCGGATTCCTAGAGAGGGTTAAGGATGCTGCGGTCCACTCGGCGAAGGACCCGAATCGCGTGCCGATGACATTGGATTATATGATCGATGAGGCATCCGACGCTGGCGATACGCAAAGCGTGGAGGCGCTCAATCGCTTTGCCGACAAGGGTGGCGTGACATTCAGGGAAGTGTGCGGCTCTGCTGTTACGACTTCGTACGCTACGCCCGATGCTGCCCTATCGGCAAGGACACCGAATGACGTGCAACTTGGTGAGGACAACCCCCTCATTGTCGTGCATGCCCAGAAGTTCATGGATCTGGTCAACGCGCTCTACGACAGGATGACAAGATGATCGGGGAGCAGCAGATCAAGAGGAAGCTCCAGTACGCTAAGGCCAAGGCGAAACTGGCAGAGTTCTCTGTTCCGGAAGAGCAGTACCCCCCATTCAAATCTGACTCGGACGACCTTTGCTTCAACGCGATGCATGCTCTTTCCTCATACGCGAACGCGATTCTCAAGAGCCGTCGCCCAAATGATGAGGTCGGCGAACTGAAAAGAGCCGCATCCTTTTATGACGCCGCATCCAATGGCAGTGATCACAGGTGGTGCAGGGACGGCTTCTGGCTTCTTGCCATGTCGACCTACTTTCTGCTTGAGAACTTCGGCTCGGCCGCAGTGGCGTCTGACCATATAGAGGACCCGTCTTGGTACGGTCCGATGGGCGCAAGGCTGTTTCATCTTGTTAGATACCTGCTGAGGGGCGAGGAGCCGAGCGAGGAGATGGGCCTACCAAGGCTTGTCGAATACCTTCAAGGTGGTGATGTGCCCCTCGCGGAGGTGGTCGAGGAGGCAAGCGGACTCCTCGATGACAATGATGCGGAGAGCCATCTTTTTGGGAAGGTCTGCTACGTTGCGATCGGCATCGCCGCGAGATTCGCCGCGAGAAGACTGCTGCCCGAGCTCAGTGACTTGGACATGCTGAGCTGGAGACCATACCTCTCCTCGAAAGGCGCCTGCCGCCTGCTGTGGCAGGCGCAGGAGCGCATTGCGAGGGCGGGTGCATTCGCTGGGAAGAGTCTCTTCGTGCAGCTTCCGACAGGCTCTGGCAAGACGCGCAGCATCCAACTGCTGATCAGGTCGAGGGTGCTTGCCGGAGAGTGCAAACAAGCCGTAGTTATGGCTCCGCTCCTTGCGCTCTGCTCTGAGATCGCCAAGGATCTCACCGATGCCATCTCTGACATCGTCGACGTTAGGCAGTCGACTGACGCACTTGAGCTGGACGTGTGGCCTGCATCCGAGGCCAATAGACCTCAGGTGATGGTCTTCACCCCAGAGAAGTTTGCGTATGTGGAGCGGCATGCCGGTGGCCTCATCGATTCGACGGACCTCTTCGTTCTCGACGAGGCGCACCTCATCGACGATCCGTCCAGAGGGCCCGCATACGAACTCACCATCGCCGAGATTAGGCAGAAGAAGCCAGAGGCGCAGATGGTAATGCTGTCCGCAGTGGTGTCAAATCCGGGCGAGATCGCCTCGTGGGCAATGGGTGACCCGAAGTCATACGTCTCTGACGATGGCATCCCACGTACAGAGAAGTCGCTTGGCATCACGAATGAGCGAAACGAGCAAGTTGATTTTTGGGATCTGGCGACAGGAGGAGAGTCGGAGTTCTTCATACCCCTGCCGTTCGAGGTCCAGGAGCTCCCTCTCATTGGACGGGAGAGCACGCAGAGACAGTTCCCTGATTTGAGAAAAGTTAAGGGTATCGTACTCTCGCGCGAGGTTGCCCTGTACATGGCCGAGAAGATCGTAGGCAATGGACCAGTCGCCATTTACCTTCCTAAGGCGAAGTATATGACCCCATATTTCGCTCGTCTGCAAGAGCTGCGCGACCATAGCTGCCGGTTGCCCCGTCTAGAAGGCAGCTTCGATCGGGACGAAGGGGATCGAATTTGCAGACTTGCAGACAGGCACTACGGTAGCGGGAAAGAGGGAAACCCATTTAAGGGCGGCATCTCTATGGGAGTGCTGCCTCACTATCACAATCTGCAGGGATGTCTGCGGCAGGTGGTCGAGTCCGAGGTCGAGAACGGCCGATACAGGTGCGTCGCATGCACCTCGACGCTGGCGCAGGGCGTGAACCTGCCCATCAAGTACCTGATCATAACCGATGTGCAGAACGGGAGCGGGGAGGTCAAGACAAGGGACTTCCAGAACCTCCTTGGCCGAACGGCTCGGTCGGGCAAGTTCAGCGAGGGGAGCGTCCTCATCAGCGATCCCTCGGTGTTAGGGTGGTATGGGAGCAATAACTACAGCCGTCTTCTGGACGAGGGGCGGAGCGAACCCTGCACGAGCGCCATCACGAGGCTGTTCGACGACTTGGATGTAAAGAATAGGGACAGAGAGGTTATCGATACGATCCCAGGCCAGGAGGTCGTCAACCTGATGCTGGAGGGTCTCGCCAGGCGCGATGCGTCCGTGGCGCTCGTCGAGCGTATTGCGAGGGCTGGTCTCAGCATCGCCGAGGCAAAACGATGTGCCGCAAACCGCATCTGCGCCTTCTCGGCAATCGAGACGTATGTGTCGGGGATGCTGGACCAAGCTTCGGACGACATCGATGCCGTGGGTCTGAGCGTTAGCACTTTCGCCTACTCAGGGGCAGACGACGCGATGCGAGAGCTTCTTATGAAGCTCTTCGGAGCGATATGCGAGACCTTGCAGGATGCCGATACCCATCTCCCCTTGGTCACCTACTCGAAGACTCAGATGGGCGTCGCGAAGACGGAACTGTTGGAGAGCTGGCTGCGATCGTCAGATGGCGATGCCTTCTTGTCGGCATCGGACGACCAGGAGAGAATCCCCCTAATTTGCAAGGCATACCGACAGTGCTTGGGCATGGGCGACGAGTGGCTGGACAGTGTTGCGCTCGCTGACCTGACAGGCATGTGGATACACGGTGAGACACTTGCCGCCATGGTCGATCAGCTTAAGGAGCGACATCCTTTTCCCCCAAGAAAAGGGCCGAACATCCAAAAAGTCGAGAGAGTATTGAGTCTCGACATCAGCTATGGACTGGCGAACTTCATATCCTGCGCCGCCGACGTCCTAGATCCAATTCTTAATGAGGCTATGCCCGCAGGCTTGTCCGAGGGACTGGCTCTACTTCACGAGAAGGTGAAGTTCGGCATCGAGTCCCCGCTAGGATGCTCTGTGTGCAGGGAGATCTTTGCCGACCGTATGGTCGCGAACGATCTGGTCGGCATTCTCGGAAATCCTGACCAAGGGTCTAACGAAGCACTTAGGATGCTTCTGTCGTTGCACGAGCAAGAGGTAGAAGCGTGTTTTGCTGGATTGCCGTTTTACTTCGAGAGCCGATATAAGGCGTGGAAGCGGCATCTTGGGTAGAGATTCTCTAGACGCAGCAGGCGAGTGAGTAGTAACCCTTGGCGGTACCAGGTGTCAGACGAACCTGGTACCGCCAGTAATCCTTAGTTGGTACCAGCGGCAGGACCTACTCA
>RCMY010002150.1_pt1 | contig 17921 bp, 19 predicted proteins | sample 2041341 | NCBI WGS metagenome assembly RCMY01 (sample SAMN09708234, study PRJNA481090) | Marine sediment metagenome, whole genome shotgun sequencing project. | reverse complement strand
CCAAGAGAAAGGAAGCACTATGAGCAAGAAAGCCGCTGACTATACGCTCGACACGCTGCCACCTCTCACCGAGAAGCAGCATCTCCATCTGGAAGCCCTGGCCGCCCAGCCAGACGATCAGATCAATCTGACCGATATTCCCGAACTGACCGATACCCAGTTGGCCGAAATGCAACCGGCCGCGCAGTATCGGCCGATCAAGAAACAGATCACCGCCCGCGTGGACGCGGACGTGCTGGCTTGGCTGAAATCACAGGGAAAAGGCTATCAAAGCCGTATCAACGCCATCCTGCGGCGCGAAATGCTGGAACAGCGACAGACGAAAGCCCGCTAACCGGTCTGGAGACGCTCGCATGATCTATGCCGATTCGACGACAAGGGAGGACCGGTCGACTGGGAGCCCCTTGCCGGTCATGCAACCCGCGTGGCCGATGCCGCCGCGCGGCGGGCACAACACTTCGGCGCCGCCGATCTTGCGGCGCTTCCGGGTCATCTCCACGACCTTGGAAAGGGGAAACCCGGTTTTCAGGCCAAGCTGGCGGGCCAATGACACCCTTCATTCGGGCGTCATTCGGGCGAGGGCGCGCGTCTGCTGGCCGAGGTATCAGGGGAATTTTATTGATTGATGGAGATGGGCTCTTTGGATTTGATCGTTGCTCGCGAACCTATCTTAACAAGGGTCGCGGTCATGATACCCTAAGAGTTTACCTGCCCGCTCCTTGAACGCGTTAACTCACGTACTGCCAAAACTGAGGAATATGTCGAAACCGAGTATGGCACACAGAACGTCAGCATGATCTTCAGCGCCGTCGCCGGATCGACATTGCCCTGCATAATGACACCACCATGGTTGAGGGCCGCCAACACCAGTCCGACAACCACTGCCACTCGCGCCGCGCGCCTGACCACAGCAGGGCTGAGAGCTATTTTACAAAGCTCCGAAAAAGAGTCCGTCGAACTCATTTGGCGAGAACGATAATGTCATTCAGCAACAACATTGCGCAGTCGGGGCTCATATCAAAGTTCTCCATCTTTTATGGTCAATCCTGTAGATTGAGGGCTTTTCGCTGTCAAATCCCGGCAGGTGGGTGGGGTGTTATTTGAACAGCTATCCCTCTTGGATACAGGCAATTTTCATTGCGGGCAAAGGCGTCTTGCTGCCCAAGGATGTGTGCGGCAACCGTTGGCCGTAGAACCCGGGGCAACGATGCAACGTCGTTTTCTGCTCTTCGCCGGGCCGCAAGTGGTGGCTCTGCAGAGCCTTCCCGGTCCGCCCGTCGAAACGTTCGAACATGCCATCGGTCTGTGGCGACTTTGGGGGAGTCAGGCCGTCGATCTGCGGCCCGTTCAATCCCGTTCAATCCGGGCGCACCCGCACGTTAAGGACGACTTGCTGGCGATCATTACGTATGACGTTCAGGGCGTCGGCCAGCACCGCCGGAAGATCCTCGGCATCTTCTACAAGACGCGTCCACGCACGCGAACCGGCGGCGACGGAGCCGTAGTCGGGCGACGGTGACAAGCTTGACATCGGCGTCTGATTGGCACGCGAGGCAAAGCCTTCCGGATAAACTTCCAGTGTCGACAGGCGTACGGCGTCCCAAGCGCCGTTGTTGAGGATCACTGTCAGCAGCGGTAATCCGTGCGCTTCCGCCACCTGATGGCAGGCGACGGGATTGGCGAACATGTAAGAGCCATCGCCGACGACGCAGACGACGAGCCGATCGCGCTCGGCCAGCTGTGCGCCAAGTGCGGCGGGCAGAGCCCAGCCGAGGCCACCGGCCGGCGTGTTTCCAAAGAAGCGATTGCCAGCCTTGAGCGTGTAAAAGGGCGATGGCGCGCCGCGTTCATTGAAGACGATGCCATCATCGCCCAGAATATCGGAAATGCAGCGCGCGACCCACGCCTTGCTGGCCGCGCCACGGCTTCCGGCTTCTGCTGCCTTTGCCACACTGTTGCGATAGGTCTCATGGCGGGCAAGTGTAACCTCCCGGCGCTTGTTATCGGCGGGCGCATGTGCGCCGAGTGCGGTGTCGAGGGCCGAAAGGACGTTCGCCGTATTCGCTGCAATGGCCAATGACGTACGATAGGAGCGCACTGGCATCCGCGCGAACAATGGATCGGGGCCGATATGGATGACTTTTGCTCCCGCGTTCGGCTGCGCAACATTTTCTATCCAGGCAACCGGGGCGTCGACGACCAGAATGACATCGGCGGCCGGGAGAAGCTCTGCGAGGTTGGGGCCGACGAGCATTGGATGGTCGCTTGCCATAACGTTACGTGTGGCGAACACTTCGCTGACGGCGATGCCGTGGCGTTCGGACAACTCGCCCAGCAATGCCGAGACTTTTCCGGCCGGGTCGCCACGTTGACAGATGATCAGCGGATTCTTCGCCGAAGCCAGCCAAGCCGCTGCTTGCTCCACGGCCTGCGGATTGGGAGCGGCGGGGCTCGCCGCTATCTGGATCGGCGGAGTTCTCTCAACCGGAGCCGGTTCGCACAGGGGCTCGCGCGGCATGCTCAGATAGACAGCGCCGACGGGCTCGGACATGGCGATGGCATAGCCGCGCGACACCAGATTGGCGGCGTTTTCTGCATAGCGCAGTTCGTAATCCCATTTGACTAGCTCGCGGACCATGCCGCTCTGGTCAAATTGTTCCTGCCCATACTGGATCGGTGTGCGGCGCGCACCCGGGCGATCGTGCTCGGTCAGTGGAGTGCGCCCGGACAGCATGATCAGCGGCACGTCATCGGCATGGGCATTGATCAGCCCCATCACGGCATTGGCCAGCCCAACGTTGACATGGACCATAGCGGCCTGCGGCCGACCGGTTACCAGATAATAGCCATGCGCCATGGCCACGAGCGCGGCCTCATGCGGCACAATGACGGGTCGCGGCGCAAAACTTTCGTCGTCGCCGCGTTTGGCATAGCTCTCAATGATTGGTGCAAAATCGCTGCCCGCATTGACGAACAGATAGTCGACGCCATTCGCCTTCAGGCTGGACAGCACCGCATCGGCACCAGTGAAATGGTCAATTGTGTCGGTCATATCGTACTCTTTGCCTTGGCTTATAAGAAATCCGCAGTCCGTTTTCGAGACGGCGCGCTACTGCCCCATCATTGTTTGCGGAATGTAGAGCGCGATAGCCGGGAACAGGATCAGCAGCACCGTACAAACCGCCATGGCGATCCAGAACGGGATGACGCCGCGGAAAACGGTCGATAGCGGTACGTTGTCGGAGATACTGGCGACGACAAAGACATTGAGGCCGACTGGTGGAGAAATCAGTCCCATCTCGAGAGTGATCACAGCGATCACGCCAAACCAGATAGGATCGAAACCAGCGGCGACGATGACAGGGAAAACGATCGGCAGGGTAATGACCAACAGCGACAAACCCTCAAGGAAGGTGCCGAGCACGATATAGGTGGCCAGGATCAGGAACAGAATGCCATAGGGGCCGACATCGAGACTGGTGAGGCTTTGGCTGATAAAGTTCGGCAGATCGCTGAGCGAGAGGAACGGGCCGAAGATGTTGGCGCCGACGAGGATGAGGAAGACCATAGAGGTCGTCCGCACCGTTTGCATCAGCACCTCTTTCCACTCTGTCAGATTAAGGCGACCGCGGAAGAATGATACAAACAGAGTCAGCACCGCCCCGACACCAGCGGCTTCGGCCGGAGTGAAAAAGCCAAGATAAATGCCGCCGATCGTGATGACGATGATACCGCCAATCAGCGAGGCGCGCAGCGTGGCGCGGCAACTTTCGCGCAGAGTGAAGGGCTTTCCGGCTGGACCGTCGGCCGGACGTATCAGCGTGACAATATAGATTGCGACGACAAACAGCGAGGTGAGCAGGATGCCAGGCAGGATGCCAGCCATAAACAGGCGGCCGATCGATTGCTCGGTGAGCGTGGCATAGATGATGAAACCGGTCGATGGCGGAATCAGGATGCCGAGCGTGCCGCCGGCAGCCACAGATCCTGTTGCCAATGCGTCCGAATAGGCGAAACGCTTCATCTCGGGCAGGGCAACGCGGCCCATGGTGACAGCGGAGGCAATGGACGACCCGCTGAGAGCGGAGAATCCAGCGCAGCCGATGACCGTCGCGGAGGCAAGTCCGCCGCGCAGCCGGCCGATCCAGGCGAAAGCCGCATCATATAGATCGCGACTGAGGCCGGATGCGCTGGCGATATTGCCCATCAGAACAAACAGCGGGATGACGACGAGTTCGTACTGCGTGACAGTCGCGAAGGCTTCGGACGAGGCCATGTAGAACGCGCTGTTAAAGCCACTCAGCGCCACGATACCGGCAAAGCCGACCGTGGCGATGGCGAGCGCCACCGGCACCCGCAGGATTAGGAGTACCGCCAGGCCTACAATGCCCAGCAGCCCATAAAACTCATTCGGCATGCCTGTTTCCCAGCGTCAATTGTTTGATGATGTCGAAAGCGATGACCAGGGCATGAAGACCGAAGCCGAGTGACAGGGCGAAATAGAAGGGCGCGTAGGGCAGCGACAAAAGCATAGTCCGCTCGCCGAAATCACCGGCTTCCATACCGCCCACGAAGCTGCGCCAAGCGAGGATGGCGAGTATCGTCAAGCTGATCAGGTCGGCAAGCAGGAGCTGGCCGCGTCGCAGCGGGGCTGGCAGGACATTCTTCAGGGCGTCGATGGAGATGTGGACACCCTGCGTTGCTCCGCTGGCGAATCCGCTGGCGATGATCACCGCCAGCATCATCACCATGATATCGCGTGCGCCAAAAATCGGTGATCCGAAGGCACGCCCTATCACATCGCAGAACACCAGTCCGGCCAGAAACAGGATTGCTATCCCGCCCAGAAGGCCGAACCCGTCGACCAGACGGTCAAGGACCGCCGGCCTAGCGTCCTTCGAACGAGGTATACTCATTGTTTGTTACTTCTTCTTCTGGAGAGCGGAGGCAATATCCGCCGCGTTTGCCACGCCGCGGCTCTCGGCATCTGCGACAAGCTGTTCCGCCACTGGTTTCGTTGCGTCTACGAAAGCCTGTCGCGCTTCGTCCTCGAGCCGGATGATTTCCCTGCCCGCCTTTTCCAGCATGTCCATGCCCCGCTCTGCTTCCAGAGTGTTGGAGGCCGCAGAATCGAGACTGAGCTGACGTCCGCTCAGGCTGTCGAGCGCCGTTTTCTCGCCATCGCTCAGCCCGTCCCAGGAATCCTTGTTCATGACCAGGAAAAAGACCGAGGAAGGCGTTGGCAGATCGAGTGTCACATATTTTACGACTTCGTCGAGACGGAAGGACGGCACGCCGCTCGCATCAATGAACAGGCCGTCGATGACACCTGTATCCATGGCCGTATAGATTTCGCTCGCCGGCAGGGGCACTGGCGTGCCGCCCCAGGCGTCGATAAGTGCCGCCGCAACCTGATCGGCGGTCCGGATTTTCAGGCCCTTTATATCGGCAAGAGTGCGCACCGGTTTGTCCCGGGTCATGAGGGCTGCCGGCTCAGTGCTCCATAGGGCAAGCAGCTTGGCCCGCTCATAGTCCGGGGCGATATCGTCGATGTCATCCCATATGGCGTTGGTCGCCTCGGCGGCGGTTTCGAAGAGCCCAGGTGACACGGCCAGCATGGTGCGTGGAAAATTCTCTGTCGTATAGCCTGGCAGCCCGAAAGCGATGTCGGTGACACCGGTCAACGCCGTTTTCCACTGTGCTGCGGGGCTTTTGCTCAATTCACCGGAGGGAAAGATGCGAAACGTCAGACTATCGCCCGTCTGCTCGGCCAATTCCTTGGCCATCGGTTCGAGAACCCGCACCTGCATATGATGCATGGGCGACATGAAGTGCGAGACCTTCAACTCGGTGGCATTGGCGGATGTTGCTGCCGTTGTGATCGCCAAACCGAGCAATCCGGCCAGCCCTGCTGCTATACGTTTCATATCTTTCCTCCCCGTTGTTTTTTTCGACATGCATTATGCCGCGGCGGGATATCTCCCCGCCGCATGTGCTATTCTCTTATTGGGTCGCCGATACGCTGCCGCGCAGTCCCTCGAGGATTGTCTCCCCGTCAATCCCGGCAGCTTCTGCCGCCTGAAGCATTGACTGCACCACGATGTCGGACTTGGCGTGGAAATCCTCGAGGACGGCGGGCTTGACCTCGATGATTGTCTTGCCGGCTTCGCGCACCATCTGCAAACCGTGGGCTGCCTCATCGGCATAGGATTTGCTGGCTGTCATGCTGAGCTCCTCGCCGGTCAGTGCATCCAGTTTTGCCTGCTGCTCCTCGGTCAGATTTCCAAAGCTGTCCTTGTTCATGACCATGAAGTAGGCCGATGTGCTGGACGGCAGGCCGACGGTGAAATAGTTGGCGACCTCATGCAGCTTGAAGGATGCGATGGTGCTGGCATCGCTCATGATGCCGTCGATTACGCCCGTGTCGAGGGCCGTGTACATTTCGCTCGCGGGCAGGGGCACAGGTGTGCCGCCCATTGCCTGAACGATAGCCGCTCCAACCTGATCGGCGGTCCGGATCTTCAAACCCTTCATGTCATCCATCGTCTCGACGGGGACAGTCTTGGTCATGATGATGGCCGGTTCAGCCGCCCAGGCGGCAAGCAGTTTGGCACGCTCGTAATCGGGCGCCAGAGCATCGATGTTCTCCCAAAGCGCCTTGGTCGCCTCGGTCGAAGAGTGAAACAGGCCTGGCGCGACGACAAACATGGTGCGCGGGAAGGTTTCACTGGTATAGCCCTGCAGCCCGAACGTTATGTCGGCAACGCCGGTCAGGGCCGTCTTCCACTGTGCAGCGGCGCTCTTGCTTAATTCGCCAGACGGGAAAATACGGAGGGTCACCTCGCCGTCGGTCTCGGCCGCAAGTTCCTCCGCCAGCGGCTCCATCATGCGCTTTTGCATGTGATGCATAGGCGACATGAAGTGCGCCAGACGCAACTCGGCAGCGTCGGCATGTGTCACAGTGATCGCCAAACCAAGCAATCCGGCCAGTCCTGCTGCGATAAGTTTCATATCTTTCCTCCCCGTTGTGTTCTTGGCACCCATCGTGCCTGCGGTGGGATATGGTCCCGCCGCGTATGCTATTGGCTTATAGGGTCACCACCTGCGAAACGGCGTGTCGCCTCGACGCCATAGGGGTTGATCGTGCTGATGCCGTTCCGTCGATGTCGATGCCCCTTTTGCGAACCGGCAGAGGGCGCGCGGCATGAATTGTGCCCGGCGCACTCTGAGGCTGCAGCGAGGGCAAGACGCTGAAGACCCCAGGTTCAAAACCTCTTGAAGACTGCGACGGGATTGTCATGCGGGTCATTCCTCGCCCCAGTAAAGGCGGAGCGGATTGTGTATGAGCAACTTGCGCTGGAGGTCCAGAGTGGGGGCGATCTGCGGAATCAGATCGACAAGCAGCCCGTCATCGGGAATGTGGCTTGTCATGTTTGGATGCGGCCAGTCTGTGCCCCACAGGACCCGGTCTGGATAGGTTTCGACCAAGCGCCGTGCAAAAGGTACCACGTCGCGATAGGGCGGGCCGTCGCATGTCAGCCGCTCCGGGCAACCGACTTTGACCCAAAATTTATCGTCCTCGAGCAGGGTCATCAAGCCGCGAAACGGAGCGGCATCGACGCCGGCCGCAACGTCCGGTCGACCCATATGATCAATGACCACCGTCGTCGGAAGGCTGCGCAAGAAGGGTGCCAGATCCGGGAGGTCGGGCATCTCGAAATAAACGACGATATGCCAGCCAAGCTTGGCCACCCGCTCGGCAATGCGCTGAAAGTCTTCGCGCGGCGTGGTATCGACGAGGCGGGACAGAAAATTGAAGCGCACGGCGCGCACGCCGGCTTTGTCCATCTTTTCGAGTTCGGCATCGGAAATGGAGGGATCGACCACGGCAACACCGCGCGTTGCTTGCGGATCCGCTTCAAGAGCGTCGATGAGCGCCGCATTGTCCTTTCCGTGACAGCTCGCCTGGACAATGACGTTGCGGGCGAAGCCGAGATGGCGGCGCAGGGCGAACAGCTTTTCCTTTGGCGCGTCGACGGGGGTGTATTTGCGCTCGGCCGCGTAGGGAAAACGCGCCGCCGGGCCGAAGACATGGCAATGCGCGTCAACCGCGCCGACCGGCGGCACATAGGTTGGCTTGGACGGATTCGGGTGAAATGTCGCCGGTTCGATGGATGTAGTCCTTGGTTCTGTTGTCATTGCGCGAATACCTCACCATCAAAAAGTTTGCGTGCTGTGCGCAGCATTCCGGCACTGATAACCGCGCCCTCTTCGTCGACCGAAAGGATCGTCGGCGTCGCCCCGGAAGGATGCTCTATAAGCATTATCTTCTCCGAGCCCGGCGGCACATTGGCGATGTCTGCCACCGGCGCGCCCGGCAAAAGGCAGGCGGTGGCGACACTGACAGCGCCGAACACTCCAATGGACGCGTGGCAGCGGTGTGGGATGAACGTGCGCGTGGTGATCGCCCCGCCATTCCGGGAGGGAGCCACGATGGTCATCTTTGGCACGGACTTCTGCGTCACGTCGCCGAGATTCATCATCGGACCGGCAATCAAACGGATCACTTCCAGACGTGCTTTCAGCTCTGTGTTGGCATCAAGTTCTTCACGCGTTTCATAGCCGGTGATGCCAATATCGCTTGCGGCAAGCACAACCACCGGCATGCCGTTGTCGATGCAGGTCACGGCGAGGCCATCGATCATGTCAAGCGGACGCCCGGTGGGCAGAAGCGCGCCACAACTGGAACCGGCAACGTCCAGAAACTCGAGCGGCACCGCGGCAGCCGTTGCCGGAACGCCATCAATGCGCGCCTCGCCGCGATAGGTGACACGCCCGTCTGGTGTCGCAACACGCGCCACGGCCACCTTGCCGGTGTTGGCCATATAGATACGAACGCTGGTTTCCCCGTCTTGCACCGGCACCAGGCCACGCTCTATGGCAAAGGGACCGACGGCGGCCAACATGTTGCCGCACCCCTGTGCGTCCGTGACCAGCGCTTGATCGACGAAGACCTGCAAGAATAAATATTCGATATCAGCGTCGTCGCGCGCCGAAGGGGAGACGATCGCCACTTTCGAGGTTAACGGATCGGCGCCGCCCAGACCGTCGATCTGGCGTGGATCCGGCGACCCCATGACGCCCAGCAGAAACGCGTTGCGTGCCGCTGTGTCCGACGGAAGATCGTCGGCAAGAAAGACCCCGCCCTTCGAGGTCCCGCCGCGCATCCACATGCAGCGCACGCCGTCAGACATATTTCAGCCCTTTCTGCTCCAGGCGCGCGCGCATGTCATAAAGGTCGAGGCCGAGTTCGCCGGCGGCAAGCCGGACACGCTTGGCTTCTTCGTTGCTTTCGCGCTCGCGGGCTTTGACCAGCACATCTGCGGCTTCCTCGCGTCGCACCACGCAGACACCGTCATCATCGGCAATGATAATGTCTCCCGGATGAATCAGTGCACCGGCGCAAACCACCGGTATGTTGACCGAGCCCAGGGTCTCTTTGACTGTGCCTTGCGCGCAGATCGCTTTCGACCACACGGGAAAGCGCATCTCTGTCAATTCTCGCACATCGCGCACGCCGGCATCGATGATCAGCCCAACGCCACCGCGCGCTTGCATGGAGGTGGCGAGAAGGTCACCGAAATAGCCGGCATCCGTAGGAGACGTGGTCGCAAGGACGAGAATATCACCGGCCTTCACCTGCTCAACAGCGACATGCACCATCCAGTTATCGCAAGGCGGTGCCAGGACGGTGACTGCAGAGGCGCCGATCCGGGCGCCGGGATAGATAGGGCGCATGTAAGCGGCCAGAAGCCCTTTGCGCCCCTGCGCCTCATGCACAGTCGAAACGCCACACCGGGCGAGTCCCTCAATGATTACGGGATCAGCCCGCTCGATGTTCTGTACGACAACGTTCATGGCAGCCTGTTCCAAACTTCTGTTTTTGCGCATTTCGACCCGAATTGTGGAGGAAGACGCCCCGCCGGGCGCCCCCTTAGAGTTCGTCGACGGTGCGTGGATAAACCGACTGGAAGCCTTCCGCGTATCTGGCGGCTCGGCCGCCTGACTGACCACCGGAGTTGCGGCGGAAATGATTGCCGCGGTTTTCGGCCAGATTGGTGTAGAAGTCCCAGAGGTGTTCCTGGCCCTTCATGCACTCAATAGCATTCTTTTTTTTCTCCCAGACATCGGTGATGTCGAGGAACGTATCCGGCTTCCAGCCCATCTGCTCGGTCTGATGCGGCTCGAACAGATAGAGCTGCGGCGCACCGAGCACCTTTTCCCCGGGGTTGTGGCCCCAGGCCTGGGCGATCATCCGGCACTCCATGGCGACCTTGGTCGTATGGGAATGGTCGAGATTATAAGGGTCGTAATGGGCGTGGCTGAACATGAAGCGTGGCTGTACGGAACGGATCACATCAACCAGCCGGTATTTCGCGTCCCGGTCGACCTCGAGCGGATAATCGCCAAGATCGAAGAATTGGATATCGTGAACGCCAAGTGCCTTGGCGGCATTCTCGGCTTCATGCCGACGCTCCGTCTTGACCTTGTCGAGTGTCATACCCTCGGACTTCCACAGCTTGGCAGATTCGCCCCGCTCGCCGTAGGAGAGGCAAACAACCGTGACCTCATAGCCAAGCTTGGAATGCTGGGCGATGGCACCGCCCGCCCTCCATACAAAATCGGCAGAATGAGCGCTGATGACGAGAGCAGTTTTGTCGCTGGCCATTGGGACGATTGCTACCTTCTTGCTTCTTGGAGTGGGTGTTCACACATCCACAAACTAGCGGTATTTCGACCTTATCCGCCAATATGAATTTCGCACCGGTCAGCGCCAACTATTCATTTTCCACAAGTATCTTTTTTGTTAGGGTGCGAACTTGGCGCAGGCGAGCGACGGACGTCGATTTTGCAGGAGGACCTGTTTTGGACAGCTATAGCTATATTCCGAACCTGAAGCACCTGCAGGCGCTAGAGACGATTGCTTCGATGCGAAGCATCACGCGCGCAAGCAACCATTTAAATCTATCGCAGCCAGCATTGACCCAAGGCATCGCGAAGGTGGAAATACAGCTCGGGGTAAGACTGTTTGAACGTCAGCGCGGCATGGTGCTGACAGAGCTCGGTGCCATCTACCTGACGCGGATCCGTCGCGGTACGCACTATCTGCGGCGTGCGGCCGACTATGCGGCTCGCTTCACCGACAAGCCGCCACCACATTTGTACCGTCGCTTCACCCTTAGCCAACTGCGGGCCCTGATCTCGGTGGTCGAGCACGAGAGTTTTCGGCTTGGTGCGCAGCAACTGTCCGTGCAGCAATCGACAGTGCATCGCTCATGCCGCGAACTTGAGGCACAGCTTACCTGTGCGCTGTTCGAGCGTACGAGCGCCGGCATCAAGCCGACGCGTCAGGCGGTTGAATTCTCGCGTCTGGCCAAGTTGGCATTGGGAGAGTTTGTTCAGGCACAGGCCGATGTGCAAGGCTGGAAGGGTACCTTTGTCGGACGCTTGGCGATTGGTTGCCTGCCATTGGCCAAGACCAGCCTTCTGCCGCGCGCGCTGATGCTTCTCACCGACGAATACCCGATGTTGGACATCACCGTGGTCGACGCTCCTTATATTGATCTCTCAAAGGCGCTGCGTCATGGCGACATTGATATCATAATCGGCGCCCTGCGCCGCGCACTTTTGCCGCCTGAACTTGTGCAGGAAGGGTTGTTCATCGATCGGATGATCATCGTCGGTCGCAGCGACCACCCGCTGCTCGGCGGCGAAGCCGTAACCCTACAGCGTTTGGCGTCTTGGCCATGGATCGCGCCGCGTACCGGCGCGCCGGCACGGACCTATTTCGACGGATTTTACAAGATGCTCGATCGTCCGCAAGGCGAGGCGCATCCGATCGAGACCGGATCGCTGACAGTGCTGCGGGGCCTGCTGATGAACAGCAACCGGCTTACCGTCATTTCGGCGCGGCAGGTGTCATATGAGATCAAGCTCGGCCTGCTTTCGGAAATCCCCTACCCATTGGATGGCAGCGAGCGCTCGATAGGCATCACGATGCGTGAAGACTGGATGCCGGGCGTGCCGCAGCAGCGCCTGCTTGAGCATCTGCGCACGATCGCCGCCGAAGAATAGCGATCATGTCAGGGGAAACGCCATCTCCATACCCCGGTGCAACTGATAAGCGTCGCCGAGATTCGCCGCGCATTCATGCAGCGCCGGAAGGTATTGCTGATGAAGTTGTTCGTCGGTGATCGCGTTTTTGAGGATGATCTGAACGAGCGCGCCAACCGGCTGTTTATCCGACATCACCGCAACGCCGACCGCCTTCGTTCCGGCCATCGGCGCGTTGTAGTCGTGCGACGAATAGCCCTGCGCCTCGACGGTCGCAATTGCCGCGAGGGTCCGGTCGACCAGGGCACCAGTGTTATTCCCGCCGGACTGCATGTCGCAGTGGCGATTGACAATTTTCAGCCGCTCGCTTTGCGGCAGGACAGCCAGGAAGGCCAGACCGGCCGCCGAATCAAGAATCGGAAATCGCCGTTGTTCGAAGCGGCGCAGGTGGATCGGCGCCGTGTCGCGGTTGGAGGCAACGACGACCATCGCATCGGGCTCTGCTATCAAGAGGTCCGATGGCCAGCTGATTTGCTGACCGAACAGGTTTAACCGCTGGCGTGCTTCGTTGAGAAACGGGTTTTCGATCATCATCGCGCTCGCCAGACGCCGCACCTTCGGTAACGGCTCATATGCGCCGGTGTCGCTGTTTTGGCGCAGATAACCAGCCGATCTCAATGTGGCCAGAAGGCGGATCACGGTTGCCTTGGGTAAGTCCGTCAGGGTGACCAGCCGGGAAATCGTGGCCGGCGGATTTTCGTTGACCGCGGTCAGGACTTCGAGCCCGCGCAGCAGCGAGCGAATGCCAGAAGGCGCTGATTCTTCATCGGATTTCATTATGCCACTTCCATGTTTCTGGATGAAAAAGGGCGGGCATGAAAAGCCTTCAAAAGCCCGGTTCTGTCAACTCGGCAACTTTGGCATTGTGGCGCTGCATTCAGCTCTGTGTTTCTTGGTGGTCCACTCTGCAAACCGGAGTTCATTTTCTTGACAGCGCAACCGCCATAGCCTTTATTGGGGTTCTCGCCATGGTTTGTCTAGACGGACCCGCCGCGCCCGGCGCGACAATTGCATTGAAAATTCACTAAGTTGGTAGCTTGAACAATGAAGAAAACGCGCGTTGCAATTATCGGAGGGGGGCCTGCTGGGCTACTGCTCTCCCACATCCTCGACCTGAAAGGGATCGATAACATCGTTCTGGAGCGACAGAGCAAGGCCTATGTGCTCAAGCGCATCCGCGCTGGCGTGCTGGAGTATGGCACGATCAAGTTGCTGCGCGACATTGGCTTGGGCGAACGCATGGACCGCGAGGGACATTTGCACAACGGCACGCATATCGTCTGGCAGGGACGCGATCCGTTCTTCATCGATACGGTCAAATATACCGGCAAGCCGATGATGGCCTATGGTCAGACGGCGATCACTGAGGATCTGTATGCCGCGCGCGAGAAGGCGGGAGCCGAAATCATCAACGAAGCGGTGGACGTCGCGCTGCACGATTTGACCAGCGACAAACCCTATGTGACCTATGTCAAGGACGGCAAAAGTGAGCGCATTGAGTGCGATTTCGTCGCTGCCTGCGACGGTTTCCACGGTGTTGGGCGACAATCGATCCCTGCTGATATCCTTAAGATCTATGAACAGGTCTACCCGTTCGGCTGGCTCGGCATCATGTCGGAAACCCCGCCCCTGCCCGATATCATCTATGCGCGGCACGAGAATGGCTTCGCTCTCGCCTCCCAGCGCAACCCGATGCTCAGCCGTTACTATATCCAGTGTGATGTGGATGCCGATCTCAACGAATGGCCGGATGAGCGCTTCTGGGAAGAGTTGAAAACACGCTTTCCGAGCGAACTCGCCGAGCAGATCGTCACCGGTCCATCGATCGAGAAATCCATCGCCCCGCTGCGCAGTTTCGTTGCCGAACCGATGCGCTATGGGCAGATGTTCCTGGCCGGTGACGCGGCGCACATCGTTCCGCCCACCGGCGCAAAGGGTCTCAACCTTGCAGTCTCTGACGTCTTCTATTTGGCTCGCGGCCTTGAGTCCCATTACGGCAAGGGCGACGACACTTATCTCGCCGACTATTCTGCAACGGCGCTTCGACGCGTCTGGTCAGCCGAGCGTCTGACATGGTGGCTGACCAAACTTCTGCACGTGTTCCCGGAAGAAACGGCGTTCGAGAAAAAGGTGCGCATCAACGATTACGATCACCTGTGCACTTCCGAGCGCGCTCAGGCGGCGCTGGCCGAACAGTATATCGGCCTTCCATTCGAAGACTGATGTCTTCAGTGGTCAGGCCATTCGTCAATGATGAATGTAGTTTTGGCGGAAAATAGGCATTATCGGGTTTAATCAAGCCGATGTTTTGCGGAAAATGAATGGTAGAGCGCGCGTTTCCAATTTCAGCCTGCTCTTCGGAAGTGCTAATGTGAAGTGGCAGGTTCCGCTTCAGTGCGAACAAGGAGATTTTCATGTCATCGTCCGATGAAGAAGCCGCCGGTGAGCCGTCGATCAGCGAGCGCATCGAGGAAGATAAGCGTCTCGCCCGCTCGCTCGAGGGCACCTATCTGTTCGACGGCACACGCAGCCAGAAGAACTATCCGCTCAACAAGATGTGTATGTCGCTGACCAAGCGGGATAATCGCGCTGCGTTCGCCGCCGACGAGGCCGGATACTGTGCGCAGTTCGGCCTCAGCGAAGAGTCGAAGCAGCTGGTCCTTGACCGTGACTGGATCGGGATGATCCGGTCGGGCGGCAACATCTATTACGTGTTCAAGCTGGCATCGATCAACCACACCTCCATGCAGCATGTGGGCGCGCAGCAAAACAGTATGACACTCGAAGAGTTTCGCGCCAAACTCAACGCCCACACCAGTAAATAAGAGGTTTCCATGGCTGAAATCATCGCGGCAGTTACGACGAGCCACGTTCCTTCCATCGGCATCGCCATGGACAGCGGAATCACGCAGGACCCCTACTGGAAGCCGTTGTTCGACGGCTATCTTCCGGCCAAGGAGTTCGTCAAAGAGTTAAAGCCTGACGTCACCATCGTCATCTACAACGACCATGGGCTGGAGGTGTTTCTGGACCGTGTGCCGACCTTCGGCATTGGAGCCGCAGCGCAATACCTGTCCGGCGACGAAGGCTGGGGCCCAAGGCCTATTCCACCTTTTCAGGGCGATCCCGACCTGAGCTGGCACCTGATTGAACACCTGGTCGCCCAAGAGTTCGACATGACGATGTTCCAGGAAATGGAAGTCGATCATGGATTCACCGTCCCAATGAGCGTCTTTTTTGGCGGTCCGGCCGGTGAGATCGAGGAGTGGCCGACCCGTGTAATCCCGATCACGGTCAACACGATCCAGTTTCCTCTGCCAATGCCACTGCGTTGCTTCAAGCTTGGTCAGGCGATCCGCAAGGCAGTCGACGCTTATCCAAAGGATACGCGGGTCCTGATCATGGGAACCGGGGGCATGTCTCACCAATTGCAAGGCGAACGCTCAGGCTTCATGCAGCCGGATTTCGACCGTATGTTCCTCGACAAGATGGTCACCGATCCTATGGCGCTGACCAAAATCCCAAATGGCGTCTTTATGAAGGAAGCTGGCCACGAGGGCGCCGAACTGATCATGTGGCTGGTGGCGCGCGGCGCCATGAACATGGAGATCGAGGAAGTCTATCAGCACTATCACGTCTCCGCCTCGCTCACCGCTGCCGGGCTCGCTTGCTACCGTAACAAGTAACTGCGGGACGATAAGGCGATGGTGCGGATCGGTATCGTTGGCGAAGGTGCAATCGCCGATGTGCATATGCAGTCGCTGTCGTGCATGGTTGGAATTAAGGTGGTGGCTGTGGTCTATGGCGACGCAATGGCGGGGAACGCTTTTGCAGCCAAATGGAACATAGCCACCGCCACGGCCGACCTTGATTCCATCTTGGGACGAGGCGATATCGACGCGGTGATTATCGCCAGTCCGTCCAACCTGCACCCGGAGCACGCAACCAAAGCGTTGAAAGCTGGAAAGCATGTGCTTTTAGAGATCCCGATGGGGCTCGACCTGGCGGCTTGCGATGCGCTTGCCGAACTTTGCGATAAGCGGCCGGCACAAGTGGCGATGGCCTGCCATACGCGCCGTTTTTCCCCGGCTCACCGACACTTGAAAGCGCGGATAGACGAGGGATCATTTGTCCTGCATCACCTCGTGGCAGAGACCTATTTTTTCCGCCGCTCCAACCTCAACATGCATGGCAAACCGCGCAGCTGGGTGGACAATCTTCTTTGGCACCACGCCTGCCATACGATCGACCTGTTCATCTGGCTGACCGGTGATCCCGAGCCGCAAGCCTTCGGTCACGCCGGACCGCGACATCCCGTGCTTGGCATACCGATGGATATGAGCATTGCGCTGAAGGCCAGCAACGGCGCTCTGCTCTCGCTTGCGCTCTCGTTCAACAATCAAGGTCCCTTCGGCGGCTTCTACCGCTACATCGGCGATACGGGCACGTTTCATGTGTTTCGCGATGGGATGACCGATCATGAACACAAGTCAGTCCCGCTTTCGGGCGCGGCGTTTGTCGACCAGAACCAAGCCTTCATCGACGCGATCAATGGTGATCGGGCCGTGCAGTCGTCGATAAGCGACTTGCTCCCGGCCATGCGTGTCATCGACCATATCGACCGGATTTTTCATTCTTAACTGCGCGAATTGGACAGATACCCATGCAGACAATTGCCTTTGTCGGTTTCGGTGAAGCCGCGACAGCCTTTACCGAAGGCTGGGATGCGCGCACCCGCTCGGTGGTGAACGCGTTCGACACAAAGACCGCCAGCGTTAGGGAGAGCGTGGCAGCCGGCAAACGCGCCGACTATCTGCGCGTCGGCATTTCTGGCCACGCAACGCTGCAAGAGGCTCTTGAGAACGCCAACCTCGTCTTCAGCACAGTGACCGCTGATCAGGCACTTGCCGCGGCCCGCAGTACGGCAGAGTTCATTCTTCCCGGCGCTCTATATTTCGACATGAACTCCTGTGCGCCGGCTTCAAAACGGGCGGCAGCCGAGACGATAGAGGCCGCCGGCGCGCGCTATGTCGATGTTGCCGTCATGTCCCCGGTGTTGCCGCTTCGCCAACACGCGCCGCTGCTGGTCAGTGGGCCGCATGCGACTGAGGCGCTCGCCGTCCTTGAAAGTCTGGACATGCGGCCGACACTCGCCCCGGGGCCAATTGGCACAGCCTCGGCGATCAAGATGATCCGCAGCATCATGATCAAGGGCATTGAGGCCCTGGTCGTCGAATGCGTGCTTTCCGCGACCCGAGAAGGCGTCGACGAGGTGGTCTTGCCGTCGCTTGAAAGTTCGTTTCCGGGTTTTGGCTGGGCTGAGCGCTCGGCCTACATGCTCGAGCGTGTCATGGTGCATGGCGAACGGCGCGCTGCCGAAATGGAGGAAGCCGCGAAGACAGCCGCCGATCTCGGGCTTTCTGGACGCATGGCTGCGGCCACCGCCGAATGGCAGAAAACTGTCGGCGCAATGGACTTCGGCGAAATCAGTGAGGCGGAAAAAGCCGATTACCGGCTTCTGGCCCAAAAAATCCTGACTCATATCGACTGATTTGGCGCTTTCGACGGTTCGGCCCCGTTGCTCAGTTCCACGCGTTGTTCATCGCTGTCGGTCAAGCACAACACGTCTGCCGCCATCCCGCAGCGCGCCCATCTATAAGAGTTGGCCCGCTTTCCGGACGTTGCGGATTGCCATCTGGACCTTGGCACAGCGTGCCGTTTCCCGGGACCCACCCGAGCTCGGGTGG
>RCMY010002149.1_pt1 | contig 17923 bp, 17 predicted proteins | sample 2041341 | NCBI WGS metagenome assembly RCMY01 (sample SAMN09708234, study PRJNA481090) | Marine sediment metagenome, whole genome shotgun sequencing project. | reverse complement strand
TATTCTTAGCAATCTCTGCCGTTCCCGCATTGCCCGGGGCGACGAAAAGCTGTCCTAATTTCGGACTTTGTTTGAGTTTCCATGCCAAGGTATGCTCGCGGCCGCCTGCGCCTAATAAAAGGATGTTCATTCGTGTCGGTGTTGAAGTGGTTTTGGGCAAAAATAGGGTTTGTGGTGGGATTATTGGAAGAACACTTAATTTTTAACCCAACTACCTACGGAGTAGTTAACCTTGGGATTTCGAAAAAGGTCTGCGGACAAAAATAGATACCCTCTTGGTCATTGTCCGAATTCAATGAGGATTTAAATAATCATATACGATAAAAAAAGTTTTTCCAAGCATCAACTAATCCTTTGAGCAGCACTTCAAAAACCAGTTCTTTACAATTTCGGAATCGGACTCCGAAATTGTAAAGATATTTCTTCTATGTGTCTTCACTTGAGGAATCGTCGGCCTTCTCCTTCTCTTTCTTCCTCTTTTTCTTAGGACTTTTCTCCTCTACTTTTGTTTTAAAGCGATTCACCTTTCGTTTCAGCAATATTTTCTGCTTCAAGGTCGTAAAGTTGTAATTGTATTTAAAGAATATATATCCCAAAAAGATAACTACCGACACCAACATGATCACCATGCCCAAGTTCTTTGCCGTGCTGCCTAAAACTATGAACAGTGTAACGAACAGTAGGTTGAAGCAACCGATGATAAAACTGGCCTGTTTATGGGTAAGCCCCCAATAATCGATTAATACATGATGGGTATGGTTCCGGTCGGGCGAAAACGGTCCTTTTTTATTAGCAATACGGATAGCAAAGACACGGGCGGTGTCAAAAAGCGGAACAATCAAGATGCTAATGGCGATTAGAGGGGCGTTTTCCAATAGAAAAGGAAGGTCGGTATAGACAACAGGTCGCAATGCCAAAAACTTTAGCGTAAGGATACTGATAATAAAACCTACAATCAATGAGCCTGTATCACCCATGAAAATCTTTTTATCCGATGACAGGTTGAATCCCAAAAAAGCCATAAGACTGGCATTCAAGGCAATGGCCAACAAAGCAAAAAAGTACTCTTCAGTCAAATAAAAAATAGTAGTGTAAATGACCAAAATAACGATACCTACCACGGAGGCCAAGCCGTCGATACCGTCGATAAGATTATAGGAGTTGATGATGGTGATCATCATAAAACCGCCTATTATGAGATATAGGTAGTAAGGTATTTCGTTTATGTTCAGAAAGCCGTTCAGGGAGTGGATGGTGAAGCTGGGGTTGGCTAAGATAAAGGCAATGGCAAAGACCTGTGATAAAAGTTTTGCACCTGGGGATATTACGACCAAATCGTCTTTCAAACCAACGATAAATAGGATTGTGAGGCCAGGGATGATATACATGGCTTCGTCGAAGGCGTCCCGGCCGTTGATGAAAAATAGTGCGAAGATGAGAGTGTAGAAAAAGGCAATACCCCCCAAGGTTGGAGTTCTCATCATATGCGAACTTCTTTGATTGGGGCTATCCATCAATCTTTTAAATTCGACTACAATAATTATTTTAGGAATCGTAAGGTACGTTAGAACAAAGGCTCCTAAAAAGAGTAATATTGCTGTTTCTAAAAAATACAAAGCTAATTATGATTTATTTAATGTTTTAAAGGTAATTTAAAAAGGAGTAAGGTAAGGTCTCAATCTTAATTTTTAAAGACATTGAAAACATTAGATTATTAAACGATATCTAAAGACCGTGCAAAAGTTTTAGCAAATCTTTCTTTACAAGTTGTGTTTCATAGTCCATTGCGGTAACCATGCAATTCTCTTTCATTATATCAACCTCTGCCTTAGACAGTGCGTAATATTCCAATATTTTCTTTGCCAAATCATAACTGTTGTCTTTTTCAAATAATAGTCCATTATACCTGTCCTGTATGTATCCCTTAGGCCCTTCAACCGCACTAGCTATTACGGGAATCCCACACATCATCGCTTCTAGTCCAACTAGTCCCAGGCTTTCCCTATGCGTCGGAAATACAAATACACTCAGGGAATTATATATATGTATCAACTCATGTTGTACAAGACTATCGATTACCTCTACATTTAGGTTTTTATTCTTAATTTCTTCAACGATTTTATTTTTATCCGGCCCGCTACCCACCATAATGGCGTTGAACTCAGATATTTTTCCTGAAGATTGTACTATTTCCAAAGCCCGTAGGAAAACCATCCATCCTTTTTGCTCAATAAAGTTTGAAATAAAACCTAACTTAAAAACATCTATAGGTTTTTCCATAGAATAAAAAACCCGACTATCAACACCGCCAGATGGATAGACAAAAAATTTATTTTCGGATACCTGGAATAACTCAACAATTTTATTTTTATAGTCAATCGAAGGAACGACAATTTTTTGACACCTCCGAACAACTGGTTTCAAGGTTCGAAATAAAACTCTCTTTAATTTGGAATCAAAAACGGCATCACTACCATGAAAATTAAGTGCCATCGGAACTTTTTTCCAAATAAAAGGATAGAGGGAAAGGGAAAAATAAAGCGGAAAATGTACATATACGATATCGTTTTTATTAACCACGAAATAAAGCTTAATCACATTAACGTAGAGTATCAGGTATCCAAATAATTTGGATAAAATTCCAGCTTTCTTTGTCAAAACAATTCTTTTGACATTGAACTCGCCTTCGATCGCATCTTCAAACCTCCTAACAAAAATGCCGTACATTGAATTACGCTCTGACGGATACATATTCGAAAGTAAATAAAGAACCATGATTTAAATTTAAGAAGATGATTTTATGGTTTCCCGGCTTTTGAGAATTTGATAGGTAAACGTGGTGAAAAATATCGCGCTGAACGTAATCCCATAATTACGATTAAAATAATTTTCTACCAGATTAACACAAGCAATCGCCAAGATGAAAAGTAGATAGTTATATTCCTGTTCACGAAAAGCCAAATAGGAGTTTGCTACTAGGAAAAATAGAAGTACTCCAACTCCAAATAGCCCAAACCGTATGGCATAACCTATATATTGATTATGCGAATTATAATTTTGTTCGACCGCAAAGAACAATCCGTCTTTTTCGAATTGCCGCATCAAACTAGGCCCCTCATCACCAGTACCGTGGCCAAAAAAAGGTCTTTCCTCAACCAGTTTAAGAGCGGAAATATATCGCGCCATTCTAGGGTTGGACTTCGCATGTGAATTGAAATTTTCTTCTGCTTTCGTCGAAATTTCGAAATCGTAAATGTTTTTAAAGCGTGAGACTATATAACTGTCGGAAACAAATTTAAAATACAAAAAGATAATTGGCACAAATGCAAGGCTTACGATGGCTAGTTTCACGAATTCTTTGTTCAATACATATTTCCTGATCTTATGAAATGTACGATACCCCATCAATACAATCAAAATTAGAAATATGATTCGAGAGTTTAGAAACAAGAACCCTATGCCAAACAAAATAATTAAAAAGTACTTGATTACTTTTTTTTGGACCACTTCATCAAGAAAAATTACAGCAGTTAAATAATATATCCCCAAGTAGGTAGGATGTTGATTTAATGGATCCGTGAAATTAAGATAGGTATGATAATAATCAAACAAATCTGGCCCCAAGTGAAGAGCATCTTGTCCCCCCAGATATTTATAGACATTAAGTACGGTTAAAATCAGTATCGAGATGACAGATCCAACGAGCAGACCTTGGAGCAAACTTTTTCTGATTTTTCGAAGACATGCTCTATTAAAAAAAAGAAAAGTAATTGGCACTAATAAAAAAGAAAGAGTTCTTTCAATAAATCGAAAGCTGTCTAACAAATAGTCCGTGTAAAACAAACCAAGCACATGCAATGAAAAAAGGGTTAAGACACTAAAAAACAGAGTTTTAAATATAGTCTTGGGGCGCTCGAACGAATTAAATCGATAATGCCCATATAAACAGAAGACTAGGGCAACAATCAAAAAGAAATTACTGGCAGTAGTATGTATTGGCAGTAACAATGCAAATAGAAAATAAAAGGGATATCCGTATCGGCGGCTGGCGAAAATAGACCTCCCGAACCGGTATAGAATATTAGAAGATTTCTTTTTCAATCGGATTGTTTAAATTTTAGGTACATAGTTTAAAAATCGTCTACGTCATGGATTTTTACGATACCCTGCTGAAAAGTGCATTGATTGGGTAATATTAATGAATAATAACCAAAGTGTTTTCTCGAGGAAGTGTCTAAATTGCTAAAATATGGTATTTTTGGCTTGTGTTAAGGCAACCCAATGCATATCGATGCTAAAGTTAGCGACAATTGATATTTTTATAGTCTTGCTGATGTTCGCACTTTTGCCCGTTGACATGATAAACGGCATACTGTTGACGAACAATATTAATCTGCCTATAAGTCTCAGTCAATCTTTTAAGTTTCTTCTACTTCTATGTCTTTTAATCAGGTTTATACTGACCTTCAGGTTACTGATTACCATTTTGATAATTACGTTTTGTCTTTTGACACCTTCTCTTTATCAATTAATAAGTAGTTCAGAAGGCAGTTATTTTTTTTTAGATTTTATTAAAATTTCCAAGTATCTCGCTCCGTTCATGTGCTTTCTTTTCTTTGTCGATGCTATAAAAAGAAACGGAGATACCCTGCATCCATATCTAATTGGGTTGGTGCAGTTTTCTTATGCAGTTTTAGCAATAAATATCTTAATCAAATATATAGGGCTTGGCTATCCTGCATATAAAAGCGGGGAAATCGGCACCAAAGGTTTCTTTTTTGCGGGTAACGAAATCTCCGCATTATTGATTATATTGAGTTCCATTATCGCATTTGTCATTTGGAAAAAGGGACTTAAAATAAGATACTTTGCTTTTTTGGCATTAAATCTTTTGGCCGGACTTACAATTAGTTCTAAAACGGCTATTTTGGGGATTTTATTGGTGTTTTTCACTATTCCATTTCAGGGTAAATCATTAAAGCTCAACAAATTCCTACCCCTTGTGACTGTGGCAGTGGTCTTATTGCCCTTGACATTCTTTCTGTCATGGAAATTTATCCTAAATTCGAGTTTAATAATAAGATTGGAATATTTCTATAAAGAACTTGACTTATGGACCTTTGTGCTATCTAGCAGAAATGTCTTTTTGGCCAACTCTTTTGAAACCTATTTATATGACTACGATATAGTAGAAAAAATTATTGGCGTTGGTCAGACGAGGTATGAGTATTTGAATGACCTAAAGGTTGTCGAAATGGATATTGTAGATATATTCTTCACCTACGGCGTTTTAGGTCTGCTTATCTTTCTCTTTATAATGTTCTATCTGTTTGTTCAATCTAAACGGTTTGCACATTCAGACAGTTACCCTTTTGCGAACTTGGTGTCCATAATGACGCTGGTACTATTACTTATTTCTACCTTGGCAGGCCACGTTTTTGGGTCGGGCATGTCAGCCGTTTTTCTCGGGCTTTTGTTTGGTTTAATGTATTTGAAAGAGAAGCCCGAGAAAGTGCAAGTTCGAACTGCACATTCAAAATAAACTATTTCCCAATTGCTGAATCTATAAATTGTAATGACTCATTTCTGATTTTTTCTAGCTTTGGGGTTACCGTTTCATAATCTACCTTGATGTCCAAATTTTCAAAATCGTTTTCAGCATACATAATCCGATTCTCGATGCCGAGTAGTTTTAAAAGACTTTCTTGTCGGTTGGCGCCTTTATTGGCTGAAATACATGCAAATGGTTTTGCAAAATTCACGGAAAAACAAGCTCCGTGAAAAGAATCAGTAACAACAAAACTCGCATTGGCGAAAAGCCGAATAAATTCATTAGGACCAGCATTCCTCACATGCTTGTCTACCTTGGCAATGGGGAACAACATTCTATCAACAGCAACAATCCTCAATCCAAGTTTTTTTGAAAAATAGTCAACTGCTTTCTTGATCAAGTCGGTTCTTGGCACCGAATACACCAGTACATAATCGTTCACCTCTTCTTTGACATTAAAAAGCGAATACCATTCATGTTTAGATAAAATAAGGGTTGGGTCCACCACATGATAAATCATTTTCCCAGGTAATATCTCTTCAATTTTTTCTTTTCCGTCGCTTTCCCTAACAGAAATCATATCAAAAGAGCTCAGTAAAGCCTTTACCTTCGGCTTTTCTTCTTTCGTATAATGATGATGTCCAATACTTGAAGCGTAAGAGAATTTTTTTACGTCGCCCTTCGCAAAAGAAAGAAAAAAGATAGGGTCAATTTTGTTTTCAGGACTAACCACAACAGGATTCCAAATTTGATCGCTACCACATACGTACACATCGAAATCACCCGCCTTACCTTCTAGAAGCTCTTTAGAACCCATTGTCTCGGTCAAGTTCAGGTTCGATTTGATAAATGTTTTGAATCTTGAGACTAGCTTCAACCGCCAAGGTAGATTCAACAAGTCGTGAACTAACATCTTGAAACCATGAACAGACGGTTCGAATCTGATTTTATCCATGTTTCGTGATAAATATTTTGTTCGGTAATCAACAGTGCTTACTTGTCCGTAACGAGACAGAGCTACCTTGGTAGCATAGGCCTGTAGTACAGCACCGTAGTTAGTAACATTATGAATGGTAATCAGTGCTATTTTCATCTTTTTCTCAAATCGGTTAATACCTCGCTTATCGGTTTTCTTGTTGAACTGCATACCTTATTGACGCTATCGGGATAACCAAATGCGATCATCATGATAATAGTGTGATTGTTCCGGATCTCTAACACCTTTCTAATTGCCTTATCAGCTTTAGGTGTCTGGCTCCAATTCAATGGACATGATGCAATGCCAAGTGAATGAAGGGCGTACATTAGCGACATGGAAAACAATCCGCCATCAATCCAATGTTGATAGTGTTCCGAACCCCCAAAAAACGCTTTTAAATCGGTAGTGACTACGAAAAGGTTGGGTATTTTCTTCCCAAAAGGTCTATTGCCATTCTGGTAGTGTAATGCGGTATCCATAATTTCCCTATTGGCTGTGTGATAAACATGCCACTCTTGCCGATTACAGACCGAAGGAGTTTTCATCGCCAATGTAACCGCCCGTTGCACCGTGGCTTCGTCGACAAATCCATTTTCTTTATATTCTCTTAACGAAAATCTAGAAAGAAAGAACGCCTCGGGATTCTTCAATTTTCCCAATGTAGTATCATTAAAAGACCGCTGGATTGCACCATGTTCTTCGTCGGAATATACCTCAATAGTCTCTATGTGAGTCAACATTTCCTTAGCACGGCCTTTATTAACGTTTTCGGGAAGATTTAAAAATTTAAACAGAACCTGTTTCGCCGCCCTGTCATGATAACCATATTCGCCTGTAGCCTTGGCAACCTGTAGCCTTAGAAAAACTCGTTCTGCATTTCCCCAACCAGAACCGGGATTTCTAACCTTATAACTCAAACTCTTTTCAAGCCCGTGGTAGGCCATCGCCAAATTATAGTTTCTCGTTTCTATTTCTTTCAGGTCTTCTCGCCACCCTCCGTAAAGCACAAATCTTCTAAAATCATATAAAAATCCTCTTAGACCTTCCGAAACCCTATAAATACCTCGAATTTTAGTCCTCAAAAATTTATTCCAAATACTTTTCATTGCTTCATTATATCAGTTGTAAAGACTTTTTTGTTAACGCCCCAAAAATAAAGCAACAATAAAACAAAATTGCTGCCAACTGTGGCAATTGCCGCTCCTTTCGCTTCATATATGGGTATCAATAGTAAGTTACACACAATATTAATGATTGCTACTAGGCCCATCAAAATAACTTTTAGTTTCATATGTTCATTAGTGACCAATGTCGCGCCGACACTATAGGCCAAAAAAGATATGGGAATCGAAAAAGCCAAAATGTTTACCATAGGAACTGATGCTTTATAGTCTAGCCCGAACAACATTGGAATAAGGTCATTAGACACCAACAATATACCGAACATGGCTAAAAGACCTGTCCCGAGCATAATGGCATTCCCCTTTTTATATACCATATAGAACTTCTTAACGTCTTGATTGGACCATCTATGGTATTTTGGCAGCAAAAATTTTCCGAACAGTATAGTGGGTATGACAAGAATAGCAGTCAGAATGACGTAACCAATATTGTAATAGCCGGCCTGTTCGTCGCCAGATAAGTACTTTACCATAATTATATCACTTTGAACGTATATGAATGCAAACAAGCTAGCCATGCCGAAAGGCCATGATTCTTTGAAGACCTGTAAAACACCAATCGGTTCTTTATAGATCTTTTTTTCGATGTCATGTCCCTTCAATTTGAATATCCCTCTCGACATTCTATAAAGTTGGGGGATAGCGAAAAGTAAGGCCGAAAAACCTACGGCAGCATAAATTGTCGCAATAATATAGACATCAAGTTTAACGTTAAGAAAATATATGCCCAACAAGATTACAACTAACCTAAAGAGATTAGGGGCGGATTGCCATATTGCCAAATGATTATATGATTCCTCCAGTTGCAACTTTGAAGCTATAAGCTCTACGGAAATGAATCCATAGACATAAAAAGTCAAAATCATTAACAGTTTTGAGGAAACCATATCCTGAAAAGGCATTGTAGCTAACACAAAAAGACCTATGGTTATCAAAATTAAGGTAAGGACAACAAATTTGATAGATGGTTTTATCCATCTTGTTCCTCCCCAACCCTCTTTCCCAAAGAGTTTGAGCCATGACTGCGACACTCCAAACCCCGCTACTAATGAAAAAACATTAACGGTGGCAAGTGCCGAAGAAAAAAGGCCAAAAGACTTCGGACCTATCTCTCGGGCCACAACAATGTAGATCAAGAAACTACTACCACTACCGAGCAAAGAGCCCATCCATAACCATGAAAGGGACTTGAGAGCATTTTTATAGTTGAGTTTGTTCAATTTTAAAATATTTCATCCTCATTGATGCTACCTGTTATCCTTTAAGTACTAATATAAAAAACTTAAGACCCCCTACAACTTGACCCTTGAACATCCTTTTAGGTTCTTGCAAAAATCTATACAACCATTCAAGACCATTGTTTTGCATCCACACTGGAGCTCTTTTCAGTTTTCCTGCCAAAATATCCATTCTGCCCCCACTTCCTACAAAAATCACATTCGGGAAATTATCGTGCAACTCGGCGCTTAATATTTCCTGCCTTGGAGACCCCATTGAAATCATTACAATTTCAGGGGCCGTATTTTTTAATTCTCGTTCCAATACTTCTTTACTTTTAAAGAAGCCGCTCATACGGCCTACAATATTGAGACCCGGGTACAGTTTTTTTGCTTCTTCTACCGCTACGGCATTGTTTTCTTCAGTTGTACCTAAAAAAAATAAGCGCAAATTTTTCTTTTGGCAGAATTCCATGATTAAACCTGGAAGATCCAATTTTATAACATTTGTTTTATGAGCCAATTTGAACGCAAGTTGCGCGCCAAAACCGTCCGGGGTCTGAATTAGTGCTCCGTCTATAACCTTTTTAGTAATTGGGTTTTCGTTATAAGAAACTAGTTTAAGCGCGTTAATGGCAGCGGTGTAGCCACCTTGGCCTTCTTTTAACTTATTCAGGATGAAGTTCTCGACATCTTCTTTTGAAGTAACTTCAAAGCAAGGACATCCATAAAGAATCTTTTGTTTCATACGTGTAGATTTTCGGCAAGCTTGTCCATAATTATGGCAGCTGTATTTCCTTCTCCGTACAAATGGTTTGAATTATCTATTTCCTTTCCCAAATACCGTTTAAGAGTATCCGCTAGGGATTTGTCCTCTACATTGATTAGAGTATTCACTCCGTTCTTTACCAATTCTACCCACTCCGTACTATCCCTTAAGGTAAGGCAATATTTATTGAAGAAATAGGACTCTTTTTGCAAACCGCCACTATCGGTAATTACCAGCGAACATGCATCAATTAGATATAGCATCTCCAAATAGCCGACGGGCGAGATGCATTCAAAATTTATAGGCCATCCATGACCCTCGATAATCTTTCTTGTTCTAGGGTGAATAGGCCAAATCAAATCATTCCCTTCTTCGGAAAGGGTGTTAAGGGCGGCGATGATGTTTCGTAGCCTTTTTGGGTCATCGGTATTCTCTTGTCTATGGATGGTCACTAGAATAAATGAGGCATTTTCGACAATATCTTCGGGCCGCTTCATTCTAGCCTTATAATGGAGTGCGCTATCGAACATGATGTCGCCAGACATCAAAATCTGTAGATTCTTACCTTCGAAACCTTCTTTCTTGAGATTATCAACCGCGGTTTGCGTGGGGCAAAAAAGTATATCGCTAATTTGATCGGTAAGTATTCTGTTTATTTCCTCTGGCATTCGCATATCAAAGGATCGCAGACCGGCCTCGATATGGACCACTTTAATATGAAGTTTTTTTGCAGCCAAAGCACCTGCGATAGTAGAATTAGTATCGCCATAAACCACGACCCAATCTGGTTTTTCAATCACTAGTATCTTTTCAATCTCTTCCAACATCCTACCCGTCATAGCTCCGTGGGAAAGACTGTTGATGGCCAAATTATATTTAGGTTTGGGTATTTCCATTTCCTCAAAAAAGATGGTGCTCATGTTAGCATCAAAGTGCTGGCCCGTATGTACAATAATTTCTTCACAATAGGAAAGTTTTGCGATTTCCCTGCTCAAAGAGGAGGCTTTTATGAATTGGGGGCGAGCTCCGAGGATGGTTACTATCTTCATCTTTCAATATTTATTATTCTAAATCAAACAATTTACTATTTGCAAACCGGTGATACTCCCCTTTCAGCCCTACAGGTATGGCATTCCTGATATCATGAACGATTTCGATGGCAGTCTTGGCCGCTTCAACCCCATAACCATTTCCCGCCAGAATATCTTTATACACCAAAGTATGCAAATCGGTGAACCCACCGCTAAATTCCAATTCTTGTCCGTCAATGGTGATAGATCGAAAGGTGGTCTGCCCTTTTTCTTTTACCTGTTTTGGAAGGTAGTCCGCATTAATCGACAAAAACCAACGCACTCGGGCATTCTCGAATTCCAAATAGCCAGCAGCCCTGTCGTTTTCATGTACATGAACAATATTTTCTTGTACATCGCCAAAAATCCACGAAAGCATATCATAAAAATGCACCCCTATATTGGTTGCGATTCCTCCCGATTTACTCTTGTCTCCTTTCCATGACGTATGGTACCAATTTCCCCTCGAGGTCAGATACGTTAGATCGACCTCGAACTTGGTGTCCTTATTGGCATTTTTGACTTTTTCCCGTAATTCGATAATACTGGGGTGTACTCGTAACTGAAGTATATTATAAATTTTCTTTCCCGTTTTTTCTTCGACGTGTTTCAGCTTATCGACATTCCAAGGGTTCAGAACCAAGGGTTTTTCACAGATAGCATCCGCACCGCTACGAAGCGCAAAACGGATATGGGCATCGTGAAGATAGTTGGGGGAACAGATGCTTACATAATCCAAAAAAACCTCCTTTTCGTACTTTAATTTCTCGATATGGCGATCAAAGCGTTCAAATTCAACGAAAAAATCGGCCTTTGGAAAATAGGAATCGATAACACCAACACTATCTCCCTTATCAAATGCTGCCAAAAGATTGTTGCCGGTATCTTTTATAGCCTTCATATGCCTTGGGGCAATGTAACCTGCCGCGCCTATTAGTGCAAAGTTTTTCATTTAGATCAGTTTTATCAAATTAGTGGTTATATAGTCAATTTCCCGCTCTTCTAAATAAGGGTTCATCGGCAAGCTCATTACTTCATCGGCGCAGGTTTCGCTTAAAGGAAAATCTCCTTTGTCGTAACCCAAATAATTAAAGCACTCTTGCAAATGCATCGGGATTGGATAATGAACTGCCGTGGGTATGCCGGCCTTCTTTAAACCCTCTTGTAAATGATTGCGATTCTTGACCCGCAAGGTATATTGCGCCCAGACGGAAGTTCTATCCTCTTTTACCATAGGAGTGGATAAATGGCCATTTAGTCGTTCAGTATATTTTTGGGCAACAGACTGTCGCCTTATAATATCCTGCTTGTAGTGCTTGAGCTTTACATCCAAAATGGCGGCCTGAAGATTATCCAACCTGCCTCCCATACCAATATATTTGTGAGTGTAGCGTTTTACTTGGCCATGTACCCGCATAGCCTTCATTTTTTCGTGGTGCTCTTCATTTTGGGCAAATACCGCTCCACCATCACCAAAACAGCCCAAAGGTTTAGCGGGAAAGAAGCTGGTACAACCTATTGTGGAAACCGCGCAACTCCTTTTTCCCTTGTACAGCGCACCAAAACTTTGGGCAGCATCCTCAATAACCGCTAGATTATGTTTCGCTGCTATTTGATTAATTTCATCCATTTCGGACATTTGCCCGTATAGTGAAACCGGCATTATCGCCTTTGTTTTTTCGGTAATGGCATTTTCGATCAGGGAAACATCAATATTGTAAGTTTCTTCATCAATATCGACAAAAACAGGTCGTGCGCCCAAACAGGCTATGGTTTCGGCCGTGGCTATAAAAGTAAAGGGGGTTGTGATTATCTCGTCTCCCGAACGGATACCCAACGCCATCAAGGCCAACAGTAAAGCGTCGGTACCCGAAGAACAGCCTAATGCATGTTCCGCTCCCACAAATTGTCGAAGATTGTTTTCGAACTCTTCAGTTTCCTCGCCCAAGATATACCGCGCGGAAGACATAACTTCCAAGGCAGCTTTTTCAATTTCAGGTTGATGTTCTTGGTAAGCCTTTGCAAGATTGGCGAAGTCTATGTTCATTGGGAGTCTCAGTTAGAGATTAGTTTATAATTTAGCCAGTCGATATTATCCGATTCGGGTTACCATATTATCGGAAAAGAGGTATTCCTGCCCGCTTTCCAAGCATTTTGCATGTCCATTTGCATCAAAATCCAATCGATGGCCATATTCACTTACCCAGCCAATCTGTTTCCCGGGATTACCTACAATCAATGCATAATCAGGTGCTTCTTTGGTAACTACAGCACCGGCGCCGATAAGGCAAAATTCACCTAGATTGTTACCGCAAATTATCGTAGCATTGGCTCCAATAGAAGCTCCCTTCTTGACAAGCGTTTTAACATAAGTTCCTCTCCTGTTCACGGCACTTCTTGGATTAACGATATTGGTAAATACCATTGAGGGACCCAAGAAGACATCATCTTCACATTCGACCCCGGTGTAGACCGAAACATTATTTTGGACTTTTACGTTCTTGCCTAAAATCACATCTGGTGATACAACCACATTCTGGCCAATAGTACAGTTTTCCCCAATAGTACAGTTCGGCATGATGTGAGAAAAGTGCCAGATTTTAGTTCCTGCTCCGATGGTACAACCTTCATCGAGAACCGCAGTTTCGTGGGCAAAATAGTTATCGTTCTGCATCGCGAAATGATTTTCCTAATTAGTTTTTAATATGCTGTTTTTTGGCCTTCGGGCAAAAGTACGATAATTCTGTGCTTTTATTAGATTCACCTTTTTTTCCAATCCGTTTTCAAGAAGTATTTTTTTTGCGAAATGGTACCAAGTCATCGCTTCCTCATCGGTAAAATGATGGATGCCATAATTCTTGCTGCCAGAGGCGATTAAATCCAAGATGAATTTAGCCAAGTTTCGGGCATGGGTAGGGCAGCCCGTTTGCTCATCTGTAATCTGTAGTTCTTCCCCTGCTTTAGCCTTGATTAGTACGGTTTTATAAAAATTACTTCCAAATTCGGAATACAACCAAGATGTCCTAACAATAAAATAGTATTCAAGTATTTCCTGAATAAATTCTTCTCCCTTTAATTTAGATGCCCCGTACACGTTAATCGGATTGGGCTTATCCTTAATCGTATACGCTTCATTTTTCTCGCCGTCGAAAACATAATCCGTTGAAATATGAATTAAGGTTACGCCATTTTTCAAACAGCTCTCTGCAATGTTCCGGACACCATCCGTATTGACCGAAAAGGCTTTCTCCCGCTCGCTTTCCGCCATTTCCACATTTGTATATGCGGCACAGTTGATGCAATAGTCAAATTGGTCTTCTTCAAAAATCTGTGCCACTTTAGGGGCGTCGGTAATATTCAATTCCTTTGAGTTTTTGAATATAAACTGAAGCTCCGAATAATCGGAAGCAACCTTTTGGATGCTTTGCCCCAACTGTCCGTTTGCGCCGGTTACCAAAACACGGATCAAGGGTATAATTCTTTTAGGGTTGGTAAATTTTTGTCTTTTTTGGAAAGGATGAGTTCGTCTTTAGGATATTCCCAATCGATGTTCAGGGCGCTATCGGAATACAATATCCCGCTTTCCGATGCCGGATAGTAATAATCGTCACATTTATAAGTGAACACAGCTTCTTCGCTTAAAGTCAGGAAGCCATGGGCCATACCCTTCGGTATAAAAATGGATTTTTTATTTCTATCTGACAATTTGAGCTTAAAATGATGCCCAAAGGTTTCACTGTCTTTCCTACAATCCACTACTACATCCAATACTTCTCCTTTTACTACAGTTATCAATTTAGATTGGGCATAATCGCCTGTTTGAAGGTGCAATCCCCTAAGAACCCCTTGTTTTGATATGGATTGGTTGTGCTGCACAAAATTGATACTTTGGCCTGTTACCTGCTCAAATTCGTTCTTTTTAAAGGATTCAAAGAAAATTCCACGCTCATCCTCGAAAATCTTTGGTTCTAAGATGTAACAGCCTTTTAAATGGGTTTCAGTGATTTGCAATGATATTATGAATTTAAATTTTCCATGTTATTGTAATGTTTCCAAGTCTATGCGTGGCTTTTACCTCTAGGTTCGCAAACCTGCCGGCCAGGCAGGGAAGTCGCAAAAAACGTAACGAGAACTGTCAAGCCATAAATGGGGATTTCATTTCAACTGCATCAAATATATTCCATACCCACTTTTTACTAGGGGCTCTGCTAATTTTTGTAATTGCTCCCTATCAATATAGCCCATACTATACGCCACTTCTTCTATAGCACCGACCTTTAGGCCCTGACGTTCTTCAATGACCTCGACAAACTGTGAGGCTTGCATCAAAGATGCAAAGGTACCCGTATCGAGCCATGCGGTACCCCGATCTAAGATACTGATCTTTAATTTTCCCTTTTTTAGATACGCCTTGTTGACATCGGTTATTTCGCGTTCGCCGCGTTTACTTGGCCTGATATTCTTTGCGATTTCAACGACGGTATTATCATAAAAATAAATGCCCGGTACGGCGAAGTTCGATTTGGGTTTTTCAGGCTTTTCCTCTATGGAAATAGCAATTCCCTTTTCATCGAATTCCACTACCCCATAGCGTTTTGGGTCTTGAACGTGATAGCCATAGATAATTCCCCCGTCGGGATTGTTGTTCTCCTGAAGGAGTTTTGCCAGTCCCGATCCGTAGAAAATATTATCGCCTAAAATTAGGGCAACATTATCCTTCCCTATAAACTTTTCTCCGATAATGAATGCCTCGGCAAGCCCGTTCGGATTTTCCTGTACGGCATAGTGAAAGCTACACCCTAATTGACTTCCATCTCCTAATAACTTTTGAAACAGGTGCGAATCTTGCCTTGTCGTGATAATCAAAATCTCACGGATACCGGCCGACATCAAAGTAGCCAGCGGATAATAAATCATAGGCTTATCATAAATGGGCATAAGCTGCTTGCTCACTGCCAAGGTAAGCGGATGCAAACGTGTTCCGGAGCCTCCTGCCAATATGATTCCCTTCATTGCAAATCAAGTTCAAGTTCGAGCGCGCCCTAAATTTCTGGGCAAATTCAAGGTTCAACGCTGCCATTGGTAGATTCAAATTTCTTTTCAATATACCATGAAACCGTCTTCCGAAGTCCAGTTTCGAAATCGGTTTCAGCTTGCCAGCCGAGTCCGTTTTTGATTTTGCTTGCATCAATGGCATAGCGCCTATCATGTCCCAACCGATCGGCTACAAAGGCAATCTGTTCTTTATAGCTTCCTTTCTTTTTAGGTCGAAGCTCATCTAAAATATCACATATCTTTTCGGCGACACCCAAATTATTATGTTCGTTATCCCCACCTATGGCGTAGGTTTCTCCCGTTTTTCCCTTTTTAAAAACTAGGTCTATTCCTTTACAGTGATCTAATACGTATAACCAATCCCTTATATTCTTCCCATCACCATAAATAGGAATTTTATCGCCGGTCAATGCTTTCCTGATGATGGTCGGTATCAACTTTTCATTATGCTGCTTGGGGCCATAATTATTCGAACAATTGCTCGTGACCACGTTCAGTCCATAGGTATGAAAATAACTACGCACCAAAAAATCGGAAGCGGCCTTTGAAGCGCTGTATGGACTATTGGGCGCATACGGAGTTTCTTCGGTGAAATACCCCTCATCACCCAAACTGCCATAGACCTCATCGGTAGATATATGGTGGAAACGGGCAGTTTCGAAACCTTTTTTTGGATGGTTTGGCGCATCTAGCCAGTATTTTTTAGCCGCCTCCAACAAATTGAAGGTGCCATAAATGTTAGTTTCTATAAAGGCTTCTGGGCTAGCTATAGAATTATCGACATGTGACTCCGCTGCAAAATGGATAACCGAATGAATATTGTGTTTATTAAAAATCGTGTTAACCAAATCCAAATTACAGATGTCGCCTTCAATAAAGAAATACCGATTGTTATTCTTTACTTCTCTCAGATGCCCTAGATTGCCCGCATACGTAAGCTTATCCAAATTAATGATGTGGATATTGGTATTCTTTTCTAGAAAGAAAGGTATGAAATTACTTCCTATAAAGCCTGCTCCGCCGGTAATGAGTACTGAATTCGAAATGTCGGAATAAACGCACATGCTTAAAGCTCGTTTGTTTTCTTGTTCAAATATTTGATGAAGGAAACTAATAAAAACATAACTACCAGTATAAAAGGGATTACTAAGATGCCTTGGCTATACACGGGCACTTTAACTTTTTGATTCTTGCCGAAATTGATAATGCTAATCGTATTTTTTTGCTCCGCCATTTCAAGCCTTTTTCTTTCAATTTCCTTGACCAAAGCATTTTTCAACGATAAAAGGCTTGGAACTTCCAGACTCTTCTCGTTCTCCACCACCACTGTACCTTGATTCACTCTTTTGCCGGCGGATAGGTTTTTGGTATATCCGTCGATAAGTGCGTCAATTTGCTGAATCAGCTCTTGGTTTCTTTCTATTTTGACCAGTGCGTTCTGATTATAAATCTGTTGTAATTCGCTGAAATATTCATTATTGTTGATATACTCGATTAAACGTCTGGTAGCTTCCCTTCCGGCCAACGGATTATTATAGAAAAATGTTATCCTATGGTTCAGTCCACTTTTTTTGAGAATTTCGGTCTTCACCACATCGGAAATAAAACTATCGTCCTGGAAATTTTGTAAAACTTCAAGATATTTTAAATCCTCTTCCCGGTTTTCCTCCTCATTTTGCTCCTCGATAGGCTCAATACTAATTTGAAGGCTTTTCAGTTCGGATACTACGATGCCCAGCTCTCGAAAAAACGTAGTGTCTTTGGATTTTAAATTGGCTTCGATTTCCTCGACCACGTTATAGAGATAATCTTTACTATCGAAATTGGGCTTTACGATCACCTCGGTCTTGAGCTTGTCCGAAATCAAGAACTTAAGAGCGTAACCTATGGCCAGCCCAATGAAAACCAGGATAGCCAGTTTCCAAAAGTTGGTCTTGAAATATAGATATATCTTAAGAAAACCTCTAAAAAAATTATTGAAACCCCGACCAATCATCCGAAACAACTGCCCTAAATCAATCTCATCAGACCCAGGTTGAGTATTCACAGGTTTATTATCTGCCATTTTTGGTTGTTATGAATTGAAAATCTGCGTTAAAAT
>RCMY010002148.1_pt1 | contig 17925 bp, 21 predicted proteins | sample 2041341 | NCBI WGS metagenome assembly RCMY01 (sample SAMN09708234, study PRJNA481090) | Marine sediment metagenome, whole genome shotgun sequencing project. | reverse complement strand
GTGCAGATCCTCAGAGATGTGCACCGAGTCGCAGTCGACGTTGTGACGCTCCAACCAGGAGCGGTAGTCGGCGAAGTCCTCGCCGGCCGAGCCCACCAGAACCGGTCGCAGTCCGAGGCGGCCCAAGCCGAAACAGATGTTGGGCGCGACTCCCCCGCGACGAATCTCGAGGTTGTTGACCAAGAACGAGACCGACAACTTGTCGAGCTGCTCGACGACCAACGAATCGGCGAACTTCCCTCCGAACGTCATCAGGTGGTCAGTGGCGATCGATCCAGCAATCAGCAGAGGACTCGGAGCAGAAGTATCAGGCATGTCACAGAACACTACCCACGAGTACTCCTTTTTCTACTTCCCGGTAGCCCCTAGCGTCGACAACATGACGTACTCCATGAACCCCCGTCTCGCTTACGACGACGCCGCCACCCAGGCCCAGATGACCTCCGACTGCGAAGCTGTGGGGCGAAACCTGCAGGGTCGCCTCGAACGCGCCGCGCGTGCAGCGGTTCAGCCTGCACCAAGTATCCACTTCGAGGACTACCCCACCGAGGTCGGCAAGCGCGACATCCGGGTGTCGGACGCGGCCGCTCGTTTGGCCGCCGCGCTGTACCTAGAATAATCGCTAGCGCTCCACGCGAACGTGACGAAGCCCCCACCGGTGTCCGGTGGGGGCTTCGTTGTGGTTCAGTTGGGTGATCGACTCACGAGGTTTCGACACGCTCCGCAACGGCCTCGTACCTCGGCCGTGGTCGCTGCTCAACCACCAACGATCACATCCGCTGGCGCGTTTGCGATCAGTTGAAGCTGTCTCCACACGCGCACGAACCAGTGGCGTTGGGGTTGTCGATGGTGAAACCCTGCTTCTCGATGCTGTCGACGAAGTCGATCTGCGCGCCGTTGAGGTAGGGGACGCTCATCCGGTCCACCACGACAGAGACGTTGTCGAAGTCGGTCACGACGTCACCGTCGAGGGTGCGCTCGTCGAAGAAGAGTTGGTAGCGAAGTCCGCTGCAACCGCCAGGCTGCACGGAGATACGCAACTGAAGGTCGTCGCGGCCCTCTTGTTCGAGAAGGCTCTTCACCTTCGCGGCGGCGACCGAACTGAGGTTGATCTGGTCGGTCCGGCGCTCTTCGGTGGTCTCCACCTGCTCGGTCATATGCATTGCTCCCAGGTAGGTATTGGTGAGAAGTTCATTGGTGCGCCGGCTCCAAGAAAAAACCGACTACGTACACCTCAATGGTCGCACACCCCTGGATATTCCCTCACCAGTCTGTTCTCAGCGGGACCAGGTGCGCGCAACACGAGCGGCGACCAGGGCCAAGGACTCCGCTGGGTCCTCCAGCGCCCGTTGCTCGCCCACCAGTTCCACCATCGAGTACGCCGACTCGATCCCCAGTGCCCGCATCTCCCGGGAACCCACCAGGACCTGCCCCGCGAGCACCACACAGGGCCGGATCGCTTCGGTGGCGATGGCCGCGACACCGAAGGGGACCTTGCCCGCCCGGCTCGAGAAGTCGAAGGCTCCTTCCCCTGTGATAATCAGATCTGCGGCGGCTGCTCGCAGCCGGAGATTCACAGCCTGAGCAACCAGATCGATGCCAGCCGCCCGCTGCGCTCCGAGCAGCAGCAGCCCGAAGCCCAGTCCGCCAGCGGCACCGGCACCGGGTTCGAGCGACAGCCGACGATCCGTGGCGATCGCGAACTCCTCCAGTGACTTGTCGACCGCTCCGATGCGCTCCTCGGTGATCCCCTTCTGCGGCCCGAAGGTCTTGGCCGCGCCGAACAGACCCGTCAACGGGCTGTTCACATCGGTCGCGGCGATGAGCTGCACCCCGCTCAGACGCTGCCGAGCGGGCGCCAAGTCAACCGTGCTGACTCCGCCAACACCAGCGGGACCACGATCAATGGGGCGGTCGGCCGTGGCGCCGAGGGCCGCCAGCATCCCGGCACCGCCATCGGTCGTGGCGCTACCACCGAGACCGACCACCACCCTGGACACCCCAGCTTCGGTGGCGGCCGCGATCAACTGGCCCACCCCGAACGTGCTGGCCCCTTCAGGGTCGTCCCCTGCGTGGACCAGCTGCAGACCGCAGGCCTGGGCGCTTTCGATGTAGGCGGTGTCGCCGTCGACCAGGAACGTCGCGGGCACCTCCTCCCCGTGCGGCCCTCGGACCGTGGTGGCCATCAACGACCCGCCCCGTGCGGCGTGCAGCACATCGACGAAGCCAGGCCCGCCGTCCGCCATCGGTGCCAGGTCCACCTCGTCGTCAGGGGCGCGGCGAGCCCACCCCTCGGCGATGGCGGCGGCTGCCTCCACTGCGGTGAGGGTGCCGGCGAACTTGTCGGGGGCGATGAGAACGCGCATGGCCCCATCCTTGCGGTGCCCGCACCTGCTCGGCGACGTCGGGTCGCTCGGGCGTCTTCCGCCCGGATCCGGGTAGGGGCGCGTCGACCAGACGGTCACTCCGGCAAGATCGCCGGCGACTTGGCACAATGGGGTCATGACTACCGTCGATCTACCTCTCCTGCCCCTCGGCCGCGGTAAGGATCTGGGCTCGGAGCGAGGCGTGGAGTGTCCTGGGGACCTGCCCGCCGCATCGGACCCGGACCTGGTCGCGCGGGCCGTCGCCGCCAAGGAGGCGCTCGGCGAGCGTCTGTTCGTCCTGGGTCACCACTACCAACGCGACGAGGTCATCGCCTTTGCGGACGTCACCGGCGACTCCTTCAAGTTGGCCCGGGAGGCGGCAGCCCGCCCCGAGGCCGAGTTCATCGTCTTCTGCGGCGTGCACTTCATGGCGGAGTCCGCCGACATCCTCACCGGTCCGGAGCAGCAGGTGATCCTTCCCGACCTCGCCGCTGGCTGCTCCATGGCCGACATGGCACGGCTGCCTCAGGTGGAGGCCGCCTGGGACGCCTTGGCAGCCGCAGGTGTCCAGGAAGCAGTCATTCCGGTCACCTACATGAACTCCAGCGCGGACATCAAGGCGTTCTGTGGGCGCAACGGGGGCGTCGTGTGCACCTCGTCCAACGCCGACGTCGCCCTTGAGTGGGCGTTCGACCAGCGGCCGGCCGGCGACGGCAAGGTGCTGTTCTTCCCCGACCAGCACTTGGGACGCAACACCGCCGTCCTCAAGATGGGGATGGCCCTGGATGACTGCGTGGTCTGGAACCCCCATCTGCCCAACGGGGGCCTGACCACCGAAGAACTCCAAGAGGCGCGCGTGATCCTCTGGAAGGGCCACTGCTCGGTGCACGGCCGTTTCTCGACCGAAGTCATCGACACCCTGCGGGCCAACAACCCGGACATCTCCATCCTCGTGCACCCCGAGTGCACCCACGAGGTTGTCCTCAAGGCCGATCTGGTGGGCTCGACAGAGTTCATCATCCAAACGATCGAAGCCGCTCCCGCAGGCTCCAGTTGGGCCATCGGCACCGAACTGAACCTGGTCAAGCGCCTTGCCGACGCCCACCCTGACAAGAACATCGCGTTCCTGGACCGCAACGTGTGCTACTGCTCCACCATGAACCGCATCGACCTGCCCCATTTCGTGTGGGCTCTGGAGTCCTTGGTCGCGGGCACGGTGGTCAACCGCATCGATGTGGACGATGAGACCGAGCGTGAGGCATTGGTCGCCCTCGAGCGGATGCTCGCGTTGCCGGGCAAGTCGCACCGGGACTGATCTGCGGGCCGTCGCTCAACTGCGGCCCCCGTGTTCCGCGTCCGTCGACCGCTTCAGTCAGGCAGTTCGAACCACGCGACGATGCCGTGCTCGGGGGCTGCCTCGAGCCCGATGGAGCCCCCGTGAGCCTCAACCAGGCGGCGGCAGGTGTCGAGGCCAAGACCGCTCCCGGCCACGCCCTCGTGCGCCCTGGCGTGGGGTTCGAAGACCCTGACTTGGTCGGCTTCAGCCAACCCCGAGCCGTTGTCCTCGATCTCAATCCGCCATCCGTGCTCGCTCTTTTGGGAGCGAACGACGATGGTCAGCGCACGTTGGGGGTCGCGGTACTTCACCGCGTTGTGCACGAGGTTCTGGAAGACCGAGCGGATATGGATCGGGTCCACCTCGACCACCGGCAACGACTCGACCGTCAACTCAACACCAGCAACAACCTCTTCGAGGTCGTTGAGTACGCCGTCCAGAACGACTCTCAGGTCGACGTTGAGGGTGCGCATCCCCCCGGTGATGGCGGCGAACTCGAGATTGCGGTCGATGAACCCGCCCATCCTCTTGGTGCCCCGGATCGCGCGCTCGAGCAGCCAGAGCGCATCGTCCTCGACATCGGCTGAGACCAGTTGTTCCAGGACCAGGTCTAGAGAGAGTCCAATACTGGTCAGGGGTGTTTTCAGGTCGTGACTGACCTGCGCGGCAAAGTCCTGCAACCGTTTGTTGGATGCCTCGAGGCCGTCCCGCAGCTCGGCCATCTCATCCAGACTCGAGGCGAGTTCGCGGTTGCGCACGTGATACTCGAGCGCGTCCACCACCCGGGCAGCCAGCAGGGTCAGTCCTCGAAGCTGCTCGGACGAAAGGCTGCGCCGCTCGACATCTGCGACACACAGCGAACCGAACGTGACGCCACCCGGAGTCGTGAGGTGCTCAGTCGCGAACAGTTTGATTCCGTTCTCTCCGGCCACGATGAACGGGTTGTCGACCAGACGGGGGTCCTCCCGAGCATCGATCAGCATCGCCGGCCGCGGGTCCTCGCTGAGGGACAGACAGACGGAGTCACCTATCGGGGCCACGACCCCCTCGAAGCCGTAAGAGGCAAGGTGATGCTGCTGAGTCTCGGAGAAGATGCTCAGGGTTGCCATCGGCGTTCCGCAGATCTGGGCTGCGAGCTCGACCAATTCCCGCAACTCGACTCTGTCGTCGTCGGCGAGGACCCCGTAACCGTCGATGACGGCGACGCGCGACGGAACAGCGTCCACGAGAGCCCCTTTCCGAACGTGAAAAGAATGTTGGGATTGTGATGCGACTCTGCCGGTGCGGCAGCGTCGAGCGGGAGACTACCGACCCTCGATCCTTGGCACCGCCGAACGCGCCATCACGTTGCCCGGCTGAGACGAACTGGTGGCCGCGCGCGTCCTACCTAAAGACCAGGTGCTCCCCACAGGGCAAGCCAGCGACTCATCTGGGGCTCCATGGGGAGTTCGGCTGCAAGGGCGTCACGGATCTGGATTTCCAGGAGATTGTCGCGTCGCTGCTCGCGCTGTGCGTCTCCGGGCTCACCTACGGGGCAGTAGGCGTAGAAGGTCCCCTGCTTGTAGAGATAGACAAGCCCCACGTGCCGTCCGGCCCCTTCGAAGGTGACCACCGTGCAAAGCAGTGCGGAGCCGTAGCCCGCTGCTTCCAGGCCCGTGTTGACGCTGTGCAAACCGGTGCACAGTCCGCCCACGTCAGCGCCGCGCTCGCGATCGATCTCCAGCCAGGAGAAGCCGTAGCCGTCCGTGCTCAGACGAACCTCGGGAGCTTCGGGATCTGCACGCAGCAGGTCCACAGCGTCGCGTTCGGTCGACGCGAAGCCTGAGCCGGTCGAACCGCGGTAACAGACCGATCCGTCCCCGGTCGGGTGCAGACCGAGCGTCGTTTGCAGAGTGATGGCCGCGCTCGGCACCAAGAACAGCGAGTCGAGGTTCGGCGCTTTGGGCCGGCTACGGCCAGCAATGACGTCCCAGAGCTTCATCAGTTCGCGGGCCGACCGAGTTCGGCGGAGATCTTGGCCAGCTGCTCCAGGCGCTGCTCGAGGGGCGGGTGGGTGGCGGTGAGCGTCCTGAGCGAGACGCCCTTGATTGCGGGGGCGATGAAGAACGCATTCATCGCTTGCGAGGCACGCAGGTCCTGGGTGGGGATGGCGTTCATTTCCCCGGTGATCTTCTGCAGAGCCGAGGCGAGAGCTTCCGGCTTCATGGTCAGGTGGGCGCCAGCGCGGTCCGCAGCCAACTCGCGGTAGCGCGAGAGCACCTTGAGGAGCACGAAACTGACGGCGTAGACCACCACACTGATCAGCAGCACCACCAGCCAGATCGGCAATCCGTTGTTGTTACTGCTGTTGCGTCGGCCGCCACCGAACATGCTGCCGTAGGCGCCGTACCTCGCTCCCGAGGTGAGCATCCCGGCCAAGATGCCGGCCGAGGACGCCACGGTCATCACTAGCACGTCGCGGTGAGCGACGTGGGAGAGCTCATGAGCCAGGACGCCTTCGAGCTCCTCAACGTTGAGTGTCTGCAGCAGGCCGGTCGTGACGCACACTACCGAGCGTTCGGGTGACCGTCCGGTCGCGAAGGCGTTCGGGATCCGGGAGTCGGAGACACCCACGCGCGGTTTGGGCATGTCGGCCAGCGCGCACAGGCGGTCGATCATGCCGTGGAGTTCTGGGGCTTCCTCCGGGGTGACCTCACGAGCCCGCATGGCCTTCATCGCGACCTTGTCGGAGGTGTACCACTGGAAGACCGCCACGCCGATTCCCGCGAGCCCGATCAGGGGAATCAGAGCGCCGTACCCGCTGTTGCCAGCCACGGCCATCAGCCCGACGATGAGGACGACGAACAGTCCACCCAGCAAGAACATGACCAGGGTCATCCGGGCCGTGAGGCCTCGGTCGGGGAGAAAACGCGTCTGTGCCATAGGCCTAGTCTCTCGTACGGGCCAAAGCCCGCACAGCGGGATCAGCCGGGGATGAGCCCGTCACCCTGCAACAGGTGCTGGACGTCGTCCAGGGTGGCATCTGAGGTCGGCAGAATCAGGTCGGACTCGTCGAGGCTGTCGAGGGGGTGGGCCACCCCGACGGTGCGCACGCTCTCCAGCAGTTCGCCGAGTGCAGCGGAGAAGGCTTCCTCGTCGCCGGCCTCGACCGCTTGCTCCACCACCGCGTCCAGCGCGTTGAGCCGGGCCAGGGCTGCGTCGGAGACGTCGTACTGTCCCTCGCCGAGAATGCGGACGATCATCGCGGCTGCTCTCCCTCGGTCTCGGTCTGACCCGGCTGGTAGGTGAGCGGCTCGGTGCCCTCCCCTGCCTCGAGTGCGTCTGGGGTGGGCGTCGAGCCTAGGCCCTTCATGCGACGCAGTTCGGCCTCCACATCGGACTCGGAGCTCATCGCCTCCAGCTCACGGGAGATATCGTCTCCCCGGCTCAGCGAGGAGGCGTCGTCGAGGGCGCCCGAGGCGATCAACTCGTCGATGGCGCCGGCGCGGGCCTGCATGTTCGCGGTCTTGTCCTCGGCCCGCTGCATCGCCATCCCGATGTCACCCATCTCCTCACCGATACCGGACATGGCCTCGTTGATGCGGGTCTGAGCCTCGGCGGCGGTGTAGGTCGCCTTGATGGTCTCCTTGCGGGTGCGGAAGGACTCGACCTTCGCCTGCAGCCGCTGCTGGGCCAGCGTCAGCTTCTCCTCCTCGGCCTGCAGTTGCGCGTGCTGCGCCTGCAGGTCGGAGATCTGGCCGCTCAGGGCCGACTTACGGGTCAACGCTTCACGAGCCAGGTCTTCTCTGTCCACGGAGATGGCCTTCTCGGCCTGGCCCTGGAGTTTGGCCGCCTGCTGCTCGAGTTGAGTCACCTGCAGTTCGACGCGCTTGCGCGAGGTGGCGACGTCCGCGACCCCGCGGCGTACCTTCGAAAGCAGGTCCAGTTGACGTTGGTAGCTGTAATCAAGGGTTTCGCGAGGGTCTTCGGCACGGTCAAGGGCGCTGTTCGCCTTCGACCGGAAGACCAGACCGATGCGCTTCATGAGGCTCATGTGATCCACCTTATGCCCGGCGACAAGGTAGCGCGACCGTCCGGGCACGTCAGTGGGGCGGGTGAGTCAGTAGGCTGGGGGCTTCCGCACATCCCGCAACCCGAGAAGGCGCATCCCTTGTTCCGTCGTACCAAGGCCGAGACCCCCGAGCCCCAGGCCACCAAGCCGGGCGGCAAGGGTCGGCCCACCCCCACCCGCAAAGAGGCAGAGGCCGCGGCCAAGGCTCGCGCCAAGGTTCCGCGCACGCGCAAGGAGATTGCGAAGGCGCAGAAGGCCCAGGCTCGCGGCGTCAAGAGCGAATCGATGCAGACGGTTCGCAAGGGGATGAAGCAGGGCGACGAGCGTTACCTCCTACCCCGCGACAAGGGTCCCATGCGGCGCTTCGTTCGGGATTACATCGACCACCGGTTCTCGATCCTCGAGCTGATGATCCCGCTGCTGATCCTCACCATGATCCTGGGGTACTCCGGGAACACGACGCTTGCCGGCGTCGGGAACACCATCCTCTTCGCGATGCTGGCTGTCGCATTCTTCGACATCTTCATCCTCCGCCGACGACTGCGCGCCGAACTCGACGTCCGCTTTCCCGGGGAATCCACCAAGGGCATCACCTACTACTCGGTCACCCGAGCCATCCAGATGAAGTTCATGCGGATGCCCAAGGCGAAGGTCAAGATCGGCGAGGAACTCCCTGACCACTACCGCTGATCCTGCGTGAGTCCCCGCGATGACCAGTAGCGCCTTCGCGGGGCTGAGCGCTGGCCTCCTGGCAGCGGTGTTGTTCGGCGTCGCCGCCGTCGTTCAGGCTCGGGCCGTCCGCCGCCAGGGTGGTCGGCCCACCAGGGTCGCTGCCTTCTGGCGAACGTCAGTGACCGACCCGATGACCATGCTCGTCGTCGGCGCCTATCTCGCCGGCTTCGTCCTCCACGCGGTGGCGATCGTGCTGCTGCCGTTGTACCTAGCGCAGGTCAGCATCGCGTTGTCCTTCCCCATCACCGCCTGGCTCTCCCGCGACCTTGACCGAACCTCGGGGCGGCGGCGGCTCACCGCGGTGGTGGCCATCACCGTCGGTCTGGCGCTACTGGCGCTCACTTCCGGCGAACCGGGAGACGCCGTGCTGGGGTGGGGGTTCGCCGCCGTCCTGGTGTTGGGCGTCGTAGCCCTGAGTGTCTTGGGGCGTGCTGGAGGCACCTGGCCGGGCTCCGTCCTCGGCTCGCTCGCCGGCTTGGGGTACGCCGGGTCCGCGATCGCCGTACGCGGCCTCACCCCGGAGATGAGCGCACCGATGCTGCTCGCCGCCGCGAGCGTTCCTGCGTACGGGCTGATTGCCTTCTGGCTCTACTCCCTGGCCATGCACTCCGACGACGTGGCACCGGCCACCGGATCGTTGATCGTGTTGCAGACCCTGGTGCCCGCCGTCGTCGGGGTCTCCTTGCTCGGGGATGCTCTCCCGGAGCAGGGCGCCTACGCGGCGGTGGTGGGCGTGGTGCTGGCTCTCGGCGGGGTGCAGGCGCTGAGCGTGACGGGGTCGACGGAGCCGGTCAGCCGAAGTTAGCGCGCGGCGGCGACTGAGTCTTCGCGGGATCACGCTCGGCGATGTCGCCGACAATCTCTTCGACCGCGGCGAGCGTCGACTCCGAGAGGGTCACCCCGGCGGCCTTGACGTTCTCGGTCACCTGCTCGGGACGACTGGCGCCGATGATGGCCGCGGAGACGTTGCTGTTCTGCAGGGTCCAGGCGACCGCCAGTTGCGACATCGTCAGCCCTGCATCCTGAGCCACCGGAGCCAGGCGCGCGACCCGTTGCAGGGTGTCGTCCCTCATCCAGCGCGAGATCATGTCCGACCCGCCCTTGGTGTCCGTGGCGCGTGAGCCCATGGGGGGCGGCTGTCCGGGCTGGTACTTGCCGGTGAGCACGCCCTGAGCGATGGGGGACCAGACGATCTGACCCAGCCCGAGTTCCTCGCAGGTGGGGACGACCTCGGACTCGATGACGCGCCACAACATGTTGTATTGCGGCTGGTTCGACACCAGAGAGAATCCCAGGTCCTTCGCCAGTTCCTGCCCTGCCCGGATCTCCTCGGCGCGCCACTCAGAGACTCCGATGTAGAGCGCCTTGCCGGCCCGCACGACGTCCGCGAACGCCTGCATGGTCTCTTCGAGCGGAGTGTCGTGGTCATAGCGGTGCGCTTGATAGAGGTCGACGTGGTCGGTACCCAAGCGCGTCAGGGATCCGTTGATGGACTCCATGATGTGTTTGCGGGACAACCCGTGGTCGTTGTGACCCCCCGGACCCGTCGGGAAGAACACCTTGGTGAAGATCTCCAGGCTCTCGCGCCGTTGGCCCGCGAGCGCTTTGCCGAGCACCGTCTCCGCTGCGGTGTTGGCGTAGACGTCGGCGGTGTCGAAGGTGGTGATCCCCTCCTCCAGCGCCTGGCGGACACAGGCCAATGCCGCGTCCTCCTCCACCTGCGACCCGTGGGTGAGCCAGTTGCCGTAGGCGATGGCCGAGATCTTCAGGCCGCTTGCTCCGAGGTTGCGAATCTCCATGGGTGGGACCCTAGCGCCGGGCAGCCGGCGAGAGTTTCACCGGCCGGCCGGTGAAACCCATGCTTGGCCGATAAAACTTCTTCGGCCAGGCATGAGTTTCTTCGGCCAAGCTCCCCGCAAGCGGCCCCTCAACCGTCCACAAGCACCGGCCTCCACCACCCCCGGTCAGGCGTCGTAGTCGACGACCACGCGCTTGCTGGTGGGGTGTGACTGGCAGGTCAAGACGTACCCCGCGTCGATCTCTTCCGGCTCAAGTGCCCAGTTGGCATCCATCTCGACGCTCCCCTCAACCACGCGGGCGCGGCAGGTGCCACACACCCCGCCCTTGCAGGCGAAGGGGACGTCGGGCCGGACCAGAGCAGCGGCTTCCAGCACGGAGGAATCATCGGCCAAGTCGAAGGTGGAGTCCCGCCCGCCGAGCCTGATGGTCACCGACGATCCTCCAGACGAGGAGACCGAGGCAGTACGCCGCTCGACCGGCTCGGCGTGGAACAGTTCCAGATGGACGACGCCAGCAGCGCCTGACTGCTCGATCACCGCCCGATGCTCGAGCACCATCTCCTGCGGTCCACACAGGAACCACTCGTCGACGTCCGCAGCGACCACGAACGCATCGAGGACGGCCCTCAGTCGAGCTCCGTCGAGCCGACCGGAGAGCAGCTCGGAGTGCTGCTGCTCCCGCGAGAACACGTGCACGATCTGCAGTCGCTCGGGGAACCGGTCCTTCAGGTCATGGAGCTCGTCGAGGAACATCACGCTGCGCTGAGTTCGGTTGGCGTAGATCAGCGTCACCGATGCCGTTTGCTCCTCCACCAGGAGCGCCTCGACGATGGCCCGGATGGGAGTGATGCCCGACCCTGCAGCGATCGCCACGCAGTGGAGCCCGACCCCCGACGGGAGCAATGCCGGCTGAGGACAGAACCTCCCTGCGGGAGCCATCACCTCGAGGGTGTCCCCGATCGCAAGCCCACTCACCACGTCTTCGGAGAAGGCGCCGCCAGGCAGGCGACGTACCCCGATCCGGTGTCGTCCACTCGCAGGGGCATCGCACAGCGAGTAGGAGCGCCGGATCCCGTCAGCCCCCAGGATCGTCAGATGCTGTCCGGCTCGGAAGGCGAAAGCCTCCGCCAACTCCTCCCCCACCTCGAAGGTGATCGCCACGGCATCCTCGGTCAACGGCTCGATGTCGCTGACCCGCAGCGGGTGGAACCCGCCCAGGGTCGCCGCGCCGCTCACAGCGGCTTGAAGTAGTCGAAGGGCTCACGGCAGGTGCGGCACACCCACAGCGCCTTGCACGCCGTGGATCCGAAGCGGCTCGACTCCTTGGTCTCCAGGCTCCCGCACTGCGGGCAGCGCACCGACAACGTCAGCGGCACCGGCCCACTCCCCTGCGCACCCGGTTCGCCCGTGCGGTGCGGTGGCGCGACGCCGTACGCCGCCAACTTGGCCCGCCCCGCGTCGGTCACCTGATCGGTGCTCCAGGCGGGGGCGAGCACGAACTCGACCTCTACCTGGCCGAATCCCTCCGCCGTCAACGCCTCGATCAGGTCCGTGCGGATCGTCTCCATCGCCGGGCAGCCGGAGTAGGTCGGCGTGATCTGCACATGCACGCGGCCCCGGTCGTCGGTGGCCACGTCGCGCAGGATGCCCAGCTCCGCGATCGTGACGACCGGAAGCTCGGGATCCAACACCTGCGAAGCGACCTCCCAGGCACTCGGCATCGTGCTGGGCATCGTGTCGAACCCGGCGCTCACCAGGACGCCCCTGGGTGCGATCGAGCCAGGTGTTGCATCGGGGCCAGGACCATCCCGAGGTGCTCGGTGTGCAGTCCGCTGCGCCCACCACCCACAGACGCCGTCACGTCGGGGATAGCCAAGGTGGCCTCAGCAACAAAGCTGCGGATCCGCAACAGCGCCGGCTCACGCAGGGTGACCGGGTCGATCGCCAGGCCAGCCTCCACCAACGGGCGGTGCAGTGCGGGCAGAGGTTCGAAGAGTTCGTCAACGAAGGGCCACTCGGCCTCGAGCGCCGCCTGCATCCTGCGGTGGGATTCCGCGGTGCCGTCGCCGAGTCTGATGACCCAGTTCGAGGCGTGGTCCAGATGGTAGGCCACCTCCTTGACCGCTTTGGCAGCCACCCCCGCCACCTGCTTATCCTGGCTGCGGGTCAGAGCGTCGTAGAGACCGCACTGGTAGGCGGAGAAGATCAGCAGTCGAGCCATCGTGACGGCAAAATCGCCCTGTGGCCGTTCGACCAGCCACACGTTGCGGAAGTCCCGGTCGTCGCGACCGAACGCGAGGTCATCCTCGTCCCGATCTGCCCCCTCTAGGTCGCCCGCGTGGGCCAGGAGCAGCCGTGCCTGGCCGAGTTGGTCCAAGGCGATGTTGGCCAACGCGACGTCCTCTTCCAGCTCGGGGGCGCGGCTGATCCAGTGCCCCAGAAGTTGGGAGGAGATCAGGGCGTCGTCGGCCAGCCCCAGGACGTAGTCGACCAGCGGGTCCCGCGATGTAGGAAGTGCAGCGCTGCTCACAGGTGATCCACTCCCTCGGGCACGTCGTAAAAGGTCGGGTGCCGGTAGATCTTGTCGGCTGCGGGATCGAAGAACGCGTCCTTCTCCTGCGGGCTGGAGGCGGTGATCTCTGCGGAGGGCACCACCCACAGCGATACACCCTCCGAGCGACGCGTGTAGAGGTCTCGGGCGTTGTGCAGGGCCATCGTGGCGTCGGGAGCGTGGAGGGATCCGACGTGCACGTGTGAGACACCGCGCCTCGATCGGACGAAGACCTCCCACAGCGGCCAAGCTCCCCGCTCCCCCTTCTTCTGTACTTCGCTCATGCGACACCTACCTGCGCGTCTCGTTGGGTCTGCTTCTCGGCGTACGCCGATGCCGCCTCCCGCACCCACGCCCCGTCCTCATGGGCAGCGACCCGGTGCGCCATCCGGTCGGCGTTGCACGGTCCCCTCCCTGCGATGACGTCGAACAGTTCGGTGAAGTCGACGGGGCCGAAGTCGTAGTGCCCGCGGTCGGCGTTCCAGGCGATCGCCGGGTCCGGCAGAGTCAGCCCGAGGGCCTCGGCCTGCGGCACCGTCATGTCGACGAATCGTTGACGCAGTTCGTCGTTGGTGTGGCGTTTGATGCCCCACGTCATGGAGCGGGCGGTGTTGGGCGAGTCGTCGTCCGGTGGGCCGAACATCATCAGCGAGGGCCACCAGTACCGGTTGACCGCGTCCTGGGCCATGTCGTGCTGAGCCGGGCTGCCGTGACTGAGCGTGTGCAGGATCTCGAAACCCTGCCGCTGATGGAAGGACTCCTCCTTGCAGACCCGAACCATCGCGCGGGCATAGGGCCCGTAGGAACACCGACACAGGGGAACCTGGTTGACGATCGCGGCCCCGTCGACCAGCCAGCCGATCGCGCCAACGTCGGCCCAGGTCAGAGTCGGGTAGTTGAAGATGGAGGAGTACTTCTGCCGCCCGGTGTGCAGGGCGTCCAACAGGTCGGCGCGGTCGACTCCGAGCGTCTCAGCAGCGGCGTAGAGGTACAACCCGTGTCCGGCCTCGTCCTGCACCTTCGCCATCAAGATCGCCTTGCGCCGCAGGCTGGGCGCCCGAGAAATCCAGTTCCCCTCCGGCTGCATGCCGATGATCTCGGAGTGCGCGTGTTGCGCGATCTGGCGCACGAGGGTGCGGCGGTAGGCCTCGGGCATCTCATCGCGAGGCTCGACGCTGCCTTCCTCGCCAATGAACCGCGCAAAGGCGTCGAGGTCATCGGTCTCGGAGGCTTGTTGTTCGGGGGCGCCGAAGTCGTTGCCGTACATAGCAGCAATCTACACCGCGACTATGACAGCGCAGAAACACGTGTGCGTAGATGCGTAATACCTCAGCCCTCGGCAGGGAGTCCTGCGTCGGCTTGAGAGGATGCGGACATGAGTGACGTTTCCGTACGCGTGGCCTGGGCCGACGATGCCGCCGCGATCGCCGCCCTGCAGTTGGGCACGTGGCAGGAGGCGTACGCCGACCTACTTCCGGCTGCCGCGATCCCCACCGATGTCGAGGGTGCGGCGGCAGCCTGGCACCAGTCGCTGACTCGTCCCCCGGACGCCCGCAACCGGGTGATGGTGGCTCTGGAGCGCAACCGGGTGGTCGGCTTCGCCATCACCTCCCCCGCCTCGGACCCCGACTGTGACCCCGTCGTCGACGCCGAGTTGAGCGAGCTCACGGTCCTGCCCGCCGAGCGGGGCAAGGGACACGGATCCCGGTTGCTGCAGGCAGCAGCAGAGACGATGCAGGCCGACAAGTTTCGTCGCGCTGTGACCTGGACGATCGCGAGTGACGATGCCTTGCGCGCCTTCCTGAGCACCGCCGGTTGGGCGCCGGACACCGCTCACCGCGAACTCGACCTCGACGGCACCGGCAGCACCCTGGTCAAGCAGGTCCGCCTGCACACCGACCTGTCCTGACTCGCTCCTGGCCACTGGATGGTGATGACCGCATGACTGTCGAGTTAGAGCGCGCCGAGCGTGTCTCGATCGTGCGCGACAGCCTCGGGGTCGGCATCGCCACGGGCCTCTACGGCGTGTCTTTCGGCGCCGTCTCGGTGGCCTCGGGCCTCACCGTCGCCCAGACCTGTGCCCTGTCGCTACTGATGTTCACCGGCGCCTCGCAGTTCGCCTTCATCGGAGTGATCGCCAGCGGCGGAAACCCCTTTTCCGGGGCCGCGACCGCACTGCTACTGGGCACCCGCAACACGCTCTACGGCCTGCGCATGTCGCCACTACTGGCCTGGCGTGGTCGTCAGCGGATCGGCGCCGCCCACCTCCTGATCGATGAGTCCACCGCGATGGGCGTCACCCGCGGCAACACCCCCGCGGCCCGCCTGGGGTTTCTGACAACAGGTGTCATCATCTTCGTGCTGTGGAACCTGATGACCCTGCTGGGAGCGGTGGCCGGCACGGCTATCGGTGATCCCCGCACCTACGGCCTCGACGCCGCCGTGGGCGCCGCCTTCCTGGCACTGCTGTGGCCTCGGCTCTCCTCGCGCGTCAACCAATGGGTGGCTGTGCTGGCGGTCGCGGTCGCTCTGGGCGCCGTACCCCTCACCGCTGCGGGGGTGCCCGTACTGGCCGCCGGCGGAGTCGCCCTGCTGGTCGGGCTCCTTCAGAAGCGCACTCTCCCGACCCGGGAGCTCACCTGATGTGGGCGGCGATCGTGGCGGCCGGCGTCGGTTGCTACCTGTTGAAGCTCGCCGGTTTGTCGGTGCCCGAGCACGTGCTGGCACGTCCGTCGGTCGCCCGAGTGGCCGATCTGATCCCGGTGGCCCTCCTGGCTGCACTGATCGCGGTGCAGGTGTTCAGCGAGGGCTCCTCGCTGGTGATCGACGCCCGGGCCTTCGCCCTGGGTGTGGCGGCGGTCCTCTTGGTGGCGCGGGCCCCGTTCCTCGTGGTGGTCTTCGGCGCCGCTCTGGCCGCCGCCGTCATACGCCTGCTCTGAACCCACCACCGCCGAAGGGCCCGCCCCTGTCAGGCGGACCCTGCGACGATGGTGGCCTCAGGTCAGTTGACGCTGACGGCACTCCAGGCCGCTGCTACGGCTGAGCGCTGCGAACTGGACGCGCCGTAGAGGTCCATGGCGGCGTTCAGGGTGGCGGTGCGCGCCTGGGGGTACGTCGTGCCGGAGGTCATGTAGACGTCCAACGCGCGGAACCAGATGCGCTCGGCGGCCGTGCGACCGATGCCAGTCACCGTCGAGCCGTTGCAGGTCGGCGAGTTGTGGGCCGTGCCCCCGATGGTCTTGGCACCTGAGCCCTCGGCGAGCAGGTAGTAGAAGTGGTTGCCGACTCCCGAGGAGTAGTGGACGTCCAGGTTCTTGGTGTTTGAGGAGTAGCAGTTGGGGGACTTGCCGTCCGCGATCGGGTTGTCCATCCGACGGAACCCGACGCCCTTGGCCAGGTCGAACTCCTCGCCGATGAGGTAGTCCGCGGGGTCGGAGGAGTTCGCTGCGTGAAACTCCACCATGGTGCCGAAGATGTCGGAGGTAGCCTCGTTGAGGCCGCCCGACTCGCCCGAGTAGACAAGGGCAGCCGTGTTCTCGGTCACCCCGTGCGCCATCTCGTGTCCCGCCACGTCCAGGGAGACCAGCGCACCGAAGTTGGTGCCGTCACCGTCGCCATAGGTCATCTTCGTGCCGTCCCAGAAGGCGTTGACGTACTTGCTGCCGTAATGGACGCGGCTGGGGGCGCCGACTCCGTTGCCGAAGATCCCGTTGCGGCCGTGCACTGCCTTGAAGTAGTCGAAGGTCGTGGCGGCACCGTAGTGGGCGTCCACTCCGGCCGACTCCCGGCTGCTCATCGAGCCGTTGCCGAAGCTCGCATCGGGGCTCGCAAAGACGGTGCCGTTGGAGCAACCCGACCCAAAGATGGTGCAGAAGAACGAGTCCTGCTTGTTGTTCATGTCCGAGGTGGCCGCGTTGCCGTGGGCGACATCGCGCAGGGAGAACGTGCCACCGCTCTGGGTGACCGAGAGCGGAACAGTGCCGCTGTAGAGCGACCGGCCCTCGCCGTCCGCGGTCTGAATCATGGAAATAGCGTCGTTAGCGTTACGCACGCCTTGGTTCAGAGCCGCAATTTCAGCACGCATAAGTTCGCGGATGGCGAGGCCGGCCGCGTCGTCAGCGGAAGAGCTCACGCGCAAGCCGGAAGACAACTTACGCACGGAGCTGGACAGCATGTTGTAAGAATTGCCGAGGTTACGAGTGGCGTTATACGCCATTAAGTTGTTGTTAATTGTAAGAGCCATAATATTCCTCCATGAATATAGCTGCTCATTGGACGGTGCCCTATGCTTGTCGCTTCCCTGCGACTTCCCGTCCGCTTGCACTACTTTTCGGCGACCTATTCAAAAACTATAGGGTGCTTGAATAATTTTGCCGAATTTAATTATTTTGTTACTGCGCCTGGCTTTGGGCCAAATGCGCCCCGTAGCGGCAAAGACTAAAAACGCCTTTTGCTACGGAATTTAAGACGAGCCGGAACCCGTCCAAGCCATATCCGACAGACCTTTGTTTTTTACGGGGTTGTTTAAACCTATCTGCTCTATGCCACCTCCGTGTTTAAGGTTGAAGGGAACCCCACGGGTTATTTGCAAAATACAGGCCAATTTAAACAACCGCAAAATGTTGTCTCACAAAGCTTATCGGCCGAAGAAAATTTTTCATTACCCCCGTTGGGGGAATATAGCCCGGCAAAAAAGTCCCACTGGACAAATTGAGCGAAAGCGGGTAAAAGCCGAATCAGTATATATAAGGATAGCTTGATATGCAGATAATTACTGACCCGCAACTCTTTCAGGCCGCTTGTCTGAAACTTAAGCAAGAAGGATTCACTTTAGCCCTGGTGCCGACCATGGGCGCCCTGCATGACGGGCATAAAAGCCTTATGGTCGAAGGTCGCGACCTGGCGGACAAACTCCTGGTCAGCGTATTCGTAAATCCAACCCAATTTGGCCCCAATGAAGACTTTGCCGATTACCCGCGTAACTTTGAACGCGACTGCGAACTCGCCCGCACTTGCGGCGCGGATATTTTGTTCGCGCCTGAAAGCTCGGCCATGTATGCCCCAAACCACGCCACCTGGGTGGAAGTTCC
>RCMY010005598.1_pt1 | contig 17927 bp, 19 predicted proteins | sample 2041341 | NCBI WGS metagenome assembly RCMY01 (sample SAMN09708234, study PRJNA481090) | Marine sediment metagenome, whole genome shotgun sequencing project. | reverse complement strand
CACCGCATCGCGCAGGTCAGCGGCCCGCTCGGACCGCCCCGACAGGGCCACACTGGCCTCTGCTGCGCGCAGCGCCAGGCGCTCTCGTAACAAGCTCTGGGGGACGTCCGCGCGCGCCAGCACAAGATGCAGATGACCGAGCGCCGCGCCCGACAAAAACGCCACATCTTCATGGGATTCACACCGGACAGATGTGACCCACCGCGGCATCGGAGGTAGTGTACCGTAGTCGGCATCAAGAGGGGTTAGCGTGTGCTTCATGCGCGAAGGCTACATCGAGACGGCGCTTTTATCCAGCATATAGCGACATAACCGCCCTGCCCTGTACGATACCGTTATGTCCAATAAGTTTGCCTTATCGGACATAATAATTTACATGGGAAATCAATTCAATTTCATCGCTGGATTCACTGGAAAATGACCTCAGAGGACGAGAAACCGACTTCATCAAACTCTGGTGCAACTGATATCGCCCAGGACGACGCGAGAGGTCAGGAAAAAAGCGATGGCATCGCCCTGCCCTCTCATGTCGCAGGCTCGGGCGCTCTTGATCGCCTTGTTGATACCGCGCGCGACTACGCCAAAGCCTCCACAGCCGAAAACACCCATAAGGCGTACGCCGCCGACTGGAAGCACTTTGGCCGATGGTGCCGGATCAAAGGCGCGGAGCCCCTGCCCCCCTCGCCTGAGATGATCGGTCTCTATCTGGCGGATCTGGCTGCTCCAGTTGGCAAGACACCAGCAATGACGGTTTCTACCATCGAACGGCGCCTCTCTGGTCTTGCCTGGCACTACCAGCAACGTGGCTTCACCCTTGATCGCAAGAACCCTCATATCGCCACGGTGCTGGCCGGGATCAAACGCAAACATGCTCGCCCGCCGGCGCAGAAAGAGGCGATTCTGGCCGATGACATCCGCGCCATGATCGCCACCCTGCCCCATGATCTGCGCGGGCTCAGGGATCGGGCGATCCTGCTTTTGGGCTATGCAGGCGGCTTGCGGCGCAGCGAAATTGTGGCCCTCGATGCGCATAAGGACGACACGCCGGACAGCGGCGGCTGGATCGACATTCTCGACGGCGGCGCGCTGCTGACGCTGAACGCCAAGACCGGCTGGCGCGAGGTCGAGATTGGCCGCGGATCGAGCGATCAGACCTGCCCCGTTCATGCGTTGGAACAGTGGCTGCACTTTGCCAAAATCAATTTTGGCCCGCTGTTCGTCCGCACCACCCGTGACAACAGGCGCGCTCTCGATGCTCGCCTCTCTGATAAACACGTGGTGCGGTTGATCAAACAAACTGTATTGAACGCTGGTATTCGCAGCGAGTTGTCCGAGAAAGATCGCCTTGCTCTGTTCTCTGGGCATAGCTTGCGGGCTGGGCTGGCTTCGAGCGCTGAGGTCGACGAGCGCTACATTCAAAAGCAACTGGGTCATGCATCCGCGGAGATGACGCGGCGGTATCAACGTCGGCGGGATCGGTTCCGCGTCAACCTGACGAAGGCTGCCGGACTGTAGCCTCGCTGCCCTACTCGGGAGAGCCGGATAACAACCGTGCCAGCATGTGTCGGACGTGATCCTGAGACCCGAAGAACACAGCCAAAATTTGAGCAACCTCCCGATCTTCCTGTGCAATAAACCAGAATACGGCCTTGTCGTGCCTGACGAACCTTAAACCTGGGAGAATGTCGGGGCGGAGTGTTCCCTGAAACGGGACTTTCGCGAGGTCACTGGCAGAGGACTGAATATCCTCTATACGCTGCTCCGCGCGATCGAACGCTGTATCAAAATCGTCCCCGAATTCCTGGTATGACTGCAAAAGATGGTCAAAAATCAGTTCGAAATCACGCTCAGCCGCCGCCGCAAACTCAACTGTCCACACGTGCAGTTCGCCGTTTTCTATCGATCATCGCAGTAATGCGTCCATCCATACCCGCTCCCGACACGAAATCACCTTGCGATCGGGCAAGCAGCACTGCTTTCAAGGCCGCTGTTTCGGCCTCTTCGGCCTCTGTCCTTTGACGCAAAAGATCGAGACTGTTCTGGATCACAGCACTGACACTTGAATACCGGCCCTGTTCCACCAGCTGACGTGCGAAGGCAGCCTGTTGATCAGACAGTGATATTGATGATTTTACGCCCATGATGTCGCTCCTTCACGATAATAGGTAGCACTGAGTAGCACCGCTTTCAAGATGAGATCATCCATCACGCCGCCATTCCACACAAGCGACCGTAGAAGCGCTACGTCCAGAAACACCTCGGACACGGGCGTTGTTGCATGGACCCCCGCTCCACTGATCTCGGTTGTGGGCTGTCTTCTTGAGGATGCTATAAATGCCGCACAAATTCAACGCGGATCGTCGCGACAAGATCCCGAAGCAAAAGCGTCGGGTTACCAACTGCGCCGAGTACGACGAAAGCCTGCGGCGGCGCGGTGATCTGATGGTTTGGATTAGCGAAGAGGCCCTCGCTTTGTGGGCGGCAGCACCCCGTACGACGCCAGGTGGTCAAGCAGTCTATTCGGACTTGGCGATTGAGCTTTGCCTGACCTTTGGCATGGTGTTCAAGCAGCCGCTGCGACAAACTCAAGGCTTGATGCGCTCTATCGCCGGGCTGCTGGGGGTTGAGATCGCGGTGCCGCATTTCACGACCATGTCACGCAGGGGCAATGGGCTGAGCTTGCCTCCCAAAGCTGTGCCCAAGAGCACTGAACCAGTACATCTGGTCGTGGATAGCACTGGATTAAAGATCTTCGGCGAAGGCGAATGGCTGGAGCAAAAGCATAAAGCCAAGCGCAAACGGCGCTCTTGGCGCAAGTTGCACCTTGGCCTTGATCTTGTTAGCGGCCAGATCGTCTGCTCCGATTTGACCGCTGATGACATTGGTGATCCGACTGCGCTGCCCGGCCTGCTGGATCAGATCGACGGCCCGGTTGACCTGTTTCTTGCGGACGGTGCTTACGATGGCGAGCCAACATGCGCTGTTCTTACCGAACGCTTCGGCGCGTCAATCAACGTCACAATCTCACCACCCAAGAACGCGGTCCTGAGCCCTGACCCGGCTCAAAATCCGAGCATTCGGGACCGCCATATTGCCGACATAGCTGCCCATGGCCGTATGGCATGGCAGGCGTCATCGGGCTACAATCAGCGCAGCCGTATTGAGACGCAGATCGGCCGTTGGAAGGCTGTCATCGGGTCCAAGCTCAAGGCGCGCAGCTTCGAAAGTCAGAAGACAGAGGTTAAGATTGGCGTCCGTATTCTTAACCGGATGACTGAACTTGGCCGCCCCAAGTTCGAACGCACCGCCTGAAATTCGTCTCGGATAGGGCGTGTTCCAACCTCTTCATGCTCCGTGCAACAACGCCATCCAGCGCGATCTTGGTGCGGGTGACAAAGGCGGGGTTCAGGGCGGCAAACATCTGATTGTCGGCGATGACCTGATGGATTTCGGCAGTTGCGAACAATTTGAAGGCTTGCTGCTCGCGTAGGGTCAGCAGCCCCGCAACATGGTCAATATCCCCGTTGGTCAGCAAAACCGACCGCAACGGCGACTTGCGCAAATCAGTAGGGTGCAAAACAGTCGCACGCGCCATCTGATCACGGATATCGGGGGACGCATTAAGAATTGCCCAATCTGTCCCGTTCGCGCTGAAAGCGACCGAAGATTGGGTCTGAGGCGGTATAGCCCCCCTGCGCGCGAGGTTGCAGTTTTCACAGCCACAATTCCATTGTGGCAAACCGCCCCCAGCAGCAGCACCAAGAATATGCGCGCGGAATGACATCAAATACTCCGCACGCTTAATTTCTTAGAACAAATCGCCGTCGTCGCTCTCGCGATCGCCGTCAGGACCGTACATGTTGATTTCCATGCCGCATTCGATTTCACGAATAATTGGTTTTGCCCATGCCATCTTAGTTCCTCCCAAAAATAAAGCATACCAGCACAGTCTCGTTTTGGTGTGGTCGAATGTCTATGCGACCAAGGTGCAAGTTTCACCTCTGAAAAACTGAGGGTGTACGTGTCTCAGCCGGTTGAGCAGCGTTAAGGCCGTTTGCACGAATGGTGTATGTCCAAAATGACTTGATTTCATTTCCGAAATCCTCCTCGTTCGAAGTTAAGGACAACAAAAGACCGCCTCTCCGCGTGCTATTGGCGGCAGGAAACGTTGAATTTATGCGGCATTTTGGGGCGGGTCTAACAGGCGGCGCAAAATCCCTGCTACAACTGCAGAAAACATTGGGGTCAGGCATTGCAATACGGCTCTTAACCGAAATCAATACCACCCAAACCCATATCTATCACCTGTTTGCGAATGCGTTTCTGCCCATCTTTCGTGTACAGTTCATCGGCGAGTGAGGGCGATGATACAGCCTAGTTTGATACATTGTAAAAGCTGGCCGAGGGGATCATCCAATAAACTTTTAACGGGTCAGCGTCCTAGTGCGAACCATTGCTTGCTTTTCCCCGCTAGAAGACATCCATCGCTTGTCTATGAAGGCCATCTTTGCCGTCGACAATAGTAACAGATCATCGCTTTTGAAGCCATCGTCTCGCGGACGATATCGTAAAAGAGCGCGCCAGATAGTCCATTTGCAGCAAATTCTTCGGTGATGAGGTCGCCCAATCAGCGCTTGATTAGGTACGGCTAGAGTGCAATTTACGCGTCATTCAATGATAAGAGCGGGCCTGCGCTCCCGTCTGCGGGCCGATGATCTGACATATCCAAAGAAATCTGGGGGAAATATTATAAGTGTTTGTTATCAAACAATTTAACTAGGTTAAAATTGCAGAGATTGATTGGCCTGGCAGCTAGACTGCCGCGGGCGTTGGCGTGCTGATAAATGATGCTCCTCGTGACGGCAGGGAACTGTCTAAACTCGTCGTTGCCTCCAAAGGTTGCGGGCCATGTGGGTTAGTTCGGCCAAAGCCGGTGCCGCCCCAATGCTCTCGGTCGCTGCGACGCTGGACACGTAACTTTTGATCGCCATATCACTCAATAGGACCGCTCGCCCAGTAGCAAAAAAGCGCAGAACTAACAGCCGGCCTGAAAAAATAGTCTCTAACATGGTGGGTTAGACCCTATCTCCGATTGCAATTGGCTTGGCACCGCTGTTGGCGAACGCGCGGCCTGCTATCACGCAAGGGCAGAGAGCTTTCTAAGAGTGGCAGATTCGAAACAGACTGTCCGAACGGCTGATATTGGCCTGCAATTTTCTTAGGCGGAATCCGTGCAAAGATTTGCCGTAATCGGCAATGCGGTCTTCTTGGCCTATTACACCAACCATGACCAGACGGTGGTGCGGCGCGTCACAATTCGGCGTGCAACTAATGCCCCGAAGCGAGTGCCCGTCAGTTTCAAAATTTCAGCATTGCTGATTCCCAAGGCGCGGATATTTCCGTGGAAACCCTTGGAGTTTATTGCTGGCTACGGTCAGCCTTCTCCAGTTTATCGCGAATATCCATCATGATTGTCTCGATCGTATCTGCAGACATCCCCATACCGCTAAAGCGGATCAGGAAACCCTTGGTATCTACCTCGCATTTTAGGGTCACACCGGTGGAGGTGGTAACTGCGCCGCTTCCCTTCCAATCCGATGTAGGTGCTGGCGATCTAGGGCGTCCGCCTCGGCTAGGCTCAAGTGCTTTGTTCTGGAGTTCGGAAAGCACCTTCTCGATTAAAGCCCACTCGCTCTTGGCGTCGCCCCCCTGCCCCGCACCTAGTACGTCACGCAGGCTTGCTTCGGCACCTGCCCTTAGTCCAGCGGCCAAGCGCAGGCCGTCCTTTTCACGCATGGATTCTGGGAATTCTAGCATATCGCCAAGTTCTTCAAAGATCATCGCGAAAGACCGGATCTTACTCCGCTTGGCTTTTGACGCTGCGGCAAACATCTGAGCCACAGCATCCTCAGTTGAACTGAACGCGCCCTGTTGTGCAGCGATTGCTGCGATGCGGCCCCGTTCGTAATGGCTTAGGTCTTGGCGGATCTCGTTTTCTTCGACCATGGCAACGGCGCCACCCATCTGATTGGGATCCCGCAACACAGCCCTAATGGCCTTGAACTTGGCATCGCCACTTCGTGCATACAGGTTTTGTTGCGCAATCAATCGCCGATAGCCCGACAGCAATCCATACTTTCTGCCAGATGGAGACGCCTTTAGCGCATATACCTCAATAGGCATCCGAAGCCCGTTAGCGTTGATCGAATGCTCAAGCTCGTCCATTGCCTCCTGGTCCAGCACGGTTCTGTCGCGCTGCATGGACAAGGGCTCGATTTCGTCGATCGGTATTTCGAAGATCAGCAAGCCAGCAGCGTCGGCATCACGAAACTTTTGAGCCTCGGCGCTGTCTCGGGCGCGTGCGGCACGCTCTTCGGTCGTTCCGGTTTGGTATGCTTCCGCCGTATCAGCAGCGACTTGCGCGATTGGTGCAGCCGAGCGGGCAGGGGTTTCGCGGCGAAACTCCTCTTCGATGCGAGTCATATCATCCGCAGAAGGGGCTTCTAGTTTTCTACGCTTCGCCATTGTTCTCATCCTCTTGCTTTAGCGCCTGCAAATCGCGCCACCATGTGCCCAGCACAACCTCTTTGACTTCAGCCCAGGTGCGGTCAAATGTCTCTCGACCTCTAACGTATGTATCCCGGTTAAACTCACGATAGTCGGCCTCGTAAATGCCATTCACCTGCTCACCCGCCTGACCAACCATTGCCGTCACTTCTTGCCGGTAAGTCGTCATGAAGTCGCCAAAATAGGCCTGTATCACATTGGCCAGATCCGTTTGCTGGCCCGCATCAAAGCGGGTAATCAGCGCCCGCACCGCGTCCCACTCAAACTTCATTTCTGACAGTCCGTCTTGGCGGCGAATGCGGTTTTCGCCCTCCTCGATACTGGCAAAGGTCGAATAGAGCATGTCAAAAAACCTGCCTGTGGAATCAAATTCAAGGAAGGATGCGCCAAGAGGCACCAGCAAAATGTCAGCGGCAGCCAGGGCGTTAATGGTCAGATACCCAAGGGCAGGGGGCGTGTCGATGAATATAAGATCATAGTCATCAAGCGCACCCTCAGATGACAGTGCGTTGGTTAGCGCGTCCCACAGGGGCCAAGATTTTACCTGCATCCGCCATACGGGCACCTGAAATTCCGCCCAGTACAGATTCAATTGAGCACCTAATAGATCAATATTAGGCCAGTGCGTTGGTTGAATAAGGTTTCGCGGCGAAACCTTGAGGCTTTCAGTCAGAGTTTCATCCAAGGGAAGCTCAGGTGCGCCACGCGCCTTTCGAACTGAGTTTTCAGCCTGCAAGTGGCGGGCAAAATCCTTGGCCAGCAAAGGGAAAGCAGTTGACCATTCGTCGGGCACACTTCCCCCCATGATTGACGTCAGTGAGCCTTGGCTATCGAGATCGATAACCAATACCCTGTACCCGTCCAAAGCAGCAGACATTGCTAGATGTGCACAAGTCGAGGTTTTTCCAACGCCCCCTTTGAAATTAGCGACTGAAATGATCTTGGCTGGCAATCCTTCAGGACGCCAAGATTTGTATTGTTTGTTCGACGCACCCTCGGTTGCGAAATGTTCGCGTAGTTGCAACACCTCTTCAAGGGTGAACCACCTTGACCCGGCCTCCCCACTGCCTTGGGGTAGATCCGGATGTCCTTTCAAGACTCGGCGCAAATGGGCAGGTGCCACGTCCAGCAGATAACGGCAAATCTCCCATGTTGAAAACTTGCGCAGCCGCTTCTTGCCATCGGGTGCATATCCGCGACGGGCTAGATCATCCCGACCCTTACCTGCAAATGCCGCCGCTTTCGCGAATCGTGCTGTATCGATAGGATCAGACAGGCGGGCTGCCGCTGCCTCGGGATCGATATTGAAATACGAAGGAGTTGGTGCTTTGGGAGTTGATGACATATGTCCTCGGCCATGTATGCGAAACAAGTGAGTATCCGCTTATCTATCGCACATCACAACCCTGATGTGAATCTGAATTCCATGATTTATGTATTACCTGCACAATTCAGCCAAAATAACGTCACATATAGTGTAAGAGTCTTTAGTCTCTTTAAGATGTTTACTGCTGGTAAGTTCATAACAATCATATACTTAAGCGCACTTCGGTACCCTCATTCAGGATGAAGGGTACCTGTGAACAGGGTTAGGGGTGCCTGAATACGGTAGAAATGGCGCCGATTCGCAGGAAGAAGGGTATCGATCTGCAGTTAGCCGATATTTAGGGTCTATTTTGCCCCAATTAGGGTCTATTTGGTAAACGGGAACTTTAGCACATCCCGTAGATTGGCACCTTTGAGCCAGATATTGCCGCTGCCAGAGCTGCCATTAAAGGAACCCATCGCCGTATTGCTTTGAGGTTCCTTTTAACGCAAACTGCATATGAGGCAACAGATCGGACGCGAATCCGACAGCCAAAAGGCAGAGCGATGAAACGGCAAGATGTAGATATCCCGAAAGACAAGTTAACTGGCGCGCTGCGGCGGGGATCGGTGAAAAAGCACGTGGCGGCGATCCATGTGTCGGGCAAGCTGACGTTGCTGCAACGCAAGCTTAGCAATGTGTTGCTGCTGAACGCCTATGACACCCTGACTAGCCAGCAAGTCCACATGATCGATGCGCGCACCTTGTCTCTGATGATCGGCTATAATTCCAATGATATGGATACACTTAAGCAATCGTTGCGCGGTCTGGCCGAGACCGTCGCAGAGTGGGATATGCTCGACGACAAGGGCCAGCAAGAATGGGGCGTGTCCAGTCTGCTCAGCTATGCCAAGCTGAAGGGCGGCGTGTGCGAATATGCATATTCACCTGCATTAGCGTCGAAATTGAATGATCCGAAAGTCTTTGCGCTGATCAATTTGAATATTCAGCGCCGGTTCACTAGTGGCCATGCTCTGGCTCTTTACGAGAACTGTTATCGCTTTGTTCGGACGGGTAGTACGGGCTGGTGGTCGCTTGATCTTTTTCGCAGACTTATGGGTGTCGAAGACAGCGCCTACTACGCAGTTTATAAACAACTGAACGCCAAAATCATCAAACCTGCTGTAGCTGAGGTAAACAAAACGTCAAACATTGTGGTCACACCTGAAATTCGCAAACGCGGGCGTGCTGTCACAGATATCAGGTTCAAGATCACCGAAAACCCCCAGCTTGCTATTCTGGATCTAGATGATGGTGAAGGGGTGCGTAAATCAGACGTTTATAGTCAGCTCCTGACCTTGGGAGTCAGTGATCGTTTGGCGCGCCAATGGATTGCCCAACACGGCGAGGATCACGTAGGCGACAAGATCACCTATGTGGCGGGGCAGGGGGGCGTGCAAAACCCGGTGGGATACCTGACAGCGGCGCTGAGGGACGATTTTAAGTCCGAAGCCCCTCGAAAAAGACCGACCAGCGCTCGTGCTAAGGTGTTGGAACGGATTCGTGATCTTGTCGCGGCTCGCACCCCAACGCAACGCGATGCAGACCGCAGGCTGTTCATGTCGATGATCGATAGTGCGGATGCACGCGCCGACTTTGAACGGCATGGCTGGATGTCGGCGCTAAACACCTCTGCGATCAAAGCATTTTGGCAAGACCTGCAGCCTGACGCTTTTAATGATATTTAGCTTTGAACATCGGTGCCAAAATAGGTATGAGCATTTTACAGCGGTCCCGTAGCTCAACTGGATAGAGCACCTGACTTCTAATCAGGGGGTTGGGGGTTCGAGTCCTCCCGGGATCGCCAGTGCTTTTCGGATATTGGTGTAAAGCGACGGCATCGCGTGTCTTTCGCTCAAAATGAACCTGACTGCACAAAGATTGCGCTTGCACGCTGAAAACCGCCAGTTTACCCGACGTGTGTTCGCAAAAACTCGCCTGTTCTCAATCGGTTCGACATATTTATGTGGCGGTGCAGCGCAAGCGAACATAATGGAACACTTGATATGGATTTGTCCTGCGAATGAGTCGTGCGGGCAGTAAGCCATTTTTCTAGAACTGAGTTATTGGGTTTCAATGTCTATTAAACCTAGGTCCCCCGAAACAAACCTATTCCAACTTGATCGCCGCGCTCTTTTAGGCGCTCTCACCAGCTCAGTTGCTGCCGTGGCCTTTGCACGCAGTCCGCTCGCTCAGGAAATTGTTGCGTCTGAGCCAGAAACTGAAAACAGTTCGGGTAGACCAAACACGGTGACGCCTGAACCTGCCGGACCTCAGCCGTTTTCATTCGATTGGCTTGACGCGCGTATGCAAGAGGCGGCCGAGGCGGAATATGTTCCAACCCCTGACGCACCCGAAGTCATCACAGACCTTGATTATGATGATTACCGCAAAATCCAGTTTGATCCGAAACGTGCGCGTTGGGCAGATGACGGGGTTTTGTTTCGGTTGCACGCGTTCCACCCGGGGTGGCTTTATAAGCAGACCGTAGCGGTTCATGAGGTTGTGGACGGCGTTCAAACACCGATGGATTTTTCCACGGACGATTTCCTATATTACGACGATCTTGCCCCTCGCGTGCCACATCATGCGCAACTGCCCGGTGTGGCAGGGTTCCGATTGAATACTCCGCTTAATCGGGCCGATATGTTCGACGAACTCATCGCCTTTGTCGGGGCGTCTTATTTTCGCGCTTTGGCCCGTGACAGCAGCTATGGCCTGTCGGCGCGCGGGCTTGCGATCAATACAGGGCTAGGCGGCGAAGAGGAGTTCCCCCGCTTTTCCGAGTTTTGGCTGGAACGACCGGATGTCGGTCAAGAATCCGTTGTAATGTATGCTTCGCTTGACAGCCCGTCTTGCACAGGTGCCTACCGTTTTGTTATTCGCCCAGGCGCTGAAACGGTTATCGATGTGACAGCCAAACTGCACTTCCGTCAGGACGTAGAGCAGCTAGGCGTGGCTGCGTTGACATCAATGTTTCTGTTTGACGAAAAAAACAGCCATACCTTCGACGACTACCGTCCTCAGGTCCATGACAGCAACGCTTTGATGGTGGTGCGCACGGACGGGGATGTGCTGTGGCGCCCGCTGAACAATCCACCGCGTCTGGCCAGCACCTATTTGAACGAACCGAACCTCAAGTCCTTTGGCCTGATCCAGCGGGATCGTGATTTTGTAGACTACCAAGATGCCGGCGCGCAGTACCAAGATCGCCCTTCGGTTTTGGTTGAACCCATTGGAGATTGGGGTGCCGGCGCGATCCGTTTGGTCGAAATTCCTTCTGACCTCGAGGGAAACGACAACATTGTCAGCTTTTGGGTGCCGTCGGAGAAACCGCGTGCGGGCGAAAGCCGCGAGTATTCATACCGCTTGCGTTGGGGAACGCTTGGCACCAACCGAGACGGCGATCGCGCATGGATTGTGAACACATTGGCGGGGCAGGGCGGCACGTCGGGCGTATCAGGTGCCAAGGCATCTCTGAGAAAATTCGTTATCGACTTTGATGGCGGATTAATGGCTGGCCTTCCTGCTGACGCCAAGATGGAGCCTGTCGTGACCTTGTCACATGGCAAAATCCAACACGTTGCTTTGTCCAAGATCGAAAACACGACCAAGTGGCGCCTCGTTATTGACGTGGATGGGAAAAATGAACGTTTGGTGGAACTAGTCGCCCATGTTGCGGGTTTTGGCCGAAAATTAACTGAAACTTGGATTTACCAATGGATGCGCGAATGATGACCCAAAGTACCACATCCGATCCATCTGAGTATCAAGCCCGCAAGGCAATGATCCTGTCTGATGGCACTTTGCCCAATGCGCCCATGGTGATGCCCAGGCAGGTGATTGAAGTTTCGCGAGGCACAATGGCGGATGCTGCAGAAAGCAGTCTTGGTCGACTGTTGTCCGTGATCATGCACAGCTTTGGCCTTGCGGCGCGCGGCCGCTAACAGATGACCAATAAAGGGCCCTTGGGTGGCGTGCTTTCGGCACGGGCCTTTGCTTTGTTGATGAGCATCGGCCTTGGGGCCGGGGCCGCGGCGCTGTTTCTCCAGTTTGGTGCTGCAGACGGCTATCAAATGGTCGACGGTGTGCGCGCAGTTTTGGTTTTTATCACTACGTTTTGGTTGGCATGGGGGGCGATGCAATCGGTCGAGGGGTTAATCGCAATGCGAAGACCCGCACCAGCCATGACAACGCCCATTATCACCCGAACTGCCGTTCTGATGCCGGTCTACAACGAAGACCCCGCAGCGGTTTTTGCGAGGGTGGCTGCCATGGACGATGCGATCCTGCGCCTTGGGCTGGCGGACCATTTTGATTTTGCAATTCTATCAGACACACAAAATGCAGATTTAGCAGAAGAAGAAGAGCGCTGGTTTGTTCACCTCTGGGACAACCGCGGACAGGATGTGCGCAAAGCGGACGGCAAAGCACCAAGGTTCTTTTACCGCCGCCGCAGTCGCAATATTGGACGCAAAGCCGGTAATATTCAGGAATTCTTTGAAACGTCGGGTGCGAACTACGATTTTGCCCTGATCCTGGATGCTGACAGCCTGATGGATGGGGCTGCGATGGCGGAAATGGTACGCCGGATGCAGGCCGATCCGGAACTAGGTCTGCTACAAACCTTGCCGCGTATCATCAACGCGCACTCACGCTTTGGGCGGGCCATGCAATTTGCCGCCGGATTTTATTCACCGGTTTTTGCCCAAGGTCAGGCCGCAATGCAGGGGTCAACAGGCGCATTTTGGGGCCACAATGCCTTGGTTAAGGTGCAGGCATTTACCGAAAGCTGCGCGTTGCCCGAACTTTCCGGGCCACCCCCTTTTGGCGGGCATATCTTGAGCCACGATTACGTAGAAGCGGCGCTTTTGGCACGCGCGGGTTGGTCCGTCCGGGTTGATCCAGATCTTGATGGTTCCTTTGAAGAAGGGCCAGAGAATATGATCGATTTTGCCAAGCGTGATCGGCGTTGGTGTCAGGGTAATTTGCAACACATCCGTGTGATTTCTGCACCTGGACTAAGAGCTTGGTCAAGGTTCGCGCTATTTCAAGGCATTCTAAGCTATATCGCTCCCTTGTTCTGGATGATGTTTCTGGCCTCTAACCTCTATGCCTCCGCGACAGCACCCGAACCGGATTTTTTTCCCGAAGCCTTTCAGCTGTTTCCGGTTTTCCCCTCTGATCAAACCTCGAAAGCTGTTGGCGTTGCCGTCGGTGTGTTTGGACTTTTGGTCCTTCCCAAAGTGTTGATCTTGCTGGATGCCGCACTGCGGGGGCGGGTGATGCAATTCGGCGGTACGTTCAACGCGATGCGCGGGATGCTTCGTGAACTTTTGATGTCTTCGATCAACGCGCCCATAATGCTGATGTGGCAGACGCGGGCGGTCCTGCAGGTCTTAAGTGGGCGCGACGGCGGGTGGCCAGCCCAGACACGCGGCGACGGCCAACTCACACTGCCAGAGTCATTTTCGGCAGGGTGGTGGATTCAACTTTGGGGCATCGCGGTGATATTACTCACGCATCTTTTTGCCGCTGATCTAATGCTTTGGGTTTTGCCTATCGGCATCCCCCTAGTATTGGCACCTTTGGTGATTTGGATCACCTCGCAGCCGTCAGAGGGGGCGGTCTTTCTTACTCCCGAGGAACAGTGTTTGCCTCCGGTCGTTTCGGATCATCAAAGGATTATGAACGAATGGTCCCAAGCCCCCGTTGGATCCGCGACACAAACGGCCCCAGCCGCGAAAATTCCTGCATAAGATGTCTGGACCTATGACTTCAACACGCCTCCCCATGTCCGCTCGCGATCCGCGTCTCGATTTTTTTCGGGGTCTGGCTCTTGTGATGATCTTCATCAACCACGTCCCGGGCAACCCGCTTGAGCTTATTACGAACCGTAACTTTGGCTTTTCGGACGCTGCCGAAGGGTTTGTTTTCATGTCTGGCATGGCTGCGGGTTTGGCCTATCCAGCGGCCTTTGACCGCCTGCCGCTTTGGCGTGCTGTGGTGAAATGTTGGGGGCGGGCCTGGACGCTGTATTCGGTGCATCTGGTGATCACAATTGTCAGTTTGGCGATCATGCTGGGTGCTGCGTATTGGTTTGATGCCGACAAAATGTGGGGCATAAACAATGTTGGCCCATGGATGAAAGCGCCTGTCCAAGCCACGATCGGGATAGCTACTTTGGGCCATCAATTTGGCTATCTCAATATTTTGCCGATGTACGCGGCGCTGCTTCTGATGACGCCCGTGATGATTCTGATCGCCCAGCGAAACATGTGGGCCATGCTGGCCGGGTCAGTTGTTTTGTGGATTGTTACCGGCGAAACACGGTTGAATATTCCTGCGTTTCCTAACGAAGGGGGTTGGTTTTTCAATCCGTTCGCATGGCAACTCTTGTTCGCTATTGGCTTGGGCACAGGGATGCGGCTGAAGTCGGGTCAACGGTTGGTGCCAAATGTTGCTTGGGCAAAATGGCTGTCTTTGGCGTTTCTCATTTTTGTTCTGGCTTGGATGAAGATCGAGATCGTTCAGTTCTATGGGCGCGCGGGTTTGGCATTTTTGCGTGACCACGGGTTCCCTTTCTACATTACCGAGTTCGACAAAACCTTCCTTGCAGCACCGCGATTGCTGCATCTGTTGGCGTTGGCCTATTTCCTGTCCACCCAAAGTTGGGTGACACGTTTATCCGCCAGTCGCTGGGTTTGGCCTGTCGAACTGATGGGGCGGTTTGGATTGGCCTGTTTTGCGCTAGGGACCGTGTTGTCGATCCTTGGTCAGTCGATCAAGGCCGCTTTGATTTACGATCCTTGGGTCTTCGATATGGGCTATGTGTTTCTGGGTCTTGCCCTGCAAATGGGCTTTGTGCGGATCAAGTGGCAGTTGGCGCAAAAGCCTATCTGATAAGCCGATCCCCTACCTGTGGCAGCAGAACGCGGTCAAAGAACGCGGTAGTTTCTTGATGAGCGTTCAAGGGTAGAACGCTAGCGACATATTGATCGGGCCGCACGATGACGATGCACCCTTCCGTCCGGTTGATTTCGCGCATGTCGAATATGTCTGATCCGGAATCCGCACAAAATACTTTCTCATAGTCAGTCAGCCCATATTTGCCCTTTTTTGGCAAAAGCAACGCGGGAAGGTCACGCAGGTCAAGATCGCGATGTGGGGCCTGATAAACCGCGCGCAAGTCAATTACTGAATCGATATCAGCACCGGCTGGCGTTGTGCGGCTAATCGGTGATGAATGTGACCCTAAATAGCTGCATAGGCTTTGTAGATCGTTGTTCTCTCCCGCGAATGCCAGAATACGCCAACGGCCATCAGCTTTTAGCATATGCCCCAGTTGTACAGGCTTTGCATCGGCAAGACGGATTACTGGTGCCGAATGAAATCGCATTCCGACAGTTAGCCCTTTTGCTAAGTGCTGATGCTCCGCATCGCTTGTTAAAATTGAGGGCCCATAGTGAACAGATGTCCCCGCCGTGAACCTGCCCTGCTTTTGGAAATAGAGCTGGAACTCTGCGGGATCGACAGTGTCGTCGCCAGCACCCTTTGCTGTCTGAGGCCGTGCGCTGAACATCTTGGCAAAGGCGCGATCGAAATCGATCAGCTCTTGCGCGATGGCTTGGCGTTCGGCGGAATAGCTGTGCAATATTGACGGGGCAGACTGCCCGCGTAAGACGGCAGCCAGTTTCCAGCCCAGATTAAAAGCGTCACCCATTGATACGTTCATGCCTTGGCCGGCTTTCGGGCTGTGGGTGTGACCCGCATCCCCTGCAATGAACACTCTGGGGGAAACGTCCTTGTCTGCGTCATCAAACTGGTCACACAGACGCTGGCCAATCTCGTAAACGGACCACCAGGCGACCTCTTTCACGTCCAACGAATAGGGTGCCATAATTCGTTGCGCCGCCGCGATCAGTTGGGGTTTGGTGATGTTTTTCTGTGCCACGCGTTCATCTGCGTTCAGCTTGTCCAGTTCGATATACATGCGCACCAGATATCCCCCTTCACGCGGGATAATCAGAACGGAACCCTCAGTCGCAGAATGGATCACGGATTTTAGCCTGATGTCGGGGAAGTCGGTTTCCACAAGCACATCCATTACACCCCAAGCTTGATTGGCGGCATCTCCGGTGAGGTCGCGCCCAATCGCACGGCGAACCCCGCTCCGCGCACCATCGCAGCCGATAACATAGCGGGCACTGATCGTTTCTATGACAGGGGGCGCACCATCGGGCGTATATTCAACGGTCACCGTAACGGGGTAATCTGCGCGATCATCACGGGTTAGTTTGATGAATTTGCGATTGTAATGCGGTTGGAGGCACCGTGGCCCTTGCCGCATTACGTCAAGATAGAAATCATGAACCCGCGCCTGACTTAGAATAACGTGGGGCATTTCAGATAGCCCCTCTTCGGTATCCTCAATGCGACCGCTTCGCGCAATATGGTCGGGCTGAGAGGGATCTGGTTTCCAGAACGTCGTTTCATTCACCCAATAGGCTTCGCGTAGCACACGTTCGGAAAACCCGAACGCCTCGAACATCTCGACCGACCGACAAGCGATGCCATCGGCCTGGCCTATCTGCAAAGGCCCGAATTTCTGGTCAATGATGCAGGTTGGTCGCCAAATGCAGACAGTTGCGCAGCAAGCGTTAAACCAGCAGGGCCACAACCAACAATAAGCACGTCAACTTGAGCAGGGGGTGTCACGGGGTGGCCCGCATCAATAGAGGTGGTGATGTGCGGGTCGCCAGAATTAAAGCCGTTCAAGTGATACTGCATCTCACTCTTCCAATTTAATAAGTATACTTATTATGTGGAGGCTTCCAGCACCCAAGTCAATATGATAAGTGCACTTATCAATGTGAGGTGACAGATGTCCTTGAATACAATGCCCGGCCATTTGATCCGGCGGCTGCATCAAACTTCCACCGCAGTATTTTCTGAGCGCATGAAATTTGCGGGCATCGACATGACATCTGTTCAGTTCGCAGCTTTGCATACCATTTGTGAAATCCCGGATATCGATCAGGCTAGCCTCGCGCAGCAGATCGCCTATGATCGCGCTACGATCGGGGGGGTTGTTGACCGGCTTGAACGCAAGGGGTGGGTTACCCGTACGGTCAACCCGCAAGACAAGCGCGCCCGGCAGATTACGTTGACTGTGCAGGGGTATGACACTTTGCAAAGGGCCGCGCCGATTATCACAGCGCTGCAAAGTGACATCTTAGTGGGCCTTTCGGACGCTGAGCGTGCGCAATTCATAATGCTGGCTATCAAGGCAACCAGCCCTAGGGATGGGTTTGAACACTCGCAGCGATCTGCTACGACAGCGCAACTCTAGGCTACATTTGGTGAATATCATGTCCAAACCTCATGTCTTGATCGCTGGCGGTGGCATAGGCGGACTGGCCCTTGCCCTGACGCTTGATCAAATCGGGGTACGCAGCACCGTGTTTGAATCCGTTCGCGAATTGAAACCTTTGGGCGTCGGCATCAACATTCAGCCGAACGCTATCCGTGAACTTTTCGATCTGGGGATCACCGCAGCCGATTTGGATAAGGTGGGTTTGCCCGCGCGAGAATGGGCCTTAGTCGGTCAGCAAGGTCAGGAAATATACGCTGAACCGCGCGGAACCGAAGCGGGCTATAACTGGCCCCAGTACGCAGCACATCGCGGCAAACTGCACATGATGCTGTACGACAAACTGATCGAGCGCGCCGGCAGCGATGCCGTGCGACTGGGGGCAAAGGTCACCGGGTATGCGCATAATGCTGACGGGACAGTCAGTGCGCTGATAACCCATGCCGATGGTCACGAAACGGTTGAAAAGGGCACACTGTTGATCGGCGCAGACGGCATTCATTCTGCGATCCGGGCACAGATGCACCCCGATCAGCCGCCGATCCATTGGGGCGGCGCTTTGATGTGGCGCGGTACCACACGGGCAAAGCCTAGTCGGACGGGGTCGTCCTTTATTGGTCT
>RCMY010002147.1_pt1 | contig 17928 bp, 17 predicted proteins | sample 2041341 | NCBI WGS metagenome assembly RCMY01 (sample SAMN09708234, study PRJNA481090) | Marine sediment metagenome, whole genome shotgun sequencing project. | reverse complement strand
CTCATTACCCGCATCGTCGAGGCCGCCCTGCTGGCGGCCAACCAGCCGCTGACGCTGGTGCAATTGCACGGACTGTTCCCGCTGGACCAGCCCGCGCCGGACGGCAGCGTCGAGCGTGCATTGGAAATCCTGCAGCAAGGCTGCGCCGAACGCGGCGTGGAACTGGTCGAAGTCGCTTCCGGCTTCCGCTACCAGGTCAAGCACGACGTGCACGAATGGGTCGCGCGCCTGTGGACCGAACGCCAGTCCCGCTACACCCGCGCTACGCTGGAAACCCTGGCGCTGATTGCCTACCGCCAACCGATCACCCGCGGCGAGATCGAGCAGGTACGTGGCGTCTCGGTCAACAGCAACATCATCCGCGCGCTCGAGGAGCGCGAGTGGGTCCGCGTCGTCGGCCACCGCGACGTCCCCGGCAAGCCGGAGCTACTGGCGACCACCAAGACCTTCCTCGACTACTTCGGCCTCAAGCGATTGGACGAACTGCCGCCGCTGTCGGAGCTCAAGGACATCGGCGAGCTGGAACCGCAGTTCCAGTTTGATGGCGAAGGTACGGATAGCCAAGGCACCAAGGACAATGGCAACAACAACGACGCCGGTGATGGCGATGACATGCCGGTCGGCGACATCGCCATGACCGATAGCACCATGGCCGACAGCGCCATGACCGACAGCGCCGACACCGCTGCGGACCAGCCCGACCAGGGCGAGGACGACGCCCAACTCCTTCCGCAGGCTGCAAACGAAGATCTTGCGAACGACGACTACGCAGGTGCGGAATTCTTAGACGAAGGCATCGCAGATCTCCAGGCCACGCCCACAAGCGACACCGACACCATCGCCATGCCGCAAGATCCACGACCTGACGACCACGACACAAGCAACGACCGCACAGGTCACGACGACACAGTTCATAACCCCATGGATGACGACGCCATCGCGGCCTCGTCGGAGCAAAAAGATGAGTAATCAATCCGCGGGCAAAAATCCCCGCAAGCAAGACACCACGCAGCCTTCCAACGACAAGCCCTCCACCGGCAAGCCCTCGACCGGCAAGCTGTCGACCGGCAAGCTGTCGCTCAAGCGTGACGTCGACAAGACCGCACCTTGCCTGGAAGAGCGCCTGCACAAGGTGTTGGCCCAGGCCGGCCTGGGTTCCCGTCGCGCACTGGAGCAACGCATCGCCGACGGCATGATCAAGGTCAATGGCGAGGTCGCCCAGACCGGCATGTCGGTCAAGGGCGGTGACCGTATCGACCTGGACGGCAGGAGCTTTGTCGCCAGCGCGCTGACCGAGCCGGCCCGCGTGCTGATGTACAACAAGCCCGAAGGCGAGATGACCACCCGTGACGACCCCGAAGGGCGTCCGACCATCTTCGAGGCCCTGCCCGCGCTCAAGGGTGCGCGCTGGATCGCGATCGGCCGGCTGGACATCAACACCAGTGGCCTGCTGCTGCTGACCACTGACGGCGAACTCGCCAACGCGATGATGCATCCCTCGCACGAAGTCGAGCGCGAGTACGTCTGTCGCGTGCGCGCCCCCGAGGGCGAGGAAACCGTGTCCGACAAGTTGGCCGACCTACTTGCCCGGGGTGTCTCGCTGGAAGACGGCCCGGCTAAATTCGACGCCATCGAACGCATCGGCGGCACCGACTCGCACGACTGGTTCAAGGTCATGCTCAAGGAAGGCCGCAACCGCGAAGTGCGCCGCTTGTGGGAATCGCAGGGTTGCCAGGTCAGCCGGCTCAAGCGCGTGCGCTACGGCAACGTCGAGCTGCCACAGCCGCTGCTGCGCAGCCAGTCGCAGGAACTGCCGACCGAAAAGGTCGAGACCATGCGCAAGGACCTCGGCCTGGAAGACGGCCCACCGCCCGCGCTGACGTTGCAGCCGGTGATCGGCCAGCGCAGGGCATCCAAGTCCACCGTACATGTCGGCGGCCAGCGCACCCAGGGTTACGTCAACGGCCAGGACAGCGCCGCCGACGAGGGTCGTGAACTGCGCCGCTTCGACAACGTCCGCGAAGATCGCGGCCGTGGGCGCGGACGAGGCGGCCCACGCAAGCCGGGCGGCCTGACCGTCAGTGGCGAAGCTGCAGCCAATCAATCGCAGAAACCCTTCAAGCAGCGCAAGGACAAAGGTGCGCGCGCCCTGCCTGATGGCAACCCGGCCGCGTTCCGCACCTGGTACGTGCCCGATGGCGTCGACACCGGCCCCAGCGGCCACCGCAACGCCGACGCCCGTGGACCACGCAAGCCGCATGGCGACAAGCCGTACGCAAAGAAGCCCTATGGCAAGAAGACGCATGCCGGCCCACCGGGCAACCGTGCCGATGCGCCGCGCAAGCATTCCCACGGACACACCGGCAACGCGCCGAGCTTTCCGTCCGACCACGCCAACCCCGGTGGTTTCAACCCCTATGGCGACAAGCCACGTAGCCCGCGCAGCGGCAAGCCGGGTGGCGGCAAACCCGGTGGTGGCAAACCAGGCGGCGGCAAGCCAGGCGGCAGCAAACCGGCAAACCGCGGACCGCGTCCAGGTGGTAATCGGGGACCACGTGGCGGCGGCGGTGGTGGCGACCGGTCTGGAAATCGCTGATCCGCACGTAACCACGGATATCGCGTCAAACGTCATTCCCGCAAAGACAGGGTCTTTTGACAGGCCACTGTCTGTCCATCCATGGACGTTGGCGGGGTCAACACAACGTCGCTGGATTCCCGTCTGCGCGGGGATGCCGAGCCAAGCTGCGACTGACTAGTTACTCCGGAATCTATCGAAAACGTGCCACGTGCCCGCAGCGGACTTCATCCCCACTTCACCCGCAACCCATCCGCACGACGTACTGCGCCGCCAAGCTGTCCGCATCAACAAGGGCAGGACACATGCGGTCAAGCAACATGCGGTCAAGCAATGAAAGCCACTGGGATGTTGTCATCGTCGGCGCCAGCTTTGCCGGCGCGGCCTGCGCACTGGCCGCGGCACAACGCGGACTGCGCGTCTGCCTGATCGAACGCAAGCGTGACCCGGGCATCAAGCTGCACACCACCGGTATCATCGTCAGGGAAGCCGCCGAGCGAACCTGGCTCAGCCGGCTGCCCGCGCACCTTGTCCACCGCGTCAGCAATGTCCACCTGCATGCGCCCAACCTGCGTGCGCTGCACTTGTCGTCGCCCGAGTATTACTTCCTCACCACCGACACGCCCAACGTGCTGCGCTGGCTCGCCGACGAGGTGCAAGCCAATGGCGTGACCCTGCGATTGGCGACACCGTTCCAGGACGCGACCCGCGAAGACGGCGGCTGGCGGATCGATGGCGTCGGACATACCCGCTATCTGGTCGGTGCCGATGGCGCCAAATCGCGCGTCGCCGAGCGTACCGGCCTGGGACGGGTGCAGGATTTCCTCTACGCGATGGAATACGAATTCACTGGAATGCAGCTACCGGGGCCACGCGCCCTGCACTGCTTCATCAGCAAACGGTTCGCACCCGGCTACATCGGCTGGGTCGTGCAAGGCCCGACCGGCGTGCAGGCGGGGCTGGCGTTGCGCCATCGAACCGCGCGGGCGCAGGCACCGGATATCACCGGTTTCCTGCAGCACGTCGTTAAGGTCGTCGGGATTCCGGGAGCCATCAAGCCCGATGCCATCCGTGCAGGACTGATCCCCTGCGGTGGCCCGGTCTCCCCCTTGTCGGGCCACGCTGTCGTCCTGACCGGCGATGCAGCCGGCATCGTCTCACCAGTGACTGCCGGTGGCATCCACTCCGCCTGGATGCACGGATGGACGTTGGGCAAGGCGATGGCAGCGCACGTGCATGATGGCGGGCCTCGACCTGAACAGATCGCAGAGGACGCGGCACCGCGTTTCAGGACCAAACGGTTGCTGCGCTGGGCCTTCGACCACCTGCAGATGGATTGGCCGTTCGACTTGCTGCTGTATTCGCCACCGCTGCGTTGGGCAGCCGAAACAGTTTATTTCCATCGGCGTGGATATCGTCCCTGACTGCGCACGTTCAATCGATGACACCCGTCGATTACATCAGCCGATGACAAACCTGTCGCCGTCCAGCATCGCCGGGAAGTGCTCCCGATGCGCCTGCAATTGTGCAGCCTGCAAGGTCGTGGTCGCGACCACTTCATGGTCGTTGCACTCACTCAACGGATGGCCCAGGAAGTCGATTACCGCACTGTCACCGGCGTAGCCTATCCCGTTGCCATCGGTACCGACCCGGTTTAGGCCCGCGACAAAGCACAGGTTTTCGATCGCACGTGCGCGCAATAGCGTCTTCCACGCATACGCACGCGCAGCCGGCCAGTTGGCGACAAACAGCAGCAGGTCGTAATCCAGCGCGTCTTCGCGCTCGACGTCGTAACGGTTGCGGGCAAACACCGGGAAACGCAGGTCGTAACAGACCAGCGGACAGATACGCCAACCCTTGTAATCCACCGTGATGCGTTCGCGTCCGGCGGCGTAGCGCTCGTGTTCGCGCGCGTAACGGAACAGGTGACGCTTGTCGTAATGCTGCGTCTGTCCGTCCGGTGTCGTGAAGAACATCCGGTTGAACACCCCCACGTCGGTCCGGATCTGCACGCTGCCGGTGACGGCCGCATCCAGCGTCCGCGCCTGTTCGCACAACCAGGCCGTGGTTGGCCCATCCATGCCCTCGGCCTGGTCGATGGCGCTGTTGGAAAACCCGCTGGTAAAGGTTTCAGGCAACAGCACCAGGTCGGTGGTGCCGTGCAGCGGCGCGATCAGGTCGCCGTAATAGTCGCGATTGCCCGCGGGATCGTGCCAGCGGGTAGCGCCTTGTACCAGTGAGATGCGCAGGTCTTGCATGGTGCTCTCTTCCGGAAACAGTCATGGGTTCGATGTTCCCTTCTCCCCGCCTGCGGGGAGAAGGTGCCCGAAGGGCGGATGAGGGGCGCTCTTGCGGCAGCGTCTCAACAGCCGCACCCCTCACCCTGCTTCGGCTGACGCGAAAGCTGTCCCTCTCCCCGCAATCAGGGCGAGGGCCGAGTCAAATCCCTTCTCCCCGCGCTCTTGCGGGGAGAAGGTGCCCGAAGGGCGGGTGAGGGGCGCTCTTGCGGCAGTATCGCAACAGCCGCACCCCTCACCCTGCTTCGCTTCGCGAAGCTGTTCCGCGCTCCGCGCCCCGGCCCTTGCGCAGGGCGCAACGGCGTTCGGTCGTGCGCGGACCAGTGGTCCGCAAGCAACACGCCCTCACCCCCGCTCCGCGGGGCGAGGGTTATAACTTCTTCAACCGCAATATCGCCTCATCCAGCGTCGCCTCACTCTTGGCAAAGCACAACCGCGCCAGGTGCTGGCGCTTTGGCGGTGTTTCGTAGAACGGCGACAACGGGATCGCGGCGACACCATGCTCAGTGGTCAGCCAGCGACAAAAGCTCAGATCGTCCAGCTCGCTTACCGCCGAGTAATCCACCAGCTGGAAATAACCGCCAGGCACAGGCAGCGGCTTGAGCTTGGTATCCAGCAACTGCGCACGGAAACGGTCGCGCTTGGTTTCATAAAACGCACCCAGCTCCTCGTAATGCTCCGGTGCCTCCGTGATCATCTCCGCAAACGCATGTTGCGCCGGGGCAAACGTGCAGAAGGTGTTGTACTGGTGCACTTTGCGGAACTCAACGGTCAGCGCCGACGGCGCGATGCAATAACCCACTTTCCAACCGGTGCAATGGTAGGTCTTGCCAAAACTGGAGATGACGAACGCGCGCGCACGCAGTTCAGGATGCCGCAACACCGACTCGTGGCGCGCACCATCAAACACGATGTGTTCGTAGACCTCGTCTGACAGCAGCATGATGTCGGTATCGCGCAGGATCCCGGCCAACGTGTCCAGGTCCACCACCGTGAGCATCGCTCCGGATGGGTTGTGCGGCGAATTGATCATCAACATCCGCGTCTTCGGACCAATTGCATCGCGCACCTTGTCCCAGTCGGGCGCAAAGCTCACTGGGTCCAGCGGCACGTGCACGGCACGCGCGCCAGCCAGGTCGATGGCCGGCTCGTAGCAGTCGTAGCACGGGTCGAGCACCACCACTTCGTCACCGGCATGCACCACCGCGTGGATCGCGTCAAAGATCGCCTCGGAAGCCCCGGAGGTCACCGTGATCGCGGTATCGACATCCGGCCGCCAGCCGTAACAGCGTTCGGTCTTGTCGGCGATCGCCTGGCGCAGCGCCGGGATGCCGTGCGAGGGCGCGTACTGGTTGTGGCCGGCCCGCATGGCCGCGTCGAGCGCATCGACCAAGCGTGGCGGTGGTGGGAAGTCGGGAAACCCCTGCCCCAGGTTGACGGCCTTGTGTTCGGCGGCCAGTTGCGACATCACCGTAAAAATAGTGGTGCCGACCCGGGGCAGCTTGGTGGCGGGCTGGAGCGGTTGGCGATCAGGCATGGCAGTCATCGGTATCAGGTGTCAGGTCAGGCCTCAAAATCAGGCGCCAGAATCGTTACAATATAGGACTTTGTAGCATGGTTGCAGGCAGCATTTAGTGAGTTCCGGACAGCATCCCGACGCGCGCGACACTCGCGACACCAACGTGCATCTCGACGAAGCGCGCGTCATTGCCCTGATGCAGGCTTACATGGATGCCGAGTACCGCTGGGAGCGCGATGGCGAATGGCATCGGCTGCTCATCGGTGAACACGCGACCGAATTGGAAGCCATGTTCCCCGATGGCCGCGAATTTGGCCTGTTGTCGGCCTGGAACCCACAGTCCGTGGAACAACCCGAATCGGTCAACCGCGCAGCCGACACTGCCATGCATGCCGCCTTGCGCGCATGTGGCCTCGAATTCCGGCCAGGATTCTGCTCGGCCCGCAATCGTAGCTGGCGTGAGCCGAGCTGGTTGGTGATCGGCCTGCCGCTGCATCAGTTCGACACACTCTCAAGGCACTTCAGGCAACTGGGCACCTTGTATTGCCGACGCGGCGAGCCGATCCGCCTGCGCATGTACCATGCGCGCCCGGCAGGCATGGACGACGCAGCCGTCACCGGCAAAGCCGTCACCGACATGGATTGCGTCGATTGGTTGCCGGCGACCTGATGGACGACTTTCCGGCTGGCGCGACACCACTGTTCGCCGCGCATGGATTGTGCTTTGCGCGCAACGAGGTGCCGGTGTTCGGCCCGCTGGATTTCTCGGTCGATGCTGGCGAAGCGCTGCTGGTACAGGGCGACAACGGTGCCGGCAAGACGACGTTGTTGCGCGTGCTGGCCGGCCTGTTGCGTGCCGACGCCGGCCAGATCGAGATCAAAGGCCGCGCCGCAAAACCATCACTGCGTGCGCTTGCCATCGCGTACCTGGGCCACCTGCCTGCGCTCAAGGCCGATCTGGGTGCACTGGAAAACCTGGACTTCCTCTGCGGCCTGCACGGCCGTCGTCGTGGCCAGGCGCCGACCGACGCACTGGCTCTCGTCGGCTTGGCTGGTTTCGAAGACAGCCTGGTGCGCCAGTTGTCCGCCGGGCAGAAGAAACGCCTCGCACTAGCGCGGCTGTGGCTGTCCCCCGCGCCGCTGTGGCTGCTGGACGAGCCTTACGCCAACCTCGACCTGGACGGCATCAACCTGGTCAACCGCATGGTGCAGGCGCACCTGCGCAACGACGGCGCGGCATTGCTGACCACGCATGGCGCCTACGCCGCACCGCCAGTGCGTACGCGCATGCTGGTGCTTGGGGGCAGCGCATGACGTCGCCCAACCGCCGCCGTCATTCCACCTTGAATCGTCATCCCTGCGGTAACAGGGATCCAGCGCCTTTGTCCGTGTTGCATGGGGAAATCAAAAGTCACTGGGTTCCTGCTTTCCCAGGAACGACGGGAACGATAGCGACTAGGCAAGGGGCAGCACCATGATGTGGTCCGCCGCCAAGGCACTCGTCGTCCGCGATCTGCTACTGGTCTGGCGTCGTCGCGGCGATTCGCTGCAGCCGGCGCTGTTCGCGCTGCTGGTGGTCGTGCTGTTCGCGCTGGCACTGGGCGGCAACGCGCAAGAATTATCGAAGGTCGCCTCGGCGGTGCTTTGGCTGGCGGCCTTGCTGGCCGGTCTGCTGGCGCTGGACAGCCTGTTCCGCGGCGATGCCGACGATGGCTCGCTGGAGCAATGGATGTTGGCGCCGGTGCCGCTTTGGTGGCTGGTGCTGGTACGCACCATCACGCACTGGGCCACGACCGCCCTGCCACTGATCCTGGTGACCCCGCTGCTGGGGGAACTGTTGCACCTGCCGCGACATCAAATGCCTGTACTGCTGGTTTCGTTGGCGCTGGGTACGCCGTTGCTGAGCCTGCTGGGCGCCGTGGTGGCGGCGCTGACCGTTGGAATGCGCCGCTCCGGTATCCTAGTGGCCTTGCTGGCGCTGCCTTTGTATGTGCCAGTCCTGGTCTTCGGTGCAGGCAGCGTTTCGGCGGTCGCCCAGGGGCTGGACCCGGTGGGCGCGCTGCTGCTGCTTGGCGCCGGGCTGGTGCTGGCACTGGTGTTGGCGCCGCTGGCTGCGGCGGCTGCGATCCGTATTGCGCTGAGTTGAGGTCAATGGATGACCACGGCGAAAGCACCCCTCCCCAACCCTCCCCTGCTTCGCAAGGGAGGGGGTAAAGAGACATGAATCCTGTAATCCGCTGGTTCCATCAACTTGGTTCGCCGCCCTACTTCAATCGATTCGCCGCGCGTTGGGCACCGTGGGCGTACCTGCTTGGCCTGTTGTTGATGGCCTGGGGCTTGTATGGCGCGTTGTTCGTGGTGCCGGCCGACTACCAACAAGGCGACAGCTTCCGCATCCTCTACATCCACGTACCCAGTGCATGGATGAGCATGGCGGTGTTCGCATTGATGGCCGTGTATGCGGCGATCGCGCTGGTCTGGCGGATCAAGCTGTGTGAAATCCTGGCGATGGCCTGTGCGCCCGCCGGGGCTGCCTTCACCCTGATCACGCTGGCGACCGGCTCGATCTGGGGCAAACCGATGTGGGGCACGTGGTGGGACTGGGACCCGCGCCTGACCACGGAGCTCATCCTGCTGTTCCTCTACCTGGGCGTGATCGGCCTGTACAACGCCATTGACGACCGCCGTGCCGCGGCGCGTGCCGCCGGACTGCTGGCGATCGTTGGCGTTGCTTTGCTACCGGTGATCCATTACTCGGTGACCTGGTGGAACTCGTTGCACCAGGGCCAGACCATCAGCCTGTTTGGCGAGTCGCATATGGACCCGAGCATGCTGCCGCCGTTGTGGTGGATGGTGGCCGGCACGCACGTCTGGTTTGTCGGCTCGCTGCTATCACGCGCACGCGCCGACAACCTGCGTCGCGAAGGCGGCAAGGACTGGGTGCGCAAACTGGTGGAGGCGTCGTCGTGAACTACCTGCATTACGTGATCGCCGCCTATGCCGTGTTCGGCATCGTGATGTTGTGGGAGTACATCGCGCCACGCATTGCGATACGCCAGCAGCTACGTGCGGCACGGCTGCGTGCGGCGCGCGTGCAGAATCAACGCGTGCAGAACCAAAACAAAAATACTGGATTCCCGCTTTCGCGGGACTGACGGAAGCCTGGACCCATGAACCCGATTCGTAAACGTCGCCTGTGGCTGGTGCTCGCACTGGTAGTCGCCGCTGGCATTGCAACTGCACTGGTCTCGATGGCACTGCAGCGCAATGTCGCCTACCTGTACACGCCTTCCGAAGTCCTCAGGGGCGAGGCAGGCGACCATGCGCGTTTCCGCTTGGGTGGCATGGTCGCTGCGGACTCGTTCACCCGCGCACCGGGGTCGATGGAAGCGCATTTCAAGGTCGATGACGGCGACGCGATGTTGCCGGTCGTGTTCACCGGCATCCTGCCCGACCTGTTTCGCGAGAAGCAGGCAGTGATCGCAACCGGACAGATGCGCGGCGGCACCTTCGTCGCTGAAGAAGTGCTGGCCAAGCATGACGAGACCTACATGCCCAAGGAAGTGGCCGACAAGATGGCGGAAGCGCATCAGAAGCATCATGTTGAAGCGGGTGATGTTGAAGCGGGTGATGTTGAAACGGGTGATGTTGAAGCGGGTGATGTTGAAGCGGGTGATGTCGAAGCGGGTGATGTCGAAGCGGGTGATGTCGAAGCGGGTGATGTCGAAGCAGGTGATGTCGAAACGAGTGGTGTCGAGGAAGGCGGCGTTGGCCCAAGCGCAGGCACCACGAAATGAACGCACATCCCACCCGCCACCCCCATTGTCATCCTGAGCGCAGCGAAGGATCTGCTGTTCTCCGAATGCATGGAAAGCCAAGCAGATCCCTCGCTGCGCTCAGGATGACAATGTCGTTGAAAACAGGCTTCGAACATGCTGCCTGAACTCGGACAAGTCGCCCTGATCCTGGCCCTGCTGGTCGCAACCTTGCAGGCTGTGTTGCCACTGGTCGGCGCACACCGCGGGATCGCATCGTGGATGTCCGTGGCGCGTCCCGCTGCCTACGCGCAACTGCTGCTGGTGGCCACTGCATTCGCAATCCTGACCCACGCCTTCGTCACCCAGGATTTCTCGGTGGAGTACGTCGCACAGAACTCCAACTCGCTGTTACCCTGGTATTACCGCTATACGGCGGTCTGGGGCGCGCACGAAGGGTCGCTGTTGCTGTGGGCGCTGATCCTTGCGCTCTGGACCGGCGCCGTAGCGCGGTTCTCGCGACGCTTGCCCGACGAAGTCATCGCCCGCGTGCTCGGCACCATGGGGTTGGTCGCAGTCGGCTTCCTGGCGTTCCTGCTGTTCACCAGTGATCCATTCGCGCGATTGCTGCCGGCAGCCGTCGAAGGACGCGACCTCAACCCGCTACTGCAGGACGTGGGGATGATCATCCATCCTCCGATGCTGTATCTGGGCTACGTCGGTTTCAGTGTGCCGTTCGCATTTGCCATCGCCGCACTGCTCGGTGGCAAGGTCGATGCGCGCTGGCTGCGCTGGACGCGGCCCTGGACCAACATCGCGTGGGGCTTCCTTACCTGTGGCATCGCGCTGGGCTCGTGGTGGGCGTATTACGAACTGGGCTGGGGCGGCTGGTGGTTCTGGGACCCGGTCGAGAACGCCAGCTTCATGCCGTGGTTGGCGGGCACCGCGCTGCTGCATTCGCAGGCCGTGACCGAGAAACGCGGCAGTTTCGCGGGCTGGACACTGTTGCTGGCTATCGCTGCGTTTTCGCTGTCGCTGCTGGGGACTTTCCTGGTGCGCTCGGGCGTGTTGACCAGCGTCCATGCGTTCGCCGCCGATCCAACGCGCGGACTGTTCGTGCTGGTGTTCCTGGGTATCGTCATCGGTGGCTCGCTGGTGCTCTTTGCATTGCGTGCACCCGATAGCGATACCGGGTCGCGATTTGCCCCGGCATCGCGCGAAACACTGCTGCTGATCAACAACCTGCTGCTGCTCGCGGCTTGCGCGATGGTGTTGCTGGGGACACTGTACCCGTTGCTGGCCGATGCGCTGGAGCTAGGAAAGATTTCCGTGGGCCCGCCCTATTTCGCGCTGCTGTTCGTGTTGTTGATGGCGCCATTGGTGGCGCTGCTGCCGTTCGGTCCATTGACGCGCTGGCAGCGTGAGCAGCCTTCGCGCCCGCTGGCGATGCTGGTGCCGTGGCTGGGGCTGGCGTTGGGCATCGGGATCGCTGCGTTTTTCCTCGCCCCGCAAAGTCCATGGAAAGTTGCTGCCGGCGTGGCCGGTGCAGCGTGGATCCTGCTGGGCACCCTGCGCTTTGTCTGGACCCGCTTTGCCAACAAGGGCAACCGGTTTACCGCCGAGATGCTGGGGATGAGCCTGGCACATGTCGGTGTGTCGGTCTTCCTGGTCGGCGCGTTGCTGACCGAAGGCCTCAGCATGCAGCGCGAGCTGGCATTGGCGCCAGGGCAATCGGTCACGTTGGCCGGACGCGATTTCCGTTTCGACGGCGTCGAGCGGCGTCCGGGACCCAACTACATTGCCGACCACGGCACGGTGCAAGTGATGCGCAACGGCGTTGCGCGCATGACACTGCACCCTGAAAAACGCACCTACGCCAGCGGTGGACAAGTCATGACCGAAGCGGCCATCGCGCCCGGCATCACGCGCGATCTTTACGTCGCACTGGGCGAGCCATTGGGCAACGGCAGCTGGGCGGTGCGCGTGCACGTCAAACCGTTCGTGCGCTGGATCTGGTTTGGTGCGGCATTGATGGCATTGGGTGGATTCGTCACTGCGACCGATCGACGCTTCCGTCGCAAGGACGCTGCTGGCGAAGCAACCAAAAACCAGGAAGCGCGGGCATGACTGCCGCTTCCAGGTCGGCACGCTGGTTACCGCTGGCGATTTTCGCCCTGCTGGGCGTGCTGCTAGCCGCTGGCGTCTGGCTCAGCCGCCAGCCCAATCGTGAAGCCCTGCCCTCGCCACTGATCGGCAAGCATGCCCCGCAGTTCTCGCTGCCGGTGCTGCACGAGCCTGGCCGCCTGGTCACCCTCGACGACCTCAAGGGCGCGCCGTTCGTCCTCAATGTCTGGGGCAGCTGGTGCCCGGAGTGCCGCGTCGAGCACCCCGTGCTGACCCGTTTTGCCGAAACCAAGCGCGTACGCGTCATTGGCTACAACTGGAAGGACGAGCACGCCGACGCCATGCGCTGGCTGGAGCAGTTCGGCAACCCGTTCTGGGTGGTGCTCGCCGACCAGGATGGTCGTTACGCCATCGATTGGGGGATTTATGGGGCGCCGGAAACCTTCCTGGTCGATGCCGACGGCATCGTGCGCTGGAAGCATGTTGGACCGATGACTGACGAGACCATCCGTGATGAGTTGCTACCTGCGTTGGCAAAAGCGGAGAAGTCGCGATGAAGACTACGCGCGCGCAACAGATAAAGCCCCTCTGCCTCCAGGAGAGGGGTTGGGGTGAGGGTACGAAGAACTGTGCAACAGCAACGTGCTTCGCACCCTCACCCCAGCCCCGCTCCGCGCCCCGGCCCACGCCAGCGGCGCGGGCGTGCAACCAGATGCGCGCCGGTGGCGCGCAAGCCGCCTGGTTGCACCCCAAGGGGAGAGGAGGCCTATCACGTTGGCTTCTTGCAACACTACTTGCGATCGCCCCACTGCTCGCCTTCGCACAAGCGGCATCCAACCCCGCCCCCCTGCAATTCCAGGACCGCACCGAAGAAACCCGATTCCACACCCTCGTCAGCGAACTGCGCTGCGTCATGTGCCAAAACCAGTCGTTGGCAGATTCAGACGCGATGATCGCGCACGACCTGCGCCGCGAAGTGCTGCAGCTGATGCATGAGGGCAAGACCGATGCGCAGATCAAGCAGTTCCTGGTGGCCCGTTATGGCGAGTTCGTGTTGTACAAGCCACGAGTCGAGTCAAAGACCTGGCTACTGTGGTTCGGACCGGCGCTGCTGTTGCTGCTGGGCGGCTTCGTCATCGCCCGTATCGTGCGCAAACGGGCAGTGGTGGGTGCGGTACCAGACGACGAGCCCCAGGAGTGGTGATGCAGTCATCCACGATCCTTTTTGCAGCCATCGCCAGCGTGGTCACGCTGGTCGTACTCGCGGTCGTGTTGCGTCCACTCTGGCCGCGTCGCGGATCGACGCTGGTCATGGTCGCCGCGCTGGCCCTGGTCGCCTTTGGACTGTACCGGGTGTTGGGTACGCCGGCTGCACTGGACCCTGCTGCCCTGGAAGCACCCGACACCTTGCAAGGTGCAATCGCACAGCTTGAGCAACGCCTGCAACAAGACCCGGACCAGGCCGAAGGCTGGCGCCTGCTCGGCCAGGCCTACGCCGCCGCTCAACAGCCGGAAAAATCACGCGACGCCTACGCACACGCCGCGCAACTGTCGCCGGATGATCCCGACGTGCTGGTCGAGGCCGCCGAGTCGCGTGCGCTGGCCGCTCCTGGACATCGCTTCGACGACAAAGCCGTGGCGATGTTGCAGCACGCACTGCAACAGCAGCCGCAACACCAGCGCGCACGCTGGTTCCTGGGCATCGCGCAACGCCAATCCGGCGACAACGCCAAAGCCGCTGCAACCTGGGAACCGCTGTTGGCCATGGTCGATGCCAAGACCGGAGCGCCCTTGCGCGTCCAGATCAACGACGCCCGACGCGATGCCGGGTTGCCACCACTGGCCACGCCGGCTCCAACCGCGTCGGCGATATTGCAGGTCGCGGTTCGACTTGACCCGGCGTTTGCCAGTCGCATTGCCACGCACCCCAACGCCAGCGTCTTCATCATCGCCCGCGTCCCCGACGGCCCGCCGATGCCGGTCGCCGCGGAAAGGCACGCTGCCACGGAACTACCCATGACCGTGTCCCTGGATGACGACGACAGCCCGATGCCGACGCAAGTCCTGTCGAGCATGAAACAAGTCGAAGTCATCGCACGGTTGTCGATGAGTGGCGATGCCATCCCGCAACCCGGCGACCTTGCATCCAAACCTGTGCGCGTGGAGTTGCCGGCCAAGGGTCCGATCGAGCTGACCATCGATTCCGTCGATTAGGGCAGCTCTTCGCAGGAGCGACGTAAGTCGCGACCAGGCAATCCGTAGCATCAATCGCGACTAACGTCGCTCCTACAAAAAGCCTATCCGTGCGACCCGTTAGACTTCGCCCATGACCGAATTCATCCCGCCCGGCACGCAATACCTCGACCTGCCCTCGTCGTTTTCGATGAAACGCGGCGGCGCGCTACATGGCGCGCGCCTTGCTTACGAAACCTGGGGCACGCTCAATGCAGCCCGCGACAACGCACTCCTGATCCTGGCCGGCCTGTCGCCGGACGCGCACGCGGCAGCCAACGACGGCAACCCGGAGCCGGGCTGGTGGGAGGCAATGCTCGGCCCCGGTAAACCGATCGACACCAACCGCTGGTACGTTGTCTGCCCCAACGCGCTGGGCAGCTGCAAGGGCTCCACCGGACCGGCCAGCAACAACCCGGGCACCGGCAAGCCTTATCGACTCGACTTCCCCGATCTCTCCGTGGAAGACAGCGCCGAAGCCGCCCGGCATCTCGTACAAGCGCTGGGCATCGGACAACTCGCCTGCCTCATCGGCAATTCGATGGGCGGCATGAACGCGCTGGCCTACCTGCACAAGCATCCCGGCAGTGCGCGCGGTCATATCAATATTTCCGGCGCGGCGATGGCGCTACCGTTCTCCATCGCGATCCGCTCACTGCAACGCGAAGCGATCCGCCTGGATCCGCGATGGAATGAAGGCAACTACGACGAAGACAATTACCCCGAATCCGGTATGCGGATGGCGCGAAAACTCGGCGTCATCACCTACCGCTCGGCGCTGGAATGGGACGGCCGCTTCGGGCGCGTGCGCCTGGACTCGGACCGGCGTGACGACGAGGATCCGTTCGGCCTCGAATTCGAAGTCGAAAGCTACCTCGAAGCCCACGCCCGTCGCTTCGTGCGCCAGTTCGACCCCAACTGCTACCTCTACCTCAGTCGCTCGATGGACTGGTTCGACCTGGCCGAATACTGCGACGCCCCCTGCGGCAAACGCAGCGACGACGTCCTGCACGCGCTAGCCAAGATCAAGGTCGACAAGGCGTTGGCGATTGGCGTTACCACCGACATCCTGTTCCCGTTGCAGCAGCAGGAGCAGATCGCCGATGGCCTGCGTGCCGGTGGTGCCGATGCCGAGTTCCTGCCGCTGCCCTCGCCACAGGGCCACGACGCGTTCCTGGTCGATATCGAGCGCTTCGGTCCTGCGGTGGCTGGTTTCCTCGCGAAGCTGTAGCCACGCAGCTACCCCTTCTCCCCGCACAGCGGGGGTGAGGGTGTGTTGCTTGCGGACCACTGGTCCGCACACCATCGAACGCCCTTGTGCAGGGCGCAAGGGCCGGGACGCGGAGCGCAGGTGCCCGAAAGGCGGATGAGGGGCGCTCTTCACGGCAGTATCGCAACAGCGACACCCCTCACCCTGCTTCGCTACGCGAAGCTGTCCCTCTCCCCGTAAACGGGGCGAGGCTCACTCCGCACCGTTCCTTCTTTCCTCTTGCGGGTTAGAGGTGCCCGAAGGGCGGATGCGGAACCATTTTTCCGCCCATATCACCCACCCGGCATCCCTCGCCTACAAGGCGTAAAATCAGCCTATGACTGCCCAAACCAGCCCTTGCCCCAACCAGTCCGCCCCCGACTTCCCCGGCCACGACAAGCTCGTACAGGCCGTCGACAAGGCCGTCGCCAGCGGCGACCAGCACGTCATCACAGCCGCGCTGCGCGATACCTTGTGCAAGCTGATCCGCGACCACGATGTGCAACTGCCCGACTGCGTGCACGACCCGATCGAGGACCATTACGCACGCCGCGAGTTGTACCGCAGTCCCGAGCACGGCTACAGCATCGTCGCCATGACCTGGGGGCCCGGACAAGGCACACCCATCCACGACCATTGTGGCCTGTGGTGCGTTGAAGGCGTGTGGGACGGACAACTGGAAATCACCCAGTACGAACTGCTCGAACACGTCGAAGACCGCTTTCGCTTCCGCGCCGCCGGCGGCATCCACGCAGGGCCCGGCAGCGCCGGCAGCCTGATCCCGCCGCACGAGTACCACAGCATCCGCAACGCCAGCCCCGACTCGATCGCCATCTCGCTGCACATCTACAAGGCACCGATGGAAAGCTGCTCGATGTTCGTCCCGCAACAAGGCGAGTGGTACACCCGCGCCCCCAAGCCGCTGGCCACCGACCAGACCGCTTGACCTCCGCTCTTGTAGGAGTGGTGGTGGCATGCCATCACCGGTAAGTCGCGATCAGGACATCCGAAGCACCCATCGCGACTCACGTCGCTCCTACAACGCCCCAACCAACAGGCTATAATTCCCGCCCGCGCCGAAGTGGCGGAATCGGTAGACGCAGCGGATTCAAAATCCGCCGATGGAGACATTGTGGGGGTTCGAGTCCCCCCTTCGGCACCAGCGAAAACAAGGGCTTAGCCGCAGGGCTAGGCCCTTCGCTTTTAGTGCTATCTGGTACGACCCGTACAAGGCCATGGACTTGGCGCGCTTCGGCTAGCATGGCCGCATGTGCCTGATCGCTGTCGCCTGGCGCGTCCATCCTCATTACCCGTTGGCATTGATCGCCAACCGCGACGAATCGCATGCGCGCCCCACGGCGCCGGCAGGGCCGGATCCAGACGCCCCTGATGTCCATGGTGGTCGCGACCTGCAGGCTGGGGGTAGCTGGTTGCTGGTCTCCCCACGCGGACGCCTGGCGGCCGTGACCAATGTCCGTGCCGGCCTGGCGACCGAAACCGCACCACGATCACGCGGCGCGCTGGTCCGCGATTTTGCGCATGGCACGGATTCCGGCAGCGATTACCTTGCAGGCTTGCATGCGCATGCCGCTGACTATGGCCGTTTCAACCTGCTTGCCTGGGATGGCGAGGCGCTCGGCTTTGCGACCAACCATCCTGGTTTCGAATCCCATGCCCTCGCACCTGGCATCCATGCCATGAGCAATGGCGCCTTGGATGCGCCTTGGCCCAAGAGTGGCCAGGCCACGCGCGCATTGACCGCGTGGCTGCAGTCCGAAGGTAGCGCAGGCGAGATCGACGACACGGATCCCACGCCCCTGTTTACCGCACTGGCAGAAACCACGCAGGCGCCTGATGCACTGTTGCCCGATACTGGGGTTGGACTGGAGATGGAACGCATGCTGTCGCCCCCGTTCGTGCGTGGCGAACGCTATGGCACGCGTTGCAGCACGGTGGTGCTCGTAGGCGACACCGACATCCGCTTCATCGAGCGCCGCTTCGGGCCTGATGGAATATCGCTTGGTGAAAGCGCAGCCACGCTGCACAGGACGACCCGCTGAAAATGCGCTTTTGCAGGACTCACTTCAGTCGCGAGCTCTTGATCATGTTTTGGATTCCTGTAGGAGCGACGTAAGTCGCGATAGGGGCATCCCGAAACCCCTATCGCGACTTACGTC
>RCMY010002146.1_pt1 | contig 17931 bp, 15 predicted proteins | sample 2041341 | NCBI WGS metagenome assembly RCMY01 (sample SAMN09708234, study PRJNA481090) | Marine sediment metagenome, whole genome shotgun sequencing project. | reverse complement strand
GCGCCGACGCTGACCGTGCCCTCGGGCTGGTCAGCGAACGCGCTGCGCTTCCACTCACCGCTTTCATCGGTCGGCGGGGTAAGCACGCTGAGACGATTCTTGACGTCTTCCAGCACGTTCAGCACGAGATGGTTGGCAGTCCAGGTCGAGCTGGCCAGCGACGTCGTATCGGTGGGCTCGAACAAGCCGGTGAAGTCACGCTTGCCGACCATGAACGCATCAAAGTTGGTGGCGATCAGGCTGCCGGCCGGCCAGGTCTTCTCGCCAGCCGCGTACGGGTCGCGCAGCTCCAGAACCAGCCAGTCCTTGTGCACCGACTTCATCGCAGAGTTGGGCGCGTCCACCTTCGTCAACGTGCCGTCTGCACCGCGCAGGTAGATTTCATCGTTGTAGAACGCCAGCGTACGGCTGACAAAATCGCGCTCGTAACCCGGCGTATGGTCACGGGCGGCGGCGATGTACATGTCTTCCGGCCCGCCTTCATAGACCACCGTTGCACCGTCCATCGGCTTGCCGCGCTGCCATTGCTTGACGATGCGCGGGTAGCCGGACTCGGTCATCGAGCCGGGCCCGAAGTCGGTGAACACGTAAACGCTGTCGCGGTCGATCCAGCCCAGGCCGCCCTTGGCCTCGGCGCGGACGAAACCGTCCTCCACCCAGCCCATCGTGCCCAGATCGAATTCGCGTGTGACATCGGCATCGGCACCGCCGCGAGACAGCGCGACCAGGCAGCGCTGGTACTGCGGCTTGAGGCAGTCTGCGCCATGCCAGACCCAGTTCTCGCTCTCGACCTTGTTCAGCGCATCCAGGTCGATCACGGTTTCCCACTGTGGCTTGTCCTTGCGGTACTCGGCCAGGGTGGTGCGGCGCCAGAGGCCGCGCTGGTGGTTGGCGTCCTTCCAGAAGTTGTAATAGTGCTCGCCGATCTTCTCGACGTACGGAATTTTGGCTTCCGAGTCGAGGATCGCCAGGATCTGCGATTCAAGCTGCTTGAAAGCCGGGGTGGTGGCGAGTTCGGCCTCGGCGGCGGCGTTGCGGGCCTTGACCCACTCCAGCGCCTTGGGGTCTTCGACTGCTTCCAGCCATTGGTACGGATCGGACACGGGGGTCTCCTGGGCATGGACGCTCCCCATGGCGACTGCGAGGCCGGCGATCAGGATGGCGGCCCGACGGGCCTTCAGCAGCTGCGACATGGGCGCTCCGGTGTGCAAATGGGTGACAGGGCAATGCAACCTGCAAAAGCTAGCACAGCGGTACCGGCAACCGCGTGCAGGAGACTCTCCGGTCAGGCGGCCTCGATCCGCTCTCGGCGCGTCCGCGCAGGTCCGTTACGAACGGTTTGAACCGGACGCGCGGGACGAACCGTTGCAGGCCGGGATCGCACTGCGGACAGCGCTCCGCGGCGACGGGATGACACCGCATCCTGTCGCTTCCTGCGCAGATGCAACGTCGCCAGTGCACTCAGCGGCATGCCCAACAGCCACAGTGGAAGCCAGCCGATCAGTTCATGCATGCCGCGCGCGGCGGGCAGCAGCACCACGAGAGTGACCCCGATCGCCAAAGCGTGACCGAGGATCGCGCGCAGCGAACGCTCTGCATCTCGTGGGGTAGCTGTGGTGGGACGCACCATCGCTGCGGATCGGTTCATGAGTCGGCTCCTGATGACGGAAGCCGAGCATTGCGCCTGGCCATCTCAGGGGCTGCGACCGGTTCGCCGGCGGGGGCATTCCGGCCGCGCCGGGGGGTGCGAGTTCAGACGGGATCGCGCTCGTAGTTGCTGATTGCCAGACTCAGCAGCGCCCTGGCCTGCTCGCGAAGCGACGGCGGCGCCGTGATTTCCGCGTCGCTGCCGTAGTGCAACACATCCATCAGCAACTCACGGCCGGAACTGAAGGGCACTTTCAGCTCATAGCGTCCGTCAGGCAGATAACGTCCCTCCTGCTGGGAATGCCAATGCTCGTCGGCCACCCAACGCGCCGCCTTGGCGCTGAACACGATCGTCGCCCAGCCCTTGGGCGTGCCCGAGAAGATGCCGTAGCTGGACGCCAGCTGCCGATCGAGCTCCTCGTTGGGGACGTCGCGAGCAACTTCGTCCAGCGGGCGGGCGGCACTGACCCGGTCTACCGCGAAGCTGCGCAGCGCATCGCGATCGTGGTCGAACGCATCCAGATACCAGTTGTCGCGGTAGTGGGTCAGTCGCTGCGGCGACACTGTCCGGCGGGTCAACTGATCGGTGGAGCGAGCACGATAGTCGAACGTCAATTGGCGGCGGTCCAGCACGGCGGTGGCCACGTGGCGGAAGGCGGTTTCTTCCAGTCGGCGGGTGCGATGCGCGACCACGCGTACCCGTTCCACCGGGACCCTGCGTCCACCGGCGTGGTCATCCAGCAGCTTCTCGATGCGCTGCTGCAGGGGCGCCAGCGCGTTGGCCAGCACCCCGCCGCCGCTGCGCAGCATCAATTGCTGCGCAGCGAGGAGCGAGTGCAACTCGTCGGAGCTCAGCCACAGCCCGGGCAGTTCGAAGCGGTCGGTGTCGTCGGGGTCGTAGCGAAAACCGGCTTCGCCATTGCCGATCACCGGCGCCATGAGCTGATCGCGCAGGTACGCCAGGTCCCGGTAGACCGTCGCCCGCGAGCATTCAAGTTCTTCCTGCAGGCGCTGCACCGTCACCGGATAGCGCGAGGCGGTCAGGATGCGATGCAGGGCGTGGATGCGTTCGATACGTTCCATGGACAGGCACTGTAGACGGTTCCACCACCAGCATCGCACCCGGCAGCGTCTGCCCGCCACCGTCGACTGCACGCTCCCACAAAGCGGGATTCCCGGGACGACGGGACGCGCACTGCTCTGGCGCCTTGCGTCAGGCCGTAACTCGCCCGTCGGCCGCCCTGCGGGCACAATGCGCCCCATGCACGACGGTCCCCTCCCCCCGAAAGCGAAGATCGCCACCCCGCGACGTTGGCCTGACGCTGTCGCCACGCGAGAAGGCCGCTGATGCAACTGGATCTGTGGCTGACCCTGGCGGTTCTCGTCGGTGCCGTCTATCTGTTCGTCACCGAGAAGCTGACCACCGACGTGGTGGCACTGCTGGTCATGGCCTCGTTGCTGGTGCTGGGACTGGTGACGCCAACGGAGGCGCTGTCGGGGTTCAGCAGCCAGGCCACGATCACCGTTGCCGCGATGTTCGTGCTCAGCGCGGGCCTGCAGCGCAGCGGAGCACTGGAAGGCATGGGCGAGGCGCTGGCGCGGATACGCTCCGGCTGGCTGTTTGCGCTGGTGATGATGGCGGTGATCGCCTTCATTTCCGCTTTCGTCAACAATACCGCGGCGGTGGCCGCCTTCCTGCCGCTGGTGATCGCCGCCGCGATTGCCCAACGCCGTGCGCCATCCAAAATCCTGATTCCCCTCTCCTACGCCGCGCAGTTCGGCGGTGTGTGCACGCTGGTAGGTACCTCCACCAACCTGCTGGTGAACTCGTTGGCAATACAGTCGGGCCGCGAGGGATTCGGCCTGTTCGAGTTCGCGCCGCTGGGCATCATATTCGTCGGCATCGGCATCACCTATCTGATGCTGTTCGGGCGATTTCTGCTGCCCGACCTCGGTGTGCCGGAGGCCGATGACGGCGGTCTGGACGGCGTGTTCATGGTCGAGATGCTGGTCCCGGAGGGTTCCCCTGTGATCGGTACCGCTGCCATTGAGGCCTTGCCGAACGACCTCGCGTCCAAAATGACCCTGAAGCTGGTTCGCGACGGCGCGATCCGGCCACGCCGCAACAACACCATCGAGGTCGGCGACCGGCTGCTGGTGCGTGGCGAATGGCACCTGATCCAGCGCCTGCGCAAGCAGCTCAAACTCGAGTACGACCACGTCGCGCGGGATCTTGAAGGCGACACGGAGGCCGCGCGCCTGCATGCCAAGGTCATGGTCGCCCCCGGCTCCCACCTGGTCGGCCATACCCTGGCAAGCCTGCGTTTCGGACACGTGTACCGGGCCCGCGTCCGCGGCATCCAGCGCCAGCAGCGCGCACCGTTCTGGAAGCGCATCGACCACGCAGCGCTGGCGGTCGGCGACATCCTGATGGTGGACAGCACGGAAGCTGCCCTGTCGACGTTGCGCGATGACGCGAATTTTGTCGTCCTGGCCGAACGCGCGCAGCCGCGGTTGGACAAGCGTCGGGCGTGGACGTCATTCCTGGTGATGGCGGCGGTGGTCGGCGCAGCGGGGATGGGGCTGCTGCCGATCGTGGCGTCGGCAATACTGGGCTGCGTGGCGTTGATTATCCTGCGCTGTCTGGAGCCCGATGAGGCGTATGCCGCGGTCGACTGGCGGGTGGTGATGCTGCTGGCGGGTGTTTTGCCGCTGGGCATCGCGCTGGAGCGTTCCGGTGGTGCCGACTGGCTTGCACAAAACGCCATTGGTCTGGTTGGCCAGATGGGCCCGGTGGCGTCACTGGCGATGATCTACCTGTTGACCGCGGTGATGACCGAACTGATGAGCAACAACGCCGCGGCGGTGCTGGTGGTACCGATTGCGATCTCCACTGCCGAATCGATGGGCGTGGATGCCAAGCCGTTCCTGGTCGCCGTGGCCTTCGCCGCATCCACCGCGTTCGCCACCCCGGTGGGCTACCAGACCAACGCGATGGTCCACGCCGCCGGCGGCTACCGCTTTACCGACTTCATGCGTATCGGCCTGCCATTGACGTTGATTTTCTTCACCGCCGCGGTGCTGCTGATTCCCCGCTACTTCCCGTTCTGAGTCCAATGCAACGAAGTGACCGTACAGCCACAGTGCAGGTCGCGGCTGGCCCGACGCGACGCAAGCGGGGACAATAGGGGGATGGACAAGACTGCTGCATTGCTCGAAACCGTCGAGCACGAGACCGGCCCCGCGCCGACGTGGTCGGTGATCTGGCTGCATGGCCTGGGAGCCGACGGCAACGATTTCGCCCCGATTGTTCCCGAACTGGTCGGTCGCGACTGGCCGGCGCTGCGGTTTGTGTTCCCGCATGCACCGGTGCGTGCGGTCACCGTCAACAACGGTACGCGGATGCGGGCCTGGTACGACATCCGCGACTTCGATCTGGCCAACCGTGCAGACGAGGCCGGGGTGGAAGAATCCATCGAGCAGATCGAGGCGCTGATCGCCCGGGAAGTCGCCCGTGGCGTTCCCGCCGACCACATCGTGCTGGCGGGATTCTCCCAGGGTGGCGCCATCGCGCTTGCCGCCGGTTTGCGCCGGCGCGAGCCGCTGGCCGGTCTGGTGGCACTGTCGACCTACCTGCCGATGGCGAACCGCGCGGCGGAGCTCGTCCAGTCCGCTGCATTGGCGCAGCCGCTGTTCATGGCCCATGGCACCCATGACCCGGTAGTGCCTTTCCAGGCCGGGGAGCGCAGCGCGGAAGTCATGGGCCAGCTCGGTTTCAACGTCGAGTGGCATGCTTATCCGATGGCGCACCAGGTGTGTGCCGAGCAGATCCAGGACCTGGGAACCTGGATGGCCTCACGATTCACGGCGGGTTAGAACCGGACGCAGCAACGCAGTCAGGGGAAGGGGCAATCGATGAGGGTGGTGATAGCCGACGATGAGCCTTTGGCGAGGACGCGCCTGCGCGCCCTGCTGAACGACATGACCGGAATCGAGGTGGTCGCCGAGGCTGGCGACGGCCGGCAGACGTTGCAGGCCTGTGCCGAGCACGCCCCGGATCTCGTGCTGCTGGACATCGCCATGCCGGGGATGGATGGCCTGGAAACCGCGCGGCAGCTGGCAACCCTGCACACGCGCCCGGCGGTGGTGTTCTGCACCGCCTACGATGTCCATGCGCTGTCCGCCTTCGAGGCGGAGGCAATCGACTATCTGGTCAAACCGGTCCGCAGTGAGCGCCTCGCCGCCGCATTGGAGCGCGTCCGCACCTTTGCGGCCGGCCGGGCACGGTCTGACGACGTTGCCGTCCAGGCGCCAGAGCACAGCGACCGGAGTGGCGGACCCCGCAGCCATCTCTGCGCACGCCTGCGTGGCGGCCTGCGGTTGATTCCGCTGGATGACGTGCGCTATCTGGCGGCCGATGAGAAATACGTCGTGGTTCACCACGCCGGCGGCGAGGACCTGATCGAGGAATCGTTGCGCTCGCTGGAAGAGGAGTTCGGCGACCGGTTCGTGCGCATCCATCGCAACTGTCTGGTGGCGCGAGACCGCATCGTCGAGTTGCGGCGGAGTCCTGAAGGTCTTGTCACTGTGGTGTTGCGCGAGGTGGCCCAGGCGCTTGAAGTCAGCCGCCGCTGCGTCGCTGGCGTGCGCGAGACGCTGCTTCATCTCTAGTCGGCGATAATGCGCGGATGACCACACTGCGTATCGCCACCCGCAAGAGCCCGCTCGCCCTTTGGCAGAGTGAACACGTCGCCACCGCCCTGCGAGCCGCCCATCCAGGCCTGCAGGTCGCACTGGTGCCAATGAGCACCCGCGGCGATGAAGTGCTCGATCGCTCCCTGGCGGCCATCGGCGGCAAGGGATTGTTCCTGAAGGAACTGGAGATCGCCATGCAACGCGGCGACGCCGACTGCGCGGTGCATTCGCTCAAGGACGTACCGATGGAGCTGGAGCCCGGCTTCGAATTGCCGGCGATCCTGCCGCGGGCGGACTACGCCGATGCGTTCATCAGCAACCACCACGCCGGTATCGCCAGCCTGCCGCCGGGCGCGGTGGTCGGCACATCGTCGCTGCGTCGACAGGCCCAGTTGCGCGCGCTGCGTCCCGACCTGCAGTTGCGGGATCTGCGCGGCAACGTCAACACCCGTCTGGCCAAGCTGGACTCCGGTGACTATGACGCGATCGTGCTGGCATGCGCGGGCCTGCAGCGGCTCGGCTTTGAGTCGCGGATACGCTCACGGCTGGTAGTCCCCGACTGGCTGCCGGCGCCGGCCCAGGGCGCCATCACGATCGAATGCCGCGACGATCAGCCGGACGTTGCCAGCCTCTGCGCGGCGTTGGACGATGCGGATACGCGAACCTGCGTGGAAGCCGAGCGGGCCATGAATCGCGCCCTGCACGGCAGTTGCCACGTGCCAGTGGCTGGTTACGCCGCGCTGGACGGCGAGATGCTTTCCCTGCGCGGCATGGTTGGCTCCGCCGAGGATGGACGCTCCGTGCGCGCCTTGCGCAGCGGCCGTGCCGATGATCCCGCAGGGCTGGGCCGCGCGGTGGCGGAGGCACTCCTGGATCAAGGCGCCGCCGAGTTCCTGCCGCCGCGGGAATGACGCCGGCACCGATCAGAAGCGGCGCCTCAGCTTCAACGACGACTCCGCGGAATCGGAACCGGTGCGGCCGGTTTCCGCATGGCGAATCTGGAAGTCGCTTTCCAGCGTCCATTCGGGCCACAGCGAGACGTCCAGACCGAACGTCTGTTTGACGAAGGTGCTGCCGTTCTGGCCGGCCTCGAACTGGATGCGCTGGGTCCAGTTGGCGCGGTCGCTGATGCGGTGGCCGAAATCGACCTCGCCGCGGAGCACTGCACCGGCATGACCGATGCCATCGTCCTGCAGCGGCGCCAAGCGGTAGCCCGCGCCGAGTTGCAGGCCCAGGCGAGTGGGGCCATCGCGCACCGCGTGCACGTGGTACCGCGTCCCGACGCGCCAGTTGTTCGAGTAACTCGCCGTACCATCACGCGGTCGCGCGGGCGCCCACAGGCTGATCCAGCGCTGGCTGCCCGGCAGTGATGGACGCGCCTTGCGCGTGGCGTTGAATGAGAGCGACGGGGACAGTGGCGACCCGCGCTGCCACTCCTCATCCCCGCAGCGGGTGGAGTAACAGAACTGTCGCAGTTGCGCGGGGTCGGCCCCGAGTTCCGCCAGGACAGGCTCGCCGGGGATCATCGACACCGCTGGCAATGTGGTGAACGGGAAGACCGCCAGGGCCATCCCCAGTAAGACGCTCATCGGTCAACAGGGCAGAACGGTGGGCCCCGATTATGCCCTGCAGGGTTGCCGGGGCCGACTACCGCAGTTAAACGCGCGGCTCTGAAAGGTTCCGCTGCACCGGGTCGTCAAGGCTGCTCTTCATCAGGCAGGTCACGCTCGGCACGAACGATTCCCCACGCCCCCAGCGTCATGCCGACGGCGACCAGAATCCCGGTGGCAAACACCATGCTCGATCCGAGCACGGCGACCGCCTTGTGCAGCCACACGAAGGTCAGGTCGCCACCGCGATAGACCACCGTGTCGATGACCGCCTTGGCCTTGTAACGCGACTCCCGGTCTACCCGGGTGTAAAGCGTCTCACGCGCGGGCTTGGCCAGCGAGAACTCGCCTGCACGGGTGACCACCTGCATGATCGCCACCAGCAGCGGCAACGGCGAAGCCGCCAACAGGCAGTAGCCCAACAGGATCGCAATCGCCGGTCCCAACAGCGCAGGCGCCACGCCAAAGCGCTGCAGCAAGGCGCGCGTGACGAACATCTGCACCAGCAGGGTCAGCCCGTTCACCGCCCAATCGATGGTGGCGTAGTACCGGGTTCCGGCTTCGGCGCCAGGATAGAACTGCTTCACGATCGCCGCCTGCTCGTTGTAGAGCAGGGTGCCAACGCCGACGCCGAAGAACATCGTGATGGCCAGTGCACGCAGCAGCGGCCGTTCCCAGACCAGTTTCAGACCGGCCAGAATGGAGCCCCCCATCGCCTCCTCGCCATCCGCCGCGCCCTGCAGCTGCTCGCGCCGCATGGCCCACGGCCGCAACTTCATGATGCACAGCAGACACACCGTCAGGAAACCCGCCGACACCAGCAGCAGGTTGGCGACCCCGATGACCTCAACCAGCAGCCGGGTAATCGCGGGGCCGACCAGTGCACCGATGGTGCCGCCCGCACCGATGTAGCCGTAGACCAGCTTCGCGTGCCGATTGTCGAATACGTCGGCCATGAAGCTCCAGAACACGGTCACCGCAAACAGGTTGAACACGGCGGTCCAGATGAAGAAAGCCCCGCCCCGCCCCGTCACCCCGGTGTGGAACAGCCCGAAGAAAAACACCAGACAGGCGATGAAAAACAGGTACACGACCGGCAGGAAGACCCGTCGAGGGAACCGCGCCACCAGTGCGCCGTAGACCGGTTGCAGGACCACCATGGTGATGAAGGTCCCGGTGAACAGCAGCTGCAGGGTGTAGTCGCCCAACGCGAACCCGAAACCGTCGGCCCAGTCCAGGAGCCAGCGCGGGAATACGGTATCGGACTCTCCGGAAGCACCCATCGCGTCGCGAACCGGACGTACCACGTAGTAACCGCACAGCAGGCTGAAGAAATACAGCAGCGACCACCACAACGGCGGCGAGTCGGCGAGCGCGGCACGAAACCGGCGCGTGCCGCGCCAGCCTCCGGCAGGACTCACGCCTGACCCAGCATCGGCGGGAGCGGGCAGTGCAGCACGCCGCAGATGGTCCGCAGCAACTCGGACTCCGCCACCGTCACCCGGCCATCGTGGCTGATCGCCAGGGTGACCGCTTCAACCAGCAAGCGTTTTGCCAGGGGGTCCAGTGCATCCAACGGCACCCATACATCCTCCAGCACCAACACGCCCTGCGCCGGCGCCTTGTACGGCCGGGTGTCATCGGGAAGGATCCGCTGCATGCCGGCGATGTAGGCACGACGCGCCACTGCCGAATCCGGATGGCCGCAGGAGGCTACCACCGCCAGCAAGGTGGCGATCTCGCCCCGGAGTTTCCCGGGCTTGCGACGCCCGGTGCGGGCATAGCGCGAGGGGTCCAGCGACTCGCGCAACTGCACCGTCAGCAGACGGCCGAGGCAGTATTCGAACAGCGATACATCCCCGTCGGCGAAGACCATCGCGTTGGCCGCATCCAGAAACAGTTCCAGTTCGGGTCGCGGACGCCGCCGCAGGACCGGAAACGCCAGCGCCGCCAACGGCAGGCGCAGCATCGGGTGCAGGTCCCGCAACGCCTCGCCCATATGGTCCAGGTCCAACGCCACCGACTTGCCCAGACGCGCGCCGACAGCAAACAACTGCTTGTCCGCAATTGACTTGCTGTCGTCCAGCAGCAGCCCCAACACGAGTGGCATCACGCGTTCGCGGTCGGCTGCCAACGCGCGCAGCGCATCGGGTATTCCGGCCACGATGGCGTCGGCGTAACGGTAGTCCTCGTTGTCGGGCTGGCCGACTTGACCAGACACCAGCCGGGGATCCACCGCGTGCTCGCTGCCGGCCGCAGGCAGCGTCCGGCCGTCGTGCAGACCCAGCTGCAGATCCTCGTCAAGACCGTGCGGAGGCCGATCCATCCAGCGACGCGCGAGCGTATCGAGCGACGCGTTGGTGAATGACGGGTCGAGCACCTGGATGCGCTCCAGCAATGGCGGATGAGTGGCCAGCAGGCCCCCGAACAGGCCACCAAACTGGAGGCCCTCGCCAAACAGCATGTGGCTGATTTCTTCCACATCGCCGACCGCCACCAGATGCGATCCGTCCTGCAGTCCGGCAATCTTCTTCAATGCTCCCGCGAGGCCCGCGGTCTGGCGGGTGAACTGCACCGCACTGGCGTCCGCCAGCCGCTCCCGACTGCGACTGATGCCGGCACGGATAAGACGCGCGAAGAACAGACCGATCCAGCCGACGACCAGGGCCACCATCGCGGCGAACAGCATGAACATCGCCCCGGAACCCCGCCCGCGTCCGCGCCCGCCGAGCACACCGAACTGCAAGACCTTGTGCCCGATCAGCGCAATCATCGAGATGCCGAACAATACCCCGATCAGCCGCAGGTTCAGACGCATGTCACCGTTGAGGATGTGGCTGAATTCGTGCGCGACCACGCCCTGCAGCTCGTCGCGGTTGAGCCGTTCCAGCGCGCCGCGGGTGACCGCCACCACCGCATCGGACGGCGAATATCCGGCCGCAAACGCGTTGATGCCGGCGTCTTCCTCGAGCACATAGAGCCGCGGCATCGGCACGCCGGACGCGATGGCCATTTCCTCGACCACGTTGCGGAACCGCCGCAGGTCCGCATCGGTGGTGTCATCGGGTACCGGCATGCCGCCCATTTCCAGCGCAATCGACTCACCACCGCGGCCGAGACTGGCCAGGCGGTAGGCGGAACCCAATCCAATCACCACCATGGTCGACACGCTGAGCCAGGCCAGCGCCGGGACATTGGCACCGATGACCGACCACGCGGCCACATCGACGGCCAGCACCACGGCCAACACCGCCAGCGAGAAAAGGACCACCAGGCGCGTGGAACTGCGTCGGGCTGCCGCCTGGTGCTCAAAGAAATTCATCGGTTCAACCTGCCGCCTGCGACACCGTCTACGTCAGAACGCCACCTTGGGGGCCTGGCGCATCTCCGCCTGCTCGGACGGAATTTCCAGCAGTCCGGCGGGGGTGAAACCGAAGTTCCCGGCAATCAGACTGGCCGGAAACACTTCACGGCGGATGTTGTAGCTGGTCACCGCATCGTTGTAGGCCTGACGCGAGAACGCCACCTTGTTCTCGGTGCTGCTCAGCTCTTCGGTCAGTTGCATCATGTTCTGGTTGGCCTTGAGGTCCGGATACGCCTCGGCGACCGCCATCAAACGTCCCAGCGCACCGCCGAGCATGCCTTCACTGCTGCCCAGCCGCGCCATCGCGTCCGGATCGCCCGGCTGGCTCTTCGCCGCCGCCGCCCCATTCATCGCCGCCGAGCGTGCGGTCATCACCGCCTCCAGCGTCTCGCGCTCATGCGACATATAACGCTTGGCGATCTCCACCAGGTTGGGAATCAGCTCGAAACGGCGCTGAAGCTGAACGTCGATCTGCGCGAACGCGTTCTTGTAGCCGTTTCGCGCACCGACGAGGCCGTTGTATACACCCACTCCCCAGAAGATGAACAGGACAATTAATCCCAATAGAATCAGGAAGCTGAACATCATTGCTCGCAAACCTCTGGATAAGGGCGTTATGATCCGGTGAACCCAGCATACGCAGGCGGTGCGACCGATGAAAGATGAATCGACCCGGCGGACACGTCTTGCCCGACGTGTTGGCGCACTCACCTTCCTGCTCACGGTGGCACTCGCTTCAACGGCGCAGACATCCCTGATCAGCGGCGATACCCAATCGCAGGGTCCGCTGCCTGCGGATGCCTCGGCGCTGGACGCGTTCATTGCCACCCGCGCCGTGCAAGACGTGCGTCCTGCGCAGCCGGCATCGGCAATGCTCCCGCTCAAACCCAATGGTCCCGCACTGCCGGCCGCATTCGATGTCGCGACCTTTGAAGCCATCGCACAACAGATGGTGGCCGACCAGCGGGTCCCCGGTATGGCGATGGCGATCGTGCACAACGGCCAGGTGCTCAGCGCGCGCGGCTATGGCATCACCGATGTCAGCAACGCGGAGCCGGTCGATGCGCATACCGTGTTCCGCCTGGCGTCATTGTCGAAGGGCTTCGCCGGCACCATGGCCGGGCTGCTGGTCAACAACGGCACCCTGCGTTGGGACAGCCATCTGACGGACTACGTGCCGGACTTCCGCATGAGCCAGCCGGGCGCCGCTCAGCAGATCACGGTCGCCGACATCCTCAGCCACCGCGTGGGCCTGAGCAAGAACGCGTACGACCGCGATCTGGAAGGCTATGTGCCGTATCGCGACCTCAGCCGCAAGTTGGCATCAGCGCCAATGAAGTGCGCGGTTGGGACCTGCTACGCGTACCAGAACGTGGCGTTCAGCCTGATCGGCGACATCGTGTTCGCGACCACGGGCGATTTCTACAGTCAGGAAGTCACCCGTCGTCTGCTGAAGCCGCTGGGCATGAACGACGCGAGCCTCGGGCTTGCAGGCATCGAGTCCAGCGCACGCTGGGCAAAGCCGCATGTCCGCGGCAAGGGCGGCTGGGTATCGGTCATGCCCAAATCCACCTACTACGAAGTGGCCCCTGCGGCCGGAGTCAACGCCAGTGCCAGCGACATGGCGCAGTGGCTGCTCGCCCACACCGGCTACCGTCCGGACGTGCTGCCGGCGCCGTTGCTGGCCACCTTGCATGAGCCGCTGGTCGATACCCCGGACCAGACCCGCAGCTCGCCGTGGCGGCGTGCGCGCCTGGACTCGGCGGGTTATGCGCTGGGGTGGCGCGTGTACAACTATGCGGGCCATCGGGTCGTCTATCACGCCGGCGCGGTCCAGGGCTACCGCGGCATGATCGCGATGATCCCGGAAACCGACCTCGGTATCGTGATGCTGTGGAACGGTGAGAGCGCCCTGCCCACGGGTCTGTTGCCGACCATGATCGATCGCGCACTCGGCATTCCGTCGGAACTGACCGCGTGGCTCGATCCGAAGATCAACACCAATGTCATGTACGCCACCCAGCCGCGACAGGATGGCAACGCGCCGGGATCCACGGCGACGCGCTCGACCGCCGCTCCGCAGTAGTCAACCCGGCGAACGCGAGCTGGCCGTTGGCGCGCTGCCACTGTGACGAGTCATAAAAAAACCCTCTCCTGCGACGCGGCAGGAGAGGGTTTTTAGTTACCGCTACTGCGCGGGATACCCGCTCAGAGCAGCGCCTTCGGTGGCTCCGGCGTCGCGATCGGCGGCATTACCGGCTTCTTCCTGTTCGCGGGCTTTTTGCTGGCCGGCTTATCGCCGACTGCCTTCTTGGCAGCCGGCGTTTTTACCGCCTTCGTGGCAGCGGGCGCCTTGGCGACTTTCTTTGCCGCAGGCTTGCTGGCAGCAGAGTTGGACGACGCAGACTTCTTTGACGCGACCTTCTTTGCTGCGACCTTTTTCGGCGCCGCTTTTTTCGCCGCTGCCTTCTTGGCGGCAGGCTTATTCCCCGCAGCCTTCTTGGCTGTCGCTTTTTTCACCGGTGCCTTCTTTACGGCCACCTTCTTGGCGGCCGTTTTCTTGACCGCCGTCTTCTTTGCTGCGGCCTTCTTTGCCACAGGCTTCTTCACCGCTGCTTTCTTTGCGGCTGCGGTCTTGGTCGTGCCCTGCTTGCTCGCCTTGGCTGGGGTCGCTGCTTTCGCAGTGGCCTTCTTTGCTGGCGCCTTGCCGGCGGCGGGCTTCTTGGCGGCGACCTTCTTGGTCACGGTCTTTTTCACAGCGGACTTCTTTGTCGCTGACGCGGTCGTTGTCGCCTTCTTGGCTGCAGGTTTCTTTGCGCTCGCTTTCGCCGGCATGGCCTTCTTGGCAGGTGCCTTCTTGACGGCGGCCTTCCTGGCAACCGGCTTCTTGGCCGCAGGCACCTTTGCCGCTTTGGTTGCGGCTTTGTCGGTCCCATCTCCGGCCGCACTGCCGGCGGTGGTTTTCGCGGAAGTCTTCTTCGCCGCTTTGGCAGCGACGGGCGTTTTATTCGCAGTTTTCTTGGTGGCCATGCAATGGCTCCTCGTCAGTGGTCTATCGGTGGATACAACCCAGTACCAGGTAACGCCGTCGACGTATTCCCCCGACGGATAGCCGGCGCATCACTCTCCGGAGCGGACTCTGATCGGGCCCGCATGAGTGCTTTCGCGCGGCCTTCTAAATCCGGAAAAACAAAAACCCGGCTCACCATCTCTGGCGAACCGGGTTTGACGCGGCGGAAGTTGCGGAGTCCTGCCATGGACGGCAGCGTCGGCGATACCGGAGACGTCGTCCCCGCGTCATCGCACGGGGCGATGGCCGGATTGACAACACGCGTGATCGCCGTGGCTATGCTCACTCTCATCCGTGGTAAGTCTCCGCTTCGCGCAACCTAGTCACGCGTTTTCCACGTGTCAACACACGCACACCGCTTCGGTGTGCAGCAACGCAACGAAGTGCGGCGTCACGAAACGTCGTCAACCGGGGCAGTGGATGAAAAGTCACCATCAGCCTCCGCTCGATTCTGTCCTCAAATCGCTACAGACCATACGGGGCAAAGGTTTTCGCGTAGCACCTGGTCGCGAGCGTAACTGGTGAAATTTTGACCAGCCGCAGTGGCTGGTGAAATTTTGATCAGAGTTGCAATGCCAACTTTTCTTCGCCACAAGCGCGGGTTTCGCGCTGCACAACCGCAACTGCGCGGCAATTGAGTCATCGCGATGCCCTTGTCGCAGACAAAAAAACACCTGCGCCGTTACCAACGCAGGTGCGATTTCAAATCTCGTGGCCGCTCATCGCGGCGCTGCAGTTTTCGCGACGATCAGCTTTCGTCTTCCTCCAGCATCGCGGCATAGTCGTCAGGCCCAAGCATGTCGTTGAGCTGGTCACGCTCCTCCAACTTGACGGTGAAGATCCAACCCTCGCCGAACGCGTCTTCGTTGATCGTTTCCGGCTTGTCGTTCAGCGTCTCGTTGACTGCCATGATCGTGCCGGTGACCGGTGCGTAGATATCGGATGCGGCCTTGACCGACTCGACGACGGCACAGGCATTGCCAGCGTCAACCTCGTCCCCGACGTTCGGCAACTCGACATACACCAGATCGCCAAGCAGCCCTTGGGCATGGTCGGAAATACCAACCGTTACCGTGCCGTCTTCTTCGACGCGCACCCATTCGTGCGACTTCAGGAACTTCAGATCGCCGGGGATCTCACTCATGGCATTGCTCCGCTTTACGGCTGATGGTCAGGTGGGTCGATAGTGTAACCAAGCACACGTCCGGTGGCCTCCGGCAGGCCCGCTTCACGCGAGTACGCCCGGCTGCGGCTGACCGTCGCGCACGAATGGGAACTTCACCACCCGCAACGGAATCTCCTTGCCGCGCATGTCCACCCGCACATTGCCGGCCGCTCCCATCGCTATCTCCCCCGCGGGAACACGCGCGAACGCGATTCCCTTGCCAAGGGTCGGTGCAAAGGTTCCAGACAGGATCTCGCCGTCGCCCAGGTCGGTCAGCACTTTCTGGCCATGGCGAAGCACGCCGCGCTCATCCATCACCACCGCGATCATCTGCCAATCGGCGCCATCGGCATATTGGCGTTCGAGCACGTCGCGACCGATGAAATCCCGGCCCTCGTCGAGGCTCACCGTCCAGCCCAATGCCGCCTGATACGGGGTGACCTCCTCGTCCATGTCCTGGCCGTACAGGTTCATGCCCGCTTCCAGACGCAGGGTGTCACGCGCGCCAAGTCCAGCGGGTTTGACGCCCGCAGCGAGGAGCGCTTCCCAGGTGGCGATCGTGGCGTGCACCGGCACTACCAGTTCAAATCCGTCCTCACCGGTGTAACCGGTGCGGGCGATGAAAACTTCGATGCCATCAATGGTGCGCGTGTCGGTGAAAGAGAACTTCGGCAGCTTGCCGATCCGCTCGCGCTCGGAGGCGTCCAGCAGGCTGATCACGCGCTCGCGCGCCTCCGGTCCCTGCACGGCGATCAGGCCGAAATCATCGCGTTCGGTCACACCGACCTGCAATGGTCTGGCGTGCCGCTCGATCCACGCCAGGTCCTTGTCGCGGGTGGAGGCATTGACCACCAGACGGAAGAAGTCCTCGGCGATAAAATAGATGATCAGGTCATCGATGATGCCGCCACGTTCGTTGAGCATGCAGGTGTAGAGCGCCTTGCCCGGCTTCTTGAGCTTGTCGATCGAGTTGGCCATGAGTTGCCGAAGCAAATCGCGAGCGCGCGGGCCGCGCAGGTCGATGACGGTCATGTGGCTGACGTCGAACATGCCCGCGGACTTGCGCACCAGATGGTGCTCGTCGATCTGCGATCCGTAATGGATCGGCATGTCCCACCCGCCGAAGTCGACCATCTTGGCGCCAAGCGCGCGGTGACTGGCATTGAGGACAGTGTGCTGTGGAGCCGTCGTCTGGGTCATGGCCGATCCTGGCAGGAATGATCGCGCCATTATCCCCGAGACCCCGGGGTTTCGGATCGGCGGCGTACGGAAGGTGCGCACGCTGCCGGTCCACCGACGTCCTCACTCCGCCGATTGCACCTTCAGGACCATGCCCTCGCTGCCGACGACCCTTACCCGCGTGCCTGCGTCGAGTTCGGGACCGGTGACATCCCAGTAGGCGTCAGCGATCTGTACCCGGCCGCGGCCCTGCACGATGGCGCTCTGCAAATGGGCCACATGTCCGATCAACGCGTCTGCACGCCGGTTGAGGCTGGGCCGGTCGCTCTGGCGGCCACGGCCGCGGAAGCGGGTCCGATAGACCTGGATCGAGATGACGCTCAAGACCACAAAAGCGACCGCCTGTGCGAGCAGCGACAGGTCGAACAGCATCACCAGCACGAACACCGCTGCGGCAGCCACACCCAGCCACAGCAGAAACGCGCCGGGAACCAGCGTCTCGGCGGCGATCAGCACCAGCGCGACCGCCGCCCAGGTTACCGCCTGCCAGTCCCAGTGCATGGCTCAGCGACCGCTGCGGGTGGAGCTGGCCGCAGCGCTCGATTGGCTCAGTGCCTCCTTGGCCAATTCCGCAATTCCGCCCAGCGAGCCGATCACCCCGGCGGACTCCATCGGCATCAGCACGAACTTCTGGTTCGGCCCCTCGGCCAGCGCCTTGAACGCCTCGATGTATTTCTGCGCGATGAAGTAATTGATCGCCTGGACGTTGCCCTGGGAGATCGCGTTGGACACCATTTCGGTCGCCTTGGCCTCCGCCTCGGCCAACCGCTCGCGGGCTTCGGCCTCACGGAATGCTGCCTCACGTTCGCCTTCCGCATGCAGGATCGCGCCCTGCTTCTGACCCTCGGCCTTGAGGATCTCGGCCTGGCGAAAACCCTCGGCTTCCAGGATGTTGGCGCGCTTCTCGCGCTCGGCCTTCATCTGGCGCGCCATGGCATCGATCAGGTCACGCGGCGGGGCGATGTCCTTCAGCTCGATGCGGTTGACCTTCAAGCCCCAGGGATGAGTCGCTTCGTCCACCGCCATGAGCACCTTGGCATTGATCTCGTCCCGCCGGGACAACGATTCGTCCAGGTCCATGGAGCCGATAGAGGTACGGATATTGGTCATCACCAGGTTGAGCGTGGCGATCTCCAGCTGC
>RCMY010004389.1_pt1 | contig 17933 bp, 17 predicted proteins | sample 2041341 | NCBI WGS metagenome assembly RCMY01 (sample SAMN09708234, study PRJNA481090) | Marine sediment metagenome, whole genome shotgun sequencing project. | reverse complement strand
CCGGTGGGAACGTGATGCAGTGCCGAGACGACACCCTCGACGCCTGCCTGAAGCATATCGTCAATCCCGACCCCATCGTTCGGGCCGAACCAGCGCCAAGCCTGCCGCATCGCGTTCTCCTCTCATCCGTGATTCCGAATACTGCACATCTTGCTATCGCAGGAATCGGTTGTTGACAAGTATGGTAGTATAAAATCATTTAGATCCTGTCGACGGCGCCGTTGCTTTCGCCGAGACTTGGGCAAACTTTGTATGGTGGAGCACGCATGACATTCGACGCGACCGCGCCGATTGGCGCGCAACTGATAACAATTCTGCGGGATCAGATTGTGGCCGGCGATTTGACCCCCGGAACGCGCTTGTCAGAACAGGACATCGCCAATTCCTTTGGCATGTCACGCCAACCCGTGCGGGAGGCGTTCATCAAGCTTGCCGCTGAAAAGCTGTTGGAAATCCGACCACAACGCGGGACGTTCATTTGCAAGATCAATCTGGCCGAAGTCGGCGCCTCGAGGTTTGTGCGCGAGGCCGTCGAGGCTGATATTGCCAAACTGGTCGCCGGCAATGTGCGACCGGATGTTCTCGTGGATCTCCGGGCGCAGATCAAAGACCAGTACAGGGATATTGCGAAGGGCGGCGCCCAATTCATCAGGCTTGATGAGCGGTTTCACCGAAGCCTTGCCGCCGCTGCAGGGCAAGAGGCTGCCTGGGCGCATCTTCAGCCGATTAAAATGCATATGGACAGGGTGCGCCACCTGACCGCTCAGGAACTGCCGCTGGACCGCGTCATACAGCAACACGAAGCGATCGTGGACGCAATCGAGGCAGGCGACGAAGGACGAGCCGAACAAGCAATGCGTCAACATTTGCGGCGCGTCCTGGATGATCTGAAAACCCTGGCGGCGGCCCTGCCTGACTATTTTGAGGTTTCCCCGGCAGTCAACGACGCCCAGTAGACGCTCGCTTTCAGCCAAGCGCGCCTAGCGCCCCGATCTCTGTGACACTTTTGCCCGGTTCGCAGGCCTTCAACGCCTTGCGCTTCAGGCCAGGCAAATGGCGAGACTCGTTTCGGGGTCACGGAGCAGACCGTTTACAAGTGGCGGCACCGCGACAGCTTCGAGGATCGCAGTCACACGCCGTACCGCGTCCAGTCGACGTTGACGCCCCCGCAGGAGGCGGTGGCGGTGGCATTGCGTCGGACGCTGCTTGTCTCGCTCGATGACCTGTTGGCTGTGGTGCGCGAATTCCTGGACCCGAATGCCTCGCGGTCTGGCCTGGACCATTCGCCATTGTCTCTCGGACCAATGGCGCGACAACGGTTCATCTGCGTCGGCACGGAGTGGGAAACCTGCGCGATCTGAAGGCCAGAGCACCCCAGCCGAAGCACAGCGCTTTCAAAGCCTACGAGCCCGGATACATCCACGTTGACGTGAAATACCTGCCGCACCTTCTCGGCGAATGAAGGCATTCGCCTGTCAGGCAATGAATGGCCGATGAGAGCTCCCGCCGCTACCTGTAGTGGCGATCCATTGCCTAGCAGGGCATTGAAAATGCCTGAGAAGGGACCGCGCGACATGCTGGGTCTTCAAGACCAAGACGGCGGTCAATGCCCGGCGCTTCCTAAGTGACCTGGAACGCGCTTGCCCGCTGCGCATCCGCACCATTTTTTGCCCCCCCTCATCGTTTGCAAGCAAACGACTGCCGGGCAGTGAATAACGGCAAGGAATTCGCCGATCGGCTCTTCGGTCTGCGCAAGCGCGGCGCGACCGGCCGGCATGAGTTCGACACGCTGTGCGCAGCCGTCGAGATCGACCATCGGTTGACGTCGCCGAAGTCGCCTCAGACCAACGGCATGGTCGAGCGCTTCAATGGCCGGATCGAAGAAGTCCTTCAAAGCCATCATTTCCGATTAGGCGAAGAATTGGAGACGACGCTGCACCGCTACGTCTGGCTCTACAATCAGCCGCCTCCTCAATCAGCCTTTGGCAGCAAGACGCCCTTGCAGGCGATGAAGGAACGGCACAAACTCAAGCCGGATCTGTACAAGAAACAACCATACTACGTGCCGGGATGTGACATGCTCGGCTGGTTGGTAGATCGCAAGATCGCCCCGCACATCCCTGTCATTGATAAGGCCACGCGGACCGACGGCACATGGAGCAGGACCGACTTCGAATGGGACGCTGACAACAACCAATACGTCTGCCCCGAAGGTGAAGATCTCAAGCAATTCCGCCGCAACTATTCAGACCTTAACCGCGGCCCTGACGGTAAGGGCAGAGCCAAGTATCAGGCTCTGAAGCAAACATGTCAGGCCTGCCCATCCAAGATGAGGTGTTGCCCAAAGGCTGAAGCACGCAAAATCACCCGTGAAGAGCACGAAGACGCCCGCCAAGTTGCCCGCAATATCCACTGCCCGGCAGCGCATGTTTACATGCATGAGAGGGGCCAAGACTAAACAATATGCTGTCTCAATGCGGTTTAGGAAAAAGGTCGAGATGCTCATCGCCCATCTCAAACGCATCCTTGGGCGGGGACGGCTCCGATTACGCGGCCTGAACGGTACGAAAGACGAATTCTTACTCGCCGCAACCGCCCAAAACCTCCGTAAACTCGCCAAGATCCTTCCTGCACCGCAGCAAATGCAAAAAGCCTGACAAGAAAGGCGCTTGCGTCATTCAAAGCCCAACTTGCTGCGCCCGCAACACGGTGTTTTTCAACAAAATCGACTCTTTACGGACCTTCGCCGCACGGCCGCCGATTAACCGCTTTAGACCGCAAGCTGCCGGCGCATGGAGTTTCGCAGTGTGACGCGCAAATATACGCCCTCAGTATGTAACCTAAGTCACTGATATCTGGGGAGAGGCGCAACGTCACGCGCTTCGCCACACACCTTCAGAAGTCCAGATTTTCGACGTTCAGCGCGTTCGAGCGGATGAAATCGCGGCGCGGTTCGACGACATCGCCCATCAATTTGGTGAAGATATCGTCGGCCTCGGCCACGTCTTCGACCCGCACCTGAAGCAGGGTACGCGCTTCTGGATCCAGCGTGGTCTCCCACAGCTGACCGGGGTTCATTTCGCCCAACCCCTTGTAACGCTGCAGCGTCAGCCCTTTTTCGCCTTCGCGCAACACGGCATCCAACAGGCCCAGCGGGCCGAATATCGGCTGGCTGCGATCTTTGCGCACCAGCGTGGCTGGCGCGCGATAAACATCCTGCAACGCCTGAGTGACACTTCCCAGACGCCGCGCCTCGCCTGAGCGCAGGACCGGCCCGTCCAATGTGCGAACCTCTTCGACACCGCGCAACATGCGGGCCACGCGGATGCCGTGATCCTGAGTGATCCGACCCTGCCAACCCTTTTCGTATTCCACGGCGATCAAGTCTAGACGTTGTGCCACGCGGTCGGCGGTGCCCTGAAGATCGGCGTCGACCTGCCCGGGGACAAACGCCCCGGCGATGGCAGCCTGTTCGAGAATACGGTGCGGATAGTGGGTTGGGAAGGCATCCAGGATGCGCCGCAAAGTGCGTGCTTCGGTCACGATCCGGGCCAGATCGGCGCCGATGATTTCCTCGCCCGTTTCCAGTCGCAGCATGGCGCCTTCGACACCCTGATCAACCAGATAATCCTCAAGCGCGGCCTGATCTTTCAAATAGACTTCAGATTTGCCGCGCGCGACCTTATAGAGCGGCGGCTGCGCGATATAGAGATATCCGTTTTCGATGATTTCCGGCATCTGGCGGAAAAAGAAGGTCAGCAAAAGTGTGCGGATATGCGCACCGTCCACATCGGCGTCGGTCATGATGATGATCTTGTGATAGCGCAACTTGTCGATGTCGAATTCATCGCGCCCGATACCCGCCCCAAAGGCGGTGATCATCATGCCGATCTGATCAGAGCCCAGCATGCGGTCGAACCGCGCCCGTTCGACGTTCAGGATTTTGCCCCGCAGCGGCAAGACGGCCTGATTATAGCGTGACCGCCCCTGTTTGGCCGAGCCGCCGGCGCTGTCACCCTCGACAAGAAACACCTCGCGTTGGGCGGGATCCTTGACCTGACAATCGGCCAGTTTGCCGGGCAGGTTGGCCACATCCAGAGAGGATTTCTTGCGTGTCATCTCGCGCGCCTTGCGCGCCGCCTCGCGGGCCAGTGAGGCTTCGACCACCTTGCCGATGATCTGCCTGGCCAGGATCGGGTTTTCCTCGAACCACTCGGACAATTTTTCGTTGACCAGCGATTCAACCGCCGGGCGGACTTCGGATGAAACCAGCTTGTCCTTGGTCTGACTCGAAAACTTGGGATCGGGCACCTTGACCGACAGCACGCACGTCAGGCCCTCGCGGGCGTCATCACCGGTAAAGGTTACCTTTTCCTTTTTGGCGATGCCGCTGGAACCGGCATACAGGTTCATCGTCCGTGTCAGCGCACCACGAAAACCCGCCAGATGCGAGCCGCCGTCCCGCTGAGGGATGTTGTTGGTGAAGGGCAGGACCATTTCGTTATAGCTGTCGTTCCACCACATGGCGACTTCAACGGTGATGCCGTTGGATTCGCCGATGATATGGATCGGGTCGTCCAGAATCGATGTCTTGGAGCGGTCCAGATACTTGACGAATTCCCTGACCCCGCCCTCATAGAACAATTCGCTTTTGAGAGGTTCGGCAGGGCGTTCATCTTCGATTATGATGCGAACGCCCGAGTTCAGGAAGGCCAGTTCGCGCAGCCGGTTTTCCAGGGTCTTGAAGCTGTAGTCGAGGTTAGAGAACGTGTCGGTGCTGGCCAGAAACCGAACTTCGGTGCCCTTGCGGCCATTCGCGGGGCCGACGACCTCCAGTGGTTTCACTGTTTCGCCACGCTCGAACCGGACGTAATGCTCCAAGCCGTCGCGCCAGATGCGCAGGTCCAGCCAGTCGGAAAGCGCGTTCACAACCGATACGCCGACGCCATGCAGACCGCCTGACACCTTGTAACTGTTCTGGTCGAACTTTCCCCCGGCATGCAGCTGGGTCATGATGACCTCGGCCGCCGACACGCCTTCACCTTCGTGGATGCCCACCGGAATGCCGCGCCCGTTGTCGGACACCGAAACGCTGCCGTCGGCGTGAATCTTGACGTTCACCGCGTCGGCATGGCCGGCCAGTGACTCGTCAATGCCGTTGTCCACAACCTCATAGACCATGTGGTGCAGACCGGACCCGTCGTCGGTGTCGCCGATATACATGCCCGGGCGCTTGCGCACGGCATCCAGGCCTTTGAGAACCTTGATGGAATCGGCGCCATATTCTTCGGGCATGGGGATCGTATCGGACATGTGAGCCTGCATTTTTGTTGATCGCCGTTTTATAGGGCTTTCACATCGACTTGTCACGTCGATGGCACAAGATTTGGCATCCGATTGGGGCGAAAGGGCGCATATATATCCCGGCCCGCACTTTTCAGGTCAGCGGGATCACACAGCCGACGGCAATCAGCATCCATCCGGCCACGATATTCGTGCGGCGCAGCGCCCCGGGTGACCCGAGAATCCGCCGCGCCCGGTCGATGAACACCGCGAAACACAGGTTGCCGACAAGTGGTACGATGATCGAGATCGCCATGACGGCGGCAATGTCGGCTCCTGTCACCCGGGTCAGATCGAAAAATCCGGGCAGCACGCCCATATAGAACAGGATCGCCTTGGGGTTTCCGAGGATCACTGCCATCCCGGCAACGAAACCCGACCCAAGTCCGGGGCGGGTCAGCCGCGAATCCGTGGCGATCGACCGGTCCGCATTGCGGATCAACAGCCCGCCCATCAACAGGAACATCCCCGCGGCCACCCATTTTAGCACCGCCATCAAACCGGCAAAGGCCGATACGACCCAGGTCACACCCAAAATCGCCAGCAGCGGCCACAGCGCATCGCCGACTGCCACGCCCAACGCCAGGGGCCAGGCGGCGTGAAACCCGCCCGAAAGCGCGCGCGCAGTCAACGCGACCCAGACAGGCCCGGGCGTCAAGAACAGGATCACCAGCGCGCCCGCATACAACAGCATATCATAGAGCGCCAAAGTCATCGCCTCGACACCTGATCCAGCAGGTCATCCAACACCGTCTTGCCAGTCTTGGTGGTGGGGCGCTGCCCGCCGTGGCTGGTTCTGCGCAATGGGCCGATGTCGGTCATCCTGCCTTCACCACAGAGCCATCCGGGTCGTCGCGCACCTCCAGCATCTGCGCGTAACCATCCAATTCGGCGAACAATTCCCGCCCCGTGCCGGTCAGGAACACCTGTGCGCCAAGTGCGCGCAACTCGTCGAACAGCGCAGCGCGCCGCCCGGTGTCCAGATGCGCCGCCACCTCATCAAGCAACAGGATCGGCGCCGCGCCGGTGTCGGTGGCCAGCGCCCGCGCATTGGCAAGAATCAGCGAAATCAGCAGGGCCTTCTGTTCCCCGGTCGAACATTGCGCCGCCGACACGCCCTTCGCGATATACTCTGCCCCCAGATCGGCCCGGTGCGGCCCGGTGAGTGTCCGCCCGGCCGCAAGATCGCGCCGCCTCCCGTCGCCGAAGGCCGCGCTCAGGTCTTCGGCGGTGATTGCTTTGTCTCCATCCGGCTGCAAGGCGGTCAGCGCACTGACAGGAAACGCCGTGGCTGCCGCCCCTTGCGCCGCGTGCACCCGGTCCAGCGCCATGGTGCGATTGGCAATGATCACGGCGCCCGCCTCGGCCATCCGCGCTTCAAGTGCTCCGTACCAGGCGGAATCCCGCACCTGATCCTTCAACAGGCGGTTTCTTTCGCGCATGGCCTTGTCATAGGTCAGAACCGCATCCCCATGACCGGGCTCAAAGCTCATGGTCATCCGGTCCCAGAACCGCCGCCGTCCGTCCGCGCCCTCGATCCACAGCCGGTCCATAGAGGGCACAAGCCAAAGCATCCGCACGATCCGTCCCAGCGCCACCTGTGGCACCGCTTTGCCATCAATGCGGGTTTCCCGCGGGCGTCCGGCCTCGGCCCGCGTGTCTATTTCATGGCCGCCCCCCGGCACTGTGACCTCGGCCCCGATCCGCCAGCCGACGCTTTCGGGGCGGCGCACCAGATCCTCGGGCCCCGCCCGGCGCAGCCCGCGCCCCGGCGACAAAAGCGAGATCGCCTCGATCAGGTTGGTCTTGCCTGCCCCGTTCGCACCGAAAATCGCGACAGGCCCGGGGGACAGATCAATCTGTGCGTGGCGATGCGACCGAAAATGCGACAGCGCCAGACGCGTTACCGCAAGGGTGCTCATTCAGCCCCCCGGTTTCTTCTTTGTAAAAATACTCCCCGCGGAGCGTCCGACAGGGTTCACACGCGCATCGGCATGACGACATAGACCGCCGATGTGTCATTGCCTTCCTGCATCAGGGTGGGATCGCCCGGTGAGTTGAACAAGAATACCGCATTTTCGCGATCCACCTGGCTGGCGATTTCCAGCAGATATTTCGCGTTGAATCCGATTTCCAGCTTCTCGTCGCTATAGGCCACGGCCAGTTCTTCTTCGGCGTTGCCACTGTCGGGGGCGTTGACCGACAGGATCAGGCGATCCTCGTCCAGCTGCAGCTTGACGGCGCGTGACCGTTCCGAACTGACGGTCGCAACGCGGTCGACCGCCTTGGCAAAATCGCTTGCGTCGACTTCCATCCGCTTGGTGTTTCCCTTGGGAATCACGCGGGAATAGTCGGGGAAGGTGCCGTCGATCACCTTGGATGTCAGCGTCATGTCATGGGTGGCGAACCGCACTTTGGTTTCGGAAACCGAAACAGCGATCTGTGCTTCGTCGTCGTCCAGAAGCTTGCGCATCTCGCCTACGGTTTTGCGCGGGACAATCACGCCGGCCATGCCCTCGGCGCCCATGGGAAGGGGCGCGTCGATCCGGGCCAGGCGGTGACCGTCGGTGGCGACACAGCGCAGGGTCATCTGGCCCGAGTCATCGGCCAGATGCATATAAACACCGTTCAGATAATATCGGGTTTCCTCGGTCGAGATGGCAAATTTTGCCTTGTCGAACAGCCGCCGCAGCACCGGTGCGGCGATGGAAAAGTTCGTGACATATTCCGATGTCGCCATCACCGGAAAATCCTCCCGCGGGAGGGTGGCGAGCTGAAAGTTCGATCGCCCCGCCGCCACTGTCAGGCGCCCGGTTGCGGCGTCGTCAGACAGCGACACCAGCGCACCGTCGGGCAATTTGCGCACGATTTCGTGCAGCGTCACCGCGCTGACCGTTGTCGATCCTGCGCGTTCGACCTTGGCGGCGGCTTTGTCCACCACCTCAATGTCGAGGTCGGTCGCGCGAAAACTCACGACGTCGCCCTCGGCCTCGATCAGGACGTTGGCAAGGATCGGAATGGTGTTCCGCCGCTCCACCACCGATTGCGCATGAGCGACGGCGGTAAGCAGCGTACCGCGTTCGATGCTGAACTTCATGACCCACTCCACCAGATGCCGGGGAGCAAAACCTAACTGTTCTGCATCCCGGCGCAACACATTTATGTGTTTTTCAAAGGATAATAACGGGCCGTCAAGGCCCTCTTCCGAAACAATCGCGAAACATCCGCGAAGTCGGTGCCATTTGTGGCCCGTTTATCGATCTTGTACCGACTATTGATCTTGCAACGACCGGCGCAGCAGTTCCAGATCTTCTGCAATCTGGTTGTCCGAATCTTTAAGGCTCTCGATTCTGCGGATGCCATGCATGATCGTGGTGTGATCGCGTCCGCCGAACCGGCGACCGATTTCGGGCAGGGACCGCTGGGTCAGATGTTTGCACAGATACATCGCCACCTGACGCGGGCGGGCAAAGGTGCGCACCCGTTTTGGCCCCAGCATGTCGGACAGTCGGATGTTATAGTGATCCGAGACCTTGCGCTGAATCTCTTCGACCGTCACCCGCTTGTCGCTTTGGCGCAGGATATCAATCAGACATTCCTGGGTCAGCTGCAAGTCGACCTCGCGCCCGACAAGACTGCCGAAAGCGAACAGACGCATCAGGGCACCTTCCAGAACGCGGACGTTCGTGGTGATCCGATGGGCGAGAAATTCGAGAACGCCGGCGCCGATTTCAACACCGCGGAACTGCGGGCGGTACTGTTCGACCTTCTTTTGCAGGATCCCCAGCCGCAGCTCATAGCTGGTCGGGTGCAGATCGACGACCAGCCCGGATTGCAGACGCGACACAATACGGCTTTCCAGCCCTTCGATTTCACCCGGCGCACGGTCGGCGGAAATGATGATCTGTTTGCGCTGATCGACCAATGCGTTGAACGTGTGGAAAAATTCTTCCTGCGTGCTGTCCTTGCCGCTGATGAACTGGACATCGTCCACCATCAGAACATCGACCGAACGGAACATCTGTTTGAAATCCATCATCTGCTTGTCGCGCAGCGCCTGAACGAAGCGGTACATGAATTGTTCTGCCGACAGGTACAGCACGCGCAATTCGGGATGGCGGGCCTGAAGCTCCCAGGCGATGGCCTGCATCAGGTGGGTCTTGCCCAACCCGACTCCCCCATAAAGAAACAACGGGTTGAAGGTCACGACCTCGCCCTCGGCCACGCGGCGGGCGGCGGCATGGGCCAGTTCGTTGGACTTGCCCACGACGAAGGTGTCGAAGGTGAACCGTGTGTCGAGCTGTGCCCCTGGCAGATCGGCCTCGGGGCGTGGTGCGGCGCGGGGTGCAGGGGCGCGGCGTTCATCTGTGCGAGCGGCGGGGGCAGGGCGCGACGCGACATTCTGCACCTGAAATTCAATGCGGTTTACCGGCTCGCCGGACTTGCCCATCTGGCTGATGATCCGATCGCCGAAATTGCGCGACACCCAGTCGCCGATAAAGACCGTGGGGACGTTGAACGTGACCACACCGTTGTCGATTCGCGCAAATTCGAGCGGCTCGATCCAGTTTACATAGTTGCTGTGCCCGATCGATTTGAGCAGCTCTTGCCGGACTGTTCCCCAGGTTTCATTCGTCATATTATGCCTTGTCGCCCCCAGTGTTTGCCTGTTCGTAACCGGTCGAAAAACCGGCCCTGCCGCCCGATCCGGTGGCGTAAAAAACGCCTCCGGTGCAATCACTCGACGGGACCGCAGACACACCATCCCCGTTCCGGCAACGCAGAGTTGCCGGATGAGAAAGGCGCCATTGCGGCGCAAAGACAAATTGGTGCGACCTTGAAGCAGGGCGGAACATTCCGCCCGGCCTGTGACCGAACCCCGCTGGAAAGCGGCAGACTTTAACTGGCATGTCCAAGGATGTTGCCCCCCGGAATTCCCTCTGGCCTTGCCAGAAAGCACCTTGTCGCCACAGCATATTCCCCACGAAATGCTGTGCCTTACGGCCCGCTGCTTAACCTGTTCCAGTGTACCGACCGGGGATTTGACCCCTGTTGTGTCAGCTGTGAAAAGGTCCGCTCTGCGTCATGTCCCCAAGCGAAGTGAATCGCTTGGTCAACGTAGCAACGGTGATCACGCTTCCGCAATAGATCTATCGCCTTGACTCGGACAATGCTGACACGAATCTGCGGACGCCCTTTGGTGGTGGCAATAAGGGTGTCTTTTTGCCCACAGCCCAAGAAAAAGGCGCGCCCTGAAAAGGCGCGCCTTGTGCGAATCGTCACGATGGAAAGTGGCGGTCAGCCGATCGATTTCACACGGGACGACAGGCGCGAAATCTTGCGCGATGCGGTGTTTTTGTGGACCACGCCCTTGGTGACGCCACGCATCAGCTCGGGTTGGGCGCTGCGCAGGGCGGCGGTTGCTGCTTCTTTGTCGCCCGAGGCAATCGCCTCTTCGACCTTGCGCAGGAAGGTGCGGATCCGCGAACGGCGCGCCTTGTTCACTTGAAAGCGGGCTTCGCTCTGGCGGGCGCGTTTCTTGGACTGGATGGTGTTGGCCATGGTGTGATCTTTCCGAATCGGTGTTTCAAAAAATGCTGTCGCACGTGGGAAACCCCGACCCCCGGGTTCACTACCGGGTCATCCGGCCTTGGCGGGCCTCACACGCATGTTGGCGCGTCGAATATCGCGCCGTGCCGCGATTGTCGAGCCTATTCTGTGTCTATCGGTCGCGAAACTGCGGTTCACGCTTTTCCAGAAACGCGGCCATGCCCTCGGTCCGGTCCTCGGTTGCAAACAGCCCGTTGAACAGACGGCGTTCGTGCAGCAACCCTTCGGCCAGGGTGGTCTCATAACTGCGGTTCACGGCTTCTTTCGCCGCCATGACGGCCAGTTGCGATTTCACGGCGATTTTCTGAGCGGTGGCCATGGCCTCTTCGATCAGTTTTTTCGCGGGTACGACGCGGGAGACCAGACCTGAGCGCTCGGCCTCCTCGGCCTCCATGAACCGGCCAGTCAGGTGCATTTCCATCGATTTCGACTTGCCGACCAGACGGGTCAGGCGCTGCGATCCGCCCATGCCCGCGATGACGCCCAGATTGATTTCCGGCTGGCCGAATTTCGCGGTGTCGGCGGCGATGATAAAGTCACAGGCCATGGCCAGTTCGCAGCCCCCACCCAAAGCAAAGCCCGATACGGCGGCGATGATCGGTTTGCGGCAGCGTTCGATTGCTGCGTACTCGGCGACAAAGGGTTCGTCGCGGAACATGTCGGTAAACGTCTTTTCCGACATCTCTTTAATGTCTGCACCGGCGGCGAATGTTTTTTCCGAACCCGTCAGAACGATACAGCGCACCTTGTCGTTGGCGTCAGCCTCGGTCAGGGCCTGAGCCAGTTCGCCCAGCAGGACCGAGTTCAGCGCATTCATCGCGTCGGGCCGGTTCAGCCGGATCAGCGCGACGTGGTCTGCGAGTTCGACGATGATCGTCTTGTAAGCCATGGTTTCGGAGCTTTCGCTTGGATCGTGAGACACCAAGCCTTAACTGGGAATCCCCGCACTTCAAGTCATCTTTGGCATTGTGCACAATAGAAGGACGATCGCCCGGACTGAACGATTCGGCGTACTGTCCCGGAACAATCGGCGGTGACACACGGCGTGCCTTCGCGATCATAAACCCGAAACGCATGCTGAAAATACCCCAGTTCGCCATCGGTTTGCCGGTGGTCGCGCAGGGACGAGCCGCCCGCCTCGATCGCCTCGGACAACACATCGCGGATCACCGGAACAAGGGCTGCGGCCCTTGCGCGTGACAGATCTGACGCTTTGCGCAGCGGCGAGATTCCGGCCCGGTGCAGTGTTTCGCAGACATATATATTGCCCAGCCCGGCAACGATTCTCTGGTCCAACAGCACTGTCTTGATCGGGCTTTTGCGCGGCTTCAGGGCATCGGCCAGGTAGGATTCGCTGAATGCGTTGCCAAAGGGTTCGGGGCCGATCTTTTCGATCAGCCAGTGACGTTCCGTCGCATCACTTGCCACCAGATCCATCGCACCGAACCGCCGGGGGTCGTTGAACGTGATCCGCGCACCTGATTCCATGTCAAAGACCACATGATCGTGCTTTTCCGGCGTGGGGTGATCGCGGTGAAAAACGCCCAGTGGATCGCCGCTGACCAGCATGCGCCCCGACATGCCCAGATGCACAATCAGGGTTTCACCGCTGTCCAGATCGGCCAGCAGGTATTTGCTGCGCCGCCCCAGCCGGATGATTCGCTTTCCGGTCAGCCGCGCGGCCATGTCGGGCGGAAACGGCCAGCGCAGATCGGGGCGGTTCACGGTGGCGCGGGTGATCACCGCGCCCTCCATCACCGGGGCAAGTCCGCGACGAACCGTCTCGACTTCGGGCAATTCAGGCATCTGCACGCCCCCTTCGATTGTAACCTACACCAAGCGCCCTATAAGAAAGGTGAGTTTCAGGGGATCGCAAGAGCAGATGACCGACGAGCAGGACAACACCACACATTTCGGGTTCCAGACGGTGCCTGAATCCGAAAAGGCCGGCAAGGTGCACGGCATCTTCACCAACGTGGCGAGCAAGTACGACATCATGAACGACGTGATGTCGGGCGGCGTGCATCGGTTGTGGAAGGACGCGATGATGGATTGGCTGGCGCCGCGCGCCGGTCAGAGTCTGCTGGATGTTGCCGGGGGTACCGGCGACGTCGCCTTCCGGTTCATGCGCCGCGCGCCCACAGCCCATGCCACGGTCTGTGACATGACCGAATCGATGCTGATCGCTGGCCAGAAACGTGCCGAGGCGGAAAAGCTGGCCGGATCGCTGGACTGGATCGTTGGCGATGCCATGGCGCTGCCTTTCGCCGACCGGTCCTTTGACGTCTACACCATTAGTTTCGGCATTCGGAACGTCACCCGCATCCCCGATGCGCTGTCCGAGGCGTTCCGGGTGCTGAAACCCGGCGGGCGGCTGATGGTGCTGGAGTTTTCGCAACTCCCCAACCCCATGATGCAAAAGGCCTATGACCTGTATTCCTTCAACGTCATTCCCCGCATGGGACAGGTGATTGCCGGGGATCGCGACAGTTATCAGTACCTTGTCGAATCGATTCGTAATTTCCCCGATCAGGAAACCTTTGCCGACATGATACGCGCCGCCGGTTTTGAGCAGGTGAAATACCGCAACCTGACGATGGGCGTCGCCGCGCTCCATTCGGGATGGAAGCTGTAACATGCGTGGCCCACACAACATCTGGCGGTTGATCCGCACCGGCGCGACGCTGGAACGCACAGGGGCGATGAACGTCGTGCTGGATGCCTTTCAGGCGCCGCGATCCCTGCGCATCGCGGCCAAGGTGCTGGCGGTGCCGTTCAAGTGGCTGGGATACAAGGGCGATCCGAGGCACCCCCCGGCGACCCGCGCACTGACCGCGCTTGGCCCGGCGTACATCAAGTTTGGCCAGATCCTGTCAACCCGCCCCGATGTGGTGGGCGATGAACTGGCCGCGCAGTTGCGCGTCTTGCAGGACAAGTTGCCGCCTTTTCCCTTGGCCGAAGCGCGGGCGATGGTCGAGCAGGAACTGGATATCGAGATCGACGCGCTGTTTTCCTCGTTTTCCGAACCGGTGGCGGCGGCCTCCATCGCGCAGGTCCATAAGGCCACGTTGCGCGAATCCGGACGGGAGGTGGCGGTCAAGGTCCTGCGCCCCGGCATCGAAAAGGCGTTCAAGAAAGATGTCGATGCCTTCTATCTGGCGGCCCGGATGGTTGATCTGCTGGCCCCCGGGGCGCGACGTTTGCGCCCGATGGAAGTGATCCGCCACTTTGAGGGCGTGGTGCTGGGCGAGTTGGACCTGCGGATGGAAACGTCCTCGGCTGCCGAATTCGCCGCCAACACGGAAGGCGACGAAGGGTTCCGCGTGCCACAGGTTGAATGGTTCCTGTCGGCGCGGCGGGTGATGACCCTTGGTTGGGCCGAGGGCATCCCGGCGAACGACCTTCCCGCGATCATCGCGGCGGGCCATAACCGCAAGGCCCTGGGCGAAGGCGTGCTGCGGTTGTTTCTGAACCACGCCCTGCGCGACGGTTTTTTTCACGCCGACATGCATCAGGGCAACCTCAAGATCGCACCGAACGGCGATATCATCGCGCTGGATTTCGGGATCATGGGGCGGCTGGATGAATACACCCGACGGGTCTATGCGGAAATCCTGTTCGGTTTTATCCGCAAGGATTACCGCCGTGTGGCCGAAGTGCATTTTGAGGCCGGATATGTGCCCGCCGACAAGGATATCGACGAATTCGCCCGCGCTCTGCGGTCGGTCGGCGAACCGATCTTCGGCATGGATGCGACGCGGATATCCATGGCGCGTCTGCTGACCTATCTGTTCGAGGTGACCGAGCGCTTTGGAATGGAAACCCGGACCGAACTGATCCTGCTGCAGCGCACGATGGTGGTGGTCGAAGGCGTTTCACGATCCTTGTATCCGCAGATCAACATCTGGGAAGTCGCGCATCCCATTGTCGAGAATTACATCAAGGAAAACATCGGCCCCAAGGCGCTGCTGCGCGATCTGACGCGCACTGTGCAGGTGCTGGGCCGGTTCGGACCGAAATTGCCGCAAATCGCCGAGGCGGCGCTGATGCGCCAGACCCAAAATCCCGCGCCTCCTGTGGGGCGCAGCGTGGTCGAGACTGCGGGACTGATCGCTCTGGGTGCGGTTGCGGTGTCAGCGGTCTATTGGCTGGTCCAACTGGTTCAAGCGCTCTAGCTCCGCCTCCATCGCTGCTTTGCAATCACTCTCGCCGCGCGCCAATCGCCAGCCACAGTGAACCGCCATCCGCCACAGATGCGCAGGTTCGACCGCCGCAAAGCGCAGTGCTCCGCCGTGGGCCGCAAGACAGGCTTGGCGGTCGGTTTCTGAAAGCGGTGGCCGCCCGGCCAATACTTGCATCGCCGGAGACAGGAACACTGCCAGATCATGGGCTGGATCCCCGGCCGCCGGACATTGCCAGTCGATCAGGATCGGACCGTCCGGGGTGGCAAGGATGTTGTCGGGGGCCGGGTCGCCATGCAGCAGACACAGCCGCGTGGGCAGGGCGTCTGCGCGGGGCGCAGGTCGGTGGGCCGCAAGCCTTGCGCGCAGAGCGACGGGCAAGGTGCGCAGCATATCTTCGGCCTGCGCCAGAATGGCCGGTATGTCATCCGCGACCCGGCGCAATCCCACAGGTGGCGCCTGATCGTGCACCCGCGACAGCATACGCCCGATGTCACTGGCGGTGACCGGAATGGCCCGATCCGGGACATGGTCATAGATCAGGCAGGGCCCTGCGACAGTGTTCAGCGACATTGCCCCACCCGGTGCAAGCCCGAGGGGGGCCATGAAACGCATCGCCGCCAGTTCCGCATCCGGATCGTTGGGAAACAATGGTGTTGCGCGGTCGTGACAATGCAGTTTGCACACCAGACTGCGCGACCCGGTTTCGACCCGCCAGACGACATTTGTCCGTCCGCCGGGTAAACGCCGCCAAAGCGATGCGGGTTCGGCCAGACCTGCTTCTTCGATCGCGCGGCGCAGGGCGACGTCGGGCTGTGCCGGGCTGGCAGCCGCCGGATCCATGTCTTTGTGTTGCATCGCCTGTTTCCCGAAAGTACCGGGCAGCCATGGAGCAGGTCCGTGCGTCGATCAAGCGGCGGATGCTGAGGACGTCGCATCCACTGCACCCGGCGCACGCAGCGCGGTGACCGTATCGGCGAAGATTTCAATGCCGCCGGGCATCACCAATACCATGCCGCGAGGGTCGATGCGAACCTCGCGCACCGCACCATAGGTCTGTGTCGGTTCGGATGCGACCAGCGTGTCGTTTGAGAAACTCTCAAGCCAGAAATCGTACTGGCCCGGGGCCAGCGGTGCGCCCGAGGGATCGGTGCCATCCCATGTAACGGTGTCGCCGTTCGCGGTGATTGTTTGCCGGTCAACCTCGGCTCCAGTCGAATCGAAGACCACCAGTTGATGGCGTTCCCCGGCGATGGGATTGGGAGGCAGAATGCTCACCGCAGTGCCGTCATAGGCCACAGGCATGGCGGCCCGCGCCTCCATCCCAACCCAACCGGCCATCTGACTGAAACCACTCTGACCCATCTGCCCGGCCAGTGCGACCAGAAGTTCGTTTGTGCGCACCTGCTGTTCCACTCCCGAAAAAGTGGCGAGCTGCACCGCGAACTCTTCGGAATTGATCGGGTTTAGCGGATCCTGATTGGTGATCTGAGCCGTCAGCATGCGCAAGAACGTATTGAAATCCGAGGTAATGGCGGCCGCTCCGGTGCCTGCGCCATTGTTCGGAGCAGTCAAAGCGCTGTTCGTCGTGATCTGCATGGTCTGTCCTTAAAGTCTGAGGTCAAGCCTGTCGTCGGCCCGGTTCATGGTGTGATATTGTGCAGACTGGGTGGGTTGTTCGGTGTCGCCAACTCCGACGCGCGCATTGCCCGGTTCGACGTGGGCACCCGATCCACCCGCCCCACCCGAACCGAGTTGGAACGACAGGTTGCGGAACCCGAGATCGCGGAAATCGGCGGCAAGTTGATCCAGATGACGGCGCAACAGCGCAGCGGTTTCGTCACGATCCGCGTGTATCGTCAGCGTCAGCCCCTGTTCCGTCGGTGTCAGCGTCATCCGCACCGCGCCGAGTTCTTCGGGCGCCATACGAAGTTCAACCGGGCCACGCGAAAGATCACCGATGGCCTGAACAATCTGTTGGGTCACGGGCGGGGCGGATGGCTGGGGAGGTGGAGTCTGTATCGCAATGACTCGCGCCTCGGGCGCAGCTGAGGGAGCGACGCCCGGCGCTCCCGGGATGTCGGACGGACCCATTGTTTCGGAAACCGCGAGGGTAAGGGGGTTAGTCTTGTTGGTGCTTTCGGGAGATCCGGCAGTTCCACGAACAGGTTGTGTCATTGCCGGGTTTGGCTGAGTCGGGACAGTCTCCAGCCCGGCCCGACGATCTGTTGGCGCGGTGTGGTTTGCAGGATCTACGCTGGCTGGCAAAATCAGGCTGCCTTCCGTTTTCTGTCCTTGTCCCGTCTTGCCCTCTGTTGGATTGGGGAGTGGACCGGCTGATGAGAGTGGCAACACAGGTTTGCTGGGGACCGGACTGACCGCAGGGGCATTTTCAGAGACGGAAGCCTCCGTCAGGGCTGGAACTGAAAGTGTCACGGATAGTGGGGCAAGTGCCTTTGTGATGCGGTATTGGGTCGGGAGGGTGGCAGAGCTGGGCGTCAAGGTCGCTGTGGCCCGTGTTGTCGTGTCCAAAGGCAGTTGGACGCGCAATTCAAGGGGGGATAGGGCGGTGGTTGTAACCGATCTCCGCTTATCGAGATCGGTTTTGTCGCCATGTTCCGCCGGACCGGTATCCATGGCGTTTACCGTGCGAGACAGCATCTCGTCACTCGGCGGGTGGGGTGACAACGGACGGGCTGCGGTCGGATTGAAAGATGGATGATCGCGGGTTTCGACCGATCCGCCTTGTGCCTGTGGTTTGGCTGCTTGGCCAAGCGGGTCACCTATGAACCGCGCAGG
>RCMY010011105.1_pt1 | contig 17939 bp, 14 predicted proteins | sample 2041341 | NCBI WGS metagenome assembly RCMY01 (sample SAMN09708234, study PRJNA481090) | Marine sediment metagenome, whole genome shotgun sequencing project. | reverse complement strand
GGCAGGAACAAGAGGCACTGAAATCCCCCGTTTGACCAGGGCAGCGCTGAGTATCAACTCGGCGCTCTCTTGCGATTCAAGACAACGGAACGGATTGCCAGCAAGATTTATAGAGCTTGAGTTGACTGAGAGGCAACACTAACAGCTACACATGACAGCAGAGCTGCCACCTATGCGTACCATGATGGTGGATACCACGCAGTGGAGGATCAGTCATGAAAAGGCAAGCACTCCCGGAAGTCATTTTTCGATCCGCAGAGTGTGCTGCGCCGCACTCTGGATGCATGTCAGGCGTACTGGACGAATGCGCGACATCCTGCGAATATGTTCTTCACGCAGCCCACACCGATCACCAGACCATGACTGAGACAATTGAGACACAGCCCATCGATGGGCAGCGTCCGGGAACATCCGGACTACGTGCCAGAACACGCGTATTCATGCAACCCGGGTATCTGGAAAATTTTATTCAGGCAGGATTCAATGCCCTCCAGGGCGTGACCGGAAAAACTCTGGTACTGGGTGGAGATGGGCGGTTCTACAACGAACGCGCGATTCAGATCATCATGAGAATGGCGGCCGGCAATGAGGCTGCACGAGTGGTGGTGGGACGCAATGGCATTCTGTCTACACCGGCTGCATCGGCGATCATTCGAGCACGAGGGTGTGATGCCGGCATCATCCTCTCTGCAAGCCACAACCCGGGGGGCGAGGACGGTGACTTTGGCGTGAAATTCAATATCGCCAACGGTGGGCCAGCACCCGAAACAGTCACTGATGCCATCTACGACTTTACCACCCAGATCACTTCCTATCGCATGGCATCCGCTGAGGATGTTGACATTTCGACCATTGGTGAATATTCAATGGGGCAAACCATAATTGAAATCATCGATTCGGTCGACACTTACGCGCAGTTGATGCGCTCTTTGTTTGACTACGATGCGATCCGAACATCATTTACCGGTGGGTTTCGGATGCGATTCGATGCCATGCACGCGGTGACAGGTCCGTATGCCAAAGTGATCCTGGAAGAGGAGCTGGGTGCCGCCGCAGGAACGGTGATGAATGCTGAACCCTTGCCGGATTTTGGCGGTGGACACCCCGACCCGAATCCGGTTCACGCGCATCAATTGATGAGCGAGATGTTCTCAGCCGACGCGCCCGAGTTCGGTGCCGCCTCCGATGGGGACGGCGACCGGAACATGATCGTTGGCAGGCAATGCTACGTGACACCCTCTGACAGCCTGGCGGTACTTGCCGCCAATGCGCATCTGGTGCCAGGGTACGCCGATGGACTCGCCGGGGTTGCGCGTTCGATGCCCACCAGTCGCGCCGTGGATCGAGTGGCACATGCGCTTGGCATCCCCGCCTTCGAGACGCCGACCGGTTGGAAGTTTTTTGGCAACCTCCTCGATGCCGGCAAGGTCACACTGTGTGGTGAGGAGAGCGCGGGTACGAGCTCTAATCATGTGCGCGAAAAGGATGGACTGTGGGCTGTGCTGCTGTGGTTGAACATATTGGCAGTGCGGCGTGTATCAGTGGCTGAACTGATGCAGGATCACTGGTCACGCTATGGTCGGGACTACTACTCCCGGCATGACTATGAAGGTGTCGACAAGGCCGCGGCCGAGACGATGATGGCCTCACTGCGAGACAAGCTTAATGAACTGCCCGGTACCTCCGTCAATGGTTTGAGTATCACAGCGGCCGATGATTTTTCCTATACTGATCCCGTCGACGGCAGCACCACTGAACACCAGGGCTTGCGCATTGTATTCGGCGATATCGCACGTGTGGTGTTCCGGCTCTCAGGCACAGGAACGGTAGGAGCCACGCTGCGTGTCTACATGGAGCAGTTTGAAGATGATCCAACGCGCCTGAACGAAGATACTCAGCAGATGCTGAGCACGCTCATCGAAGCGGCGGAACAACTAGCGGGCATTCGCAAGCACCTCGATCGTACTGCGCCCGATGTGACCACCTGATTAGCAATGCAGCAGGGCGGGATGCAGGGGCGACTGACATGGATAGCTAATTGTTTCACGCCCCCTTACACCCCGCCATATTCCTTCTTGTCCTCACCGATCCAGCGGCGCACCAGACCCTGCACCGCTTCGGGATGTGCAGCAAGCAACTGATCCGCTGTCTCACTGACATCGTCCAGCAGATCATCATCACGCCCCAGTTCGGCAATGCGGAATTCGGCAAGACCCGTCTGCCTGGTTCCCAGCACTTCACCCGCACCTCTTAGCGACAAGTCCTTTTCTGCAATGACAAAGCCGTCATTGGTTTCGCGCATGATGCCCAGACGTTCACGAGCATTGTTCGACAACGGTGCCTGAAACAGCAGGATGCAACTGCTTTGCTCACTACCTCGGCCAACACGACCGCGTAGCTGATGCAACTGCGACAAGCCAAGCCGTTCGGCGTTCTCGATAATCATTAGTGAAGCATTGGGCACGTCCACCCCCACTTCAATCACGGTTGTTGCAATCAGCAGATCCACCTCGCGAGCCTTGAATGACTGCATGATGGCCTCCTTCTCCTTCGGCTTGAGCCTGCCATGTATCAAAGCTGTGCGATGCCTGGGCAGCAGTTCCTGCAGTGTTGCCAGAGTATCTTCGGCAGCTTCAGCCTGGAGCGATTCGGACTCTTCGATCAGTGTGCACACCCAATACACCTGACGCCCTTCATCGATAGCAGCCCCTACTCGCTGGACCACTTCACCACGACGGGAGTTGTCTAATGCAACTGTGGTCACAGGCTTTCGCCCTGGAGGCAATTCGTCAATCACCGATACATCCAGATCGGCGTAGGCCGTCATTGCCAGAGTTCTGGGTATAGGTGTTGCCGTCATGATGAGCTGGTGCGGCAGTGTATTCAGATCCGCCCCCTTGTTACGCAGTGCCATACGCTGATGAACGCCGAAACGATGCTGTTCGTCGATAATGGCCAGACCCAGGTTTTTGAATTCAACATCCTTCTGGAACAGGGCATGGGTCCCAATCACAATTTGCTTCTGTCCCATGGCCACCGCCTCGATAGTGGCGCGACGTTGTGCAACACGCAGTTTACCGGTCAACCACGCAACTTCGATTCCAAGCGGTTCGAACCACTCGGAGAAGTTCAGCATATGTTGTTCAGCCAGAATTTCTGTCGGTGCCATCATGCCAACCTGAAGGCCACATTCCACCACCTGTGCTGCAGCCAACGCGGCAACAATCGTCTTGCCCGAGCCCACATCGCCCTGTATCAGCCGCAACATCGGTTCACCACTGCCCATGTCATCAAGTACATCAAGCAGCACCCGATCCTGAGCGCCGGTCAGTGAAAAGGCGAGCGACTCTCTCAAAGAACGTGACAATTGACCCGGCGGTCTGATCATCGGCGCTTGTTGAGTCTCGGCATTCACGCGTAGCAAACGCAGACCCAGGCGATGTGCAACCAGCTCCTCGAAAGCCAGACGTCGGTGCGCCGGGTGCAAGCCGTCCATCAGTGCATTGACATCACTACCTGGCGGAGGTCGGTGCACCACTTGCAGTGCCGTGCGCAAATCAGGCAGTTCCGGATTCCCCGCAACGGCGGTGGGCAGAAAGTCGCGTAATACCCGTTGATCCAGCTGCGCCAGTGCCTGATCGGTAAGGCGTCGCAGGGTCGCCTGCTGAACACCTTCTGTCGTGTGATAGAACGGGGTAAGTGTGTTGTCTAGTGCCGCATCGTCCTGTGTATCGGCACGCAGCACCTTGTACTCCGGGTGCACCATCTCGAGCATACCCGATCCACGACGGACTTCTCCAAAGCACTGCACTCGCGCTCCGCGCTCGAACTGCTTGACTTGCTGCTGGTTGAAATGGAAAAACCGCAACATGATCGAGCCGGTGCCGTCGTTGAGTCTGACCAGCAACGAGCGCCGTTGACGAATGACCACATCACTGATCAGCACTTCGGCACTGATGACCGCTTCACTGCCAGGCGATAACTCGCCTATTTTCGACAGACGGGTGCGATCCTGATAGCGAAAGGGCAGATGAAACAGGACATCCTGCAAGGTATGAATGCCCAGCGTGGCAAGTTTGAGCGCCATTGCCTCACCCACACCCTTGAGGGTAACCACCGAAATGGCATCCAGAGGCTCGACTACAGCATCAGTTCCAGTCACCACCGGTGGCGGATTCGCGCGATGTGTGTGTGTGGGGTATGACTCGACAGGACCAAATGCGCTCAAGGAACATCACGCCTTCGACTTCAACTGCCACGTCGCGCGGCAATGAAGCAACGCCAATGGCGGCACGTGCCGGATACGGCTCGTTGAAACGCTCTGTCATGACTTCGTTGACCAGTGGAAAATGAGCCAGATCGGTCAGATACACATTCAGTTTGACCACTTGTTCGAATGATCCACCCGCCGCCTTGCAGACGGCCTCAAGATTGTCGAACACTTGCACAACCTGAGTACGCACATCGCTGCTGACCAGTTCCATGGTTTCTGGGACCAGTGGAATGGCACCTGAAAGATAGACGGTGTCGCCTGCAAGCACAGCTTGAGAATAGGCACCGATTGCGCTGGGGGCTTTATTTGTACTGATAGTCTGGCGGGCCATGAGCTGCTCTGCTGTTTTATGATCGAAGCCTGCGAGTATATAGCCAAGTAGTCCTCCAACGTGATAATTGCGGGTTCAGAGTCATTATCACGTTGGAGGACTCCTAAGGAGGCTGTCCTAGAGTCGTTTGACACTTCTCACGACGGTGAGATTGCGTAATCTGCGCACGATGCGCGCAAGTTGAATGCGACTTTCAACCGACAGCGCAAAGCGAATGCTGATGTCGTCATCACTGCGGCTGTTGAATTCCAGGTGCTCGATGTTCACATTCATCAACGACATGGTGGCCGTCACGCGAGCCAGTGCACCGGGTTGATTGACCAGATGAGCCAGAATCACCACTTCGAAGTTTCCTTCAACACCCGGCGCCCAGTCAACTGCCACCGCCTCCTTGGGGCGACGTCTGAATCGACGCACGTTCCGACAACCGGCACGGTGAACTGCGACGCCCTTTCCCGGAGTGAAGAATCCTTGCACTTTATCACCGGGAATCGGATGGCAGCAACGCGACATGTACAGTGTCGGGCTGGATGCTGAATCAACCAGCAGAGGCGGCGCAGTCTCCACCGTCGGTGGCTGCATTTCACTTTCCGCCTCGCCGGCTTCAAGCTGTATCAGGCGACCGGCAATCTGGCTGGGCAGATGCAAACCCAGTCCGACGTCTGCATACAAGTCATCAACTGTCGCCATACGGCGCTCTGCCAGTAAATCGTGCAGAATTTTTTCAGGAAACTTTTCCAGCATACGATCGTGCCTGCCCAGTGCCCGTCGCAACAGTCGATTACCAAACTCGATGGCCTCGGTACGATCCAGAGCCCGCAGGTGATGACGGATTGCCGTCCGTGCCTTGGCGGTCATGACGGAGTTCAACCACATGGGGCTGGGGGCGACTGTCGGCCCGGTGATGATCTCCACGGTCTGCCCGCTTTCCAGCGGCGTGCTGAGAGAAGCCACTCTTCGATCAATCTTGGCTGCAACACACTTGTTGCCAACTTCCGAATGGACCGCATAGGCAAAATCAACCGGCGTGGCGTCGCGTGGTAGCTGTATTATTCTCCCTTTGGGGGTAAAGACGTAAATTTCGCCGGGATACAGGTCTATCTTGACGTTTTCGACGAATTCAACCGTATCCGGCGTCTTGTCCTGAATATCAACCAGCTTGGACAACCAGGCAGGCGTCTGGCTATGTGCAGGAATAACACTGTTCTCGACCTTGTAGGCCCAATGCGCAGCGATACCCGACTCAGCCAGCTCATCCATCTCGTGTGTGCGGATTTGCACCTCAATGGGGGTGCCCTCCGAGCCGTGATTCAACACGGTATGTAACGACTGGTAACCGTTTTGTTTAGGTACCGCTATATAGTCCTTGAAACGCGTGAAGATGGGCGCGTACATCTGATGCACCAACCCCAGCACCTGGTAGCACTCTTCAACACTGCCAACCACTACTCGCAGGGCAACCATGTCGAACACACGCTGGAACGTCAGCTGCTTCTTCAGCATCTTGTTGTACAGACTGTACAGGTTCTTCTCACGTCCCGAGACAATCGCTTCGATGCCCTTCTCTGACAGAGTCGAGGTGATGCGTCCGGCGACACGGCCAATGAGCTGGTCTCGATTACGGTGAGCCTGCTCCACGGTGGCTTCCAGAACCCTGCTTCGCATCGGATAACAGGCACGAAAACCCATGTCCTCCAGCTCGGTCTTGACCGCATACATCCCCAGACGCGCAGCGATAGGCGCGTACACTTCCAGCGTCTCCTTGCCAATACGGCGCCTTTTGTCCGGTCGCAGGGAGCCGATGGTACGCATGTTGTGCGTACGATCGGCAAGCTTGATGATGATCACCCGTATGTCGGTGACCATGGCCAGCAGCATCTTGCGGAAGCTCTGCGCCTGCGCTTCCTGCTTAGAACGGAACTTCAGATGACTCAGCTTGCTGACACCATCCACAATGTGAGTAACTTGCTCGCCAAATGCTGCTGCCATTGCCTCGCGAGTCACCGGCGTATCTTCGAGTACATCGTGCATCAGTGCCGCCATGACACTGAAATGGTCCAGCTGCATGTCAAAGACAATGTCGGCGACCGCGATAGGGTGAGTGATATAGGGCTCACCGGAACTACGAACCTGCCCAATGTGCGCATCGCGAGCCAGGGTATAAGCGCGCGAGACATCCGCAATCTGTTGGGTGGTAAAGCGGCTGCTCATTTTCTCTACAAGCGCGCTGTAGGCACGCCCTTCGAGCTTGCCGGAGCCGATCGGCGGGGCCTGACCATCTGGCGAACCAGGGACGGTATGGATACCGAAAGTGTCATCCGGATGACGTTCAGTCGGTTTTATGGTCCGCGCTGCACGGTTGGTGGGTCCGGGCTCCGATCGCCTCTCATTCGACCTCACGGACTGATCATCGACAAGCGTGGTGTCCATGGATTCCGATATTTGATTGTCAATGACGAATGAATGCGTCGCCGGGGGGCTCGCGGGACGTGTGTTGCTATCGGTCAGCGCGTTGCTGATCGCTGATGCGCCATCCAGATGTCTGGACTGGCCGTTGAGCTGGCCGCTTGGAGGGGAACCTGCAATGACAGGTGGCATGCTGTCGGACTTGGGGGTGTCATCGACCGCCATTAGAGACAACGATGACTGGAAATTGCAATTGGAAATCTCCGGCGCGCCGGTAGGAGCGCCGGGGGTAGAAAACCTGCCGATATCCAGAGCGAATCTGGAATCCGGTCAGAAGTCCTCGCGCAGGTCTTTTTCATAAATGATGGGTTCGACAGGTGCCGGTGGTGGGGAGGATTCATTGAGAATCTCTTCACCAACCAGTCCATCCGCAATTTCTCGCAGGGCGATAACCGTGGGCTTGTCATTGTCGTCAGGGACCATAGGCTCTGCTCCCATGGAAATATTACGGGCTCGCTTGGAGGCGATCAGAACAAGGTCAAATCGGTTCCTGACTCTCGCCAAGCTGTCTTCTACGGTAACTCTGGCCATGAATGGCTATTCCTGCAGTTCGCTGAACAGTCTAGTCTAGTGCTTTTTGTACGCAAACACCACACCATAGATCTGTGGAATGTGCAACTCTGTGCATTGTATGTATCAGTAAAGCCCTGCTTTTCCAGCGCCACAAGTGTTATTCCCGAGAGGCACGAGTTAACAAGGGTCAATCGTGAGTGAGACTGGTGATCAGTCCCGCATGGCGATGGGCCTGTCGTGACTTGAGTACGCGATGGCTGGTGATGACCGATTTCAGCTCCATCAGTGCTTCATCGAAATCATCGTTAATGATGAGGTAGTCCGCATGGTGATATTGCTGCATCTCCAGAACGGCCTCTGCCGTGCGCTGCTCTATCACCTTGTCAGTATCCTGCCCCCTGCTGCGCAACCGTTCAATCAGCGTAGCGCGGGAAGGAGGCAGTATGAAAATAGAGACTACTTCGGAGAATTTCTGCCGAACCTGAGCGGCGCCTTGCCAATCGATTTCCAGGATGACGTCTTGACCTGCGGACAGGGCATCGTTGACCGCACTCATGCTGGTGCCATAGTAATTGTCGAAAACCTCGGCGTACTCAAGAAATTGATCCGAATCGATCATTTGCGTGAAGGTATCGCGACTGACAAAGTGATAATCCTTCGCATCTTCTTCAGCAGGGCGCTGCGAGCGCGTCGTGTGTGAAACCGCGACAGTCAGATCCTGCAACTCTTCGATGGTGCGCCGCACGAGGCTGGTCTTGCCGGCTCCGGAGGGTGCGGAGACGATGAAAATTTCTGTCTGATTGGTTTTCATGTGGGACTTATCCAGAAGCTATCATGCCTACTATAGCGGTAGAACAACCGACGAGAGTAGCCACATGGTAAAGACTGAATCCAACAACCTGCCTCTGGGCGCAAGCGCACCCGCCTTCACCCTGCCCGATACCCTCAGCAATTTGCCGGTTTCTCTGGCGGATCATGCCGGTCGCAGTGTGCTGATAGTGTTCATGTGCAACCACTGCCCTTACGTCGTTCACCTGCTGGATGAGCTGGTATCCCTGGCCCACGACGCCGCCCGGGATAAGGTGAACACCATCGCCATCAGCGCTAATGATGTCAGCCGCTACCCACAAGACAGCCCTGAAAAAATGGCCGAACTGGCCGAACGCAAAGCATTCGATTTCCCCTATTGCTTCGATGAATCGCAAACAGTGGCCCGTGCCTACGGCGCTGTCTGCACGCCGGATATCTTCCTGTTCGATGCCGGTCACCGCCTCTACTATCACGGCCAGTTCGACAGCACCCGACCGGGCCAGGGGCAAGCGCACGGCGCAGACCTGCGAAGCGCGCTGCAATCGCTGGTGCAGGGTCAGGCAGCGCCTTCGGACATCAAACCCAGCGTCGGCTGCAGCATCAAGTGGAAGCCCTGACACCGGACATTTCAGTGCTGCTGCCGGTAAGGCTGTGGCGTGAATCAACCGGGTCTGCCATACAAAGCATTCTGACGCAAACCCACGACTCCCTAGAGCTGCTGCTGATCGGTCATGATGATGTGAATCAGCTTGCTGCCAGAGTGCCCGCCGATCCTCGCATCCGGTTCGTGGCCCGTCAGCAACCGGGGATCGTGGGCGCCCTGAATTCCGGACTGGCGCTGGCACAAGGCCACTATATTGCGCGCATGGATGACGATGACATTGCCTACCCGACACGTCTTGCCACGCAACTGGCCTACCTGAACGGCAAAACCGGCACGCAGCTGTGCGGCACAGGCGTGCGTTTCATCGACTCGGAAGGACACAGCGAATCAATTGGCAACGGCAATCGTCAGTACGCTCACTGGTTGAATTCACTGACTGAAGATCAGGACATTCGTAAGGCTTGTTATATTGAATGCCCCATACCGCACCCGACTCTAATGGCTCATCGGGAGATCTGGCAGCGTCTGGGCAGCTATCGCGATTTCGACGGACCGGAAGACTACGATCTGATCCTGCGTGCCATGTTGCTTGGCATCAAGCTGGGCAAACCGCCGGGGATTTTGCTGGACTGGCGAGAGCACCCGGATCGACTCACCCATAACGACTCACGCTATCGCCGCGAGGCCTTTACTCGCTGCCGGGCATGGGCCGCCATTCAGCCGCAAAGTGGGCTGGGGCTGGCCAATGGACGCCCTGTCTGGCTGTGCGGCTCTGGGCGCAATGCCCGCCACTGGCACGACGCACTGACGCACCACGGCACCGTCGTGAACGGCTTTGTCGACATCCACCGTCACGGCCCGCAACGATCCAAACGCGGCAAACCGGTTATCAGCTACGAGCAGCTACCGGGACTGCGCGGCGATGCACTGATCATCAGCGCGCTGACTCAACCAGCCGCCCGTGCCTCCTTCATCCAGTATTGCCAGGAGCAACGGTGGCTCTCCGGGCGAGATTACCTGCTCGGGGGCTGAACTACGGACTCCCTCAGAACAGATTGGTCAGCGCCACGCCCAGACCGATCCGCTGCTGATAGTGGTTATAGTCAATCAGGGAGTCCCCGTAGCCATCAAAATACTGGACAAAACCACGGAATTTGGCAAAGAAAGGAAATGTCCAGCCGATATTGATAGCACCTTTCCCGGTGTCTGGATTTCCTCGAATCTTAACGGCATATTCGTACTTGCTGTCACGCCATGATAATCCGATCTCGCCATGACCCATGAAATCGAGAATGTCCGGATTATCATCACCTTCTGCATCGCCCACCTCATCCTTTTCCGATTCAGGGAGGCGGTACCAGGGACGGATACTGGCAACGAACCGGCCACGCTCGTAGATCAGGGTGGTGTAAAGTCGGTTCCAGCTGCGCGAGAGGCCCTGAACCTGACCATTGGATTGATGCTCAAAACCCAATACCAGGGCGGTATTGCCACCAAAAGGCCCCCACAATAGAGGCACCATGTAGAAGATCTCAGGCTGGTAGTTGGTTTCACGAAACGGGCTGGACAGATCGCTGGAGTACAGCTGCCACCAGGCTTCCAGCGTGATGCCCAGAGACAAGGCATCATCCTTGAGGAACAAATCCGTCTCGTTCAACTGACTCTTCAGGCTGATCTGGAACTTCACCTCCGCTGGCTGTAAACCTTCTCGCAGGGGAACATCATTCTGCTGGTAGATCTGCTCATTGATACCCGTGGTATAGCTGACGGGCAGAATGTAATTGTGTTTGTGAGCTGTCAGAACATAAGGGTTGAAGGCTTCAGCTCGCTCCTCCTTGACACGCTCGGTCACAGCACCGACGCCCTTGTTGGCATCGGCAGCAGCGTCAGGGTTGATGCTGGCTTCGATCGAACCATCGGCAGCAGCGCTAACCTCTCCTGCCTTACTGGTGGCGGCGCCATCAGTTTCACTGTCGCGGGTTGCTTCCCGCTCACTGAGTGTCTGTTGACTGGAATCGGCGGCATCAGGCAGGTCCACTTCCTGATCTTGTACAGAGGCGATAGTGGAACAGCCTCCAAGCAAGGACGTGCCCACTACAGCGACGAGGAAAAGCACAAAATAACGGACTGGATGCATGAAACGACTCACTGTCAACGGGCGGCAGGCTCAACGGGATACCTTGTATTCCCGGCTCAATGCGCATCTGCGAGCAACAAGTCACTGGCGCGTTCACCGACCATGATGGCTGGAGCGTTGGTATTACCAGTCGGAATAATGGGGAACACGGAAGCATCGGCAATTCGCAGGCCGCGGATACCATGTACCCGGAGCTGATTGTCGACGGCTGACCGGGCAATATCAGTCCCCATCCGACACGTGCAGCTCGGATGGAACACCGTCCAGGCATTTTCCCGAACGAACTGCATCATCTGTTCATCTGTTTCGCTCTGGAGACCGGGATACATTTCCGATTCGATAATCCTTTTGAACGCAGCCGTGCCGCTCAGCGCGCGCATCAGCCGCATCCCCTTGAGCATCAGTGCGCGATCGTGCTCCGTGTCCAGATAATTGGGCTGAATGACAGGCGCTGCGTGCGGGTCCGCCGAGGCAATACGCACGTGGCCTTCGCTACTCGGCTTGCAGGGGTTATAGCCCAGCAGAAACCCGGGAAACGGGTCCGGGCTGATCAACGGGCGAGTACCAGGCGGTGCCCGTGTGTAACTCACGGGGGAGAAATACAACTGCAGGTCAGGCCCCTCAAGGCCCGGGGACGTACGAATAAAACCACCCGCCTGATTTAAACTCAGACTCAGCGGCCCCTTGCCGCCTGCCAGGAACTGCAGAGCGGCGCGAAGCTTGCCGTGCCAGGGGCCAAGTTCCTGATTCAATGTAGGTACGCGTGAGCGGCAGACGATATCGGCACCCAGGTGATCACTCAGGTGCTCGCCGACGGCAGGCATGTGCTGCCGCACCTGGATGCCGGCATTCTGCAAAACCTGCCCGGGACCTAATCCGGACAACTGCATGAGCTGAGGTGAGTTGACTGCACCTGCGCAAATAATGACTTCTGAGCGGCCCGAGACGCGCCGCAAGATTCCGTCCTGCCGGTATTCAACGCCCGTTGCCCGTTCGCCTTCGAACACGATACGCTGCACGTGCGCGTGGGTTCGCACCACCACATTGGCGCGCCGCATTGCCGGCCTGAGATACGCCTGCGCAGTGGATGCACGCCACCCGTTCGTGGTCGTTATCTGATAATGCGTCGCCCCTTCCATGTTGCCAGCGTTGTAATCGTCAACCAGCGGCAGATCAAGCTGCCTGGCGGCTTGCAGGTACGTGTTGCACAGGGGGTGTGCCTGACTTGAGATATCCGTCACCGACAGTGGTCCGCCCTTTCCGCGTCGTACATCGGCAGCGCCCTGCCAGTTTTCCATACGTCGGAAGAGCGGTTCGACATCCTGCCATCCCCAACCTGGGGCGGCGCGTTCCCATTGCTCGTAGTCACTGACATGTCCACGCACATAGACCATGGCATTAATCGAACTTGAACCGCCAAGCACCCGGCCGCGCGGCCAGTAGCTGACACGACTGTCGAGCTGGGCAACCGGTTCAGTGTGGTACTTCCAGTTAACCTTTTCATCGTAGTAGGTCTTGCCGTAGCCGATCGGCATTTGCACATACAGCCGTCGCTCCGTCCCTCCGGCTTCGAGCACCAGAACGGAGTGCCTGCCGGACGCACTCAGGCGATTAGCCAGCACGGCGCCTGCGGATCCGGCACCCACAATCACATAGTCAAAGCTCAATTCTGTGCTCATGGAATGATCATATACAATGCGCTTGCACCTATCACTTATCGTCTGCGAACAAGGCGCCAGCTTGCAAGCCCCATGTCCATTATCTCCTTCCAGGATCTGCCAGCCCATAATCTAGTGCGGCATGCCGTTGGCTTCTGTCTGGCAATGCTGGTCTTCGTCGTACTGTTGCTGCTGGTAACTCAGCTCCCTGTCGTGTCTCTGTGGGACAGCAGTATCAGCCAGTGGACCCAACAGCTGCGCGGCCCCGTCACCGACCCGATCATGCTGACGCTGACCTTACTGGGTGACACTCGAATGGCGACCCTCATTGTGGCGCTGATTGTCATCGGCTTGCTCAGTATTCGTCGATGGTGGCTTAGCCTGCATCTTGTGTGCGTTGGGCTCAGTGCCATGTTGAGCGTGTCCGTTCTCAAGTCAGTGATCGGGCGGGCCAGACCCGTGATCGCCGATGGCTCGCTGCATTCTCTCAGCTTCCCCAGTGGTCACGCTTGTACGGCTGCACTGATTGCCGGACTGCTGGCTGTACTGCTTGCATATCGCAAGGAATCATCCACCCGTTACACCATCTATGCGGTCGCAACGCTGATGGCGTCGCTGGTGGCTTTTTCCCGCGTTTTCCTGCTGGCTCACTGGCCGAGCGATGTCATTGCTGGACTGGCACTTGGCTATGCTCTAATACTGGCATTCGCCTGGCAGCTGCATTCGGGCAGCGCGTTGAACTACCGCTACCAGTGGCCTTTGATCGGAGCGAGCGGCTTGATCATGCTTGGCTATATTGTGCTCAACTTCAGCACCCAGGCGCCTCGTTACGGTATTGGGTGACGTCGCGGGCGAAGCGCAAGTATCAGTGTGTGGCTGCGTGACGCCGCGTCAACGTCCACATTGAAACGATGCCGGCGATTGGCCCTACGGCTAACAGACAGAACACACCGGGCCAACCCAGCTGGGCCGCCAGCAAAGGGGTAACTTGAACGGTTACGATAGTCAGCGCAAACCCCAGAGCGGTCTGGAGTGACATCAGGCTGCCGGTAATTTCCGGCGATGAAAAATCTGCGACCAGCGCCGAGAATTGCGCCGAGTCGGGAATGACGGCCAGTCCCCAGATAACGAATACTGCAGCCACCAGCAAGGCGGGACCGCCGAAAACGGTCGCAGCCAGTAATGCGGATGCACCGCTGCACGCCATGGCCAGTATGGTCAGTTCCGCCTTGCCCAGCCGATCTGCAACGCGTCCGGCAAACGGGCACAACAGTGCGCCTGCACCGATGGCGAGAAAGGCGGTTAGCTTCGACCATTCCACAGCCTGTTCGGGACTCATCCGCAGGGCGTATGACGCGGCGGCGGCAGGCGCCACCCAAGCCCAGAGTGCATAAAGCTCCCACATATGCCCCAGATAACCAAGAAACGCGCGGCGCAGACGGATGTCTGTCCAGGCAACAGTGATCACTCTCGGATTGATGCGCGCCTGGGCGGCGTGAAACGGACCCAGCCTGGTCTGCAGCACCAGTACGGCTGACAGCAATGCCAGTGCCGACGCCAGCCAGGTGGTGAGTTGCCAGTTCGCCCCGCCCAGCCATGACAACAGATGCGGAGCGGCAGAGCCGAGGGTGAGACCACCCACCAGCAGTCCCACGAGCCAGCCACGATCCTCCTTGCCCCAGCCCACCATGATTTTCATGCCCACCGGGTACACACCCGCCAGACAGAAACCGGTGAAAATTCTCAGGGTGATGCTGGCATAACTCCCAGGGGGCGCCAGTGGCACCAGAGCATTGGCCAGCGCTGCCAGTACAGCTGCACTGGCAAAGACGCGCCTCGGATCAAACCGATCGGCAATGCCGAACATGGCAACATAGAGAGCGCCGACTACAAAACCTGCCGACACACCGGACACCAGCAAGCCCGACTTGAAGGCGCTGACAATCATATCGCCGCGCTGATCCGCCAGTGTGGCTGATGAGATGAACCACAAGGTCATTGCGGCTATCTCTGCCACCACCAGCAGAGTAATCGAATGTGTCTTCATGAACCCGCCTCAGCGCAAAACACCCCCCTTAAGAAGCATTTCGCCATCCCACAAGATCCGTTACCCCATAAATTCAACCACTTACCGGGGTCGGACCCTCGGCTCTCCCTGAGACCGCTTAAATGGCCCTTTCCAACCCTGAAAAGGCTCATTTAAGAGGCATTTACCTGACATTTGATGCCTGAACTCATTTAAGTTCAAGCACTTATGGGGGTCCGACCCGGGGATTTCCGGGGATTTCGGAGATTACTTGCGTTTGCGGTTGCCGATGTGGATGGCACGACCGTCGGCGGCGAGGGCGGCTTCGTGCACGGCTTCGGACAGGGTCGGGTGAGCGTGGATAGTGTGGGCAATATCTTCGACGGTGCCATCGAACTCCATAGCCAGTACGCACTGAGCCAGTAGTTCCGATGCGCTGGGGCCGATGATATGTGCGCCCAGGATGCGATCGTTGCTTTTGTCGCGAATGATCTTCACCATACCGGTGGTATCACCCTTGGCTTTCGCGCGACCACTGGCAGCGAATGGAAAGCTGCCGACTTGGAAGTCAATACCTTCGCTCTTGATCTGCTCTTCAGTCTTGCCCACCCAGGCTACTTCAGGATGGGTGTAAATGACGTTAGGCATGACATCGTAATTGATCGACGCATGTTCGCCGGCTATGCGCTCTGCCACCATGACGCCTTCTTCGGAGCCCTTGTGCGCAAGCATTGGTCCACGAACAACATCGCCGATGGCGTAAACATGAGGCACATTGGTTTCGCAGTGCTCATTGACATGAAACAGTCCGCGCTCGTCCTGTTGCACGTCTACCTCTGAGGCGCACACGCTATCGGTGAAAGCTCGTCGACCTACCGCCACGATCAATTTGTCGAAAGTTTGTTCATGCTCACCTTCGGCATCCTGATAGCTGACGACAACCTTGCCTTTCTTGACGGTACTGCCCATGACTCGAGTGCTGAGCAAAATCTTCAGCCCCTGCTTTTCAAAGGCACGCTTCGCTTCTTTCGCGATGGCCCCATCCACCATGGGTAAAAAGGTATCTTGCGCCTCCAGCAGCACCACCTCGGTGCCCATGCGGCGCCAGACACTACCCAATTCCAGGCCAATGACACCAGCTCCTATGACACAAACGCTGCCGGGAATTGATTCCCAATCCAGCGCACCCGCTGAATCGACAACGATGTTGCCTTCCAGCGGCGTAGCAGACAATGCAATAGGTACAGAGCCGGTAGCAATGATGACATTGCCTGCACTAACCACAGATTCCGCCCCGTCCAATGCCGTTATCTTGACCTGCATGTCAGCCAGCAATTGCCCTTCGCCCTGCAGCCAGTCAATGCCGTTCTGTTTGAACAGCATGGCAATACCGCCCGTGAGTTCCTGTACGATCTTGTCTTTGCGACTGATCATAACGGGGACATCAACGGAGATCTTGCCCGTTTTGATGCCTAGGTCCTTGAAATTGTTGCGCGCGTTTTCATAAAGCTCAGTGCTTTCCAGCAGCGCCTTCGAGGGGATGCAACCAACATTCAGACACGTACCACCTAACGCAGGCTTGTCTTGCTTGTTGATCCATTTTTCGACGCAAGCTGTCTTCAGCCCCAGCTGTGAGCTGTGCTGCGCGAATGGCAGCTACATATCCGGCGGGGCCACCACCAATTACAACTACGTCATAGACATCGGCCATGGTGAATCCTGTGTTGCTTGAAGAAACAGACTTCTTAGTATATCGCGACAAGTCATCCCTGACTCAAATACACTAACTTGCCTTAGGCGCCGTACCACGAGAAAACATGCTGTCATTACTGGTAATTTCTAGTAGTGATAAGCCCCAAGCCCGCTCCAGATTCCCTTGATGACAGTGAAGTAACGACGCCCCTGCTCTCGCAAGGCATCTGCACCGAAATGTACGCAGGACACCTGCCCGCAGGGGTATTGCGGCGGCACCAGATCGTCGTTATGACGAATCCGGAATAGCGGATGTAATCTCGCACTGACCGGTGTCCCGCATCGACTATCTTTTTGCTCGAATTGAACACCGAGAACTGGCCTCGCTCGTCATCACCCTTGCTCTGCGTGGCAACCATGAACGGAATAGTTGCATTTGCACCGCGCGCAGACCCACCTCGCGCATCCTGTCGAGCTTCCCGTCGAAGCCGGCTGCTTAACTTGGACAGATTATCGGCATAAGTCCGAGCGCAATCAGGGTTGTTGGAATCACCACCGCCCTGATGCCAGAGTATGCCTCGCAGCACGCCTCCCGTTTCACGCAATGTCATGTTCAAGCGCGTCAAAGCGCGATCAGCCAGCAGGGTTCCACCCAGAAAATCTTCACTGGTGGGTGATGCATTCCAGGCCAGATTGCCATTGGCATTGGCACAAAAACCGGTCGCCCCCCATGCCGCAGGCACAAGATAGACATCGGACGTCGTCATGCGCAGCGCCTGCTTGGCGAACGTCAGCCCCAGGCCCACGAAGGTGGCACCCTTGCCATCCACCTCGATGTACCTGGGTTCGTGCAGCGGGTCTTCTGCCACAACGAACCGTGGCTCGCGCACATTGGCAGCTTCATCCGTAAACAAACTGTCGTTTGAAAAGAAACTGGCATTGTTGGGTTGCACATTCAACTGCCGGATTCGCTCCACGCGCTCATCCTTGCCTCCAGGGTATTTCTCACGACTGCCCTTTTCACTATAACCTTCCATGTTGCTCTGCCCGATCAGCAGATAGACGTCCGGAGCAGCGGTAGGGGTTATATCGATTGTCAGCGGTGTCTCGGTACGGGACACACCATCATTGGCAACAATCTTGAAATAGCGCTCGTGAAGAAGTAGTGGCGCTACAGTTACATCCAGCGTCAGGGAGAGAACGGAACCCGATTCGCTGGGAGCCATTGTTTCCTTGGTAAACGTGTGATGCATGCCAAGCATGTCCCGATCAGAGGACTCCAGAGAGAGAGTCACTTGGCGTTTTGGGCTGCGACGGCTAAGCGTAATGCCCACCGAAACACCATTTGCTTCGCCTTCCACAAGCGTGACTCGATTCCTGCTTGTATAGAGCGTCAGATTGCCGTCATCGGTACTGGCCGAACCAGTAG
>RCMY010003454.1_pt1 | contig 17939 bp, 10 predicted proteins | sample 2041341 | NCBI WGS metagenome assembly RCMY01 (sample SAMN09708234, study PRJNA481090) | Marine sediment metagenome, whole genome shotgun sequencing project. | reverse complement strand
GCAAGGAAATGAAGGTGTACTTTGCGCGCCCGGTTCTGCAAATGATCCTGCGCCAGCCCTTCACCATTTCGGGCACCGAGGACCAGTTTGACGTGATGGCGACAGTCGTCGGCGGCGGCCTGTCCGGTCAGGCCGGCGCGGTCAAGCACGGCATCTCGAAGGCGCTTCAGCTATATGATCCCAGCCTGCGCGGCGCACTGAAGGCGGCAGGTTTCCTGACCCGCGACAGCCGCGTCGTCGAGCGGAAGAAGTACGGCCGTGCCAAGGCGCGTAAGAGCTTCCAGTTCTCCAAGCGTTAAGTCGCTTCTGGGCGATAATGATATCAAGGGGCGCGCCGGTACATCCGCCGCGCCCTTTGTATGTCCGGCACGGCGCGCCATAATTATGCGCTCATACCTAAATTGTTTTGGGACTAGTTTGATATCGGGCTTGGACCCGAAACCATGTAATTATTGAGAAAACTTATGAAATATCGGCCCGAGATCGACGGCCTGCGCGCCGTTGCGGTTATTCCGGTCATCCTGTTTCATGCCGGATTCTCTGCATTTAGTGGCGGCTATGTCGGCGTCGATGTCTTTTTCGTCATCAGCGGCTATTTGATCACGACCATCCTGATCGGCGAGCGGGCGTCCGGCACCTATTCGCTGCTGGGCTTTTACGAACGCCGCGCGCGGCGCATTTTGCCCGCTTTGTTTCTGGTGCTGGTCTGCACGATTCCATTTGCGTGGCGATGGCTGGCCCCTGATCCGTTTGCGGATTATGCCCGCAGTCAGGCCTTTGCGGCGATGTTCATCTCGAACATTCATTTTCTGGAAAAATCGTCCTATTACGATATCGGATCGGCGCTGCGGCCGCTGCTGCATACATGGAGCCTTGCGGTGGAAGAGCAGTTTTATCTGCTTTTCCCGCTGGTTCTGTTGCCTCTTGGCCTGTTTGCGCGCGGCAAATTCCTGATCGTGTTTCTGATCCTGTCTGCACTGTCGCTGGCACTGGCCGAATGGGGCTGGCGGTCCTATCCGGGCGAGAATTTCTATTTCACCTTCTCGCGCCTGTGGGAGCTGCTGGCCGGGTCGATTTGTGCGGTAATCCTGTTTGGCCGCCCGCAGATGCGCAGCGATATCGCAGCGCTGACCGGTCTGGCGCTGATCCTTTTCAGCGTCTTTTTCTACTCATCCGCGGTGCCGTTCCCATCGCTGTACACATTGGTGCCGATCATCGGAACGGCGCTGATCATCCTGTTCTCGGGTCGCGGAACATGGGCGGCGCGGCTGCTGAGCGTGCGGCCGATGGTGTGGATCGGCCTCATCAGCTATAGCGCCTATCTGTGGCATCAGCCGCTGTTCGCCTTCGCGCGCATCCGCAGCATTGGCGAGCCGTCCTTGTGGTTGATGTCGGCCTTGGCCCTGGCGGCGCTGGGGCTGGCCTATCTGACGCTACGCTATGTCGAAACGCCGTTCCGCACGCGCCGGGTTTTGCCGGGACGGAGCGGCCTTTTGGCGGTCAGCGGCGCCGGCATCGCGCTGATTGCGGCCTTTGGCATCACAGGTACGCTAACGGATGGATTTCCCGGACGGATCGACCGCACGGCACCGGGCCTTCTGGCGGATCTGCACAGCCAGCTTCGCGCGCCCGCGCCCTATGACGACTGCATCGACGGGCCGGGGTCCGGGGCCGTCCAGTTATGTACGATTTTTGCGGCCGGTACGCCCAAGGCGAAGGTTGCCGTTCTGGGTGACAGCCATGCACAGGCGTTGCTGCCGGGGTTTGCCGGGTTGTCAGGCGTGCACCGGGTCGATGTTCAGGTGGCGGCGCGGGGGGCCTGCCCGCCGCTTCTGGGCGTTTATCTGGCCAAGGGCGACCAAAAGGCGCGCGACTGTTTTGATTTTGTTCAGAAATCTGCGCAAGACGTGGTTGATCGCGGGGTCCGGACCGTTTATCTGGTTGCCCGGTGGAGCCTGTATGCAACGGGTGAATACGGCGACGAAAAAGCGACCTATGCGCTGAGTGACCGGTTCGGCGCGCGCCATGTCAAACGGGCCGAGCGTGTCGCAACTTACCGCGCCGCGCTGGAGACGACGCTTGCATTCTATCAAAACGCCGGTGTTCGGGTGGTTCTGGTTGGGCAGGTACCGCTGCAATGGCAGGCCGTGCAAAACCTGATCGATCAGGCGGCTCTGACGGGCCTCAGCCCGATTGAGAGCCGCGCGAAATTTCGCCACAGTTTTGTCACCCGCGCAGCCAATGATGCCCTGTTCAAAGAGGCAGACGATATTCTGGCGGACCTTTCCGCGCGCTATGATGCCAGCGTTCTGATGCTGGCGGGCGCGTTCGCAGAAGGGGCGTATTACCGATGGTTCCGCAGCGCGGATGACGTGACGCTGTACCGCGACAGCAATCATCTGTCCGTCGGCGGCGCGCTCAGCCTTGCGCCGCTATTGGTGGGCAGCTACCCGGTGGAGTGACGCGGTGGAGTGACGCGGGGGTCAATTTCCAGTGGGCGCGATCATTCATCCGCCGGAATCAGCCCCAGCCCGCGCAGGTAGATCCCGATGCCCGTCTCCAGCAGATCCTCGGGCGCAAAGGGGCAGGCCGTGCCGGGTGATCCGCGCGCAAACAGCTCGACCACGCCATGGCTCATCGCCCAGATATGAGCCGAAAACATCGCGGCAGGCGGGCGTTTGTCCAGTGGAATATGCTCGGACAGTTGCGCCGCCGCCTGTTCCAGCACGCGGCGCGCGGCGGTGGCGGCGGCGGCCAGTTCGGGCGTTCGGTTGACCGAAATCCCGCTTTCGAACATGGCGATGTAATGGCCCGGATGCTTGCGCGCGAATGCCAGATAGGCGCGCCCCGTCGCCTCGAACGCAGCCAGCGCCGAGGGCTGGCCCGAGCGATAGGCGACCTCCATCAGCGCGCCGAACATCTCATAGCCTTGCAAGGCGGCCTCGGCGATCAGATCGTCGCGCCCGGCGAAATGGCGATAGACGGCAGCGGGGGTGACGCCGGCCTGCTTGGCTGCCTCCGACAGGGTGAATCCGGTTGGGCCCTTCGCCTCGATCAGCATCAGGGCGGCCTCGACCAACGCCTGGCGCAGGTTGCCGTGGTGATAGCCGCGTTTAGACATCCGCGCCCTCGGCGGGCGACCAGATTTCCAGGCCGGCACTGATGGACGGATCGTCATCCCCGATGGCGCCGGCATCCTTGGTGTCATACGGCACAGCGCTCAGCACCCTGCGAATGGCGGCGAGGCGCGCGCGCCGCTTGTCGTCAGAGCGGATGATCGTCCAGGGTGCATGAATGCTGTGCGTGCGCTCCAGCGTGCCGGTGATCGCGGCCGAATAGTCGTCCCATTTCTTCAGGCCCTCAACGTCGATCCAGCTTAGTTTCCATTGTTTTAGCGGATCGCCCTCGCGGCCCAGCATGCGGCGCAATTGCTCGGCGCGTCCGACGTTCAGCCAGATCTTGATCAGGATGATCCCGTCCTGCACCAGCATTTTTTCGAACGCGGGCGCCTGATCAAAAAACAGCGCGCGCTCGGCGTCAGTGCAAAACCCGAACACCGTTTCGACCACGCCGCGATTGTACCAGCTGCGATCGTAGCAGACAATTTCGCCGGCGGCGGGCAGGTGGCTGACATAGCGTTGAAAATACCACTGGGTCCGCTCGATTTCCGACGGTTTGGGCAAGGCAACAACATGCGCGCCACGTGGATTAAGATGTTCGCGCAAACGTTTGATCGTGCCGCCTTTTCCTGCGGCATCGCGGCCCTCAAACACGACCGCGATACGCACGCCCGACGCCTTGGCCCAGGATTGCATCTTGATCAATTCGATCTGCATGGCCGTCAATCTGGCCTCATAGGTTTTGCGGCCCATGCGCTTGGCATAGGGGTAATCATCGCCCAGGATGTGATGCTTGCCAGCGGCGCGGATCGCCTCGCGGATCGTCTCAGGCGCGCCGTGCTGAAAGAACGCGCTGATCGCGCCATCAAAGGGGAGGGTCATCTGCTAAAATTCCTTCTGCGCCTGCTAGTCTGGGCAGTATGGGGCGCTGCGCGCGCGGGCGCAATCGCAGTGCTACAGCCCGGCGCGGTCGGCGGCGCGGTCAATGGCCGCGACGACAGCATCCTGCGCGGCATGGTGGGCCATATGCCCGATTCCGGGCAGCCGGGTCAGGGCGGCGCCATCTATTTGGTCCACCAGCCTGGCCGAGTGAATCTCAAGGCCCACGGTGGTGTCGGCGGTGCCATGTATTATCTCAGTTGGGGCGATGATGTTCTTGTAAAACGGAATCAGATCCTTGATTTCACTCAAGATATTCGACCTTTGATCCGCATTGGCCCGCAATGACACGCGGCGTAGCGTCAATGCGGCACCGACATGGTCCGCATAGCCTGTAGGGGCGCTTTGCGGTTTGAACACATCCTCTACCGCGTTTTCGACCACAGATTTCGGCACAAAGGCGGTGATGAGCGGCACGATCGTTGCCTGGCCCAGCCCTGATGATGTGGCGCGGTAGAACGTGCTCAGCGGCGTATCCCACGGGTTCGACGCGGCCGCGACCGGGATCAGCGCCGCGACATCGCCGGGGTAATGCGCCGCCCATGCCAGCGCCACGGCGCCGCCATAGCTTTGGCCCATCACGATAGGCCGCTGCGCGCCCAGCTGCTGCGCGGCGGCACGCAGCAGGGTGGCCTGCTGCACCAGCGTCGCGCCGGTGCTGTTCAGCCGTTCGGTATAGCCCAGACCGGGCCGGTCAAAAACGATCACGCGGTAGCGACCCGCCAGCCGGGGGGCCAGCGAAAAGGTCATGTCGCGCGTGTTGCCACTAGCGCCGTGAATCAGCACCAGATCGGGGCCAGAGCCCATCACGACCGCATGCACCTGAGTGCCGTCCACATCCAGAATCTGGCCCTCGGGCGGGTAGTCACGCAACGCCTGCGCCTCGCGCATCGCGGCGGCGACCTGTACGGCAGCGGCAAGGGAAAGGGCGGCAAAGGCGATATATATCAAGGCTTTGCGCACCCGTTCACGTGCCAATAGCCGTGATATCGTAAGGCGTTGTCTGGTAGATTTGCGAGATCCAGTTGCCGTACAGTAGATGCGCATGGCTGCGCCAACGATTGCGCGGCGCCTGCGACGGGTCGTCGCCGGGATAGTAATTACACGGCACGTTGATCGGCGTGCCGGCGGCGGCGTCGCGGTCATATTCCTGTTTCAGCGTGTCGCTGTCATATTCAAAATGGTTGAACACATAGAGCGCGCGATGCGGCGCGTCCTCGACAAGGCAAGGCCCGACTTCCGTGCTGTGCAGCAACGTCTCCAGCCCCGGCGCGGCGTCGATTTCCGCCTTGCGCATTTCGGTCCAGCGGCTAACCGGCACGACCATATCATCGGAAAAGCCGCGCAGGTAGGGCGAGGCTGGATCCATATTGTCGTGGCGAAAACAGCCAAAGGCCTTGGCGTCCAGAATATGTTTCTGGACACCGTGAAAATGGTTGATCATCGCCATGCCGCCCCAGCAGACGCCGAACGTGGAATGGACATGGCTTTGGGTCCAGTCGAACACGCGGCGCATCTCGTCCCAGTAGGTGACGTCCGCAAAATCCAAGTGCTCAATCGGCGCGCCGGTGATGATGAGACCGTCAAATTTCTCATCCGTCTCAAGTACTTCTGCGAAGGAGCGATAGAAGCTTTCCATATGGTCGGCGGCGGTGTTGCGGGCCTGATGTTCGGTCATGCGGATCAGGCTCAGCTCAATCTGGAGCGGTGTTGCGCCGATCAGGCGGGCAAATTGGTTTTCGGTCTGGATCTTTTTCGGCATCAGATTCAGCAGGCCGATACGCAGGGGGCGAATGTCCTGCGTGGCGGCCTGATCCTCGTCCATGACCATGACCCCCTCGCGCGTCAGGACGGCGTAGGCGGGCAGGTCGGCGGGGATCTTGATGGGCATGAGGATCAGGTCCGTGGGTTGGGAAAGCTGTTAGGTAGTCGTCTGGCTGCGGTGCTCAATGGCGCCGGCAATCACGTCTTCGAAACTGGCCGCATTGGTGATGCGCGCCACATCGTCCGGTGTCAGGGTGATGCCCCATGGGGCCATCGAATTGTAGCGCGGTTTACGGTGTGCCAGCGCGCGGGCATAGGTCCAGCGGATGAAACTATCTGGATTAACGCCGCCTTCTATGCAATTGTTTTCAATTAGATATTCATCCCATGCAGCAGTCAGAAATTCAGGCTGGTAGGCCATTGGCTTTGGCGCGCGGTCAAAGCGGCGGACCAGCTCGGCGGTGTGCGCCTCGCTCCCCTCCAGCCGGACCAGCAGGCAGTTTTTGGACAGCTCGGTCAGCAGCGGATCGGCGGGATCGGTGCCATCCACCCATTCGCAGATCGATCCGCCGGTGTCACAGATGAAATTGGGATAGCTATACAGGCGCCGGGCGCGTTCGATGAAATATCCGGTATCCTCCAGCGCGGCGATTTCGGCGCGGCGGAACTGGTCCTGACGGGTGCGATATTCGTCGATGGGCATACCGCCCCGCGCCACATCGCCCGGTTTGCCCAGGTAAGTCGACACGGGCGCGAGGTTGTTGAAGGTGATGTTGGAGCCGATATAGATCGAATCCGACAGTAGCAAATCGCGCAGGAACGGCACCTGCATCGCGTGCGCCTTGGCGTTATCGGCGATCAATTCGCCCATATAACGCGTGCCGATGCGGTAATCGATCGAGTAATGAAACCAGCCCCCCGCATCGCGCAGCATGTTGGACAGATGCGTCTTGCCCAGCCCCGACATGCCGTAGAACAGCACGTGTTTTTGGGGCGCGGCGCGCCAAGTTTCAGCATCGGGATAAAGCATGATGTCCCTCATTGATCATTCGCAACTGCCTAGCCAGCCAGCAGGCCTGGGTCAAATGGTTATGCGCTGCGCGGGCGTTCGGGAAACAGCCGCTTGCCCAGCTGGTTCGACGGTCGCTCGATCAGCAGATATGTCGCTGTCGAGAACACGGTCGCTACGGCCATGACTGCGCAAAACTGCACGAGGCCGGGGAGCGTGTCATAAGGCAGCGTATGGCGCAGAAGCTGGATTACCAGCATGTGAATCAGATAAAGCGAATAACTGAGCGAGCCAAGAAACAGCATCGGGCGCCAGCACAGAACGCTGCGCCGCGTGTCGCTGGCGCGGTGAAATACGATCAACCCGGCCGTGGCAATACCGAAAAGCGACGCGCTGAAGCCGGTATCGGTTAAGGTTGCGATGGTAAAAATAGAATAAAAAACAACAGTGTATGTTGCATACCTAAGGTTGTTTTGCGCCTGCTGCGTACGGCGGAGCCCATCGCAAATTGCCCCAAGATAGAAATAGGCACCATATGTTAGCGGTGAGAAGTGCCCGGAATGTTCCGGCAAAAGCAGATGGCCGGCAACCCGCATCATTGCTGACAGCATCAGAAGGCCCGTGAAAATCTGTACCAGCCTGCGCCGGTTCCGCGTGATGGGCAGCAAAAGAGGCAGGAAAACATACCAGAAAATCTCAATCGGGATGGTCCACTCGACCCCCAGCAGCGACGTCGCGATCGCCGCATCCCAAGAGCTGAGGAACAGAATGTGCATCACCAGATTGTAGGCTCCGGGGGCCGCGCGATCCGGCGCCTCGGGTGGTGCGCCACCGGCCAAGAGCAGGAAAAAACCAAGCAATATCAGCACGTAATAGAGCGGTGCGACCCGCATGACGCGGCGGCCCAGATATGTGCGGTAATCTGGCGCCGAGGCGAAGGTGCGCGCGATGGTAAAGCCGGAAATGACAAAGAAGATCTGAACGCCGTATTTGCCGTTATCTGTGATCACATTTCCCAGCGCGCCGAAATCGCGCAGGGCTGCGGTGTGGATCATCACGACCATCGTCGCCGCTATACAGCGCAGGCCGGTGATGAAATCGGTGTCACCGTAACGTCTGACAATGCTGGCCATGCGCCACTATCCTTTGCGGCGACAGGATCACTCCCATTCGATAACCGACTGATTTTTTTTTAACAAATATCATTCCAACTGTACATAGACCGCCAAATTCCGGCAATGACTCAGTCTGAATTTGGGCGTGTCAAGCGGCGGATACCCATGCCCACCATGAGGTTCTGACGTTCCAGGTAAGAGGTGCTGACCAGTTCTTGGGCAGGTTGCCCCTTGCCAGCTTCTTTGCGGATGCCTGAGCATTCGTGCCGGCCGCCGAGAATATAGACTTTCGCCCGGCCAAAATGCCTGAGCGATTCTAGAGTCCCTGATAGCCGGGTGCTCTATCGCCATTTACCTGAAGACTGATGTTCCGATTGCGCACATCGCAAGAATTGTATTTCTTCGTATTGAATGAATGAATTACGCATCACTTCCGGATCTACAGACCGACACCGCGACTTCTTGGAGCAGTGCTTGTCAATTGATCTAGAGGTGAATCCTAAGACTGCGCGGGTGTTTGCGTTTGCGGCTGTCCAGCATGATGGGCAGTCCGTGACGGTTTCCAAAGAGGGGCAGCTTGAAAAAGGGCTCGATCAATTGGAGGAAGCCGTTGCTGGCTTCGCGCATCCGATCGGCCACAATTTTCTACGGCATGATCTGGCCCATCTTGCTGCGGTCCGGCCTCGCCTTGCGAAGATCATGCAGGCGCCTATCGACACCTTGTGGCTGAACCCGCTCGCGTTCCCACGGAACCCATATCACCACTTGGTCAAGCACTATAGGGACGGGCGGCTTCAGGCCGGTCATGTGAACGATCCCGAGCTGGACGCCAAGTTGGTTTTCGAAGTTTTGAGTAACCAGATCGTTGCTTTTGATGAATTGCAGGCGACAGCACCGGGCGCTCTGGCTGCCTACCATTGGCTGACCACCCAAGGGGATCTTTCCCAAGGGTTTGACGCAGTGTTCCGCCAAGTGAGAGGGCAAGATGTCCCCACGCAGCAAGAAGCCTTTGCAGCCATCAGTAAGATGGTCAGCGGCGATGTCTGCGAACAACGCCTCAAGCAAGCGCTTGGGCGGCTTTCGGACCCTAAAATTGGCTGGCCGATGGCATATGCATTGTCGTGGATCTCGGTGGCAGGCGGCGATTCTGTCATGCCACCCTGGGTTCGGGCACAGTTCCGAGAGGCCGCGCTGATCGTTCGACATCTCAGGGATACTACGTGCAAAGACCCAAGTTGCGGCTGGTGCTCGGAAAAGAATGATCCGGTCAAGGCGCTCAAGCATTGGTTCGGTTTCGACGCTTTCAGGCCACAACCTGTTGATGACATGGGGCGATCTCTACAGGAGCGGATCGTCGATGAAGTCATGAACGGACAAAACGTGCTGGGCATTCTGCCAACAGGAACCGGCAAATCACTATGCTACCAGATTCCGGCGTTGTCGAAATTCGACAAGACAGGGGCGCTTTCGGTGGTGATCTCGCCACTTGTGGCGCTTATGGCGGATCAGGTTCAGGGTATGGAACGGGCCGGAATTTCGTCCTCTGTGACGATCAACGGCATGATGTCGATGCCGGAACGTCAAGATGCGCTAGAGAAAATCCGCATGGGTGACGCCTCTATTCTGATCATTTCTCCTGAGCAACTCAGAAGCATATCTATCAGGTCAATCCTGCAGCAACGCGAAATCGGCCTGTGGATTCTTGACGAGGCGCACTGCGTGTCGAAATGGGGCCATGATTTCAGGCCCGACTACCGATACATTTCGCGGTTTATCAAGGAGTTTTCCGGCGATGGGCTGCCGGCTCCGGTTCTCTGCCTGACAGCTACCGCAAAGCCAGAGGTCGTGCGAGATATCCAAGAGCATTTTACAAGCCGTGTAGGCGTTGATTTGATGCTGCTGGATGGTGGTTCCTCGCGCACCAATCTGGCCTTCGAGGTGCGTCCGACGCAAAGGGAGACCAAGCTATCCGATGTGTTCGACGTCATTTCGGAGATGCTGCCCGCAGAGGGCCGTTCAGGGGCAGTGGTCTATTGTGCAAGCCGCAAATCAACAGAGCGGGTCGCCGAGTTTCTGAAGCATCAGGGAATGCCCGCAGAGCATTTCCATGCCGGCCTCAGCCCTGACGACAAGAAGGACATCCAGGAAAGATTCCGGATCGGGGATTTGCGGGTCATCTCGGCTACGAATGCCTTTGGTATGGGGATCGACAAACCCGATATTCGGCTTGTAGTGCATAGCGATATTCCCGGATCTCTCGAAAACTATCTACAGGAGGCTGGCCGCGCTGGCAGGGATCGAGCTGATGCGAATTGCGTGCTTTTGTTTGCCGCAGACGATGTTGAGCGGCAGTTCCAGCTGTCGGCCCGCTCGCGCCTTGCACGCCATGAGATTGGCGCCATCCTGAAGGCGATAAGGCGGATCGACGATCGCACCCGGAAAACCGGAAAGGTTGTGGCCACCCCTGGCGAAATTGTTCGCGAAGAAAAGGATCAGGATTTTCAGCGTGACAGCGCCACTGATGACACGAGGGTCAAGACGGCTGTTTCGTGGCTTGAGGAGGCGACGCTACTGTCGCGAGAGGAGAACCGCGTTCAGATTTATCCGTCGTCTTTGCAGGTGCGCACGATTGAGGAGGCAAAGACACGATTGAACGAGGCGCAGATTACCGATGCACGGCGCGCGGTTTTGATGTCAATCGTCCAGCATCTGATGAACGCGCCTGTAGACCAAGGCATTTCCACTGACGAGCTTTGTGGCGCCAGCGGACTGTCACCGGGCCAGATGAACAAGGCGATGTCAGATCTTGAGACCCTTGGGATTGCACGTAACGATCTGGCGATCACGGTGTTCGTCCACGTGGGTGTAGAGGGGCATTCTGCCGCCAGACTTTCCAAAGCCTCTGATCTGGAAAAGTCCTTGATCGCTGCGATGCGCGAGGCAGCGCCCGACGCGGGGCAGTCTGAGGCCATTCCGCTGCATCTATCGGAGACCTGTACGGCACTGCGCAACAATGGGCACGCAGAGGCGCGTCCCGATATCATCGAGAAATTGCTGCGCGGGATTGCCCGAGATGGGCGGGGTCAAGACGGCGGGCTTGGCAATATCCGTCTAAGGAAAGCATCGCTTAACGTTCTTGCGGTCAGCCTGAATCGATCGTGGCGAATTGTCGATCAGACAGCCGAAATTCGTTGGAAAGCCGCGGCGACACTTCTGGCTCATCTCACGGGAAAGGTGGCCAAGGGGACGCGCGGCAAAGACATTCAGGTCGAAACGACTGTTGGCGATCTGCTGGGCGCGATGACCGGCGACATTGAGCTGAAGGCAAGCGGCGTCAAGGATATGACCAAGCTTATGGAGAGGGCGCTTCTTTGGTTGCACGAGCAGGGCATCGTGACGCTCGGCAAAGGTCTTACGGTTTTCCGGCCCGCAATGACCGTCCACCTTAACCCGGCCGGGGGCCGCTTTACGCAGAACCACTTCCTACCGCTTGAGGAACATTACGCCGAACAGACCACCCAGACGCACGTTATGGCCGCCTACGCCGAACGCGGGCTGGTTGAAATGCAAGCGGCGCAACGCCTGTCCGAAGACTATTTCGTTCTCGAAAAAGATAGTTTTCTGCGGCGTTGGATGCCCGGTCAGGGGCAAGAGATCCGGCGACAGACGACAAGCAGGTCTTGGACCGAAATTGTCGATGCGCTTGGGAATCCGGTCCAGCAAGGTATCGTGACTGACACAAGAGAACAGACCAATGTCCTGGTGCTGGCCGGTCCAGGCTCAGGCAAAACACGGGTGCTGGTGCACCGGATTGCATACCTATTGCGGGTGAAACGTGAGGATCCACGCGGTATTCTGGTGCTGTCCTATAACCGGCATGCAGCCTCCGAAATTCGCGCACGACTTCGCCATCTTATTGGTGACGATGCCAACGGGGTCACGGTTTCCACCTGTCATGCTTTGGCCATGCGGCTGGTTGGTGCCAGCTTTTCGGGTCAAAAACCCGAAGTGCACGATTTCGACAGCATAATCATGGATGTTGTCGGCCAGCTGAATGGCGAAGGATTGAGCCGCGCTGAAGCCGAGGCACAAAGGGATGCTTTGATCCAGGGCTTTCGCTGGATTCTCGTCGACGAGTATCAGGATATCGGGCCGGAAGAATATGCTTTGATCTCCGCAGTGGCAGGCCGTTCGCTTGAGGATTCCGATCTTAGGCTCAGCCTATTTGCTGTTGGGGACGACGATCAGAACATCTATGCCTTTGCTGGGGCGTCGGTCCAATACATCCGGAGATTTGAAGAGGACTACCGCGCCCGACCCGAATACCTGACGGAGAACTACCGATCGTCGCGTAACATCATCGAGGCGGCCAATGCAGTCATCCTACCTGCGCAGGGCAGGATGAAATCAGGACACGACATTACCATCAATCGTGGCAGGGTCATGGAACCCGCAGGGGGTGTCATGGCTGGTTGTGACCCTGTGGCCCAAGGGCGCGTTCAGCTACTCGATTGCCCTTCGGGCGACGTTTCGCACGCCATGGCAGCACTGGATGAGTTGATCCGGATATCAAAGTTGGACCCAAATTTTCGTTGGGACAAGACCGCCATCATCGCCCGAGAATGGAAGCGGCTTGGCCCTATTCGGGCCTATGCCGAGAAACTGGACATCCCCGTCGAGTTGGCAAACGAGGACCTTCCGAGCATTTGGCGCTTGAGGGAAATGCAGGCCTTGGTGAAGGGTTTGCGCGAAACCCCTGACAGCCTGGTGACGGTCCAAGGTATTATTGGCCTGTTGAACGCTCAACCTATGAACCGATGGATAGAACTTATTGCCGAGGGGATTGCGGCCTTGGCGCGTGAGTTGGGCAAGGGGGCGATGCCACCGCTTGATGTTGTCGAATGGCTGGCCGAATGGTCGCGAGATACTCGCGGCGATCAGAGGGGGCTTCTTTTGTTAACAGGGCATCGCGCAAAGGGGCTCGAGTTTGATCACGTCGTCCTTTTGGACGGCGGTTGGGGGGCTGCATCCCGTGGTGAAGACGAGGATGCGCCCCGTCGTCTTTTTTATGTCGGAATGACGCGTGCGCAGATGACACTCTCGGCGACGACGACCGGTGTGCATCGCTTTCTCAAACCGGACATCGACGGAGTCCTGCGTCGCAAGGTCAATATCGATGCGGATGTGGGGATCTCGGCCGATAAACATTACGAATTACCAGACCTTAAAACAGTCGATCTTTCCTTTGCCGGACGCCTGGGGCAGGGCCATGTCGCCCATATAGCAATCGGTTCGGCCCAAGTCGGCGACGAGATCCGGCTTGTCCAAGAGGGCGACCGCTGGCACCTGCAAGACGTAACTGGCCGCCCGCTGGGACGCATGGCGAACGCGTGGCGGCCACCTGTGGGACTTCGGTTTTCAAAAGGTATGGTCGGGGCGGTAGTGCGTTGGCGAAAAGTCGATAACGATGAGATGTATCAAGATTGGATCAAGCGAGAGGACTGGGAGACAATTCTACCGGAGCTTGAATTCACGGGCGACAGAACTTGAGCGCCAATTAGCCTTGTACAGCAGCGCAAGCGCGCAATTTTCTTACCTTAGAACAGCTGTGTCGACATGACAGGAAGCCTTGGCCCTATTGCAGCGGTGGTCCCTGCCTCAACAGGGCATATTTATTTAGTTTCATGCAGGTGCCTTGTCTGACCAAAATCGCTGCGACGGCATTGCGCACCATCTCTTGGAGCAATGCTAGCGTCCAGGGCTATATGACCCAGTTTATTAAGCGCCGCGATGTGCAGACGGGAGGCTGGCAGCCTGATCAGAGGCTGTCCATTGCAAGGGCTGGATTTTCTGGATCATGGCTGGAGTGGTAGGATTCTTTGCTAAGTAATTGATCGATATATTTTTTTAACAAATCTAATAATGTGGTGTCGAAAATTGAATTGGACCAAAGCTCACTTTGTGCACCACGATGTGATGCGATTGTTGGTCAAATGGTACAGCCCACGCAGCAATCCAAGCCGGAGTTCTGGCGGGAAAGAACACTTGGGGAAGTCGTTGAATTTCCACTCACTGGCAGATCATTGATGTCGCATTACTGCGTCATCGGGTAGCTGGAGCGTAGATTTTTCGCATTTTTGGCAGTTGCAGCCCTGAGGTGGTGGAGGGCTGCAATTGAAGATGTAAAACCGAATTCAGGTCGAGGCGACGGACATCATCCTCGACCCTAACCGCCGCGCCGTGGCAGCGATCCGCATGTCGGTCTACATGCCCAACTGGGACGAAGCCCGCATTCGCGCTGAAATGGTGCCCGAGTTGGTCAATTTGGCGCGGGAAATCTCTTCACCGGTCGCGGCGCGCCGGGGCAGTCACGTTACTGGGTCGAAGGGAAAGATCGGGCGCGGAATGCGGTCGAATTTCAGCCGGTCAAGACGCGGACTGGCCAGCCCGCCGCCATCCACCAGCGCGATGCGGTGCGCAACGGGTGCGTAGGCGGCTCGAAAATGCTGAGTGGATTTCAGCGCGATCACTCGTTTGTTGAGCGGCTCGGCCCCCAGCGCGCGAAAGATGTTCATGTCCAGCGCTTGCGTTGCGGCACTGGTCACCAGAACGTCAATGCCCTTGATGCGCAGCAGGGCGGACGGCCCGCACGATTGCGTCACCCCGTTCCACATCGGGCTGTCGCAGACATAGCGCCCATCCCCCAGCGCCAGAATCTGCGCAGTGACCAATAAAGGGCCGCCGCCGAAGGCTGGATTGAAATGCCCGCCCAGTGCGATCTGCACTGTCTGTCCGTCGCCGGCCTGCTGCGCGGCGCGCACTGCGGAAATATCGCACAGCGCGCCGAACAGGATATTTCCCCCACCTTCTGCGATCAATTGAGCCAGCAGATTGGTGGCATCGCCGTAAGCGCCATCGCCGGGATTGTCGGACGGGTCCGCCAGGACCAACGGCGCTGCCTCATCATGTGCACGGGCAATCCGCGCGGCCTTTGCGGGGGTCAACAATTCCTCGGTGCGGGCGTTGCGCGCGTCCCACATCGCGGCGGCCACCTGGCCGGCTGCGGCTTCGGCCGCCGCTTGCGCGCCGCTGTGGCAGACCGTGACGGTGGGACCGATTTCCGGAACATCGGCCAGCGAGAAGCCCGCGTTGATTGAGATATCCATCAGATCGGGGGTGGCTGCTTCGAGGCTTGTGGCCAGTGCCATCAGCCCAATCATCGGTTCGCTGTCGGTGCGCCCGCCCTCAGGCAGGGTCAGCATGGGTAGTTTGCGGACAATTGTCGCCACGGATCGCCCATTTTGCACGCGCCCATTTTGCATGCCAAGATGCAGTACTTGCGCGGCCTTGCGTCCGGTCTGGCGCATGTCCACATGCGGGAAGGTTTTGTAGGACATGACAATTTCCGCGTCATTGCATAGCGATGGGGCCAGGTTGGCATGCAGATCCAGCGTCACGGCAATGGGCACATCGGGTCCCAGAATGGCGCGCAAACTTGATACCATTGCCGCGTCACCATCGCTGCCATCCTGCCGCACCATCGCGCCATGCAGCGACAGAACCACGCCATCGAACGGCCCGTCGCGGCGCGCTGTATCAAAGATGCGCCCGGCAAAGGCGTCCCATGCGCGCTCCGTGACCACGCCGCCTGGCGTGGCGAATGTCGCCACCGTGGGGATCAGCGTCCAACCATGGGCGCGCGCGGCATCCACAAAGCCGCCAACCTCGTTAGCGGTGCCTGACAGGGCAGACAACACGTCATCGCCCTCGTGGCAATAGAAGGCGCGAAAGGCGTCCTCGTCTGTCACCCTTTTGCAGAAGGTGTTGGTCTCGTGCATGAACTGCCCGAGAAGTACCCTGAACGTCATAATTGAATCCTCGCATGTCGCAAAGTTGTGCAAGGATAAAATCGCAGGGTCGCCGGAATGCTCCGGTCCTAATACAAGGCTGAGGCGGAATGCAACTTGGAAATACAAACGGACGCGCGCGGTGCTTGATCCCAACCTGAACTGTTTTTTAATTGTGGCGGCCGAAGGGTCGATCCGCAAGGCGTCGGAAAAGCTGAATATCGCCGCTTCGGCGGTCAGCCGGCGTATTACCGGGCTGGAGGAGGATCTGGGCGTGCCCCTGTTCGAGCGTCACGCGCGCGGATTGCGCCTGACCGATGCGGGCGAGATTTTCTCGGACCACGCCCGCCGCGTGATGCGCGACGAAGCCTGGGCCATGGGCGAGATTGAGGCGTTGCGCGATTTGCGGCGCGGCGCCATCCGCATTTCATGTGTCGAGGGTACAATCAATGGGCTGATCACGCCCGCCATTGTGGAATTCCGCCCCAATTCCAAGAATGTCAAACTATCGGTGGTGCGCGCAGGCAGCACCGCCGTCATGCGCGCCGTGGCGGCAGATGAGGCCGATCTGGGCCTTGCATTCGATCCGCCCGCGCACCGCGATGTCGCGGTGGTCGCGCAGGCGCCTGCGCCGCTTTATGCGGTGGCGGCGCCGGGATTCGCCCTGCCAAGCGGCCTGTTGGGGCTGGCCGATATCGCGCATTTGGCGATCGCGATTCCGCCCGACAGCATCTATGGCATCCGCGATGTGATCGACCGGGCAGGTGTCGCACTGGATCCGGCGCTGGAATGCGATTCAGTCTTTGGGCTGGTTGGCTTTGCGGAAGAAGGGCAGGGGATCTCCCTGCTGCCGATGTGCTGCATCCACGACCAGATCGCCGCCGGCACCCTTGTTGCGCGGGCGTTGCGTGATGCGCCGCTGAGGGATGCGACGATCTCGCTTGTGGCCCGGCGGCATCGCAACCTGCCCCCGGTGACGCGCCGTTTCTGCACGATTCTGTCCAGGATCATGGCAACTGCGCCGTTTTAGCGTTCTGTTTTCGGCAACCCGGTGTGTCATAGTCTTGCTTGTTTCTGAACGCCTTTCGTTGAACCCTCGCCTCCGAGAACAGGGATAACTTTGCCGGGCGTCGGAGGTTTGGTGCGGTTCCCGCTCGAAAAAACAACAAGAATGGCGCGGCAAGACATGCGCCCGAACCAACAGGAGAAAGCTTATGAAGCCCATTGCATCCGCCTTGTTTGCAACGGCTCTGACTGCCATCGGGGCGCTTCCCGCTTGGGCGCAGAGCGTGACGATCACCGTGGCCCATGAAGAGCCCGCAGATACCGCAACGTCCGCTGCGCATATGTCCGCAACTGTGTTCAAAAGCATGATTGAAAGCCTGTCCAACGGCGATATGGCCGTGGACATTCAGGCCTCCAGTGCGCTGGGAAATCAGCGCGAGCGTATGGAGCTGACACAGGCCGGGATCATCCAGGTCAACATCGCCTCGATCGGCGGACTGGCTCAGTTCTACCCGGCGATCAACGGGCTTGAACTGCCGTTTGTTTTTCCCAATGAAATTGTGGCCGAGCGCGTGTTTGACGGCCCCTTCGGGGCGGCGCTGGCGGATAAGCTGTCCGAGGCGACAGGACTGCGCCTGCTGGCTGTGACGGCGGGGGATTTCTATGTGTTCACCAACGGCACCCGCCCGGTCAAATCGCCCGCCGACATGAAGGGCCTGAAGGTCCGCACCATGTCCGTCCCCAGCCACGTGGCGCTGATGGACGCGCTGGGGGCCGCAGCGACGCCGGTGCCGTGGGACGAGCTGTATGGCGCGCTGGAAACCGGCGTTGTGGACGCGCAGCACAACCCGGTGCCCATCATTGCCATCGGCAACCTGCAAGAGGTGCAGAGCTATGCCACGATGACCAATCACCTCTATGGGGCCGACTGGTGGGTTACGTCTGAGGAGTTCCTGACCAGCCTGACCCCCGAGCAAAAGCGCATCTTCACCACCGCGAGTGAAAGCGCCAAGGTGGCCGGGCGCGGCGCCAAGATGGCCTTGCGCGCCACAAAGTTCGGCAACGCGTTCCTCAGCGACGCCGGAATTGAGGTGTACGCACCCTCCGCAGAAGAGCTGGCCGCGTTCCGCGATCTGGCCAT
>RCMY010002402.1_pt1 | contig 17941 bp, 20 predicted proteins | sample 2041341 | NCBI WGS metagenome assembly RCMY01 (sample SAMN09708234, study PRJNA481090) | Marine sediment metagenome, whole genome shotgun sequencing project. | reverse complement strand
ATCGAACCAAAGTCGCTTTGACGTCAACGAATATCGGGCGTGCAGCTTTGGCCGTTTGGGAGTACCAACAATTAACGCGAACATAGCCTTTTATAAATTGGTATTCTTTAATCGTGAGATGGAATTTGATTCCACTTCAAAAATCAGTTTTTGCAAAATCAACAGGTTGCGGGCGTGACGGCATTCAGCCATCCTTCCAGGAAGAAGCAGTGGAAATGCTTAATACATCTTGCACGCTGCATTTATCATAAATCAACGTCAACCAGTACAACACTATTTCCATCACCGTCTATCTCTGAGGAATCAGAAGGCGACGGAACCGCCTTGAGTGATTGCACATGCAATGAAATTGCTCTACGTGCATTGCGAATAACTTGTTCCAATCCATTTCCTGTTGCAAAACATCCGGGCAAATCAGGCGCACTGGCAAACCAGCTAGGTCCATTTCCTTCGTGTTCTATTATTATTGGAAACTCAACTTTCATGGCTTTTCTTCTCAGTCTTATTTATTTGTAAAATGTATTCGCCAAGCAAATATAAATATTTTTCATAAAACAATAGACGATGAGGGCTGCTTCTAGTCATCATGTTTATTTTAGCGGCATAGGCTAGGGTAACTTTATAAAAAATAGAGGCCAGATGACACCCCCGGTAGGAATTTATATATTTTAATAATAAAGAGAGCGCGCGATAAAAAGCCAGTCACATGGACGGGTTAAGACTACTTGCAATAAATTGCCAGCTTATGAGGCTGCTTTTTTTATCTGGATAGTTTGAGGTTTGCTGAATCACCTATCTCAATCAATCCTTGTATGTTATTCAGTGACCTGGCAATAAAAATTAATAGTGTGAGAACTTCAAAATTGAGCTGTTCTCTGCTCAGAATAGCACTCCAGGGCACCTCTAAAAATCACCTATTTTACAAAAAATCACCTATTTTACAAGAAAATTATCTGTAACTATTTGATTAATTGAGGTCGTCATTGCCGGAAATTGAATTTTTAGAGGTGCCCTCCAAATAGTTTGCGTTAATTTCCTTGATTGCTGGCTGCATATTAGTGGGTGGTATAGTTCTTGGTGATTTAGGTGGGCGACGAATGGAATTAGTGATGGTTATACTTGCAAATCGGGGCCTGTTTTAGAAGCTGATGCAAATATTGACTAAATACGGCTACAAAATGGTTACATTTCATAAAAAATAGTTTTAAACTGAGCAGCGTTAAAATGTAACTAATTGTTTTAAATGGCGCCCTAGAGACGATTCGAACGTCCGACCTACCCCTTAGGAGGGGGTTGCTCTATCCACTGAGCTACCAGGGCCAGTATACTGAATGAACATTTTACTATAATTATTTGATAACACACATGTCTTGTAATGAATAAGCCAGAACGCCCACATGGCACGGACTTGATGAATAGTAAGAAACTGCCGCCAACCGTTATCGTGTTAGGTTTCGTTAGTTTTTTTAATGATTTTGCATCCGATATTGTTATTCCGCTTATTCCAATATTATTGGCGACTGTTTTGGCCGCAGGTCCTGTTGCGTTAGGTTTTATTGAAGGTGTGGCGGAAGCGATTGCAAGTTTTATAAAGTTATGGTCTGGGCGGCATTCAGATGTGATGAATGGTCGTCGTAAAGGATTAACACTGGCGGGTTACTCATTATCAAATATTGCTCGGCCCTTGCTAGGTCTGGCGGGTTCCTGGTTTACGTTATTGGTATTGCGTAGTATTGATCGTGTGGGCAAAGGACTGCGTAGTGCGCCGCGAGATGCGTTGGTAGCTGATGCGACACCGTCGCACATGCGTGGCTATGCTTATGGTTTCCATCGTGCCATGGATAACGGCGGTGCTGTTGCGGGTGGTTTAGCGGCGGCGGCAGTATTGGCATGGTCAAACCTGAGTCTGACGGAGATCATTCTATGGTCTGCTGTGCCGGGTTTTATGGCCGTACTACTGGTTGGTGTGGGTATCAAAGAAGAGCAAGCCCACGTCGTACAACAACCCGTTGTGTTGCCGTCATTATCTTGGGCGGTATTATCCAAGCCCATGCGCCGCTATCTTTTAGTCTTAGCGTTATTTACCTTTGCACGCGTTTCAGAAACGTTTATTTTACTGTTAGGACATCAATTAGGCGTCAGTGTTGTTGAGTTGTTGCTATTATGGTCGGCACTAAATTTTTGCAAGGCAATCACCGCGACTTGGGGTGGGCAGTTGGCGGATATGTTGGGGCACAGGATTATAATGCTGGTTGGCTGGGTAGCATTTGCAATCACATTCCTGATGCTAAGCCAAGTGACGGAAAGCTCAGGGCTTTGGTTGGCGGTGATCTTCTATGGTCTGTTTACCGGGCTGAGTGAAGGTGCAGAACGCGCGCTCATCAGCGATTATGCCAAGACAGGTGAACATGGTACCGCTTTTGGTTGGTACCATTTGGTGATTGGTATTTCGGCAATCCCAGCGGGGCTGATTTTCGGGTTAATTTGGCATTATCAAAACGCGGGCGCAGCCTTTTTATTTGCTTGTGGGTTATCCGCTTTGGCCGCAATACTGTTACGATTTTGGGCGCATGCACCTGAAAAATAAGGTTATATAAAAAAGGAAATGCCACATGGAATGGCTAGCTATATTAATCATATTAGCAATACTTATTTACTTCTGGCATAAGAAGGCAAATGCAGGGGCGCCGCTCCTTGAGGTTGGACAAACTGCGCCAGACTTTAATTTGCCGGATCAAGCAGGAAAAATCCATACATTAGCGGATTATTCAGGTAAATGGTTGGCGTTGTATTTTTATCCTAAAGATGACACGCCAGGTTGCACCAAGCAAGCATGCGCTTATCGTGATGACCTGGACAACATTGCAGCACTGGATGCTGAAGTGGTGGGTATCAGCGTGGATGATGTCAATAGTCATGCGAGTTTTGCCAATAAATTTAATTTGCGGTTTCCGCTTTTAGCGGATAACACAGGCGAAACAACCCGCCGTTATCATTCACTCATTAACCTGGGCATTGTCAAGGCCGCAAAACGCAACACTTTCTTGATTAATCCTCAAGGAAAAATTGCCAAGATTTATTTTTCAGTCAGTCCTTCACGCAATGTCGCAGAAATTATCAATGACTTAAAAGAGCTAAAGGGTTCAGAGATATAACTATTTTTTACTTATATGCTTTGATACGATTGCAAAAACAAATTAACTAGCTTCTCACTTACCAAGCACAAAAATTATGGATTTACTCACTCAAGGTTTGCTTGGCTCTGCCATGGCACAGTCCGGTGCCCAACAAAAAGAAGTTCGACTCGCAACTGGCATTGGGTTTTTCTCAGGTTTACTAGCCGATGCGGATATTTTGATTCAGTCATCCAATGACCCCTTGCTGAACATTGAATTTCACCGCCATTTTACCCACTCCATATTTTTTGTTCCGTTTGGCGCACTGGTTGCAGCGTTTCTCCTTTGGCCATTTGTTCGCAAACGACTAGCTTTTAGGCGGATATATCTTTTTGCATTCCTCGGTTATTTGTTTAGCGGTTTGCTGGATGCCTTCACCAGCTACGGTACGCACATACTCTGGCCACTGGATGAATCGCGTGTTGCGTTTAATATCATCTCTGTTATTGATCCCGCCTTTACAATAATTTTACTTTTTGCAGTACTTTATGCCTTTATAAAATACACCAAGATTGCTGCCAGAACAGGCCTGATGCTTGCCGTGCTTTATCTCATTTTTGGATGGACGCAACTACAACGCGCAGAAACCGTTGCCCAAACACTGGCCAGCGAAAGAGGTCACGTAATAGAGAATTTATTGGTAAAACCAACATTGGCGAATCTCGTGTTGTGGCGCTCTATATATCAAGTGGATGGCAGATTATATGTCGACGCCATCCGGGTTGGTATATTCTCAGAGCCGCATGTCTATGAAGGCGAATCTATCGAGAAGTTTGTAGTGGAGCGAGACATGGCCGGGTTATCAGAAACGTCCGTCCTAGCCAAAGATATTTCACGTTTCACGAATTTCTCTGCCGGACTGGTTGCCATTCAACCAGAACACCCCGACGTGTTAATTGACGTGCGCTACTCTAATCTACCAATAACCGTCGCCCCACTATGGGCCATCGAAATGGACAGAGAAAACCCAGAAGAACATGCGAAGTACGTCCTATTCAGAGATGCTTCCAAAGAAACGCGAGAGAAGTTTTTGTCGTTGTTATTTGGTAGAACGGGTGAGTGAGGTATCCCACTTATATCTGATTCGGTGGTGATGAATTGTATGAGGCAATTTTTTATCGTGCTGAAGTCGACCGGTTACTATTCCCGGGAAAATACCTATTTGATCTGAAAAACGCTAAATTGAAGTAACTGAGAAGTTGCCTACTTTTAGAAACGTTTGATATTCGTTAAAAGGTATCAGTGCTTTCTGAGCAAACAAATCGGCTTCTTGTTCTTGCTTTTGATATTGTGGGTCAAGCTTTCCGTTCTCAAGAAAAGTGATTCTCTTGTTATGAAGAAGAATATGACCAATTTCATGGAATAAACTAAACCAAAAAATATCTGACCATGCGCCGCGTAAGGACATCATAACCACAGCCTTATTTTCTCCTATCCAGAAAGTTGCTCCTGTCGTATATGATTTGGGAAATGTTGGAACGAGCGCTAATACTATTCCACAACCAGCAAAAACCTTTTTAATTTTTTCAATTAGTTGGTTGGGTTCTGTAATGTTTGTTAATTTTCTTAGTTTAGGAATGGTACGTCGTAACTTTTCTTCACTGAAAGTTGAAACTGCCACATGCTCAGCGATTACATGACCAGCTTTAAGCCAGGCAGCTAATGATTCGTGAGAAATGGTGTTTTTTTCTTCTTGGCGAAAGGCGGGAGTAAACTCTTTAACGGTACGAATATTCTTTAGTGAAGAAACCCCAAAAAATTTTCTTAATGCAATAACTTTCTTGGTTTTATCGCTTGTCGACTCAACAAGCTTTAGTTTACTTAGTTGCAAATAGGGGAAGTTATTTGCTAAGTCTTCCTCTTGTTTAATTTCTTTAAGCTGCTGTTGTTTAGCTAGAATTAGCCTAAATTCAGTCTCAAGGTTGCTCCAAAACTGCGCAGAAACTCCAAGCACCTGCTCTAATTGCAATGCTGTTTCAGGCGTTATTGCTTTTTCCCCTTTTACTATTTCATTGATAGCCTGGGGAGGACGTCCCATTCTCCTCGCCAACTCCGCTTGACTAATTTTTGCATCTTCTAACACTTCTCCCAGGTATTCTCCAGGGGGGATTGCCATGTCAGAAATAAATGCTGTTTCAATCATCATAATGTTTGCTCACTTCTTCAATTAGGGCGATATCTAAACAATCCCCATCAACCGTGAAAATTAATCGATAAAATCCCGTCAATCTGACAGCATGTTGCCCCTGTCTGTTGCCTTTCAGGGAGTGATATTTTAAACTTGGAAGTAACATCACTTCATCTAGAATCACATTTCTATTGACAAAGAAACAATGTCTTACCATAATCTTACTTTTGTCAGGGTGTTTAATTTTATGTCAACGACACATATCTCCACCAAGGGACAGGTCATTATTCCAAAAGCCATTCGTGAAGCCTACCAACTTTCTGCAGGGCAAGAACTTGAAGTCGAAATTGTTCAGCAAGGTATCTTGCTTAGAATCAAAAATCACACGCCCAAAACGACACTAAATAATCTACTGGGTTGTGCCGGTTACCAAGGAAAAACAAAAACCTTAGAAGAAATAGAAGCTGATATCCAACAAGGCATCATCAAAGAATGGGGCAAACATGATCGCGATTGACACCATCATACTGATACGCCTTGTCACTAATGATGATCCCACACAAGCTCAACGAATAACTAGTTTATTGCAAGATCAGGCTGTTTTTATTCCTAAAACCGTTCTTTTAGAATTGGAGTGGGTTCTACGCTTTAGTTATGTTTTAGATCGCCAGATTATTTTATCCACCTTAAAAAAAATCTTATCAACCGAAAATTTTACGATTGAAAATATCTCCGCTATCGAACAAGCCATGCAATGGTATGAACAAGGACTGGATTTAGCGGATGCCATACATCTTGCAAGTAGTCAGCACGCTGATCAATTTATCAGTTTTGATAAAAAACTGATAAAAAAAGCACGCACAATCAAAATACCTGTGAGTCTGGTTGAGACATAGTGCCGTTGCAGTTTTTTAATTCATTAGTTAACTGTGGAGACTGACAAAAACCCCAACCCGTTTGTTCAAAATAATGGAACAGAACAAGTGCTACTTCATCCATAAGAACTAAATTCAGCATCCAAAGGTTTCTTATCGGTTTCTTTCATTGCAATAAACAATGGAAAGCGTTGTTTTTTACTTTGGTTGTTTTTATATATATAAAAAACGCATTATTCCCGCCCGCCAGCAACCAAAGCTGTTTTTTTGGTTTCAAGATTTAGGTTTATTTATTTCGATGAATTTACCGTCGTAAAATTTTCCCGTCTTAATTACCCCATTCGAGCCAATTTGTTCCAAATAGCGTGGGTGCGTTAAAGAGGTCTGGTATTTAACCAAAGTGTTCGTAACCGTCTGAGGCAAGGTTTTATAGGTACTACGCTCATTTTCAAGTCCGCGAAAAACTTCGCCAGGATCAATCGGCTCGCTATGGATAGGCTCAATTTTGATTTTGGCTAATCCTGTTGAAACAGACAGTCAATTATCTGGATTTAGCATTGCTGACACGTTACGCCCCATTTCCGCCCAATATTCAATTTGCTCGGCGGTACTACGATGAGGCCGCTTACCCGTCACCGCCGCCAACTTCATCAGATCTTCTTGCAATCGGATAGGTGACGCTGATTTTGCCATGATTATTCCTCGAAAATAGTTTTTGAAAGCAGTGTTGTAGCAGATTGCTACGTGGGTGTTTTGGGTAATTTAAAAACTTGAATTCACCCCTAGTCCCTCGATCAGTCATTCTGGCCCCTTCAGTTTTGAACCCCTTCGGTTCAAGTTTTCATGACTTTCTTCGTTGTTGTGCTGTCTTGGAGCGACCTTCAATTTTCTTTCGCCAAACCTCTAAAGACTGTATATCAGACAGAAGTGTTGCTGCGGCATTATGTCACATTATAAATAAACATATTATTTGTTAGAATAATCTCACCTGCTGTTTTTGCTCTGTTTGTGATGAAGCGAGTAATTGATTGCTTAATAATATTATCAACAAAGGAATAGATTATGAGAATGAATTTAAAAAAAGTATGTTTAGGGTTAACAATTTATGCCGCGACGGTTGTGGTGCAGGCGGGAAATCATTTGCCTATGGCTGTCACCGATAATGATTTTTATCTGGTACCATCGAGCGCCAAAGTGGAACTTGGAAAAGTACTATTTTATGACAAAATTATCAGTGGTAATGGCAATATCTCTTGTGCTACTTGTCACCACCCATTAACCAGCACTGGGGATGGTTTGGCGCTTTCTGTTGGTGAGGGTGGAAAAGGCTTAGGCGTTACTCGTGATACTGGTAGTGGTAGTGATGCTGTTCATGAGCGTGTGCCGCGTAATGCGCCGCATGTTTTTAATCTGGGTGCTAAAGAGTTTTCTGTCATGTTCCATGATGGTCGGGTGGCTGCAAACAATTCACTGCCCTCAGGTTTTACTTCTCCAGCAGGTGATCAGTTGCCTTTAGGGCTTGATAATCCGTTGGCTGTGCAAGCCATGTTTCCAGTGACCTCGGCCACAGAAATGGCTGGTCAAGCAGGTGAAAATTCTGTGGCCGACGCGGCTGCTGAGGGAGTTTTGGCTGGTGAGAATGGGGTTTGGGGCATGTTGGCGCAACGACTACGCGCAATTCCCGAATATGTTGCCATGTTTCAGAGTGCTTTTCCCGTTCAGATAAATACGGCTGACGATATTCAGTTCAAAGATGCGGCCAATGCCATTGCTGCATTTGAAACCACTGCTTGGCGCGCCGATAACAGTCGTTTTGATCAGTATCTGCGTGGCGATAAAAGGGTGCTGAGCAAACAAGAGAAAAAGGGCATGAAGTTGTTCTATGGCAAAGCCAATTGTGGTAGTTGTCACAGTGGTAAGTTTCAAACGGATCAAGGTTTTCATGCGATTGCAATGCCGCAGATTGGTCCCGGAAAAGGACAGAATTCTGAAGGCTATGATGATGGTCGCGAGGATTTTGGTCGCGAAGCAGTTACCGGCAACGTGAATGACAGATTTAGATTCCGCACGCCGACTTTGCGTAATGTTGCTCTGACAGCACCTTATGGTCATGCCGGTGCTTATGATTCATTGGAAGCTATGGTTCGTCATCACCTATCCCCTGTTGATAGCTTATTTACCTATGACACCAGTCAGGTGCGTATGCCGTCACGCGCTGATTTGGATGAGCTTGATTTTGAAGTGATGAACGATGGATGGCGTGTTGAGCAGATTGTGCAGCGTAATGAGTTAGCTAGTGTTGATTTAAATGAAAGGGAGTTTGCAAATTTAATGAGTTTTCTGCATACCTTGACAGATAATTCTTTTCTAGATGATCGACGTAACGTACCAAGTAGCGTACCCAGTGGCATGACGTTGGCGGAGTAGTATTTTGAATAATTAGTCATTTAACCAAATATACTGTCCTAGTTAGAGCTTACTCATAAATGATAACTCATTGTTTAATAAAACTATAAATCATCATTTAATTGTTTTGATGCAAGGTTTTTTATATGTATTTACTGAAAAAACCTTGCATCTGCCTCAAACAAAATTATCTAAATACAAGTCAATTTTTAGTAACCCTCTAATCTAGATTAATAAAGATATATTAAATCAATCAGTTAATGATTTATTTTTTACAAGATATATGTAATGCTACTTTCTGAGTAAGCCCTAGTTAAAGCTGGGACATTAAGACTAATGTGGGTTTCTTTTGTGATTCTTATTTAATATATGACTAATCTCACAGTCTGATTTTGTTTAGTCTGGCATTATGGTTGTTGTTTTCTTGATGTAGACAGTGGCACGCTTTATTTGCCAATCATTTATAATATGTTTTTAACGAAAACTTAGCTGTATAAATGTTTTATTTAATACTTATTATTTTCATTGTTGCGCTCATCGTTGGCCCTTCCTATTGGGTCAAGCACACGCTTAAGAAGTATAGTTATCCTGAGGATCGTTATCCCGGAACTGGGGCGGAGCTTGCGCGGATATTGCTTGATTGGGCAAAGTTACAGTCGGTTAAAGTTGAAGTAACCGATGTGGGTGACCATTATGATCCTATTGAGAAGGTCGTTCGTTTAACGCCGGATAAATTTAATGGCAAATCTTTAACGGCGATTACGGTTGCGGCGCATGAGGTGGGTCATGCGGTTCAGGATCGTGATGGTTATTTGCCTTTGCGATTGCGTACTAAATTAGTGAGACTGGCGGCACCAGCCGAGAAATTCGGCGCGGCTATTTTAATGCTTGCGCCAATTGTTTTGATTGTTACGCGAGCGCCTATTGCGGGTGCTTTATTTCTGGCGGGTGGTTTGTTAACAATAGGCGCGGCAACTTTGGTGCATCTGGTGACGTTGCCAATGGAGATGCATGCTAGCTTTTCACGTGCGTTACCAATGCTTGAAAAAGGTGGTTTTTTAAAAGATGGTGATGCGCCTCATGCGCGGCGTATTTTGAGAGCAGCGGCTTTGACTTATGTTTCTGCTTCGCTGATGACTTTGCTTAATATAGGTCGATGGTTGGCTATTTTGCGCAGGTAGGTTTTCTAAAAAGGCTTGTTTTTGTTAGCATTATCAAGTTAACTGAATGATTATAAGTTATGTAATATGCCTAAACTTCTCTTATAATTTACATCTAAAAATATTCCTGTCATATAAATAGCTTATATTGGTAAGAAACATATACCGTGATGGTATTAATATTAATCTAAGAGGTTAAAAATGATGCGTTGGCAGACACAACGATATATACAAAATGCACGTGGCTTTACGTTATTAGAATTGCTAGTTGTAATGGTTATTATTGGTTTATTAGCGGCTTATGTTGGGCCCAAATATTTTTCCCAAGTCGGGAAATCTGAAATCCGTATGGCTCAGGCTCAAATAGATGCTTTGGAAAAATCATTGCATCAGTATCGTTTAGATTTGGGTAGCTATCCGTCGACCGAAAATGGCCTTGCTGCCTTGATGGTTAGCCCGAATAATGAACCTCGATGGAGTGGGCCTTATCTGTCTAAAACCCCTCCGGATGATCCTTGGGGGCGTCCATATGTTTACAAATACCCCGGTGATCGTTCAGAATTTGACTTGTTTTCTCTTGGTAGGGATGGTCAACCTGGTGGTGAAGCTGAATCTGCTGACATTACAAATTGGTAAATTTTAGCTAATGCGCTATGAGGTAAAAGCTGTCCTTTCAGGGCAAGGTACTGTGAAGCTAGAACTGGAAGCAAATAGCGAGGAAGAAGCACGACTTCAAGTCGTTGAACAGGGTGGCATGGTACTCAGTGTGAAGCGCAGCTTCACGGGTTTTACTTTTAAATCAAAGACAAGTTTTCCACTAGTACATTTTAGCCAGGAGCTGCTTTCACTGTTAACCGCTGGGCTCAGCTTAGTCGAAAGCATCGAGACCTTGGTCGACAAGGAACAAGATGCGAGTATCCGCAAGGCCATACAAGACTTACTGACACGACTTTATGAAGGGATTACTTTTTCAAGTGCATTGGAAGAATACCCGCAAGCGTTTCCCGCTTTGTATATTTCAACGGTTCGAGCCAGCGAACGAACGGGTGATTTGCCTGAAGCATTAACCCGCTTCATTTCTTATCAAACACAGATGGATTCCGTGCGTAAAACACTGGTGGGCGCTTCAATCTACCCGGTTTTATTGTTAACTGTTGGTTTGCTGGTATCGGCGTTTCTGTTGGTGTTTGTGGTGCCAAAATTCAGTGCCATATACGATGATATTGGCTCCGACTTGCCTTGGCTTTCCGTGCTACTCATTCAGTGGGGACAATTTGTGCATGAGCGCGGCGGAGAATTGGCTGTTATTGCCATCGTTCTTTTTAGCGCTATCTTTTATGGTGTAACACGTCCCAAATTTAAGGCCTCTGTCATGCAACAATTATGGCGTATACCGGCGATTGGAGAGAATATGCGTGTGTATCAATTGGCTCGTTTTTATAAAACACTAGGTATGTTACAACGTGGTGGTATCCCAATTACGCAAGCACTCGATATGGTCAGTGGGTTACTGCAACCGCACTTTCGTCCCAGAGTCGAAGCTGCGGCAAAACATATTCGGGAAGGCAAGACGATTTCTAGTGCCATGGAAATGGAAGGGCTCACCACCGCTGTTGGCAACCGTATGTTACGCGTGGGTGAAAGAACGGGTTTAATGGGAGACATGATGGAGCGCATTGGTAATTTTCATGATGAAGAGATTGCGCGATGGGTTGAATGGACAACCAAGCTTATTGAGCCTATTTTAATGGCCGTTATTGGCATCGTGATTGGCGGTATTATTATTCTTATGTATATGCCTATATTTGATCTGGCGGGAAGTATCAATTGATAGAAGCCCCTATGCAACTAACGGAAAAACTGTCAATTACTGCCAATTTGCTTAGTGAAGCACGCCAAGAAGCGTTAAAACAAGGTGTTTCAGTCATTAAAGTGCTGGAGGAAAGTGGCGGCTATGCGCCAGATGATCTTATTCAGGAACTGGGGCGACTGCTTCATATTCCCGTCCTGACGATGGAAGCCTTAAGAGCGCTTACCCCTGATTACGATAAACTGCCCTTTTCCGAAGCTTCACAGCATGAGTGTGCTTTGTTTAGTAAAGGTGAAACTTACGTGCTTGCAGTAAGCGATCCGTTCGTGCCAAATTTACACTCATGGTCGGAAGAACGTTTTGATGTGGATGTGATATGGCATTTGGTGCACCCAGCTGACTTGACGGCTTTCTTTGCCCAGCAAGAAAAAACCATGCGTGCCATGGATCATGTGCTGGGATCTTCCGAGCTGGATATTATCCAAACTGGTGTTGAAGACCTTTCTCTAAAATCGATTAATGAAGGCACTAGTCAAGTCGTGCGACTGGTGCATTCCACTTTGTATGACGCACATAAGTCACAAGCCAGTGACATTCATCTTGAGATGGTAACGGGCGCATTATCCATTAAGTACCGTATTGATGGTGTCTTGATGTCCATCGGTGTTATGCAGGGTGCGGACTTGGCGGAACAAGTTATTTCACGTATTAAGGTAATGTCTGAGTTGGATATTGCTGAACGACGCGTGCCACAGGATGGTCGTTTTAAAGTGTCGATACAAGGTCGGGAAATTGATTTCCGCGTCTCAATTATGCCAAGTATTTTTGGAGAAGATGCGGTGTTGCGTATTTTGGATCGACAAGCGCTTACCGACCAAGCTGAAGGGCTGACATTAAATTCACTGGGTTTTAATCCCGCTGCAATAGCAACCATACGCCGTTTGAGTTCTGAGCCTTACGGTATGTTGTTAGTCACTGGTCCTACGGGAAGTGGTAAAACAACATCGCTTTATGCGGCAATATCTGAGGTTAACAAAGGTAGTGACAAAATCATCACCATTGAAGACCCTATTGAATATCAATTGCCCGGTGTGTTACAAATACCAGTCAATGAGAAAAAGGGGCTAACTTTCGCACGGGGTTTACGCTCGATCTTACGTCATGATCCAGACAAGATCATGGTCGGTGAAATTCGTGATTCTGAAACGGCACAAATAGCGATACAAGCCGCACTCACAGGTCACCTTGTGTTTACGACGGTTCATGCCAACAATGTGTTCGATGTAATTGGTCGTTTCTCGCATATGGGTGTTGACCCCTATAGCTTTGTTTCTGCTTTGAATGGCATTGCAGCACAAAGGTTGGTGCGTTTGCTATGCGAACACTGTGCGATAAAAGAACGTCCAGACGATGAGCTCATTACTGAATCAGGTATTAGCCTTGATGACGCCAATCAATATAACTTCCGCTCAGGAAAAGGTTGCGGACAATGTCGAGGTAGCGGCTATCGTGGGCGTAACGCCATTGCAGAGATATTGATTCTGAATGATGAAATCCGTGAACTGATTGTTGCACAAGAGCCCATACGCAAAATAAAAGAAGCGGCTCAAAAGAATGGCACGCATTTCTTACGTGAGGGTGCGTTAGACATGGTCAAAGAAGGATTAACCAGCTTAGAGGAGGCCAATCGTGTCACCATCGTGGCGTGATCAAATACACGTTTTTTTTGCACCAGGGCGCGTTGACTTAGTGCGCTGGTCGCGTGGGTTTAAGCCGATACAGGCACCTAAAATTACGCAACTATGCAAGAAGAATGATCCGGGGCAAACTGCCTGGGATGCACCTTTGCATCAATTAGAGCGAATGCTGGAAGATGCTCGTGGTGCAGAAATGACTATTACGCTTTCCAATCATTTTGTTCGATATATTACCTTGCCGCCACAGGCAGAAATCACTACGCCAGAAGAAGTGTTTGTTTATGCTGCTTTTCGTATGCGTGAGGTTTATGCGGATCGGATTAATAACTGGGAACTGAGTGTCAGTGCTTGGAATCCATCTAGCGGTGCTATTTGTTCCGCGATAACGCGTGATCTTTTAACGCAACTACAACAGCTTGCAACTCAATATAATGCCAAGCTAAAGCGCATCGAACCTTATTTGTCGTCTACATTTGATCAATGGCATCAATCATTTAGTAATGAACGAACATGCTATGCGTTGATTGAAACGGGACGCGTTTGCATTGCAATATTAACCGATGGTGTCTGGCATGGCATACGTAACCAAAAAATATTACATTGCCTAGCTGATGAGCTGCTTGTCGCCCTTGATCAAGAAATTATATTTTCAGGACATAAGTCAGATATCGAGGAAGTCCGTGTTTTTGCGCCGGAACACCCTGATTTGGCATTGCCGAAAGATTGCGGCTGGAAGATTATTCCGCCATCGGCTGATCTCGTGGTGCCCGCTCACTATCCTACTGTCATCAACCCAAGTGATGAGGCGGATTCATGCGTCGCTTAAAGCTTCAATTTCCCTATATTGGTCAGCATTCACAAGCGGTTGATGTTGGTTTGCTACTCATTGGTTTGTTGACATTGGTTATGGTGTCATACCAATTCACAACCTCTGCGACAGAAGTCGATTACTGGGAGACGCGCGTTGCGCGTATTGAACAGCAGCAACAACAGCGTGAAGCAACGCCTAGACGATCATCACGGCAAAATCAGCGAAATATTACGCAAGAAATTCGTCAAGAGATACAAAAAGCCAGTGTCGTTATTGATGAGATGAATCTGCCTTGGGAATCATTCTTTGATGCCATTGAGTTTGCGTCTCACGAAGAGGTGGCGATTTTGTCATTGCAGCCGAGTATTGCTAACAATAATATGCGGATCAGTGGCGAAGCAAAGGATATGTCAGTATTGCTGTTGTTTGTTGAGGCACTGGAGCGCGAACTTGTTTTTGAAAATGCACACTTACTCAACTACAAAATAAAACTGGATGACCCGCATAAACCGGTTGTTTTTTTACTGACAGCTTCATGGAAGCACGTGTCGTGAAAAATGATTGGTTAAAAATTGACGTACCACAAATATCGCAGCAAGCAAGCTGGCAAGTTGCACGTCTTGGGTCTGTTGGGAAAATTGGTGTCGGTTTATTCGCTGCTGCCATTGTGTTTTTTCTGGCGGCTGTTTTACCACAAAACTCAACAGTGTCTGAACTCAAAGAAAGAGCGGACGCGACGCAAGTAAATGTCACAGCTCAGAATGGGAGTGGTGCTGAGAAGAGAATCGGCGGCGATCAAGCGCTGCAAATATTTTATGATTTTTTTCCGCGTGTTGACTCATCACCATTTTGGGTTAGGGAGTTGGTGCGAATTGCGAAGAAAAATGGTGTCGAAATGAATAGCAGCGATTATCGTTTGATTCATGAAAACAATGCACGCTTGACTCGATATGAAATGATCTTGCCAATACGTGGCAAATATCCACAGATACGCTCATTTATAGCTGATTCATTGCAGGATATCCCTGCGTTGGCGATTGCAGGTATGGCGATTAAACGAGAAAATGTTCAGACTGAGCAATTGGATGTGCGCCTTGAAATTAATCTTTTCCTGGATGAATGATGGCGATGGATAAAGCAGAAATTAAACGCAAGTCAATTCTAGGTGCCGTATTATTGGTAACGTTAATCGCCGTTGTTATGGTTGATGATGAAGAGGAAGAAATTATTGTTGATGCCGTACAAACAACGCAACCAACTCGCGCTTCATCAGGGAAAACGCGTGTCGAAGCAGACACAGAAAACTATCTAGCGGTCGACTTACTAGGTCAAAGACAGTTTAATGCGCAAGCAGGTAACATTTTCAAATCAACCTCATGGGTTCCTGCCCGACCACAGCCATCAATGCAGCAGCAACAAGCGGCTTTAGCCAAACAAGCAGATCAAGCAGCTCGCGCAGCTGCACCACCACCGGCACCTACAGCGCCACCATTAGAGTTCAAATATATTGGCAAAGCAATTTATGGAAATAAAACATGGGTTTTTCTCTCTGAAGCGGGAGAAAACCATGTTACCAGATTGGGACGTCAGATTGATGATAGATATCGGGTTGATACCATGGATGATGAAACGGTCACATTTACTTATCTACCACTTGATGCAAAGCAAACGCTTAATATTAACGATAAGATGGCAGGGAACGTTCGATGAGAATTGAGAAATATGTTGTTGTCAGCATGATGTTTATTTTATTAGTAGGCTGCGCGACTAATAATAAAACATTTGAGACAAAAAATGAGGCCTTCATCGAAGGTGAACAGCTAATCATTAATGGTGAGATTGAATCTGGCCTGCAGCTTCTGGAGCAGGCGGCACGTGAAGAACCGGAAAGTAAAGAGATTCGTGCGGTACTTGCGCGCCAGCGTGAAGACATACCTAGGTTACTGGTTTTCGATGCAGATCATGTCCGTTTGTCAGGTGATCTAGAGAACGCTGAAAAAATGTATAACCGTATATTAGAAGTTTTCCCGCGCCATGGAAGGGCACAAGCAGGTTTGGACGCACTTGAACAGGAGCGTCATCATATTGCCTCGATTGATTATGCGCAGGAATTACTGGCGCTAAATGATGTCGATGGTGCTGAGAAAACAGTCAGAGGTGTTTTACAGGAAAATCCAGAGCAACCTCATGCCCGTCAATTAATTAAACAGATTAATACGCTGATTGTGCGTGCCGAGAGTACGGAGTTGGCGCTTGAAACAGCGTTTAAAAAACCTTTTACAATAGAATTCCAAGATACAGAGTTGAAAGACGTGTTTGAGATTATGGCTAAAACAGCCGGCATCAACTTTGTGTTTGATAAAGATGTGCGTCAGGAAGCAAAGATGTCAATTTTTGTGAAGGAAAATAGCGTTGAGGATATTCTAAATTTAATTTTGATGACGAACCAATTGGCATACAAAGCACTCAATAAAAATTCATTATTAATTTACCCCAATACACCTGCCAAACAAAAAGAATATCAAGAATTAATGGTACGTAGTTTTCATATCGCGTATGCCGATGTCAAACAGATGGTGGCTATGGTCAGAGGATTAGTAAAAGCCAAGGACATTTATGTCAATGAGCAATTGAATCTTTTTATTATGCGGGATACGTTGGAAACAATCCGTATGGTAGAAAGACTGGTGGCACTGAATGATTTGCCAGAACCTGAAGTGATGCTGGAAGTTGTGATAATGACTATCACGCGTACCAATGATTTTTTAATAGGCCCAAATCTTCCCAAGAGTGCATTCTTCAGCGGGACAGCTTTAATTGAAGAGGGTATTGCTCAACTCAGTAATTTTACAGCAAGTGGTTTTAAAAATTTAGCAGTTGAAAGGTCGTTTAGTGTGGATTTCTCACAAGTTTTTTCGGGTGCTGATTTGCTTGCAAACCCACGTATTCGTGTAAAAAATCGTGAAACAGCTAAAATTCATATTGGCACCAAAGAACCTTTTTTCACAGCGACGGTTGCTGCAGGTATTGGTGGTGTTGTTTCGTCAACGCCACAATTTATTGATATAGGCGTAAAGCTGGATGTTGAACCTGTTATCGGTTTGTATAATGACGTGACGCTGAAAGTAATCCTTGAAGTTAGTGTAAAAGATGGTGATGCAGAAGGGCCAAATGGCGCAACAGCGCCAAGAATTTCAACCAGTAATGCGGAAACCATGCTGACATTGAAAGATGGTGAAACACAAGTGATCGGCGGATTGATTCGGAATGATGAAATAAAATCTTTATCTGGCATCGCCGGCTTATTAAATATTCCTGGGCTTGACCGGTTGCTCGGAAAACAGAATATAAACCGTATAAAAAGTGAGCTTATTCTGTTGATTACCCCGCGTGTCGTGCGTAATACCGTTCCGCCAACAAACTTGGAAGGTGAGTTTCATTTCGGCACATCAAATATGCCCGGAAAACTACCGGTAACCATTAGTAAAACAGCAGCAAGCTCACTTGCAATCGCATCGGCTGGTACAGGCAGAACTAAATTAGGACCAAAAGAAATCTCTTTGGATTTCTACTGTAGTAATCCCTACAACTGAACTTACAGATTTTGCAGCTACTGCTGCTACAACATTTATATCATCAACTGGGTTTATTGTAATCGTGTTTACTAAAGCTGGTTGACTAGAATAAATCTGTGGGGTAGGTAAAATTCTACCATACAAGTACACAGGGGCTATATATGAACTTATTATTCCTCCAATTACAACGACGGATAAGGGATATTGTATTTCACTTCCTACTCCTGTAGCAAACAACAAAGGTAAAATACCAAAAAGTGTTGTAAATGCTGTCATTAAAACAGGTTGATTGATATTGTTTTC
>RCMY010002145.1_pt1 | contig 17941 bp, 19 predicted proteins | sample 2041341 | NCBI WGS metagenome assembly RCMY01 (sample SAMN09708234, study PRJNA481090) | Marine sediment metagenome, whole genome shotgun sequencing project. | reverse complement strand
TCCCAGTGGCGCACGAAGGACATCGACATCAAAAAGGTGTTCACGGTGGGCCTGATACTGGGTCTTCTCGGAGCAATCGGAACGTTCCCACCATTCTTCGAGGCCTTCGAGTGACCCCGGTGGCGGATCGACGATCTCGAGCCAATCTGGCGGCCGCGTGGACAACCGGCCTTGGGGTGGGCCTCATCGGCCTTATGGTCACGTGGCTCGTGATGAATCGTCTCACCGGTCTCTTCATGGATGCTCCCGAGGGGCCGATACTTGCCTTCGGCACCGCCGTCGGAATCGGGTTCTTCGTCACGGCGATCGCTGGCAAACGCCTCGCTCAGACCGTAGAAGCCGAAATCGGCGCCGTTGGCGCTGGACCCGGAGCGACCTGAGCACGCCATACTGGTGCCTCGTAGAGTTCCCGACTTGCTGTTGCCCACCGAAAGCATGCCCGACGGATCGAGTTCAGAACTGACCGCGACCAAGGAGGAGCCGGCATGAACGGACGTGACAAGAGCCGAACGATCGTCACCACGGGCGCGAATTCGGGTATTGGACTCGCAACAGTGCTCGAGGCGGCGCGTCGAGGCCACCGTTCGGTCGGCACTGTTCGGTCGGAGGCGAAGGCCGAAACGGTGCACGCCGCGGCCGAGGAGGCAGGTGTCGAGGTGGAAACTGCGCTCCTCGACGTCACCGATGAAGAGGTCGGGGCGGCCGTCATCGACGAGTACCGGCCCGACGCACTTGTGAACAACGCTGGCTTTTCGATCACCGGCGCGATCGAAGACGTCACCGACGACGAAGCCCGTTTCGCCTTCGAGACGATGGTCTTGGCACCTATGCGGCTGGCCCGCCTCTCGGTGCCCCACATGCGCGACAGCGGGTGGGGTCGGATCGTGAACGTGTCATCGATCTACGGACGAACGAGCACGCCGTTGACCGGCTGGTACCAGGGATGCAAACACGCCCTCGAAGGGCTCTCGGACGCCCTCCGGGTGGAAGTCGCACGCGACGGCATCAAAGTGGTGCTCATCGAGCCGGGCGGCGTAAAGACCGGGATCTGGGAAGAGACTGAACGGGAAGTGGACAAGCGTGCCGGTTCACGATTCGACCCGAGCTATAAGCGCACGTTGGCCAGTACTCGCCTGTGGCAACCGATCATGATCGAGGCGAAGCAGTGTGCTGGCGTGATTGTGGACGCGATCGAGGGCAACCCGCGAGCGAGATATCGCGTTGGGCTCGACGCACAAGCGCTCGGTCTCACCGAGAACTTGGTCCCGACGTTCATCCGCGATCGGATCGCACGCATCACCCTCGGGCTATGACCGCGGACCCGAAGTGCACCACGCCGACTGAGAACTCGAAGCCGCCGGTCACGGTCGTCGACTAATAGTCAGCGTCGCGAATCTAGCTTTCCGTCAGTGCGATGAGCGCGGCGTTGACGATGCTGCCTGCGTTGATGCCGGTGAGTTCGTGGAGGTCGGCGATCGTGCCGGATTCGCCGAATCGGTCGACGCCGAGTGTGTATTGGTGGGTGCCGATGGCCGAGCCGAGCCAGGCGAGGCTGTGGCTGGCTGCATCGTGGACGCTGATAATCGGTCGCTGTCGTTCGTCGTGGGGAATCAGCCGGTGGAGGTGGCTCGGTACCCGCACGACGTGTGCCGTTGCGGTCGACTGAGCGAAACCGGCGCGCCAGCTGCGGTAGACACGGTCTGGGCTCGTGAGGTGGATGACGCTGGCTTGCACTCCTTCTTCGTCGAGGAGGTGTGCTGCCGCGAGTGCTTCGGGGGCCATGACGCCGGTGGTGACGATTGTGACGCCGGGTCGACCGTCGTTCGGGGCGTCGATGAGTCGGTAGCCACCGTCGAGGACCTGGGCTCGAAGGCGGTCTGCCCCGAGGCGCTCGATCGAGTCGGCGAAAGGTTGCTGGTCGATGGGGCGAGTGGACAGTCGGAGGTAGGTGCTCGTGCCGTCAGGGCGGCCGAGCTCGTCGAGCGCGCCGCAGAGGATCCAGTCGACTTCGGTGGCGAAGGCCGGCTCGAAGTAGGTGAGGTTTGGCAGTTCGGCACCGACCGATGCGGTGATCGTGGATTGGTGCGCTCCGCCTTCTGGCGCCAACGTCACGCCGGCCGGGGTGCCGGCGACTACGAACTTGGCGTCGTTGTATAGGCCGTAAATAAAGGCGTCGAGGCCGCGCAGTACGAACGGGTCGTAGACGGTGCCAACGGGCAGTAGATGCTGTCCGTGGTGGTCGTGGCTGAGGCCGAGTTGCCCGAGGAGCATGAACAGGTTCATCTCGCTGATGCCAAGTTCGATGTGCTGACCATTCGGCCCGGGCGCCCATTTGAGCAGCCGCGCGGCACCGCCGTGATCGTCGCGCTCGACGTGGGAGTAGACACCGCGCTTGTTGATGAACCCGCCGAGGTTCGTAGAGATCGACACGTCCGGTGCGGTGGTCACGATCCGATCACCGACTCCGGCGACGTCGGCGAGGCTGGCGAGTACGCGGCCGAATGATTCCTGCGTCGAGGTCGAACCGTTTGTTGTGATCGATCGTGCCGCGGTGGGAATCGGGAGTTCAGGGCGAGGCGGCGAGGGTACGTTTTCGATGTCTGCGCCTACGTGGTGGCACAGGCGTCCCGCGTCGGAGTCGGGGTCGAAGCGATCCCATTCTGTTTCGAGGTCGAGACCGATCGAGGCGCGAAACTCGTCGATCTGTTTCGAGCTGAGCAGCGCGGAGTGGTTCATCGGATCGCCGGCCATAGGCAGGCCATGACCCTTGATCGTGTGCGCGAATACGACCGACGGGCGATCTACTTCGGCATCGCAGGCCCGGAACGTGGCGGCCAGTAGCGAGAGGTCGTGGCCGCCGAGGTCGGTGATGAGTGACTTCAGCTGTTCGTCGTCGAGGCGATCGGCGAACCTCTGGATTGCCGGGTCGGTGCCAAGGAGGAATTTACGGCGCACTTCAGCTGGCGCCAGGCCGAACAGCTCTTGGTAGGCCTCGTTCGGCATCGAGTCGATATGAGCTTCGAGCGCGTCGCCGTCTTCTTCGCCGAACGCGGCGGTGAGTCGTCGGCCGTACTTCGCGTCGGCGACGTGCCAGCCGGCGTCGGCGAAGAAGCGCTTGAGACGGGTGGCGGCGATGTCGGGAATGACCCGGTCGAGCGATTGTCGGTTCAGATCGATCACCATCGTGAAGTTTCCGAGCCCCTGTGTCGCAGGATCGGCAATAGCCTCCCACACGCTGCCCTCATCGAGTTCGGCATCACCGACGAGTGCGATGAACCGGGCCGGATCCTGCTCGCCGAAGTGTGAGTCGGTGTACCTCCTGGTGAGGGCCGAGAAGAGCGGGGCAACGGCGCCGAGTCCGACCGAACCGGTCGAGAAATCGGACACATCGGGGTCCTTGGTTCGCGACGGGTAGGCCTGAAGGCCGCCCCGCTGTCGCAGCATTGTCAAATACGACCGATCGAGCTCGCCCGTCAGGTACTTGATCGCGTGGTACACGGGTGCAGCGTGCGGCTTGACCGCGACCTTGTCCTCCCCGCCGATGTGGTTGAACCACAACGCAGTCATGATCGAGGTGATCGACGCACACGACGCCTGATGGCCACCCACCTTCACGTCGGTGTCGCCGCGTCGGTTAGCGTGATCGATGATGCGCGTCGCGAGCCACAAGACTCGTTGCTCGATCTCTTTCAGCGTCGTCAGCTCATGATCGTCGGAAGTGGTCATCATTTGTTCCTGTCGCTCAGTTGACGATTGCCCAGGCCGACTGGCCGTCAGCTATTGCCTGTTCCACCGCAGCAGTATGCTCACCGAGATTAGGTCCAACATCGCGAATGGTGCCTGGTGTGCGAGTGAATCGCGGAACCACTCCGACCATCGGGGTCTCGTAGCCGGAGCGCGCCGTGCGCCGAACGATCATGTCCCTGGCTGCGTACTGCTCGTCGGCCAACATGTCGGCCGCGGAATAGACCCGACCAACCGGGACCCCAGCGTCGCCGAGTAGGTCGAGGAGTTCATTGCTGTCCTTGGTGCGGGTCCAGGCCGAGATCAGTTCGTCGAGTTCCGCCGCGTTTTGTCCCCGTGAAACGTGGTCGGCGTAACGAGGGTCTGTCGCGAGTTCATTCCGACCCATCGCATCGCACAAGCGGCGGAACACAGCGTCTGCATTCCCCGCGATCAGGACTTCGGACCCGTCGGATGCGGGGTATGCGTTCGACGGTGCGACACCGGGGAGGGCACCTCCAGAGCGAGTGCGGCTGACGTCAGCCACTTCATAGTCGGCGACCGTCGATTCCATCAGTGCTGCGACGGCCTCGTACAGCGCGACATCGACCTCCTGGCCGCGCCCACTGCGCTCACGCTCGTGGAGTGCGGCGAGGGTTCCCGTGACGGCGAACGACGCGGCAATTGAGTCCCCGAGGCTGATGCCACAGCGAGCGGCGGATCGATCGGGCTCGCCGGTCGTGTGGCGAATGCCGCCCATCGCCTCACCAATCGCGCCGAACCCGGCCTCGTGAGCGCGGGGGCCGGTCTGGCCGAACCCGGAGACATGCACATAGATGACGCGAGGGTTAGCCACCGCTATCGACGTGTAGTCGAGGCCCCAATCGTCAATGCGGCCGGGTCGAAAATTCTCGAGCACGACATCTGCCTGCTCGGCAAGACGGCGGACAAAGAGCTGTCCTTCCTCGGTGTGGAGATCGGCGGTGACCGATCGCTTGTTGCGGGCGATGGTCGGCCACCAGAGGCTCTCGCCGTCTTCGCCCATGATCCCCCACCGGCGCATCGAGTCGCCTGCGGGGGGCTCCACCTTGATGACGTCAGCTCCGAGGTCGCCGAGCAACTGACCCGCAAAGGGGCCAGCAATAAAACTACCGAGTTCGAGCACGCAGAGCCCGCTGAGAGGACCATTGGATGTCATCGCAACATTGTGCACTATTTCGGTGCAAGAGCCAAAAAAATCGCACTGTTTTTAGCCCTGATGATCAATGTGTATACAATCAGGGTGAACTTTCGCAGGAGGACGCATGTCAAACCAAGAAACTCAACCAATTCCGGGCACTCCGTTTGGTTGCGAACGAATCGCCTATGTGGTCGGGTTCGGGGAGAACGTCACCTACAGCGATGTCTATGGTGGGGGCGGCGCGATCATCGGGCTTGACTGCCACCTCATCCGCCCGATCGACACGCCGTCCGACACCCTGATCGTGTTTATGCATCCCGTCGGGGGCGGCATGTATCTCCCGATGGTTCGTGCGCTCGCCAAGGCCGGCCACCATGTGTTGTGGGCCAACTCCCGTTACCGCGGCGCCGACTTCGCCCTCACGATGGAGAAGGTTGCCGCCGATCTCGGCGAGGCCATCACCGACGCCAAGGAGCGGTTGGGCTACTCCAAGATCGTGCTCGCCGGCTGGTCCGGCGGCGGTTCGCTCTCAATGTGGTACCAGGCGCTCGCCGAGGCCGGTCAGGGCATTTCCGACACTGCGGCAGGCGACCCATACTCGGTTGACCCGGCGCGAATGCCGGCTGCCGACGCGGTCATGATGCTCGCGGCCCACGTCAGCCGCCACCAGATATTCACCGAATGGATCGACCCGTCGATCCATGACGAGACCCAGCCGCACGTGCGTGATCCAGAGCTGAACCTGTACGACCCGTCCAACCCCAATCAGCCGCCGTATTCGGCCGAATTCCTTGAATCCTTCGAGGCCGCTCAGATCGCACGGAACCGCCGTATCACCGCATGGGTGAAGGGTAAGTTGGCCGAGATCAGGGCATCCTCCAAACCGAACCAGGAGTTCGCGTTCACTGTGCACGGCACGATGGCCGACCCACGGTGGCTTGACCCGACCATCGAGCCGAGCGAACGTGCCCCGGGCGTTTGCTACCTGGGAGACCCTGAGGTGGTGAACGACGGCCCAGTCGGCCTCGCCAGGTTCTGTACATTGCGCAGCTGGCTTAGCCAGTGGAGCTATGACGATGCCCGATGTGACGCAATCGCCTCGGGGGCGAAGATCAGCGTGCCCTTGCTCGTGATCGGCAACACCGCTGACGATGCCTGCACGCCGAGCCACACCAGTCGCCTCTTCGAGTCTGTTGGCCACGACCGAAAACAATTGCACCTCGTGAAGGGCGCAACCCACTATTACACCGGTCCCGACGGGAGGGGCCATCTCAAAGAAGCCGTCGGGGCTATCGGCGAGTTCCTCGACACGAACCTCCCGTGATGGCTGAGCTCGCCGACATCGCCGGTTGGAGCGACAACGAGCGGGTTTTCCGCCACCTTCGCCGAGCGATCATCGAGGGCGGCTATTCGCCCGGCGAGCGCATCGTCGAGTCGCGTGTGGCCGAAGCGCTCTCGGTGTCTCGAACACCCGTCCGTGAAGCGGTACGCCGTCTCGAGACCGAGGGTCTCGTCACGACCGAACGCAATCGGGGCGCCCACGTCCGCATGCTCACCGAGGACGGAATCGCCGACCTGTACGAGGCGCGAGCCCGACTCGAGTCCTTCATGGCTGAGTTGGCAGCTCGGCGTGCGAGCCCAGCCGACATCGAGGCGATCCGTTCCACCGCTGAAGGATTCGATGCGGCACTCGATGGAGTCGTCGATCGTTCCGACGAGATGAACGTCGAAGATCTGCGCGCCATCTTGCGAGCCAATGACAGGTTCCACGCCGCGTTGCTCGACGCAGGCCACGCCGACCAGGTGCACCGTCTGCTCGCAGGTGCTGTCGACATGCCCCTCGTGTTCCGCGCCTTCAGCTCATACTCAGCCGATGACTTCCGACGCTCAAGCGTCTTTCACCACCTCATCGCCGATGCAGTGGCGGCGGGTGCTCCCGAGCGGGCCGGCCGGCTTATGACCGAACACGTACTCCAGGGACGCGACGCATTGCTGTCACAGTTCCACGACTCGAAGGAACACCTCAAATATGGCTGAACCCCGACACATCCGTTTTCGAGACGTGACCTTGCGAGACGGACTGCAGGACGAAACGCCGATTCCGACCGAACAAAAGCTTGCGATCTTCGAAACGCTCGTCGCTGCGGGAGTGAACGATCTCGAGCTCACCTCTTTCGTGCGGCCAGACAAGGTGCCTGCGATGGCCGACGCAGAAGCCATGTGTGCCGCAACTGTTAACTATGACGTGACCCGGTGGGGCCTCGTCCTCAACGAACGAGGAGCCACTCGCGCCCTCGCCGCCGGGTTGCAGCACCTCCAGTTCGTGATCTCGGTGAGCGATACCCACTCGCAAGCGAATGCGGGCCGTTCCACTGCGGCCGCGACCGAAGCGCTCGCCGCTGTTTGCGAGCTGGCCGGTGCCGATGCGCAGGTCGAACTCACGATCGCGACGGCGTTCGGGTGCCCCTTCGAGCATCGCGTCAATCCAGAAAAGGTTGTCGAACTCGCTCATGCGGCGATGGCGGCGGGCGTGACTGCCGTCAGCTTGGCCGACACGATCGGTACCGCAATCCCGTCCGAGGTTGCCTCGCTCGTCGCACGGGTGACCACCGAGGTCACACCAGGGGTTGGCGTGCACCTTCACGACACCCGCGGCCTCGGGGTTGCGAATGCCCTCGCCGCCGTCGCGGCCGGGGCCGTACGGCTCGATGGTTCTGTCGGTGGTCTCGGTGGCTGCCCGTTCGCTCCAGGTGCATCGGGCAACGTTGCGCTCGAAGATCTCGCTCACGTGTTTGAAGAGTCCGGATTCCACACGGGCTTGTCGGTACCAAACCTCATCGTGGCGGCAGAAGCAGCGTGTGGAAGTGTCGGCCAAGCGGTCAGCAGCCATATCGGTGTCGCCGGTCCTCGATACACGGCGTGACGAGCTGATCGAGGGCTATGTTGTCGGTACGTGGTACCCAAGACAGTACCCAAGACATGAGCCAGCGATGCCTGCCCACCCCGTCACAGAAGTAAGTCTCGAGCTCATCGACGCGAGCAACTGGCGGGATGCGCTCGAAGTGCGGGTGGCTGATGATCAATTGGCGTTCGTCGCCGACTACCAGCCCGTCGCCCTTGTGATTCTGGCCAAGTGTTTCGTCGGACCGGGAGGACGCCGATGGGAACCGCTACTCGTCCGTGACAAACAACGCGATGTGGTCGGCGTCCTCGCTCTGACCCATGGAGCCAACGACTGCGAGTTAAGAAATTTCGCTATTGATGTCGGTCGCCAAGGCAAGGGTCTCGGTGTCGCAGCCGTCCGCGCTGTCCTCGGCCGAGTCCACCAATTGGAGAGTGACTGCCGAAACGTAACAGTGTCAGCACATCCCGACAATCATGTTGCGTATCGTGTGTACCAGGCGGCAGGTTTCGTACGAGCGGAAGAAGATAGAGCCGGCGAGCCCGTGTGGAATTACACGATCGACTGACCCACCTCAAATGTCACAGGTATCGGATACGTGTGACAGAAGCTGAGAGACTGGTCCGATGACGAACACACACGATGCCGGAGACCACGAAAACGACCATCACGGTCATAGCCACGGTGGGCACGAAAACGACCAGGGGATCAAGGGAGCGCTTCGGTACCTTCGTTGGTTGCCTCAGATGTGGCGGTCCGAAATCAACGATGCCGTTGTTGACCTCATCAGCCCACAAGTTGGCGAGCGAGTTGTTGACATCGGCGCCGGGATGGGTGCGGGCGCGATCCGAGCTGCGAGAACCGGCGCTGATGTACTTGCCGTCGAGCCGACACCGTTCATTCGGCGGACGCTCGAGATGCGCCGGCTCGTCAGCAAGTGCCGAAACAACCTCGACGTCGTCGATGGAGCCGCCGAAAAGATACCAGCCGATGATCGTACGATCGATGCGATCTGGGCCGTCAATACCATGCACCACTGGGTCGACGTCGAGCGCGGAGTGGCTGAGATTGCCCGAGTTCTGCGCCCCGGTGGCCGGGTACTCCTGGTCGACGAAGTGTTCACTGACCCGTCGCACCCTGACTACGAGCGCTTCGGGGCCGAGAGTGGTCCGGAGCACCATGGATTCAGCCTCGTCGAGGCAAACCAGATGGGAGACTTGTTCCGGGCCGCCGGTCTCACCGAGGTCGACGCCTCGAATGATTCCATTGAGGGCCGCCCGGTCGTTCGGGTGACAGTGGGTGTGCAGCTCTGAAGGCGACCTCTGACTCGCTGATCGACGTGGCCGGTCAACTCGATGACAGAACGCAGAACTCGTTGCCTTCAGGGTCGGCAAGAACGACCCAGGACACGTTGTCTTGCCCGACATCAATTCTGGTCGCACCAAGCTTCACAAGGCGCTCGACTTCGGCATCGCGATCGTCTGGTCGAAGGTCGATGTGGAGCCTGTTCTTCGAGGTTTTTACTTCGGGTACGCAAAGAAAGAGCAGGCCGGGCAGCCGATCGAGTTCGGGCTGAATCTCAAACGCTTCCGGGTCGTCGCTCACCACGGTCCAGCCCAGGGCATTGCACCACCAACGTCCAAGTTCAACTGGCGAAGTCGAAGCGATTGTCAGTTGTTCCCAAGAGAGGCTCATTCGCCGATGCTAACACTGCGCCTGGAGCCGAAGATCGCCACAACTGGTGTGATGGGGTCTCGCGTGGCGCGGTCGAAACCGCTCAGTGCTGAGTCTCCGCCACGGGGTAGAAGCGTTTCCGGGCCCACAGCGCAACGTAGACAAGGGCGACGAGCACCGGGACTTCGATGAGGGGGCCTACAACCCCGGCGAGGGCTTGGCCAGAGGTGACCCCGAAGACCCCGATTGCGACCGCGATTGCGAGTTCGAAGTTGTTGCCCGCAGCGGTAAAGGCCAGTGTCGCGTTCTTCTCATACGACAAGCCGATGCGGAGCCCGAGCGAGAACGATGCGCCAAACATGATCGCGAAGTAGACGAGCAGTGGAAGTGCGATCCGTGCAACATCGACGGGCTTGTCGGTGATGGTTTCGCCTTGTAGGGCAAACAGGATGACGATGGTGAACAACAGGCCATAGAGCGCCACCGGCCCAATGCGGGGTAGGAACGTGTTCTCGTACCAGTCGACTCCGCGAGTGGCTTCGCCCCATCGTCGTGTGAGGTAGCCGGCGACCAGCGGGACACCGAGGAAGATCAGCACGATCTTGGCGATCTCCCACATCGAGACGTCGAGCTGTGCGGTGTCGAGCCCGAGCCAGCCAGGGAGGAGCTCGAGGTAGAAGTAGCCGAGCAGGGCGTAGGCGACGATCTGGAAAACAGAGTTGATGGCAACGAGCACAGCCGCTGCTTCGCGGTCACCGCATGCGAGGTCGTTCCAGATCAGCACCATCGCGATGCAGCGGGCCAGCCCGACGATGATTAGCCCAGTCCGGTAGTCGGGGAGGTCGGGGAGGAACAGCCACGCCAACGCGAACATGAGTGCAGGACCGACGAGCCAGTTCAGGACCAGCGAGCTCACCATCAGCTTGCGGTCGGCGGCGACCTCGTCGATCTTCGAGTAGCGGACCTTGGCCAAAACCGGGTACATCATCAACAGCAGACCGATCGCGATCGGCAACGACACCGTGCCGATCTTGACGGTGTCGAGCCAGTCGTTCAGGTCGGGGACGAGTCGCCCCATGCCGATGCCAACGCCCATGGCGGCGATGATCCACACGGGTAGGAACCGATCGAGCATCGAGAGCCGCTCAAGTACGGGCGCTTCAGGGTTGGATACGACGTCGGTCATCAGCTGACTCTACGGGCGATACGTTCGATCCTGCCCGACACCTCACAGCTGGCCGTGAGAGTGTTGATCATCGATTGCTGAGCATTGCCACAATGTCTGCTTTTGATGGGACCCGACCGGATGTAACGACTTCGTCGTCGATCACCAGCGCCGGGGTGGCCATGACTCCCCATGAGGCGATTTCGCCTGGGTCTGTCACTTTCTCGAAGTCGGCGGTAAGGCCGAGTTCGTCTGCGGCTTCGTGGGTGGCGGCTTCGAGTGCTTCGCACTTGGCGCAGCCGGTTCCGAGGATCTTGATGTCCATGTTCTGGGTCTCCTTGTTGATCTGTTCGTTTAGTGGGTAGCGGTGATTAGATGATCATGTTGAACAGGTAGCCGATGGCCAGGATTCCGACGGAGACGACACCCACGTAGGTGGCGATGAGCTGCTTCTTCAGCACTCGGCGCAACAGGATCATCTCCGGAGTGGACAGGGCGACAACGCTCATCATGAACGCCAACACCGTCCCCATCGGTAGGCCCTTATCGTGGAGCGCTTCGACGAGTGGCAGCACACCGGCTGCGTTGGAATACAGCGGGACACCGAGCCCGACGGCGACGAGGACTCCCCACCCTCCGGAAGCGGCGTTCTCAGCGATCCAGGATTCGGGAACCCAGCCGTGTATGGCTGCTCCCAAGGCAATGCCGACGAGCAGGTATGGCCAGATCTTGCGGAGAATCGATACGACCTCTTCACGGCCCATGGTGATGCGATCGTCCCAGGTGAGGCCGGCTGCGGGGTCGATCACTTTGCCGCGGAGTCGAGTTTCGAACACGAACGGCTCGACCCAGCGTTCGAGCTTCAACCGGCCGAGAACGTAGCCAGCAACAATCGCGATTGTCATCCCGCCCGCAACATAGAGCGCGGTAATTTTCCAGCCGAACAGGCCGAGTAGCAACACGATCGCTACCTCGTTGACCAACGGACTCGCGATCAGGAAACTGAGGGTTACCCCCAGCGGGACTCCGGCGGCGACGAACCCGATGAATGCCGGCACCGCGGAGCATGAGCAGAACGGGGTGACCACTCCGAGCCCGGACGCAAAAACATTGCCGACCCCTTCGCGTCGGCCGCCGAGCAGCGCCCTGGTGCGTTCGACTGACATGAAGCTACGGACCACTGTGACCACGAAGATCACACCGGTCAGTAGCAACGCGATCTTGGTGACGTCGTAGAAGAAGAAGTGGGCCGATTCGGCGAAGCGGGTTTCGGCGTCGAGTTTGATCGTGTCGTACAGCAGCCAGTCCCAGAAGGGTTCGTTCAACTTGTACAGCACCACCCATACCACCGTCGTTGCGCCAAGGTATGCCCAACGACGTCGGTGGCCGGTCTCGGCGACCGACGTCTCTGTGAGGGTCATTAGACCAGCACCGCCTGGGGAATCAGCGCTTCGGACAGCTGGCGGAACACCTCAGGGGCGAGGGAGTAATCGATCCACTTGCCCCGCCGTTCACCCTTGATGAGGCCGGCTTCTCGGAGCGTCTTGAGGTGATGTGACAACAGCGATGGCGATATCTCGGCAACGTCGCTGAGCGTGCACGCGCAGCGGGTGCCTTGGCGTAGTTCATTTACGATCGTCCAACGCACCGGATCGCCTAGGGCTCGGAACATTTCAACCGTTGTTGAATCGTTCATGATCAGATCGTGCGCTCGAAGCGCAACTGCATCTAGGGCACTAGGTCCTGAACTTGGTTAGGCCGACAGTTCGACGAGGCGGGAAGCGGTCCAGGCGATTCCGAACAGGGCGGCACCCGACGCGGCGGCGAGGCGAAGCCAGACCGTCCGCTCGGCCAGTACACGGCCGCTCAACCAGAGTGCAGCGATCACGAGCAAGACCACCACGGTTTGAGCGATATCGATGCCAAGATTGAACGCGGCTAGGGCGGCGATTCGTTGCGACGCGGCAACACCGAGACTGCCGAGGTTCGATGCGAAACCCAGGCCGTGGACGAGGCCAATGATCGCGGCGAGCCATGGTCGTGTGTGGGTCGGTTGGTCGCTGTTGCTGCGAGACCTGAGGTCGCGGATGACGAGCACGGCGGCTGCGACGATTGATAATGAGATGGCGGGCTCGACGATTGCGGACGGGATCGAGATCACGTCAAAGTACGCGAGTGCGAGGCTGACTGCGTGGCCGAGTGTGAACGCGGTGACCAGCTTGACGGTCCTCCAGGCGGTTCTGGCCGTCACCGTTGTTCCGGCGGCCGCCAAGGTGAGCACGAGGAGGAACAGTAAATGGTCAGGTCCGAATTGGATGTGCTCGATGCCGAGTTTGAAGAACGACACCGCACTCGACCAAGTATCGAGCGAGAACGAGATTGAGCCGTCGTCGCTGAGGCCACCGGTGACAGCGCCGTCGGCGTGCGACAGCAAAACGGTGGTCGAGGGGCCAGCGAACTCCCAGTCGAGTTCGACATTGGTGACATCGCCGTCGTGGGGACCAGTGGCGAGTAAGAGCATCACGTATGGCGACGCCTCAGCGTTTGGATCACTTCCGGCTTCGCTGATCGAAGGGACGCCGGCGCCGATGATCTGGACGGCATCACCGTCGACGAACACGTCGACGAGATTGCGCGTCGCGTCGACAAGCAATGGTGCGACCGTCGCCTCTTGCGCGGCGAGTTCGTCCGCGTCGATTAGCCCATCACCCGATGTGTCGGTGTAGCCGAGTTCAGCGAAAGCAACGGGGGCAGTGACGACCACCCTTCGTTCGTCGATGACGACGACGATGCTGCCGTCGGTCGAGTCGTGTGCTGCCGCCGGGCTAGCGCTTGTGAGCACCAGGACCGAAGCGACCACCGCGAGGATCGCTGAGTTCCGGATCTTCGAGATGATCGCTGGTCCCTTCATTTCAGCCGTCGTCCCGAGCAGGTCGATTGTCAGGACCAGCGCCGCCCGGCAGCGCGACGTTTGCGTTGTCGGGGCTCGAAAGGGTGCCAACGGCCGCCGCACCGACCCGGCAAGCGGGGAGGTTCGGCGAATCGTAGGTGAAGTGGTAGTGGTAGATCTCGCCAAACTCTTCGGTGTCGGACACGTGGCCCGAGCACTCGTCGAGATCAGACGGGATTTCCCGGTCTTCCTCTGGTCCGTAGATTCCGTAGCCATCGTAAGAGAACCCGATTAGAGCCTCGGCGTCCTGCTCAATGTCGCAAGTGACTGCCGCACCAGCATCGTCGAGGTTCGTCTGGATCGACTCGGCACCGAAGTGCCAGTGGTAATAGCCAGACGGATCAATGTGGCCACCACATGCGTCGAGAGCGGGGAGACCGCCACGGTCAGCGACCGACGGTGCATCACCGAAGATCGTGACACCGTCGAGAGCCAGGCCAACCTGGGAGATCTCCGACAGAACGGTTGGCTCGTCGGCGAGTTCCGGAGTAGTCGGGATGAGCACCTGGAGGTGGTACGAGCCATCGGCCGTTGCTTCAAGGCACGAGTTGGTGGTGCCGCCAGCGTCCGCGGCGCCTGCGCCAGGGTCGGTGATCGTGATGTTGCCGTCGGCATCAGCAAAGTCGTAACCCTGCTCGGTCATCATGTCCCAGAAGTCGGCATCGAGGGCGTAGAGACCAGGATTGTCTCCGTCCCAAACCCAGATGCCAGCCTCGTCACCAATCGTGGCTGGGCAGTAGGGACCTTCGGTGTTGACAGTCGACGGAAGGCTAGAAACCTCAAGCTGGTAGCAGGTGGTCTCGGTGCCGTTCTCGAGGGTGCAATCGACGATCGTGGCGTCGGAGGTGAGGGCATCGGGGGCAAACAACGACATTGTGTCCAACGAACCTGCGTCATCGACGGCTACCTCAGATGATTCGGCACCGATCGACGTCGTTTCGGTGGTCGCCGCGTCAGTGGTAGCTGTTTCGGTGGCGGTGGTTGATGCCGTGTCTCTCGTCGAGCCGCAGGCGGCGCCGACGAGGACTAGCGGCAGAAGGACTGCCAAAAGATTGGTGCGGATAGTTGTTTTCATAATTGTTCTCCTATTACGGCGTCGGCCGCTTAGCGTTCGTTCTTCGTGGGCGGTGCGCCCTATTCACCTGGAGCAGGCGCTCCGCCAGCGCCCTCATCGCCTCCTGCAACTGTTTCGCCGACGAGACACTGGATTACCTGATTCTTCTCAGCGCTGTTGGCGTGGTAGTGGTAGCCAGCCTCTTCCGTGGTGTGTCCGTTGCACTCGTCAAGGTCGGCCGAGGCTGAGTCTTCGAGTGGGCTATGGACGGGGAAGCCGTCCATCGCGTAGCCAAACATTGGTGTCTCGCCGTCGACGGTGTCGCCAACTTCAGAGCAACCGACCGCTCCGTGCATGTGGTAGCCCTCAAACGGGTTGAAGTGAGCGCCGCAGTCGTCGAACGCTGCGATTGTGTAGGCACTGAGGATCGCATCCACGGGAGCAGTTTCGGCGATCACCACGCCGTCGAGGGTCACACCGAGGTTTCCTTGTGGTGTTGCTGCAGCGTCTGCGAGCACAGGTTCAACTGGAATCAGAACCGTTGTGGTGATCGGCTCGCCGTTTTCGAGCCACTCGAGAGCGCCTTCGACACAATGGTTCTGGAGATCGGGGTCGACGTCTGGTCGAGCTGCTGCCTCAAATTCCTCAGCGGTTTCGGTGGTCAGGATGTTGCCGGCTTCGTCGTACATCTGCCAGTTGTCGTCGCCGTAGAGGGTTGGCAGGTCGACGAAGAAGTCGCCCGAGAGGTCATAGACCCCTTCGCCGTCGAACCAGATGCCACCAGCATCGGCACTATCGGTGATGTTCTCGGGGCAGAACGGGCCAACGTCGTGGCTTGCCGGGTATCCAGCGATGGTGATGCTGTAGCAGGTCGTTTCGGTGCCATCGCTGAGGGTGCAGTCCTCAACGGTTGGTTCCTCGGCGAGGGCGCCATCGAAGAAGAGACCGATGTCGACAGCGCCGGCGGAAGCGGTTGTGGTTTCTGTACCGTCAGAACCTTCGGTGGTCACCGACGCGTCGGTGGTTGACGTTTCGGCTCCGGACTCATCAGTGGTTGCAGCAGTGTCGTCGGCTGACGACCCGCAAGCGGCAAGGAGCATGGTGAAAGCGACAGCGGGAGCGACTGCGTGACGCCAGCGCCGAGGTGACGGGATAAGGGGAAGTGTGTTCATTAGGCCAACCTAAAGGTGGTACCTGTGAAGACACTGTGAACGCTCGACCGACGTAGCGGATGCGTCGCTGTCTACTTCGGCACGATTGAGAAGAGCTTGTCGAGAATGGCGCCGCCGTCGACCCTGAGGGCGTTGTGATCGTGGTCGGCAGTTTCCCAAACCGAGATGTTGGGTAGCAGAGCCGCGGTTTGTCGAGAGAACTCGAGGTCGACGAACGGATCGGTGGTGAAGACCGCGGCCGCGCATGGCACGTTGGTCGAGGCCAATGTGTCGGCGTCGTAGAGCTTCGGCCATTGATGCACTGCCAGCCGTTGGGCCACCTCCTGATACGGCGCCAAGCCGGCATCGTCCACAAAGTGCCACGGCAAGAGGTGTTCAGAGGTGAAGAGTGTCTCGTCGTCCTTGAAGTCTTCTGGCATCATGCGCTGGCACGACCAGTCGGTACTACAGCCATCGGCATAGCTCGACTCGTGAATCACTGCGTAGAGCGGATTCCGGCCCTTGAACGGAAGCAAGGCGGCAACGTCGGCGGCAAAGGCGGGGGAGCGAGGGTCTCGTTCGAGGAGGTAAGCCAGTAACTGATCGCCGCCGGTGAAGCCCATGTTGCTGCCGACGGTGCGCAGCATCCGTGAAGTCAGGGTGCTGCCGTTTGGGAGCCGAACCTGACCGTCATTGCAGAGCTCGACCGCTCGTTGCATCTGATCATGAGCCCGTGGGAACCGAGCGTAGAACTCAGCATTCTTCGTTCGTTGAGTCTGGTATGTCGTCGAATAGACATCGTCGCAGTGGCGGCCGACGGGCGGAAGCCCGCCGGTGAAGTAGACCTCGCCGAGCTGGTCTCCGGCGACCGAGAGGTAGTGCAAGGAGGTGAAGCCACCGAAGGACTGGCCGAGCAGGCTGATCTTGTCGAGCCCAAGATGCTGGCGGAAGCGTTCGGTGTCTTGCACGATCGCGTCGGCCCGAAAGTGGGTGAGATGGTGCGCAATGTCCTTGGTGGACTCACCTAATTCGACCATCGTGTGCTGGCCGAAAGGAGTAGACAGGCCGGTGCCACGTTGATCGACGAACAGGACTCGGTAGTCCTGCAGCGCCCGCTCAAGCCAAGGGGGATCAGCAGGGCGAGCACTTGGGCGGGGCGACTCGTGACCCGGCCCACCTTGCAAGAAGGCGAGCACTGGCAGGTTGGCGCCCCCTGCGGGGACTACCTCCCGAGCAAACACGTCGATGGTGGCGCCATCGGGCGCGGAGTGGTCCAATGGAACCGTAAGCCAATGGTCGATCAGTTCGAACATGGTCTTGATCCTACGAGACATTCGAGCGACGGGGTTAGCCCTTGGCGTCGGTGATGCGCCCGGGCTGCTCCGCCGCTTTCACCCGACCTGAGCGGTGTCAGCCCGGAACTTTGAAGACGCTTACGAGCGTGCAGCCGGTCTCGGTTCGGAAGTCGTCATGCGTTGTCCCTGACTCGACCGCGTAGGCATGCCCTGCGGTCATCAGAACGCCTTGCGAGATGAGTGACCCCTCGAGAATGTATGAGAACTCTGGTTCTTGATGTTCGTGGACGCCGCCGACATACCCTGGCTGGAATTGGAAGGTGGCGATCATTTTGCCGTCGGCGACGCCGAGGTTCTTCATGCCGATTCCCTCACCCATCGGTTGCCAGGCCACGTCGCCTGAGTCAGTGAATGTCCAGCCCTGCGGTGCATTAGTCATTCGCCAAGCGTAGTCGCGAGCCCGTTTGCTCGCCCAGGTCGCAACGCACAGTTAGTCGGGTTGGCTGACTCGCTGCTGTCCGTTGTCGCCGTGATTGGGCAGGTTGGGATGCCCTTCAGGAATCGGCAAGAGCTGTGAAGCCCACTGATCCCACGCCGCACTCAGCTCTGCGAGCTCGTCTTCGTTGTTGCGTTTGATATCGGCTGCCTCTCGACCATCAACCGTGACGTCGAAAAGGAAATCATGCTGGCCTGCCTCGCGCGGCCAATTCCCGACGACTGCTCGGTCGCGATGATCTCGCAGGTACTTGTTTCGGCCGCGGCGAACGGCTCCTTGGCTCGCGATGCGCCAGAACAGGTCATGGTCGGGATACGAGGCTCCGCTGGTGAGCCACGACAGCAAATTCTC
>RCMY010002144.1_pt1 | contig 17941 bp, 13 predicted proteins | sample 2041341 | NCBI WGS metagenome assembly RCMY01 (sample SAMN09708234, study PRJNA481090) | Marine sediment metagenome, whole genome shotgun sequencing project. | reverse complement strand
GCCGCAATAGAGAGCAGAGTGCCACCCAGGCAATAGCCGACGCCATGAACCGGCTGTTGTCCGGTAATGGCATCTAAGGCAGCAAGTGCCTCCATGACGCCGAGCGTCCGATAGTCGTCCATCCCCATGTCCCGGTCTGTACGATCCGGGTTCTTCCACGAGATCATGAACACGGTGAAACCCTGTTCGGTCAGGTAGCGCACCAGTGAGTTGTGAGCGGATAAATCAAGAATGTAATACTTCATGATCCACGCTGGCACAATGAGGATAGGTTCAGGGTGTACTTGCTTGCCAACGGGTTCGTACTGGATCAGCTCCATGAGGCGTGTGCGGTGAACGACCTTGCCGGGGGTGATGGCCAGATTTTTGCCCACTTTGAAATTCTCACTCCCTAGCGGCTTGGCTCCGGCGGACTGACGCTGCATGTCCTCGAGTAGATTCTTCCAGCCGTCAACCAGATTCTGTCCACTACTCTTGATGGTCCGGTCAAGCAAGTCGGGGTTGGTCATGACGTAGTTGGATGGTGAGACGACATCCAGAATCTGTCGAGTCATGAATTCCATGACCCTTTCATGCTGTGGTGTGGTGCCCCGTACGCCGGTGGTGGCGTTATGCCACCATTGTTGTGTCAGAAGAAACGATTGGTAATAGTAGTTGTATGGCCACCGTTGCCACGCCTCTGAGCTGAACCTGCGGTCTTGCGGCAGGGGGTCAATACAAGGCTCGCTATCCACGTTGACTGTAGGCCAAGGGGTCGTGTGAAGGGTCAGGCGCTGCGCCTTTTTCAGCGCCTTCTGCAGTAGCTGTATCTGCTTGCCAGGCGAGGTACTGAGGTGTGCACTCCAGTCACCTATTGCACTGGCAAGTGCGCTGGGAGACAGACCGGCCGTCACGCGCGCCATGGCAGCATGCACAGCCTTGTCCAGATTGTCGGTGAAGTCGCTGAAATCTGGCTCGCTGCAAAGCGGCTCGATAGCCTCAGTTCGGGAGTCCTCCCTGGCTTTCCCTGCTGGAACAGGCACGCTTTTACGCGAGTCAGCGGGCCTGGATGATACGAGTCTGATGTCAGGTTCTGCAGCCACGTCAATACCTCTCAATGATCAGGGGGCTAGACAGAATAGTGTGGCAAAGTCAGTTTGATGTCTATTCGGAGTTGCACGTAACAGGTATGCGGATACTACGTAGACGCGAATGGGTAGTAGTTCTCCAGATAGAATGCAAGATCTGCAAAGCTCACACATCTCGGCCGAGCAACTCCTCGGGCTTCACCTTTGGTAGCTTCAACGTGCCGTCCTGAAGACTGCACCGCTTGGCCTCCATACGTAGTACCCGAACCATAGCTACGTTCATCCCCCGATACCGCCTTTCCAGTAGATGCAGCAACATGGTTGTGCGAAAACGTTGCCATTCCCGTCTGGATTAACGATATCCATCGTTCAGCGTTTTCCCGCATTGACTCCATCAGTGAGCCAAATGATCAACCGGATTAGCGTATCTTATGAACACGACCCCGTCCAATAACAATGAGCCGGATTCGAGTGGTACCGAGTCTGAAGGTGAAAACAGCCTCGCCTCGCGTTTCCCGACCGCCTATACCATCCTGTTTCTGCTGATCATTCTCGTGGCCGCGTTGAGCTGGATCATACCCGCTGGCAGCTATGACCGAGCAATGAACGACAGTGTTGGGCGTGATATAGCCGTTGCTGGTACGTACAAGACGGTTGAGTCCAATCCTCAGGGATTTTTCGATGTCATGCTGGCACCCGTGGCAGGTTTCTATGACCCAGACAGCTACGCTGCCAATGCCATAGACGTCGCACTATTCGTGATTTTCCTGGGTGGATTTCTCGGCGTTGTCAATGCCACCGGTTCGATCGACACGGGAATTCGCAGTGCCATGCGAAAGCTTGAAGGTCGCGAGATCTGGATGATTCCCATCATGATGTCGTTATTTGCGTTTGGCGGTACTACCTATGGGATGGCCGAGGAAACCCTTGCTTTCTATGGAATTCTCGTGCCGGTAATGATCGCTGCCGGGTATGACGCCATTACCGGAATTGCCATCATTCTGATTGGTGCCGGTATTGGCGTACTCGGCTCCACCATCAATCCGTTTGCCACGGTTATTGCGGCAAATGCTGCCGGAATTCCCTTTACCGACGGTATTGTCGTGCGCTTGACCATGCTTATCGGTGGACTTGCCATTTGCGCGGCGTATGTCATGCGCTACGCCAAGCGCGTAAAAGAGAATCCAGAGTTTTCGGTAGTGGCCAAGCAGGCGGCAGCGCACCGCAAGCTGTTTTTGAAAGACAATGATCAGGATCAGCAGGTCGCTAAACTCACTACCACGCAACAAACCGTGCTCGTGATATTCGGCTTGACCTTCGTTGTGATGATCTGGGGTGTGTCCTCACAAGGCTGGTACATGGCTCGAATGAGCGCTCTGTTCCTTGGTTCAGCGATCGTTATCGGTCTGATTGCCCGCATGGGAGAGAAAAAACTCACCGGAAACTTCGTTGACGGTGCACGTGAACTGTTGGGTGTTGCACTGATCATCGGCCTTGCGCGCGGAATCGTTGTGATCATGGAGCAAGGGTTGATTGCCGACACCATTCTACACAGCGCGGAGCAGTCTCTTGGCGGTCTGCCGGAGCTGGCATTCATCAACCTGATGTTCTGGATCGAAGTGGGTATGAGTTTTTTCGTGCCCTCCTCCTCCGGCCTTGCGGTTCTATCGATGCCCATACTCGCACCGCTTGCCGACTTCGCAGGTGTTGGCCGAGATCTAGTGGTGACCGCCTATCAGTCTGCCAACGGTTTGGTCAATCTGATCAACCCGACGTTTGCCGTCGTCATCGGTGGCCTTGCTATCGGTCGTGTCTCCTACGACCGCTGGCTTGTTTTTATCTGGCCATTACTGTTGATCCTCACGGTGTTCATTACTGTCGTCATCAGCCTTGCCGCCTTTCTTTAGTCATAATTCAGGAGTCAGCCCCATGAGCGAACACAAGCTCGGAGTACATTCGGAAACCGGAACGCTGCGGCAGGTGATTGTCTGTCGCCCCGGCCTGGCGCATCGTCGTCTGACACCAGCCAACTGTCAGGATCTACTGTTTGACGATGTCTTTTGGGTCAAGCAGGCGCAAAAGGATCACGATGTCTTTGTAAAACTGATGACGAACGAAGATGTCGAGGTACTCGACGTGAATGACTTGCTGGCCGAGACATTGGACAATACTGAAGCGCGAAACTGGATCCTCGATCAACGCATCGTACCGAACCAGGTTGGCGTAGGAATGATCTCTGAATTACGCAGCTGGATGGATGAACTACCCGGGACTACACTGGCTGAGTACCTGTTGGGTGGTTTGGCAGCCGATGACTTACCCTTCAAGCCATCGGGTCTTTTTGGCGGATATCTGGGCTATCACGGATTTATTCTGCCACCGCTTCCGAATGCACTTTTTACCCGAGACAACTCGGCCTGGATCTATGAGGGTGTGTCGGTCAACCCCATGCATTGGGCAGCGCGTCGTCCTGAAACGCTGTTGAATACGGCGATCTACAAGTTTCATCCCAAGTTTGCCAACAAGGCAACCATTCTTTGGGGAGATCCAACCGTGGATCACGGCTTGGCTACCGTTGAAGGTGGCGACATCATGCCCGTGGGTAACGGCACGGTTCTGGTTGGCATGGGTGAACGCTCATCACCTCAGGGCGTCGGGCAGTTGGCGACGGCACTGCTTGATGCAAACGCCGTAGAGCGAGTGCTCGCCTTCCAGATTCCAAAATCGCGTGCAGCGATGCATCTGGATACCGTATTTACGTTGTGCGGTGGCGATGTGGTGACATCCTTCAAGGAAGTAGCGGATGAACTGATCTGCTATGACATCCGTGCTGGAGACGGAGCAGCCCCCCTGAAATTCCAACGCGATTCACGCCATATCTTCGATATCGTCGCCGAGGTTCTTGGTTACAAGACACTACAAGTAGTTCCCACCGGCGGCAACTCCGAAGAGGAGCGTGCACGCGAACAGTGGAACGATGGCAACAATGTTCTGGCCCTGCGCCCGGGTGTCGTTGTTGGCTATGACCGTAATGATGATACGAACGCTGCACTGAACGCCGTCGGAATTGAGGTTCTGGCCGTACCCGGAGCGGAGCTGGGGCGTGGCCGAGGCGGTGGTCACTGCATGAGCTGCCCCACCATTCGCGACGCTGTTTGAGCCGAATCACGACAATCCTAACCAGAGCACAGCCACTATGGCATTCAACCTTAAAAACCGACATTTTCTGACGCTTCGTGACTACACGCCACGTGAAATCAGCTTTCTGCTGAAACTTGCCTCCGATTTGAAAACCGCCAAGTACGCGGGTACTGAAGTCCCGAGGTTGCAGGGCAAGGATATTGCGCTGATCTTCGAAAAGAACTCGACTCGCACACGAGTCGGCTTTGAGGTCGCGGCCTACGATCAGGGAGCAAGAGTCACCTACCTTGGCCCCACAGGCAGTCATATCGGACACAAGGAATCGGTTAAAGACACGGCACGAGTGCTCGGCCGGATCTATGACGCCATCGAATATCGTGGATTCGGGCAAGCGGTGGTGCAAGAACTTGCCGACTTCTCGGGTGTGCCGGTGTACAACGGTCTGACCGATGAATTCCATCCGACCCAGATCCTCGCCGATTTCCTGACGATGATGGAGCACGTTGAAAAACCGCTACACAAAGTGTCTTTCGCCTTTCTCGGAGATGCGGGCAACAACATGGGCGACAGCCTGATGATCGGCGCCGCCAAGATGGGTATGGACGTACGACTGTGCGCACCTACTGCCTGCTGGCCTTCGACCGAGATCCAGCAAGAGGCACGTGACATTGCCCAGACAACGGGTGCTCAAATTACTATTACCGAAGATGTCAGCGCTGCGGTCAACAATGTGGATTTCATCTACACCGATGTATGGGTGTCGATGGGCGAGGGACACGACAAATGGGCCGAGCGAATTGAATTGCTCTCCCCGTATCAGGTGACGTCCGCTGTTATGGCAAGTACCGGCAATCCAAGAACAAGGTTCATGCACTGCCTGCCCGCTTTTCACAACACCGATACGACCGTTGGCGCTGAAATGAAAGAAGAATTTGGCATTGAGTGTATGGAAGTGACCGAGGAGGTGTTCGAAAGCGAGGCGTCTATCGTTTTTGATCAGGCGGAAAATCGCATGCACACGATCAAGGCGGTACTTGTCGCCACTCTGGGGGCTTAGGTGCTCGTAGTGGCTGCCCTCGGTGGCAATGCGCTGCTCCGGCGCGGAGAGCCGTTGACCGCCGAGGTGCAACGCGCCAATGTCGTCACGGCGGTAACGTCGCTGGCTGATATTGTCCGTGCCGGGCATCAGCTGGTGATCACACATGGAAATGGACCCCAGATAGGATTGCTGGCGCTTCAGGGTTCGGCATACAAGCCGGATGAGCTCTACCCACTGGATGTGCTCGGAGCAGAGTCCGAAGGCATGATCGGCTACATGATCGAGCAGGAACTGGAAAATGTACTTGACCACAAGCAGCCTGTAGCGACGCTGTTGACCCAGGTTGTAGTCGATGCTAATGATGCGGCGTTTCAGAATCCCACCAAATTTATCGGCCCGATCTATACCCACGAAAAAGCGCAAATGCTCGCTGACGCCGCTGGGTGGCGTATCGCGCAAGACGGCGAACACTGGCGTCGTGTTGTGCCCTCGCCCGCACCCAGGGACATCCCTGACTTGCGCGTATTGCAAATTCTGCTGGATCAAGGGGTAATCATCGTGTGCGCAGGGGGCGGCGGCATTCCGGTTGTGCGCCATGAAAATGGAGGTTTGTACGGTATTGAGGCAGTGATCGACAAAGATGCAGCCAGTGCTCTTCTGGCAGAACAACTCGGCGCGCACGCCCTGCTGTTACTGACCGATGTTGACGCAATCTACCAAGGGTTTGGCACCAAAGATTCTGTGCCTATTCCGACCTTGAACGTTGATGCAGCACGCGCTCTGGACTTGCCCGCCGGATCCATGAAACCGAAGGTAGAGGCAGCGTGCAATTTTGCGCAGACCGGAGGATTCACCGGCATCGGACGCCTTGCCGACGCCATGGACATTCTCGCAGGCGTCGCCGGTAGCCGTATCGAGCGCAATGCACAGAGTTGATACCCTACCGATACCATCACCGGCAAGGACACCTTGCTGCCTGCAATCAATGTCATTGAACAGCGAATTGCGGCCGAAGCAAAGATTCTCAAACAGCCGTTTGTATTGACGGCTCATAGGCGCAAACTACGTTGCGCCTTACACCTATAACACTCATCCCAACGTAGAGGCATTCAATCTGACCTACCCTGATCAACCCATGGATTCAGAAGAAGTCCAATTTCAGATCAGTTTCAAATTTCCGATTGCACAGCGTCTGGCAGGGCGCCGTTCCACACACTTGTACCTGCTCTGTACTGGAGTATCAGGGTTCTATTTTGCGCAACAGATCCTGAAAGCTCTCATCGCGTTTCAAAATCCGTTGACCGACCTTGATAAGATGATCAACGTCCCTGTCGCTCAGTGACATTGTGGTAGGTATTGCATTAAGGATCTCACGCTCCCTTGCAGATTCCACATCATTGAAATCCAGCTCGATGAACCAGCTCTCTATTGGTTGCTTTTCAGTGGACAAATCCTTGGTCCACCGATCAAGAAGTTTGTGTATCAAATTCAGTGTCGTGGCATTGTAACGTCGGAGTTGCAGATCACTCACTGCCAACATGGTCTCCTTTACCGAGGGTCGTCGGTTGCTATGGTTCATGTCAAAGTGCTGCTTGATAGCGGCATTCACAGAGATCACGACTACCCGCATTGGTGCTGCTCTTCGAAGTAATTGAAACAGCGATTTAGCACCACCGGATACCGCAGACACTTCATAAATGGAACGCAGTCCGAGGTTGTCAGTAATGCCGCCATCTACCAGATGAATGTATTTGTCCTTATCGGTGTCCTGATAAGCTTCCAGATCATCAAGAACCAACGAGAGCTCCGCATCTAACTGAGCTTGTTCGGCTAGTGAGCCTGCAAATTGCGCGGGAAGTTGGCTGCAACTGCCGTATCGTCGTAGTACGACAGGATGAAAAACCAGAGGCACGGCTGATGAAGCGGCTACCGCCCGAGCAATAGGAAATCTCGACAGATCCGAACACAGCAAATCGAAATATTCCTGGACGAAGGTAAAATGCACTCCCCGGCCAAGATCAGAGGCGTTGATCAAGATCATGGGGCCTCCTTGCCGTTGCAGGTCGGCAAAGGTTGCACCTTTGAAAACAGTCTTATCGTAGTAGTCAGTGGCGAAATCGGTACGCCCACGACGACTGAACCAATGTAATGGGTTCCACAAATTTCGAAACAGGGCCCCTGCTACATTCCGTCGCAGGAAATCTGTTTCGAATGTTTCGAACATATCGTCACCGTTCAATCCGTAATAGGCCGCTGTGAAACTGCCGCCAGACACAGCACTGATGCCGCGCACTTCATCGAGCAGGCGACGAGAACCATCCTTGGTGGACACTTGTGTCTCTCTAAGCGTCTTCATGACACCAAAAGCCAAGGCGGCTGCTCGTGTGCCACCGCCGGAGAACGCCAGGAGCACGGCAGTATCGCCGCCTGCAATGGCACGCTGCGAGTTGACGATCGAGTATTTTTCGGAAGCTGGCTTGTCTGTTTTGGGAAGGTTTACGACGTCGCTGTAGGTGACACATCCGGGCAGGCAGAGAAGCCACACTACAGGGAAGAACCCAGCGATGTTACGCACGAGATACAAGGAATCAGTGTTCACTCTCGGCATCTTGATGACTCTTTGTTTGCGCGCAAATGCTGCTTCAGAAAAGTAACTGCTGTTACTTCACGATCAAAAAACCATTGTGCCGATGGTGATCACAACCACTATCGCTGCATTCACCAATATCAACATGGCGCCACCGACATTGATCAAGACGCTAGCTCTGCTGGTATTCGGTAGGGTGATCGGTTGCGAAGTCGCCAACGGGCCACGCGATCGCTATGTCCGCTTGTTTGCAGCATAGCTGTCGGTTCATCTACATCATTACCGCTGGGCCGATCGGTTTACGCTGGTTGCGCAAGTCCCTGTCACGCCCGATCCGAACGTGACAGGATGTTAGGCGTTAGATGGATAGCACGATTCGGCCGTCGATCTTGCCTTCGCGCATCTTGTCGAAAATGGCATTGATGTTGTCGAGAGATTCAACTGTGAAATGGGTCTTCACTTGTCCCCGCGCTACAAACTCCAGGCTTTCGACAAGATCCATACGAGTGCCGACGATGGAGCCGCGAATGGTCTTCCGGTTCAGCACCGTATCGAAGATGCTCAGATCGAATGTTCCTGGCGGCAATCCTACCAGTGACACGGTGCCGCGCCTGGAAAGCATGGCCACCGCCTGGCTGAACGCCACGGGAGAGACGGCGGTGACCAGAACACCATCGGCACCACCAATAGCCTTCTGAATCTCTTCAACCGGGTCCTTCTGACTGGCATCAATGGTCCAGTCGGCCCCCATCGCCGTGGCAAGCTTCAGTTTGCTTTCGGCAATATCCACGGCGATGACAGTCAACCCCATTGCTTTGGCGTACTGAACGGCCAGATGACCCAGGCCGCCGATTCCTGAGATGACAACGGTATCACCGGGTTTTGTGTCGGTCTCCTTCAGACCTTTGTAGACGGTCACACCCGCACAGAGAATGGGTGCGATGGCTGCAGAATCCAGACCATCAGGTATATGAGCGACATAGTTCGGATCGGCCAGTACGTATTCGGCGAAGCTGCCGTTGACCGAGTAGCCGGCATTGACCTGCTGCTGGCAAAGTGTCTCCCATCCGCTGAGGCAGTATTTGCAATGGCCACAGGCACTGTACAACCAGGGCACGCCCACACGGTCACCTTCCTTGACGGCGGTGACGCCCTGGCCGCATTCAACCACCACACCGACACCTTCATGTCCCGGGATGAAGGGTAGCTGGGGTTTAACTGGCCAGTCACCCTCAACGGCGTGCAGGTCCGTGTGACAGACACCACATGCCTCGACCTTGACCAACACCATACCGTCCGTGGTTTGTGGTCGGTCAACCTCTTCGATACTCAGGGGCGCGCCAAATTCATGGACAACAGCTGCCTTCATTTTCATGGTTTTCATTGCCTTCGCAAAAAAGTTGAATGATGCAGTGAGTATGAGCGTTCAGCGTTTAATTGGTTATTGTGGGAATTACGTAGAGCCTGCAGTATCACGACAGTGTCTTGGTGGGATATTCAGCCGGGTGTCGCCGAGAGGCGCATGAATTCGATCTGATCCAGCAATTGTTGGCTGCGCAAGGGTTTGCGCAGGATGCCGTTGATGCCCAGTTGTGCGGCGAGTCGGGCCAGGCCCTGATCCGTAGAATTTGTCATTAGTGCAATGGGCATCTTGACTCCTGCCTTACGGATATCCGATATCAATTTCAGACCATTGATATCCGGCAGAGCGTTCTCTACCAGAAGGCAACATGCCGATGTCGGGGTACCATGTGAGAGGAAGGCATTCGCATTTTCAAAACCCAGCACGTCCACTGTGGCGCTTTCGAGCAGTAGTTCTACGCTGTCACGTATGGCAGGGTCGGGGTCTATGACATAGACGGTGAAGTGTGCTGATTCTCGCATGGAGAAGTGCTTGGTTACCTGTCACTTTAGATGTCTGTCCATTGTCAACGCGCCATCGTTCTCTGAATATAAGGGATTTTACGTAGACGAGGATCGGGCAGCGCTTAATTCAGCCCGCAAGCTCACCCGATGTCAGCAGATTGATTCTCACAAGATCGGCCAGTGAGCGAACCGAAAGTTTTTGCATGACGTGCGCCCGATGCACCTCAACGGTTCGTTCACTGACGCCGAGCTCCAGAGCAATAACCTTGTTTGCCTGACCCTCGGCGACACGTTTGAATATCTCATGTTCCTTGAGAGTCAACTTTGCAATCAGGCTATTGAGTCTGTCGGTTGTTGCTCGGTTGCTGCGTTCGCCGGCTTCATAGGCAAGGGCCTGCTGAATCCTGTCCAGCAAATCCTGCTCTCGGATCGGCTTGCGCATGAAATCCAGGGCACCGTTGCGCATGGCATCTACCGCCATTTGGATATCGCCGTGTCCCGTGATGAAAATAATGGGCAGCAATACGTCTCGCCGGTTTAATTCTTTTTGTAATTCCAGACCATTCATGCCCGGCATACGAATGTCCAGTACCAGGCAACCTCGTTGACTGCCGTCGTGGAATTTCAGAAATTCTGCGGCAGAACTGAAGCAGTGGTGAGCAATATTGATGGTGTCCAGCAACATGCTCATCGAGTCGCGAACCGCTTCGTCGTCTTCCACGATGAAGACGAGTTGAGTATCTTTGTTCATGTGTCTTCCGCTGAAAAATTTGGCAAGGTGAACTGGAAAGTTGCACCGTGATCCTCGTTGTTGCTGAAGTCTATTTTGCCGCCGTGTGCCTGAACGATGGATTGACAGATGGTCAGACCAACACCCATGCCCATCTGTTTGGTCGATTTGAAAGGTTGAAACAGAATCTCGGCGGACTCGGCCGATACCCCCGTTCCACTGTCAGAAACCGCGACGGTGAGAGTATCGCTATTACACCGGGTTGACAGAATGATCTGCCGTCCATGCTGGCAGTGCACGCTTTCCATCGACTCCATGCCATTGCGGAGCAGATTAAGCATGACCTGTTCGATCTGAACAATGTCACCCAATGCAAGACACGGGTGTTCGTCAAGATCGAGTACGATATCGATATTTCTCATCACGGCATCTGAATCTGCCAGGGACACGACTTGGCGGATAAGGTTATTGCAGTCGAATTGTTCACGATCGGTGTCCCGTTGACGCGCAAACTGTTGCATGTGTTCTATGACATCACCCGCCCGGTGAGCCTGCTGGCTGAGTTTTTCCAGCGCTTCGTGCAAGCGATCAGGCTTGGGATTGCCAGCATCCAGGTAGCGAAGACAGGACTGTGCGTACATGGAAATGGCGCTCAGTGGCTGATTGATTTCATGTGCAATACTCGTTGCCATTTCTCCCAGTATGTTGACCCGGTCCATATGGGCAAGGCGTCCGCGATGCAATCGGGCTTCCTGTTCCGCCGCACGCTGAACAGACAAGTCGCGTAAAAGCCCGACGAACCGTCGTCCATGGCGCCCCTGAAACGCACTGATAGATATTTGAATCGGGAAGACCGTACGGTCCTTGCGCTTGCCGGTGAGCTCTCTGCCGCTGATATGTTTTACGGAACCCACTTCGGCAGCGTGCTGGCCGACATGTACCTGGTGGTCCCAGCGATAATGCTCGGGCATCAATTGAGTGACTTCCATGCCGATGGCCATTTGTTGGGAATAGCCGAACATCGTCTCCGCTGCCCGGTTGAACGACTCGATGACCCCAAGCTCGTCAATGGTGATGACCGCTTCAGCTGCCGTATCCACGATTGCCCTGCCATAGACCTCTGCATCCGTCAGTGCTTTTTCAGTCTGCTTCCGGGGCGTGGCATCAATAACCAGTCCGTCGATTATTGTCTTGTTACCGAGTTTGTCGAATGTCATTCGACCGGTTTCCAACACCCATTTCAGGTCCTTGTCCTTGCAGATGATCCTGTATTCGGCAAAATAGTTCGCACTGGAAGTATTCGCCCTGTCAATCTGCTCGTCTCTGTGGGCACGATCATCCGGGCTGACAATGTCTTCCCAGTGAATGCCGCCGCGCTCGAACTCACTCTTCGAATACCCGCTCAATGCGAGACAGCCTTCGCTCATATAGCTTTGGTCGTTATTGTCATGCACGATTTTACGAAAAGCCATGCCAGGCAGACTCATCCACAATGATTTCAGTTGCTGGGTATTGTCAAACAATTCTCCGGCTTGTTCGGCCGCCTTCAGCTTTACTCTGACGAACCAGGCTGTAATCCCTGATAGTAGAAGGCTCAATACAAGGAAGGCGGTAGAGAACAACGCATTCATTCGCGCCAGTGGCCAATTGTTCGACCTGACTTGAACGGACCAGGTTAGCGCGTAAGTAGAAAACAGATGGGTGACGACCGGGCCGTATACCGCGTCCTCATCGTCGCTGCTGTGTTCATAGACGGGTTGGTCCTGGAGTAATACCCGACTATGGGTAAGCCCACGAGTGTCACCGAGTAGCAAACTGTCAAGCCAGTCTGCAAGTTCGAGCTCGGCCACCAACAATCCAGTGCCCTGTTGTACTTGCGCAAAGATGGCGAGTGCCGGTTTTCCGTTATCAAGCAGGAAGGGTTCGGACACCGTCAAGCGCTGCTCGTCGTGTGCAGATATCGCCGCTTCAATGGTTGCGGAGGGGGTTGCCAGAGCACGAGGCTGCGCGGCCCCATCGCTCGTGACGGGGTTCAGTTGCTGGACAGTATGGAATTCGTTGATCCATCCAAGGGTTTGAAAGCCGGGCAATGCGATTAATGAATCGATCCCTGGATGATTGCTGGACGGTGTATAGCCCACCGGCCATCGATCAGCCAGTTTTTCCAGTGTTGCAACGCGTGCTTGCAGGTCTCTGGTGATGGCAACTGCCATCCACCCCCCGGCTACGGATGCAGCATCGCTGAGTTCGTTTTGCCTCTGTCGTTCCAGAGTTTGCCAACAGGTGAGCGTCAGGCCCACCAGAAAGATACCCGTCAGCAACGGCAACCAGCGATGGCAGCGCCGTGTCAGAGTGTGGAAGGTGTCTGGCACGTCAGATGAGCTTCATCGTGCGCTTGAACCAATTGCTTAGTGAGTAACTGCATGTTAACTGAAATGCAGCGTACCGAAATGTGATGATGGTTCATCAGCGCTTGGCGTGCAGTGAAGTGAGTAGAGAAAGTAGGTAGTTTCCACAAGGTAATGACGGATATTGCGAGTGTTGTGCTGCAGGGAATTGAGTGAAAATACAAGTCGAACATGTATTTTTGTCATGAACCTCGGCTGGATGGATTCTCGTGAACCCTTATCAAATCATCATTGTGCTGTTCTGTCTTGGACTTCCGCTGTCTGCCAGCCACGCTGAGACGCTGGAAGAGGCATGGGGTGTGGCGCTGTCCTCTGACCAGGGGTTGCAGGCCGTGAAATCTCAGACACAGGCGGCAATGGCGACTGTCTCCGCCGCCAAGGCCCGACGTTTGCCAACGATCGACGTTGAAGCAGCGTTTACTCAGCTGGACGATACACCCGGACTGGATCTGAGTTCGCTCGGCCTCGAGTTGCCCGATGCAATCAGCCACGACAACTTTCTTGCCGCCAGCGCACAGATCAATCTGCCGCTATACACCAGCGGCCAGATCAGCAATGGCATCAGCGCTGCCAGCGCTGCATTGGATGCGAACCGGGACCAGGAAGTGGCAGCCGTACAGAATTTGAAGCTGGCTGTTGCTGATGCCTTTGTGTTGGTGCTTCGAGCCACCCATGCGGTCAACGTCGCAAACGCCAACGTTGATTCTCTTCAGGGGCATGCAACCGATGTGCAAAATCTCTTCGATAAAGGATTGGTGCCCCAGAACGACTTGCTTGCCGTTCAGGTGTCGTTGGCAAATGCGCAGCAGAAGGCACTGCAGACAGCCAATGGTCTGGATATCGCCAAAGCGGCTTACAACCGGCAGTTGGGGCGTGCACTGGACGCTGAGGTATCTCTGGATGAAGTCATGCCGCAGGTAGACCCACTGGCGCGTACAGAAGAACTGAACGAATTGACCGCGACAGCGCTGGATAATCGCAGCGAATTGTCAGCGTTGCTCAACAAGACTTCAGCCTTGTCCTTTCAGGGCGAGGCCGAGCGAGCAAGCACGAAGCCAAAGGTGGGGTTGAATGCGACGTATCGTTATCTGGAAAACGATGTGCTCGATGATGAGAATCTGGCATCGGTTGCGCTGGGAGTTTCCTGGTCGCTCTATGACGGAGGTCTGGCCAGGCATCGCGCGAGTGCACTCGAACAACAAGCGCAATCTGCGCGTGATCTCAATGAGGATCTGGACTCCGGTATCCGTTTGCAGGTGCGCAGTGCCTGGTTGTCCATCAATGAGGCTCGACGTCGCATGAGCGTGACAAAGAAGGCCGTTGTACAGGCCGATCAGAATCTGAAGGTAGCCAAAGACCGCTACCGAAACGGAATTGGAACCAATACAGAAGTGCTGGATGCGGAAACACTGCGCTCAGTCAGTCAACTCAACGACAACGATGCCCGCTATGACGCGGCTCTGGCGCGGCTCAAGCTGGCGCGATCACTGGGTGTTCTCTAGCCCAAGCTCTCGCCTGAAAATCTGGAAACCATGATGAAAAAGCTTATCCCCTTGTTCGCCTTGATCGCCATTGCCATTGGGTCCTGGTGGGCGTACACCCACTATGTGAAAGTGGAACCCTTGCCCGATGGGCTGGCGCAGGCCAATGGCCGAATCGAGGGTGACATGGTCTCCGTTTCCAGCAAGTATCCGGGACGAATCGCAAGCATTAGCGTCGAGGAAGGAGATTCGGTGACTGCCGGCGACGTGCTGGTGGAGCTTGAAGCCGGCGAGATAGATGCCAAGGTGCGCCAGGCTGAGCAGGCTGCGGAAGCCGTACGGCACGAAGTGGAGGCCGTCAGCAGTCAGGGCGAGCAGACACAGCGCGATGCAGAGCGCTATGACGAGCTGTATGCCGAAGGCACCGCGACACAACGTGAGGCGGAACAGGCTCGACTGGCTAACACGGTGGCACAGGAAAAACGAACCGCTGCCGAGGCACAGCTGAACCAGGCAGAGGCGGTCTATGATGAATCTCGTGTTGCGCAGGAAGAGCTTACCTTGACGGCGCCTTCCGATGGCGTTGTTACCAATCGTCTGCATGAACCCGGGGTGGTAATCGCTGCGGGCTCCCCGGTGTTGACGCTGATTGATCTGGATAAATTGCACCTGAAAGTCTATGTGGCCGAGAACCTCATTGGTCAACTGCGATTGGGTCTGCCGGCAAAAATCTATTCCGATGCATTCCCGGATGAGCCCTATGACGCAACGGTCAGTTATATCTCCAGCCGAGCGGAGTTCACGCCCAAGGAAGTCCAGACACCTGATGAGCGCGTCAAACTGGTCTATGCGGTGAAACTGGCAGTGACTGATAATGCAGAGCATCGCCTGACACCGGGAATTCCTGCCGACGCTGTCATCCGTTGGGATGAGGCTGTCGAATGGGCCAGGCCGCGCTGGTAAATCGCTTGAAAACGAACGATAGAGAGACGGCGATGACTGAAGATGTCCGCAAGAGCGAGGTTGACGAGTCTGTGCCGTTGGCCGTCAGTGCCAAGGGTTTCTGCAAGCGCTATGGTAAAACCGTGGCGGTTGACGCTATCGATATCAACATCCGCAAGGGTGAAATCTATGGTCTGATCGGTCCTGATGGTGCTGGAAAGAGCAGCTTCATGAAAGCAGTTGCCGGTGTGTTGTCTTTCGAAGCAGGAACATTGCAGGTATTCGACACGATGGTTGACTCTGAAGCCAGTGCAGAGAAGGTCAAGCAGCGCATCGGTTTCATGCCGCAGGGCCTTGGCTTGAATATGTATCCGGATTTGTCGGTTGAGGAGAATATTGATTTTTTCGCACGCTTGAGACTGGTTTCCGAGGAAGACTTGGCCTTGCGCAAAGATCGTCTGCTGACCATGACACGGCTGGAGGAGTTTCGCGACAGGCCTATGAAGAATCTATCGGGCGGCATGAAACAGAAGCTGGGCCTGGTGTGTACGCTGATTCATGAACCGGAGCTGGTCATCCTTGATGAACCGACAACCGGCGTCGACCCGGTTTCACGGCGCGATTTCTGGAGCATTCTGGCCAAATTGCTGCGCGAGCAAGGTATTACCGCGCTGGTCTCGACCGCTTATATGGATGAGGCAACCCGCTTTCAGCGTGCTGCTTTGATGTATCAGGGCAAGGTACTGGCCGAAGGCGAACCGGATGTCATCGGTAACCTGGCGCAAGGCACGATGATAACCCTTGATGTGGAGTCACAATCCGAGGTATTGCTCGTACTGGGGCAGCAGTTCGAGCAGATTGAAGCGGTGGGTAGCCGCCTTCGGATCTGGGTTGATGACGCCGACGCGTCGATAGCGGAACAGCGTGTCCGTGATGCTCTGTCCAGCTTCACCATCCATCAGCTGGAATGTGACACGCCGGGACTGGAAGATGTTTTCGTTGCCAAGTTGCGGCAGGAGGGCGATGTGGTGGCCGACCTGCCTGTCTTCGAACCAACTACGGATACCAGCGACGGCGTGGCCATCGAGGCGCACGAATTGAGCAAGCGCTTCGACGATTTCACCGCTGTTGACAAGATTTCGTTCACGGTACCCAAGGGGGAAATATTCGGATTGTTGGGGGCCAATGGCGCTGGCAAGACGACGGCCATCAAGATGTTGACCGGTATTCAGCTGCCCACCAGTGGTGAGGGGCAAGTTGCCGGGGCCAACATGAGTACGGCGGCGCAACTGATCAAGCAGCGTATCGGCTACATGTCGCAGGCATTTTCTCTGTACCTGGATTTGTCCGTTAGTGAAAATATCAACCTGTTTGCCGGTGTGTACGGGCTGGACCCGAAGACGCGACGTGAACGGGGCGCCTGGATCATTGAACTGGCGGGTCTGCAAGGTCATGAAAAGGAATTGGCAGGGAGTCTGCCCATGGGCTTGCGTCAGCGTCTGGCCCTGGGGTGCGCTCTGGTGCACAAGCCTCAGATCCTGTTTCTGGATGAACCCACGTCCGGTGTGGATCCTCTTGGCAGGCGGCGCTTCTGGGAAATTCTCTTCAATCTTGCACGTGTCCAGAAGGTGACGATCCTGGTGACAACGCATTACATGAGTGAAGCCGAACACTGCGATCACCTGGCACTGATGTATGCAGGGCGTGTTGTCGCCGATGACACACCCGACAACATGAAGCGTGCGGTGACGGCTGAGGCGGGCGGCTTGCTGGAAGTGGCCGTGGATAATCCGATCGTTGCGGTTGGTGTGCTTGAAGAAGCCGAGTACAAGGGTGCGGCCCTGTTCGGCAGGAAGGTTCATGTGTGGGCTGCCGATGATGAGGATAGCCGAGGCCGGATCGAGTCATTGCTCACCGATGCCGGCATACAGATGCTGGGTATAAAGGCACGCTCTCTATCAATGGAAGATGTGTTCGTGTACCGGGTGTTACAGCAAGAGCAAGCCAGCGAGCGCAATGCGGCATGAATATCTACCGAATCAGAGCTGTGATTTCCAAAGAGTGGCGCGAGATTGTGCGCGATCGTCTGTTTCTGTCATTGGCGTTCGTGGTGCCGGCCATGCTCATGCTGTTGTTCGGCTACGGGCTTTCGCTGGATGTTGAAGACATCCCCTTCGCCATCGTCGACTATGACAATACCGAGCTTAGCCGCGACTATGCGTCTCGTTACACCAGTTCGCGGTATTTTGATTTCAAGGGCTACTCTCGCGATGAGTCATTGCTGGCGGAAAAGCTGTCTACCAATGAACTGCGAGCCTTCATCGTCATCCCCGAGCACTTCGAGAGAGACCTGTTGGCCGGGAAATCGTCCCCGGTCCAGAGCATGCTTGATGGTACGTTTCCGGCCAGGGCGTCGACTACCAAAGGTTATATCACAGCGATTAATGCGGCCTACTCCTCCGAGTTGCTAGCCAGTTATCTGAGCAAGGCAAAAGGGGTCAGTGCAGAATTCGCAGCAAAGGCGTTGGCCCCGGTCGTTATCAGTGTGCGCTATCTGTATAACCAGAGTCTGTTGAGTACCTGGTCCATTGCGCCCAAGCTGATCATGGTGATCCTGATGGTATCGCCGCCCTTTCTGACCGCGCTGGGCGTGGTGCGCGAAAAGGAACGTGGCTCGATC
>RCMY010002143.1_pt1 | contig 17942 bp, 13 predicted proteins | sample 2041341 | NCBI WGS metagenome assembly RCMY01 (sample SAMN09708234, study PRJNA481090) | Marine sediment metagenome, whole genome shotgun sequencing project. | reverse complement strand
AGTGCAGGTCATTGGTGGCCACCAACGGCAGGCTGAGATCCTTGGCCAGCCGCAGCAGGTCGCCACGGATGCGCTGCTCGATTCCCAGATCGTGATCCATCAGCTCCACGTAGTAGTTTCCGGCACCGAAGATGTCGCGGAACTCGGCAGCCGCCGCGACCGCGTTGTCATACTGGCCAAGCCTCAGGAACGTCTGAACCTCTCCTGATGGGCAGCCCGTCATCCCGATGAGGCCTTTGCTGTACTGATTGAGGAGTTCCCGGTCTGCGCGGGGCTTGTAGAAGAAGCCTTCCAGGGAGCTTCGCGAACTCAGGCGAAAGAGGTTGTGCATGCCCTCGGGGCTGCCCGCCAGCATCGTCATATGGGTGTAGGCACCCCGTGCCGAGACGTCGTCGCCGGTGCCGTCGCCGAACTGCACCCGTTTGCGCTCTGAGCGGTGAGTGCGGGGTGTCAGATACGCCTCGAGCCCGATGATGGGCTTGACGTTGTAGTCCTTCGAGGCTTTGTAGAACTCGTATGCGCCGAAAAGGTTGCCGTGGTCCGTCATCGCGATCGCGGGCATTCCCATGCGGTCCGCGCCCTCGAAGAGGTCCTTGATCCGGGCGGCACCGTCCAGCATCGAGAACTCTGTGTGGCAGTGCAGATGGACGAACTGATCCGACAACTCGGGCTTCCCTTCACGAACCAAGCGAACGAGGCCCCACCCTACCGCGCGGTCCCGACGAAGCAGGCACCGATGACCTGCACATCGGTACTGTTGATTCGGACGTTCATCCTGCAAGGAGGATGTGGGATCGTGAACGGCCGGCGACTCATGGCTGCTGGGTTGGCCGTGCTCGGTGCGATCATCCGAGGCGTGGTTCTTGGATTCCATTGGGGACGTGGCGTCGGCAGGAGAGAAACGACATCAGGCCCCGACCCGTTCTCACACCCATCCGCCCAGTAGGTCAGTCGCCTTGGTCACCCATGAAAGTGGATCAGCCCAGGGCACCAATCACCTGCACGGCGACGATCTTGGCGATGATGCCCAGGGCGAACAGGGCTGCGTAGCCGGCGTCGATGCGCTCGTCGCTGACCCGCCCCGTGGCGAAGGACAGGACGGCTGGCTGCCCGACGTAGCCGGCGAATCCACCCGCCGCCCTTTGGGCACTGATCCCGAGGATCCGCGCTCCACTGAGGAATGCCAGCGCCGAGAATCCAACGACCACCGCCGACAACAGTCCTGCCCGAAGGCCCGTGGAGGTGAGGGCCTGCTCGGCGAACTGTGGTCCGGAAGCCAGCCCCACAGCGGCGAGAAACAGCATGAGGCCCAACTGACGGATGGTCAGGTTCACAGCCAGCGGGATATTCCAGATCAGCGGCCCTGTCCTGTGCACGGCTCCCAGCACCATGCCCACCACCAGTGGCCCGGCGGCCGGACCCAACGAGAACTCCACTCCCCCGGGCAACGGGATCGTGATCGCACCGAGCAGGAGGCCCAGCACCAGCCCGAGTCCGAGCGCCAGCGCATCCACTTCGGAAATCCGTCGCTCGGAGTCCCCCAGGTACGTGGTCAGGGCTTTGAGTTCTCCTTGCGGTGCCACCGCGAGGACACGATCCCCGAGCTGCAGGACAAGGTCATCGCGAGCGAGCAGGTCGGTGTCTCCGCGGCGGACGCGGGTCAGCACGCTTCCGTAACGACTGGGAAGATTGAGCTGGGCGACGGTCCGTCCCGCGATCGCCGGGGAGGAGACCACCAGGCGTTTGAAATCCACTGCTTGGCGGTCTGAGGTGAGTTCCCGCTCCATCCGGTGCCCGAGGAACGACACAGCTTGTTCAACGTCTTCTGAAGCTCCGATCACGAGCACCTGGTCCCCCGGGTGGAGATCCTCGCCGGGCGCGAGGACACGGGTGTGACCGCTGCGGATGAGATAGCTCATCTTGATCGTCTCGTTGACCCAGCCGGGCACCTCCCGCAGCGGCGTTGCTCGCTCGACGTGCACCGACTCGGCCACCAGTCCGTCGGCGTTGGGTGGCGCTGAGTCATTGGTGCCTGGCCACCGCCGGGTCACAACCACCGCCACTGCGATGATCGCCAGTACCACTCCCACGGGATAGCCGAGCGAGTAGCCGACGGCAGCGTCAGCACTCCCCGTCGCCGCCGTGGCCGCGGCCAGGGCAGGGGTAGAGGTCAGCGCCCCGGCGAGGACACCGGCCACCAGTGGCGAGCCGAGCCCGAGCAGGGCACCGACCACCAAGGCGAGAATCGTCACCATCGCGATGACACCGATGCCGAGACCCATGAGGGGCAACTGCTTGCGAAGATCCGCGAAGAATGTCTCACCGGCGGCGATTCCCACGGTGTAGACGAAAAGAGCGAGCCCCAGGGAGGACACGAGCTCCAGACCCTCCCCCAGCGCGGGGTCAAGAGCTCCCAGCGCCAGGCCCACAAAGAGCGCCCCGGCGGCCCCGAAGCGCAGCGGCCCGAAAGGAATCACGCCCACGACGGCCCCGAGCGCCACGACGAGAAGAATCGTCAGCAGCGGTGAGTCAGTCAGGAGATCAAGCACCAGGACTCCTTTCGGTTCCGGCCAGAACCGGGCACATGGCAGGCTACTCCCCGTCCACAGGTCTTCACTGCCCAGCGGTCAACCAGAAGACCTCACTGGGCCATGAGCTGGCGATCCCTGGGTCCGATGGGGCGCGGGAGCTTGGAGCTGCCCGAGAGGAACTCGTCCACGCCTCGGGCGGCCGAGCGCCCCTCGGCGATGGCCCACACGATCAGTGACTGGCCGCGCCCCGCGTCGCCGCAGGCGAAGACCCCGGGGACGTTGGTGGCGAAGTTCTCGTCGCGGGCGATGTTGCCACGCTCGTCGAGTTCGACGCCCAACTGCTCGGAGATGGTCCTCTCCGGGCCAGAGAAGCCCATGGCCAGCAGCACGAGCTGCGCGGGGATGTGCTGCTCGGAGCCCTCCACGGGCACGAACTTCCCCGCCTCGAAACGCACTTCGGTGAGGTCCAGTCCCGCCACGTTGCCGTCGTCGTCGCCAACGAAACGGCTGGTGGAAACCGCATACATCCTCTGACCACCCTCCTCGTGGGCCGAGGTGACCTTGAACGTCATGGGATAGGTGGGCCAGGGCTGGCTTTCCGGCCGGAGTTCCGGGGGGATCGGCATGATCTCCAGCTGCGTGATGGAGCGTGCCTGCTGACGGGTGGAGGTCCCCAGGCAGTCGGCGCCCGTGTCGCCGCCGCCGATGATGACGACGTCCTTGCCTGCGGCAGTGATCTGGTCTTCGACATCGCCGCCGAGTACAGCCTTGTTCGACTGGGGCAGGAACTCCATGGCCTGGTGGATTCCGTTGAGCTCCCGTCCCGGTACGGGCAGGTCCCGTCCCACCGTCGACCCGATGGCCAGAACGACGGCCTCGTAGCGCTCCAGCAGTTCCGGGCCGGTGATGTCCTCACCGATGGTCACGCCGGTCTTGAACTGGGTGCCCTCCAGCCCCATTTGCTTGAGGCGCCGGTTGAGCACTTCCTTCTCCATCTTGAACTCGGGGATGCCGTAGCGCAACAGCCCACCGATGGCGTCGGCTCGCTCGTGCACCACGACGGTGTGCCCGGCACGTGTCAGTTGCTGAGCGACGGCAAGCCCCGCGGGACCGGACCCCACCACCGCGACCGTCCGGTCCGTATGCCATTCGGGCTGCTGCGGCACGACGCGGGAGTCGTCCCACGCCTTGTCGATGATGGCCACTTCGACGTTCTTGATGGTCACCGGGTCCCCGCTGATGCCGACGACGCAGGCCGTCTCGCACGGCGCCGGACAGAGGCGTCCGGTGAACTCCGGAAAGTTGTTGGTGGCGTGCAGACGTTCAAGGGCGGGCTGCCACTCGTCGCGCCACACCAGGTCATTCCACTCGGGGATGAGGTTGCCCAGTGGGCACCCGGTGTGACAGAACGGGATGCCGCAGTCCATGCAGCGCCCGGCCTGCTTGGAGATGATAGGCAGCAACGCGCGGCCTGGGGTGCCGGGGTAGACCTCGTGCCAGTCGTGGACGCGCTCGTCCACTGGGCGACGATCTGCGACTTCGCGCGGGGTGGTCATGAATCCACGTGGATCAGGCATGTGCGGCCTCCATCATGAGGTGGGTTGTTCGGGTTTCGTCGTGGCCATCGGCTTTGGCCTGGTCACGGACTTTCATGAGATGTGCCCACATCCGTGGCTCGATCCGGGTGAAACGGGTGGCCAGGGTGGCGTCGTCGAGGGCCATGAGCCCTTCGGCGACGGTGGAGGCTGTCTCGTTGAGGTGTTCTTCCAGGAGTTCCCGGACGCGAATGATGTCGTCGGCAGCCATGTCGACGGCGTCGACGAACTCGGTGTTGAGGCAGGCGGGATCCAGGTCCAGCACCCACGCGAGGCCGCCGGACATTCCTGCCGCGAAGTTGCGACCGGTGGGGCCGATGATCAGCGCCTCACCGCCCGTCATGTACTCGCACCCATGGTCGCCCACACCCTCCACGACGGCGGTGGCGCCCGAATTGCGGACACAGAACCGCTCACCAACAAGCCCCCGCAGGAAGAGCTGCCCTGACGTGGCGCCATAGCCGATGACGTTGCCGGCCAGCACTTGCTCCTCGGCGGCGAATGCACTCGCCGGGTCAGGCGCGACGATGATGCGGCCGCCGGAGAGACCCTTGCCGACGTAGTCACAGGCATCTCCCACCAGGCGCAGCGTGATGCCGCGTGGCAGGAAGGCGCCGAAGCTCTGGCCGCCGGTGCCGTGCATGGTGAACTCGATGGTGCCCGGCTCAAGGCCCGCCCCGCCGGTGGTTCGGGTGACCTCGTGGCCCAGGATGGTGCCGACCGTCCGGTCGATGTTGCGCACAGCCACCGTGTGGCGTACCGCTTCGCCCCGCTCCAGGGCTGGCGCCGCGAGCTCGATCAGACGCATGTCCAGTTTCTGTTCCAGGCCATGATTCTGCCCGATTGTGTTGTGGAGTGGGTGATTCACGTCGATGCTTGTGAGGATGGGTGTCAGGTCCAGGCCCGCGGTCTTCCAATGGCGCACGGCCTGCGAGGAGTCCAGGGCATCGACCCGTCCGACGGCCTCCTCGATGGAGCGGAAACCCAACGAGGCCAGGATCTCGCGCACTTCAGTCGCCATGAAGCGGAAGAAGTTCATGACGTGTTCGGGGTCACCCGTGAACTTCGCGCGGAGTTCCGGATTCTGGGTGGCCACCCCCACTGGGCAGGTGTCCTTGTGACAGACGCGCATCATGATGCAGCCGCTCACCACGAGCGGCGCCGTGGCGAAGCCGAATTCCTCGGCTCCCAGCAGCATGGCGATGGCCACGTCGCGACCGGTCTTGAGCTGCCCGTCGCACTGCACGACGATGCGGTCCCGCAGTCCGTTCAGCAGCAGCGTCTGCTGCGTCTCGGCCAGTCCCAGTTCCCAGGGGCCGCCCGCATGCTTGAGCGACGTCAGAGGTGCTGCGCCTGTGCCACCGTCGTGACCGGAGATGAGCACCACGTCGGCCTTCGCCTTGGAGACGCCGGCCGCGACGGTGCCGACGCCCACCTCGCTGACGAGCTTCACATGGACGCGCGCCGACGGGTTGGCGCACTTCAGGTCATGGATGAGCTGCTTGAGGTCCTCGATGGAGTAGATGTCGTGATGTGGTGGGGGCGAGATCAGGCCGACGCCCGGCGTCGAGTGGCGTGTTTTGGCCACCCAGGGATAGACCTTCGGACCCGGTAGCTGGCCGCCCTCCCCGGGCTTGGCGCCCTGGGCCATCTTGATCTGCAGGTCTGTGGCCCAGGTCAGGTACTCGCTGGTGACGCCGAACCGGCCCGAGGCCACCTGTTTGATGGAGGAGCGTCGACGATCGTCGTGCAGGCGTTCCGGGTCCTCGCCGCCCTCCCCCGTGTTGGAGCGCGCGCCGAGCGCATTCATGGCGATGGCCAGGGTCTCGTGGGCCTCGGCGGAGATGGAGCCGTAGCTCATGGCCCCAGTTGAGAATCGCTTCACGATCTCGCTGACCGGCTCCACCTCCGACACGTCAATCGGGGTGCGTCCCTCCGCAAACCGCAGCATCGAGCGCAGCGTCATGAGGCGCTCCGAGTTGTCATCCACGAGCGAGGTGTAGCGCTGGAACACGTCATAGCGACCACTGCGCGTGGCGTGCTGCAGCCGAAAGACGGTCTCCGGGTCGAACATGTGCGGTTCGCCCTCGCGACGCCACTGGTATTCACCGCCCACGGCGAGGTCGCGGTGAGCCAGTGGGATGCCGTCGGCCGGGTAGGCCCGCAGGTGTCGACGACGCACCTCTTCGGCGATCTCGGCGAGCCCGAGGCCACCGAGCCGGCTGGTGGTGCCCGTGAAGTACGCGTCCACGAGGTCCTGGCTGAGGCCGAGCGCCTCAAAAACCTGCGCACCGGTGTAGGAGGCGACCGTGGAGATCCCCATCTTGCTCATCACCTTGAGCACACCCTTGGACAGTGCCTTGGTCAGGTTGGCGATGGCCAGTTCCGGCATCACCTCAACGAACATTTCTCGCCGCGCCATGTCCTCGGCGCTCTCGAACGCCAGATAGGGGTTCACTGCGGCGGCGCCGTAGCCGAGCAGCAGTGCCACATGGTGGACCTCTCGCACGTCGCCAGCCTCGACGACGATGCCCACCTGCGTGCGGGACTTCTCCCTCACCAGGTGATGGTGAATGGCAGCGGTCAGCAGCAGCGACGGGATGGGTGCGAGATCCGGAGTCGAGTGGCGGTCGGAGAGCACCAGCGCACGCGCACCTCCCCGAATGGCGGCGGAGACCTCGGTGCACAGTGCGTCGAGCCGCACCTTCAGCGCGCGCCCGCCGCCCGCCACCTTGTACAGGCCACGGACGACGTGTGTGGCGTAGCCCGGGACGGTGCCATCGTTGAGGCGAACAATCTTGGCGAGCTGTTCCGAGTTGAGGATGGGATGCTTCATGGTGATGAGATGCGCCGCCTCGGGAACCGGGTCCAGCAGGTTGCGCTCCGGTCCGATCTTCGCCGACAGCGACGTCACCAGTTCCTCGCGGATGGCATCCAGCGGCGGGTTGGTGACCTGTGCGAAGAGCTGCGAAAAGTAGTCGAACAGCAGATGCGGACGCTCGGACAACACGGCCAGGGGCGTGTCAGTGCCCATGGATCCAATGGCTTCGGTACCTCCATTGGCCATCGGAGCGATGACCATCCGCAATTCCTCGTGTGTGTAGCCGAACACCTGCTGTCGACGGATGACGGAGGCATGCCCGTGGACGATATGTGCGCGGCCGGGCAACGTGTCCAACTCAACCTTGTTGCTGGCCACCCAGTCGCCGTACGGATGTTCAGCGGCGAGCTCTCCCTTGATCTCATCGTCGCCGATGATTCGGTGCTTCTCCAGATCCACCAGGAGCATGCGGCCGGGCTGCAGCCGCCCCTTGGCCACGACGTCGCCGGCAGGGATGGGCAGCACGCCGGACTCGGAGGCGAACACCACCAGCCCGTCGCGAGTCTCCCAGTAACGGCCTGGACGCAGGCCGTTGCGATCCAGCGTGGCACCGATGATCGTGCCATCGGTGAACGTCATGCACGCCGGACCGTCCCAGGGCTCCATGATCGCGGCGTGGTACTCATAGAAGCTGCGACGCTCGGCGTCCATGGAGGGGTTGCCCTCCCACGCCTCGGGGATCATCATCAGCATTGCGTGTGGCAGCGAGCGGCCGCCGAGGTGCAGCAGCTCGAGCACCTCATCGAAGGATGCCGAGTCGGATCCGCCCGGCTGGCAGATGGGGAAGAGCCGCTCCAGGTTGCCCGGGATCTCGCTGCTCATCAACAATGCCTCGCGGGCCCGCATCCAGTTGCGGTTGCCGCGCACAGTGTTGATCTCGCCGTTGTGGGCGATATAACGGTACGGATGTGCGAGTTCCCAGGACGGGAAGGTGTTTGTGGAGAACCGGGAGTGGACCAGTGCCAGGGCGGATTCCATGGCGGGATCCAGGAGATCGGGGAACACCTGCTCCAGCTGATCCGTGGTGAGCATGCCCTTGTAGACCAGCGTGCGGGCGCTGAGAGAGGCGAAGTGGATTCCGGCCTCGTGCTGGGCGCGACGGCGCAGACCGAACATCAGGCGCTCCAGCGCCATGCCTGCCTCGTTGTGGCGACCGGCCACGACGAGGTGTTCGAAGTGCGGCATCACCGCGACGGACACCGGCGACAGCGTCCCAATCTCGACGGGGACCTCACGCCACTCCAGGACGTCCACGTCCTCCTCGTCGGCGATGGCCTCAATCTGTTGCTTGATCGCGGAGCGATCATCAGCGTCCGCGGGAAGGAACGCCATGCCGATGGCGTAGGCGCCCTCCTCGGGGAGCGATGCCTCGATGACGCCGCGCAGGAAGCGGTCCGGGACCTGCAGGAGGATGCCCGCACCGTCCCCGGCGGCCTCGTCCGCGCCGGTGGCTCCACGGTGGTCAAGGTTGCGCAACGCTTCAAGCCCCTGGGCCACGATCGAGTGCCGGGCGATCCCATCAAGCTTGGCCACGAAGGCGATTCCGCATGCTTCATGCTCTTGAGCGGGGTCGTAGAGCCCAACTTTTCCAGGCCGTTTGGTCTCCTGCATGTGTGCCTCCTCAGTGCGCGGAACGTCCGTACGGGACGCCCGTTGTACGAGAATAGGCAGAAGGAAACCCTTGAAACCACCAATTCCGCTGCTGTTTCACGATCGTAACTTTCGCGTCGCAGAACTGTTGCGAGGCGAAATCAGGTCCCCCGTGCTTCCACGCGGACGTCATAGAACCAATTTGTTCAGGCTCGGCGGCCCAGCTTCCCCAGAACCATGGTCGTCCTGTCACTCCCCCGGGCTGACTCGACCTGTGGCTTGCAGATGCCCTCCATGTACAGGTTCTCACCGAAGGCTTGGGCGCCCTCGTCAATGGCGTCCAGCTCGGCGTTCGTGAGCTGAGCTTCGAGCCCCGCAGCCGTCGCGATGTCCCAGCGATGCACCAGCATGTCCCAGATGTAGAACTGTGCGAAGGTCCCACCGACGGTGGTCGGGCCGAAATACCCTTCATATTCCGACGTGACGGAGGCGTCGTCCTGCAGAACCTTGACCACCCGCTGCGCGTGATCACGCCAAGCTGAAGCGGGATCGGCGTCCAGGTCCGGCGCGGCGCCGACGTCGAAGCCGCGTTCGTTGAAGAAGTCCCGCTGGGTCGCGACGATGTGGTCGAGAACGTCTCTGGCGGTCCAGCCCTCGCACGGCGATTGTGCCGACCACTGGTCGTCGTTTACGGCGTCGAGGACGGCCTCCAGTGGTTGGCGGGCCTCGTTGAACTTGTTCAGTGTGGTGTCCATGACACGAGACGCTACGCCCCTGCGGCAGACTGGCGATTGATGAAAACCGACAGGGGTGAGGGCCTCTCCGGCGAGACCGAGGGTGATATCGAGCGTGCCCATCTCAGGGAGCCACACGATATCTCCCACGAGATGTTTCGCTATGACGTTCCCCTCGAGTTCGCGGGCCTGCTGCGTCGTTTCTGGATCCCCGTCTGGTCCGTGCCAGCCGGCCGTGCTGCTCCGCAGAAGGTGCTGCAGTATCCGGTGTGTCTCCTGGTCGTGACACAGGAGTACGCCCGCTTCTACGGCGTGACCTCGGGGTTGTCCACGACGACGCTGATCGGAGAGGGTTGGGCCGTCGGTGTGATGTGCGAACCTGCCGCAGGATTCCTTCTCAGCGGCGCATCGATCGACGCCTACACCGATCGCCACGTGCCCCTCACCGATGTTCTCGGAGCCCACGGCCACGCACTCGTCGACGACGTCCGCCGGGCGATGGCCCACGAGCCACGATCACCGGAGACGCACGCGGCGGCCATGAACATCTACACCGGCGCGCTTCGTCGGTTTCTCCCGGTGGACGCCGAGGGCCAGCTGGTGAATGAGATCGTCGCCTTCGTCGAGGGCCGCAGTGACGTGACCCGAGTCGCCCAGATCTGCGAAGCATTCGACGTCAACGAGCGGTCACTACAACGACTCATCCACCGTCGGCTGGGTCTGGCCCCGAAATGGCTCATCCAGCGTCGGCGGCTGCACGATGCAGTTGGGCGGCTACGGGCGAGAACAACGACCCTGGCGAACGTGGCAACCGAACTCGGGTACGCCGACGAGCCCCACTTCATCCGCGACTTCTCCCGTGCGACAGGGATGACGCCCGGTAGGTTCGCGGCGCAACAGCAGCAGTTCCCCGGGTGATCGGGCACCCGTCTCCATGGAGCAGTTGTGCAGGCGCGGGGAGTTCCGTCAGGTCGGACAGCCGAACCGTCCGATCACTGCTAGCCGAGAGTGACGCCGTGCGCGGCCCGGTGGCTGGCCATGATGGTGTCGATGACGCGCGCGGTACGCATCGCCGAAACGCCGGTACTGGCACTCCGCCCGCGGCCAAGGAGTTCGTCGACGACACTCTGGATCAGAGGTTGTTGCACGGTGGCAGGGTAGGGAGCGGGAATGCTGCGCTGCCCATCCACGGTCAGCAGCTCGAGCGGTTGCTCATTGAAGACCGAGAAGTTCAGCGTGCCGCTCGAGCCCACGAGTTGGACCTCGTCGAGGTTCTCGGCCGCGGTGAAGCACCACAAACCGGTACCCATCACCCCGGACTCGTGCTCGAAAATCGCGCTGACCAGATCCTCAGCCGGTCCGTTCCCGGCACGGTTCGTCGCGTGCCCGGTCACCTCGGCGACGGGGCCCAGGAGATGGTCGAGCAGGTCCAGCGTGTGCGAGGCGAGGTCCACGAAGTGGCCGCCGCCCGAGACCTCTGGTCGCAGCCGCCACGGCAACGCGTCGCCCGGGCTTGAATCCGCCGGGCGCAGATGGCGAATCGAGAAGGCGTGCAACTCACCGATGGCTCCGTCAGCGAGTAGTTTTCCCACCGTCTCGAAGCGGGGCATTGCTCGGCGGTAGTAGGCGACGAACAACGGAAGCTGTGCACGGTCCGCAGCCTGGATCATCTGCGCGCACTCATCCGCGGTCCGGGCCATCGGCTTCTCCACGTACACCGGTTTGCCAGCCTCCAGCACTCGGATGGCGTAGTCGCGGTGCGAGTCGGGAGGTGTGGCGACGTAGACGGCATCCACCTCGTCATCGTGGATGAGTTCATCGGCGTCGTCGTACCATCTCGGGACGCCGTGCCGGGCCGCGTAGTCGGCCGCCTTCGCTCCGGTGCGTCGCATCACGGCGACCAACTGGGATCCCTCGGCCTTCTGGAAGCCCGGCCCACTTTTGGCCTCGGTGACGTCACCGACGCCGATGATGCCCCACCGCACTGTTTCCATGTCAGCAGATGATAGCCGTTGGCCTCCCCACGACTACTGTCGCGAGATCAGCGTCGCGTAGTCCTCGCGGAGATCTTTCACGCTGTAGCCACCGGTCCAGATGACCTGCACCCGGTGATCGGCGCCCACACCGAGGATCTGGGAGCCGTGATCCACCTCGTAGCCACCGGAGGGGAGCTTCTTGCCCTCCTCGATCGCGATGCCCATGTAGTTCGCGATCTTCGAGATGGTGGAGAGCTCCCCCGTGAGGCCAATGAAGGACTCGTCGATGCGCTCGAGGTAGGCCTTCAGCGCTGCGGGATCGTCGCGTGCCGGGTCCGTGGTGACCATGACCAGGGTGACGTCTGAAGCCAGACCATCCTCGAGCCGACGTTTGGCGGTGGCCATGTCGGCGAGGATGCCAGGACAGATGTCAGGGCAGTTGGTGTAGCCGAAGAAGAGAGCCAGCGCCTTGGTGGTGGGTGACGTGGCAAGGTTCCAAGGATTGCCGTCCTGATCCGTCAGATCCACGTCCGGCATCTCATAGCCCTCAGTCAGAGCGGTGCCGTGATAGCCGTCATCAACGAGTTCCACGTCCGCTGTAGGGCCATCATTCCCACAAGCGGCGAGCGGTATCACCAGCAGCGCACCCAGCAGGCTCCGCCGAGGGATCACTCCTGATCCCTCCGAACTCCTGCAGCCAGTTCATCCACGAGGGTGCGCAAGCGGTCCAGATCCCCCGGCATGTCGGCCCCGTCGGAGTCGAGGCAACGCAGCAGTGCCGAGCCCACGATCACGGCGTCGGCATATTGCGCGACCTCCGCGGCCTGGTCACCATTGGAGACGCCCAGACCGATACCGATGGGCAGTCCGGGATCCGCAGTTCTGGCTCGCTCCGCAATGATGGGGGCGGCCGACGACGTGGTGGTCCGGGTGCCGGTGACACCCATGACGCTGGTGGCGTACACCCAGCCGCGGCAGGCCGCCATGGTGGTGGCGATGCGATCGTCGGTGGAGCTGGGCGCGATCAGGAAGATGCGGTCCAGACCGTGCGCGTCGGTGGCGGCAGTCCAGAGCTCGGCCTCGTCGGGCGTCAGATCCGGGGTGATGACACCAGCACCGCCGGCGGCCTTGAAGTCGCGGGCGAACTCGTCGGGTCCGTACTGTTCGATGAGGTTCCAGTAGGTCATGACCAGGGGTGTGCACCCACGTTCTGCGACGGCCGTGGCAGCACGGAACGCATCGCGGGTTCTGACACCGCGCTGCAGCGCCTTGGTGGTGGCGTGCTGGATGACGATGCCATCAAGCACCGGATCCGAGTACGGCAGGCCAATCTCCACGAGATCGACGCCCACACCATCGGTCAGCGCACGGAAGGCGTCCAAGCTGTCCTCCACTGTGGGGTATCCCACTGGGAGATAGGCGATGAGGGCGGCGCGGCCCTCATCGACACATTTGGCAACCACTTTGCCGGATATGCCCAGCCGGTCCTGGTCCGTGAACCTGTTCGTCATCACACTCATGAATCCATGCCTCCCACAACCTTGTCGGGCTCCCCCGACATGCCGAACCATTCGAACGCCGTGCTCACGTCCTTGTCCCCCCGGCCCGAGAGGCACACGAGGATGGTGGGCCGGGCATCAGGCTGTTCCTGCGCCAGGCGCAATCCCAGCCGCTTCACGCCGGCCAGTGCGTGTGCGGTCTCGATGGCGGGCATGATGCCTTCAGTCCGCGTCAGCTCCTTGAACGCCTGCATGGCCTCCGAGTCAGTGACACCCTCGTAATTGGCACGGCCGCTCTTGGCCAGCCAGGCGTGCTCAGGCCCAACCCCCGGGTAGTCCAGCCCGGCGGAGATCGAGTGCGACTCGATCGTCTGGCCGTCCTCGTTCTGCAGCACGTAGGTGCGGGCACCGTGCAGCACACCCATCGTGCCAGCGGAGATGGTGGCCGCGTGACGGCCCGTCTCGATGCCGTCGCCAGCGGCTTCATAGCCCCACAGTTCGACACCCTCGTCCGGGATGAAGTCGGCGAACATGCCGAGCGCGTTCGAGCCGCCTCCGACGCAGGCCGCGACGTGGTCCGGAAGTCCCCCGTGGTCCTCGATCATCTGGGCCCGGGACTCCGTGGAGATGATGCGCTGCAACTCACGCACCATCCAGGGGAACGGGTGCGGACCGGCGACTGTGCCGATCAGGTAGTGGGTGGTCTCCACGGAGGAGACCCACTCCCGCATGGCTTCGTTCATCGCGTCCTTGAGGGTGCGCGAGCCCGCCGCGACCGCGTACACCTCGGCCCCCAACAACTGCATCCGCGCCACGTTCAGGGCCTGGCGTTTGGTGTCCACCTCACCCATGTAGACGCGGCACTCCAGCCCCATGAGGGCGGCCGCTGTGGCGGTGGCCACGCCGTGCTGTCCCGCACCGGTCTCTGCGATGACGCGGGTTTTACCCATGCGCTTGGTCAGCAGGGCCTGGCCCAGCACATTGTTGATTTTGTGGGCGCCCGTGTGGTTCAGGTCCTCGCGCTTGAGGAGGATGCGCGCATTGCCGCACAATTTCGAAAAGTTGTCGGCCACCGTGATGGGAGTGGGCCGGCCGGAGTAGTCGCGCTGGAGCCGACGCAGCTCCGCAATGAATGTGGGGTCATCGGCGGCGCGGGTGAACTCGTCGGCCAATTCGCTCAGCGCTGCATTCAACGCCTCAGGCACGAACTTTCCGCCGAAATCACCGAAGTGGCCGGTGGCGTCGGGTAGCAGCTGGGTCATGGACTCCAGACTACCGGCTTGCTCCCGTCGCACCCGACGCCGTTGCGTCGTTGGGCGCATGCCTGTTTTCGTCGGCGCCATGGTGCTTCTTCGGCCACGGGAGCGCGTGCAGGACGGCTACCACGATCATGCCCCAGATGATTCCCAGAACGAGTGAGCAGAGTGTGTTGATGAGCCACGCCAGCGCCCCACCAACGCCCGAGACACCCACCACCAGGGACTCGAGGGAGTGCACCCACTCATAGGGTGCCTGGAAGCCGACGTCGCTCATTCCCACCAGGATGATGTGACCGCCCACCCAGAGCATGGCGAAGATTCCGACGGTGGAAATGATGGCCAGGACCTTGGGCATGGCTGCGACGAGCGCCCTGCCGATGGCTTGGGAGCGTTCGGATTCACGACCGGCGAGCGCCAGGCCCACGTCATCCATTTTCACGATGAGGGCCACCACGCCGTAGACCAGCGCCGTGATGCCGAGAGCCACGATGATCATGATGATGGTGCGCGAGAGGAACCCCTCCGCCGCCACTTCGTTCAGCGAGATCACCATGATTTCTGCACTGAGGATGAAGTCGGTGCGAATGGCTCCCTTCACCACTGTGCCTTCTGCCTTGGGCCCCTGCAGGACGGCTGGTGTTTGCTTCTGCGGCTCGTCATGCCGAAGCAGTTCCAATACCTTTTCTGCACCCTCGAAGCAAAGGTAGGTCCCACCCAGCATGAGGAGTGGAGTCAGCAACCACGGGAGGAACTGGCTGAGCAGCAAAATGATGGGAAGGATGATGAGCAACTTGTTGCGCAGCGATCCAATGGCGATCTTCTTGATGATGGGAAGCTCTCGCTTCGGGTTCACCCCGGCGACGTACTGCGGCGTGACGGCCGTGTCATCCACCACCACGCCTGCAGCCTTGATGCTGGCGCGCCCGGCCGCGGCTGCAACATCGTCGACGCTGGCTGCGGCAAGCCGGGCCAGGGCTGCGACGTCGTCGAGGAGTGCGGCGAGTCCGCCGCTCATGCGTTGACCGCTCCAACCAGCGCCGCGACCGCTTGACGCGGGTCACCATGGCGCACCAGCGCCTCACCCACGAGGACGACGTCTGCGCCCTCGGAGGCGACGCGGGCCGCGTCGGCGGGAGTGAGGATGCCGGACTCGGCCACCCTGACGGCCGAATCGCCGATCCGTGCGGACAGCCCGCCGAAAATAGCGAGATCCACGTCAAGGGTTTTGAGGTTGCGGTTGTTGACGCCGATCAGCTCGGCACCGATGGCCAGGGCTCGATCCACTTCTTCAGCGGTGTGGGTCTCCACCAGTGCCGTCATGCCAAGGTCATGGGCGAGCCGCTGGAACCGAGCCAGCTGGGCGTCAGTGAGGGAAGCGACGATGAGCAGCACCATGTCTGCACCATGGGCCCGCGCCTCGAAGAACTGGTATTCCTCCACCATGAAGTCCTTGCGCAACACGGGCACACTCACGCGGGCTCGCACAGCGTCGAGGTCTGCCAACGTGCCGTTGAAGCGCCGCCCCTCGGTCAGCACCGAGATGGCAGAGGCACCCCCGTCGGCGTACTCGGCGGCAAGTGCAGCGGGATCGGTGATCAGGGCGAGGTCCCCCTTGGAGGGCGACTTGCGCTTGACCTCGGAGATCACGGCCAACCCGGCCGCCCGGAAACCGGGCATGGGATCAAGCGCAACGGGCGCCGTGAGGGCGGCGGCTTCGACGTCGGCCAGCGAAACCAACGCCCGGCGCGCATCGAGATCCTGCCGCACGCCCGCAACAATGTCGTCGAGAACGCTCACGCTGGCTGACCCAGCCCCATTGCTTTCATGACCATGGTCAAGACGCCACCAAGAAGGATGACGGCGGCGCCGATGATCACCACCAGCCAACTGGGGCCCATGACCCCACCGATTGCGGCGATGACGAAGCCGACCGAGGCGACGATGGAGCCGGTCCACGCCGCCGGGCTGCGTCCGTGGTGGTAGTACTGCGGGGTCCTCGCCATTTCAGGGCCTTTCGTTGAAATTCCATCTGCTGCCAAGTGTCTCGACGAAGATTATCTCAAAGATCAGCGTTCATCTCGGAACATCCTCGCTCGTGGTGGGGTCCTCGCCGGCATCGAACTGTTTCCACAGGTCGCGTGCCGGTTCCTTCTCCCGTGATCGTACTTTGGCCCGCCATGCCGGGCCATGACGAAATGTGGTCAGGGCCGCGACCGCGAGGATCACACAGAAGAGCAGGCTGCCCAATGCCCATCCTCCGGCGAACCCGGCGCTGACACCCGCCGCCAAGGCCAACAGAACACCCAGGGCTCCCATGGCGCGAAGGCCCGGGCCACGCAACATCGCCGAGAGGCCGACGCCCGCGGTGGCCGCCCATCCGAGTGCCTGGACCGCGGACGCATCGGCGGCAAGACCGGTGAAGGCGATCCCGAGCGCGCCGATTACCCCCAGCAACGCCGTCCGGGCGCCGGTCAGGACACGGCCTGGCGTCACGAGGCCCCCTTCATCCCGGCAGCCATTCCGAGGGCCGCGATGACAGCGGCAGCCTTGTGGGAGCACTCGGCATCCTCGGTCTCGGGCACCGAATCCGCAACGATGCCGGCACCGGCCTGCACGTGGGCCACGCCATCCTTCAGGACTGCGGTGCGGATGGCGATGGCCACGTCGGAATTGCCTGCGAAATCAAAGTAGCCCACCACTCCCCCGTACAGTCCGCGACGGGTGACCTCCAGTTCGTCGATGATCTCCATGGCCCTCACCTTGGGTGCGCCCGAGAGGGTGCCAGCGGGGAAGCAGGCCAGCGTCGCCTCGAGGGCTGTGTGACCCTCCGCGATCCGGCCGCTCACAGCTGCCTCCAGATGCATGATGTGGCTGTAGCGATGGACGTTCATGAACTCGTGCACCACAACGCTGCCCGGCTCGCAGATTCGTCCCAGATCGTTGCGCCCCAGGTCAACGAGCATGATGTGTTCAGCGCGCTCCTTGGGATCAGCCAACAGCTCTTCCGCCAATGCCTTGTCCTGTGCGTCAGTTCGTCCCCGTGGACGGGACCCGGCGATGGGTCGGGTGGTGGCGAGCCCCTCGTTGACCGTGACGAGTGCCTCCGGGCTGGACCCCACGACGTCGAACCCGGGCAGGCGGAGAAGGTACAGGTACGGGCTGGGGTTGGCGAGCCGGAGACTGCGGTAGACGTCGAGGGCGTCAGCGTCACAGTTCACGTCAAAGCGCTGCGACACCACCACCTGGAAGGCTTCACCTGCCTTGATCTCATCGATGGCCGCGCGCACGGCACCCTGGTAATCCTCGGGATCCCGCTGTCTGTGGACCTCCGGCGCGATCGGGTCGGACACGGGCTGCGCCATGGCCCGACGCGGTTCGCAGAGCGTGGCCGCCATAGCGTTCACCGCCACGACGGCATCCCCGTATGCGCGTTCAGCACCCTCGTCCGTGCCGTCAAAGTTGATGGCGTTGGCGATCAGCCAGACCTCCGAGCGATGGTGGTCAAACACGGCCAGCTCGCTGCTCAGCATCATGACCATTTCAGGCAATTGGAGGTCGTCGACGCAGTTGTCAGGCAGTTTCTCCAGCCGTCTGACGGTGTCATAGCTGAGGTAGCCCACCATGCCGGCGTGGAAGGGCGGCAAACCGTCAGCGGCGGGTGTGGCGAGTTCGGCGAGGGTCTGCTGAAGGACGGTCAGTGGGTCGCCGTCGTGGATACCGACGAGTTCCCGCCCCTTCCAGACTGCCCGCCCCTTCTCCTCGGTGAGGGTGGCAGCGGCCCGCACCCCCACGAATGAATAGCGCGCCCACACCCCGGCTTCGGCACTCTCGAACAGGTACGTGCCCTCCCGCTGACCGCAGAGAGCGTCGTAGAGGC
>RCMY010002142.1_pt1 | contig 17945 bp, 16 predicted proteins | sample 2041341 | NCBI WGS metagenome assembly RCMY01 (sample SAMN09708234, study PRJNA481090) | Marine sediment metagenome, whole genome shotgun sequencing project. | reverse complement strand
GGCCAGCTGGATATCTACGATGATATCAATCCCGAGCTGCGCGAACATTGCGAAGATGTTGTGTTCGACCGCCGCGAAGATGCAACCGACCGGCTGATCACGCTTGCCGAGACATTTCGCGGCACCGATGAAGTGGCGGAAAAGGCAGCGGCTGAATGGCGCGGCTATGAAGTGCACAAGCGACTGGAACATGCGCTGGTCAAAGGCATCGACGCGCATATCATCGAAGATACCGAGGAAATGCGGCTGGCGGTCAAGGACCGCGAAGGACGCCCGATCGAAGTGATCGAAGGCCCATTGATGGACGGCATGAACGTCGTCGGCGACCTGTTCGGCTCGGGCAAGATGTTCCTGCCGCAGGTGGTAAAATCCGCGCGCGTTATGAAGAAGGCCGTCGCTCATCTCTTCCCTTATATCGAGGCAGAAAAAGACGAAAACGCCAAGGGCAAGGGCCGGATCATCATGGCTACGGTCAAGGGAGACGTGCATGATATCGGCAAGAATATCGTCGGCGTGGTGTTGCAATGCAACGGCTTTGAAGTGATCGATCTCGGCGTCATGGTGTCGTGGACCGACATCCTGAAGGCCGCCAATGAAAATGATGCGGATATTATCGGACTGTCCGGGCTTATCACCCCGTCGCTGGACGAAATGGTCACCGTCGCCGAAGAAATGGAGCGGGCAAAGATGACGATGCCGCTGCTTATCGGCGGTGCGACCACTTCCAAAACCCATACCGCGCTGCGTATTGAACCCGCCTATAGCGGCCCGACTATCTATGTTCTCGACGCCAGCCGCGCCGTCGGCGTAGCCTCCCAGTTGGTCAGCGACACCCAGGCAGAAGGTTTTATTGCCAAGACCCGCGAAGATTACGAGCAGGTCCGGATCGCGCGCGCCGGTAAAACCGGAAAGAAACTGGCGACGCTTGAAGAAGCGCGCGCCAATGCCGCCAAGGTAGACATGAGTCTCAAGGCAACGGCACCGGTGAAGCCGGGACTGCACGTCTATGACGACTGGGATCTTGCTGACTTGCGCGACTATATCGACTGGACTCCGTTTTTCCGGGCATGGGAACTGGCCGGTAATTATCCCGCCATCCTGACCGACAAGATTGTCGGCGAGAGCGCGACCGACCTGTTCCGCGATGCGCAGGCGATGCTCGACCAGATTATCGACGAAAAATGGCTGACCGCAAAAGGCGTAGCCGGGCTCTGGCGCGCTCGCCGAGAAGGCGACGACATATTGGTCGCGCCGCAAAATGACGAGTTTTCCTTGCCGATGCTCCGGCAGCAGGTCGTCAAGCGCGGCGGCAAAGCGAATAACTGCCTCGCCGATTTCATTGATACAAGCGACGACTGGATAGGCGGCTTCGCGGTCACAGCAGGCCACGGCATCGACGAACATGTCCAGCGGTTCGAAATGGACAAGGATGATTATAACAGCATCCTGCTGAAGGCGCTTGCCGACCGGCTGGCCGAAGCCTTTGCCGAACGCATGCATGAACATGTCCGCAAGGATCTATGGGGCTATGCCGCTGACGAGAAATTGAACAACAAGGATCTGATCCGCGAAAAATATCAGGGCATCCGCCCTGCCCCCGGCTATCCGGCCTGCCCGGACCATAGTCTCAAACCGATTCTGTTCGAAATGCTCGATGCGACCGCGAACACCGGTATCGAGCTGACCAGCGGCTTTGCGATGACCCCGACCGCAGCCGTTTCCGGGTTCTATTTCGCCCATCCGCAGGCCGATTATTTCGGAGTCGCGCGAATCGGAGAGGATCAGGTGGAAGATTACGCCAACCGGCGCGACGCTACGATCGATCAGGCGCGGCAATGGTTGCGACCCAATCTCAATGAATAAGACACTCAGGTTAACCCTTTAATCTCTGCCGCTCAGCCTGGATTCATCTGGGACAGGCTAAGTATTTATATTGTTTGCTATCGCGGCGAGCGATATTGAAACTGCTCTATTCCCTCGATTCAGGATGGCCGAAATGAAGTTCAAGACCCCGTTGATCGCCGCAATGATTTCAGCCTCCCTTGCCGGAACCACCGCGCAAGCCCAGCGGGCTGCGCCGTTTACGGTTTTGGAAACCGGCCAGTCCTATAACCGGCTGGCGGAAGCGGTCGCAGCCATCGGCGGCAATAATGCTACCATCGTCATCGCACCCGGCGCTTATGGCGATTGCGCCGTCCAGACCGCAGGCCGCATCACCTACAAAGCCTCTGCGCCAGGTCAGACCGTCCTCGACGGCGGCATCTGCGAAGGCAAAGCATCGCTCGTCTTGCGCGGCAAAGCGGCGACGATCGACGGGATCATATTTCAGAATCAAGGCGTAGCCGACGGCAATGGCGCCGGCATCCGGATCGAACGCGGTGATCTCTATGTTCACAACGCGATGTTCCGCAACGCCGAACAAGGCATTTTGAGCGCCGACGATCCGAGCGCTGAAATTGTCATCGACCGGTCAACCTTCCAGCGGCTGGGACGTTGCGATCGCGGCCTGTCCTGCGCCCACAGCATCTATATAGGTGATTTTGGTTCGTTGAAGGTGACCAACAGCCGTTTCGAAAAAGGCAATGGCGGCCATTATGTCAAAAGCCGCGCAGGCCGGGCGACGATCAACAATAATAGTTTTGATGATACCCAGGGCCGCACCACCAATTATATGATCGACCTGCCAGCAGGCGCGACCGGCGTTATCAGCGGCAATGTCTTCGTCCAGGGCCAGAACAAGGAAAACTGGAGCGCCTTCATCGCCATCGCGGCCGAAGGCAAAGACAATAGCTCGGCGGGCCTCAACATCCATAGCAACAGCGCATCGCTCGCCAAGGGCGTCAAACGCAACACCTGGTTCGTTGCCGACTGGAGCGGCGATCAGCTGCGCATTGCAAACAACAGTCTCGGTCAAGGCCTGACCCGCTACCAGCGGCGCTAGGGTCAGTCCCCTAGTTCATTCGCAGCTATTCGCCGGTCCACCATCGAGATCGAGACATTTGCCGTCGGTTTCCTCCGCCGGAATGTCCACGCCGATAAGCGCGCCGAGTGTCGGGGCGATATCTACAGTCATCACTGACAAAGGCTGTTCAAAATGCTGGATGCCTTCCCGCCAGAACAGCATCGGGACACGGCGGTCATAATCCCACGGGCTGCCGTGGGTCGCGACATATCCGCGTGCGGTTGTGGCAATCGGGGTAATGGCTTTTTTGAGTAGCACGACAAAATCGCCGGATCGGTCGGGATGGAACGACGCGCGGGCGCGTTGTAGCAAGGTCCATTCTTCGGGCGCTTCGCTCGAAACCTCGGTTGCCATTATGTCATCATGATCAAGCACCATTTCCACTTGAGGATGAGCTGCGATCAACGCCATCGCGCTGTCCTTGACCTGCTTGCGCTGCTTTTCTGAAAGATCCAGGCTGATATAATAATCGCCAAAGGGTCCGTCTGCATAGAGCACCGGCTTGTCACCCTTTATTTTTAGCTGTTTGGCGACGGCCATTCCGATCGTTTTTGCATTGAGGTCGGGGTCGACCCGCTGTGCCGCCGGAACACCCTGGAGCCGCATCCGTTCAGGCAGGTCGAGACCGCCATGATCGGCGGTCAGCATGACGACATAATCAATGCCCTTGCTATCCAATATGTTGAAAAACTCCCCAATCGACTGGTCGAGTGCGCTCATCTGGATGCACATTTCGAGACCTGCTGTACCAAAGGCATGACCGATATAGTCAGTTGCCGCCAAGCTGATCGACAGCACATCGGTAGCCTCGCCCTGGCCCAGCTTGTGATCGTTCACCAAGCTTGTTGCCGCCGTAATCACTGCAGCGTCAAAATCGGGCGATCCGCGGAAGACTTGCGCCGCGCCGTCGGGCCGCTGGAACGCGTAATCTCCGACAGATTTTTCATCACCGTGCATGATCTTTGCGTTGCGCGCTTCGCAATGGGCGGGAACCGCATAGGCTGGACGGGCCTTGTTGATTTTTTCACCGATGGACTTGTTCAGCGCGGTCATCGAAGCTGACATGCCCATGCCGTCGAGCGTGACAAAGCCGTTGCCTTTCCACCAGTAGATTTCGTCGACATCCTTGCCGCCCATCATCAAGGCGGAGCGGTCCTTGCCGGCGACCGCGACATTGCGCGATTTTGGCGAGACTTTCTTGAGCCGTTCGCCCAGCGTCGGGACCAGAAGATGCCATGACGATGCGACATAATCACCTTGGGTAGCGGCAGTAATATCGCCAAAGCTGGTCCCGTCAATCCGTTCGTCTTCGGCGCAATAGACCGTCTTGTCTTCGCGCTTGATCGAAAGGTCGATCCAGTTGTTGGCGATAATCCCCGCGCGTCCGGAATGGACGCCGGTCATGATCGTCGAATGGCCGGGACATGTCTCGGTCGCCGCATGGGACTGATAGCCGGACGGGAACACCACGCCGCTCGCCAGACGCTTCAAACCACTCGTAAAGCTGCTGCGATATTCAGCGAACAGATCGGCGGACAATTGGTCAACCGAAATGGCCACCACCAGTTTCGGATCAGGCGCTTTTGCTGCTTTGTGATCTTCTGCATTTGCGGCGCCGGAAAATGTGATAAGCGTGGCGAGAGCTGTAACGATGATCGATTTTTGCACGAATGGTCCTCACTGATGAAAGCGGCTATGGATTGCTGTCTACCGATAGCCTAAATGCGATTAAACAGGAAATGGTGAGTTTTTATGACATTTGATTTTCGCATCTTGGCGATATTACTGGCGTTCACCACATTGATCTTCGCCCCGACGGTCGAGGCACAGAACCGGCTGGGCAATCGTGAACTAAATGTACCCGCTACGATGATCGCCGAATCGCAAAAGGTGAAGGCCGGTCAGAACGTCACGCTCGCCTTTTTGATGGAACCGAAACCGACCTGGCACGGATATTGGGAAAATCCCGGCGATGCCGGCATCGGCATGAGCTTTGATTGGACCTTGCCCGCAGGGGTGACGGCGGGAAAGCCGCAATTTCAAGTGCCGGACCGGCTGCTGATCGCCGGCATCATGAACTATGTCTACAAGGGCGATTATGCGGTTCTGGTCAATCTGACCCTGTCCGACAAGGTCCAGCCGGGACCATTGCCGATTTCGGTAAAATCCGAATGGCTGTCCTGTACCGACGAGATTTGTGTTCCCGAGCAGGATGAACTGTCGCTCACTCTGCAGGTCGTCGATAAAGACACGGCGGTCGTTGTCGATCAGCGGTTGAATGCTTTTCGCGCCGCCTTGCCCCGGCCCTTGGGCAGCGAAGCGAGTTTTGCAGTCACCGACAATCTGTTCCGTCTCTCGATCCCGCTTCCTGCTAATGTCGATCTGGATAGTCCCTATTTCTTCATCAACGAAGATGGCATTGTCGACTATGCCGCACCTCAATCCTTCACCCGTGATGGCGACCGCCTGATCCTCGAAACCGAAGCGCGCGGGGATGGCCTCGATTCGATCAGCGGCGTGCTGAAAATCGGTGATCATTTGGGTTTCTCGTTCACCGCGACCAAGGGGGAAGTCGCAATGACCGGCTTGCCTCTTGCTAAAGACGAGCCCCAAGATCAGAATTTGACTTCGCTGCTGTTCCTGGCACTGGGTGGAGCGGTATTGGGCGGCCTGTTACTCAACCTGATGCCCTGCGTTTTCCCGATACTCAGCCTGAAGGCGATCAGCCTCGCCAAGTCCGGCGGCAATGAAGCCGACGTCCGGCGCGATGCGCTCGCGTATACCGCTGGCGTCGTGCTTGTCGCGACATTGCTCGGTGCCATCCTGCTCGGCCTGCGCGCCAGCGGTGCAGCAGTCGGCTGGGCATTCCAGCTCCAGGATCCCCGGATCATCTTCGTTCTGCTCGCGCTGGTAACCGCGATCGGCTTCAATCTGGCTGGCATGTTCGAATTGCCCAATGTCAATTTCGGCAACAAGCTGGCCCAGAAAGACGGCCCGGCCGGATCCTTCTGGACCGGCGCGCTGGCCGCTTTCGTCGCCACGCCCTGCACCGGTCCGTTCATGGCGGCCGCTCTCGGTGCCACAATCGTCCTGCCGCCTATCGCCGCACTGGTGATTTTCGCTGGTCTTGGTGTCGGCCTTGCCCTGCCCTTCCTGCTCATCGCCTTTGTACCGGCGATCCGCAGCCGATTGCCCAAGCCGGGGCCCTGGCTGGACGGTTTCCGCAAGGCGATGGCGATTCCAATGTTCCTCACCAGCATCGGCCTGATCTGGCTGCTCGGCCGTCAGATCGGCACCGATGCGCTCGGCCTGTCGCTGATCTTCCTGTTGCTGGTCGCCCTGATCCTGTGGTGGTTTGGCGGCGGACAGATGAAGGGCCTGTCGCGCGGCGCGCTGACCAGCGCAGCGATGGTCGCTGCAATATTCGGCGGGATCATCGCCTTGCCAGGCGAGGCGGCGATGGACAGCCGGAAACTGGCTAGTAGCTCGGACGCGACGCTGCCAAGCGAACCGTTCACCGAAGCTCGCCTCTCCGAACTGCGCGCATCAGGACAGCCGGTATTCGCCTATTTCACCGCCGACTGGTGCATCACCTGCAAGGCCAACGAAGCCGCCGCGATCCAGCGGACCGAGACCGCCGATGCTTTTGCAGCGGCCAAAGTTGCCGTCTTGTTGGGTGACTGGACTCGACCCGATCCGGTTATCAGCAGGTTCCTGGAAAAGCACGGTCGTGCCGGTGTCCCGCTCTATCTCTATTATGCACCGGGCAAGGAACCGGTCATTCTACCGCAGATTCTGACGGTGGCAACGCTGACGGATCTCGTGAACAAAGCTGCGTAAAGTGACACAATTGAATCAAACCCCAATATAAGGAGACATTAAGTGCGAAACCTTCCAGCCATAGCAACAGCAACAATCGCCGCCATCGCACTGGCCAGCCCGCTGGCGGCAGCCCAGAGAACCGGTGCGACCGCCCAGGATTTCAAGCTCACCGATGTAAACGGGAAGACGGTCCAGCTATCGCAGTTTCGCGGCAAGACGGTGGTGCTCGAATGGCATAATCCCGGCTGCCCGTTCGTCAGCAAACATTATAACAGCGGCAATATGCAGATGACCCAAAAGGCGGCGCGGCAACAAGGCGCGGTCTGGCTGACGATCAACAGCGGTGCCAAGGGCAAACAGGGCCATATGACAGGAGCTGAAGCGAAATCGCTGATTGCCAAGCAGAATATCCAGTCGAACAATTATCTGTTCGATACCAAAGGTCTGGTCGGCAAAGCCTATGGCGCCAAGACGACGCCCCATATGTATATCATCGATGGCGCAGGAACATTGGTCTATCAAGGCGGGATCGACGACAAGCCGACCGCCAATCCGGCAGATATCAAGGTTGCACGCAACCATGTGCTTGCGGCTCTGGGTGAAATTAAATCCGGAGATAAGGTCAGCGTCGCCCATTCGCGGCCTTATGGCTGCTCGGTCAAATATGCGTCCTGATTGATTGGGCGGCTGAACTCTGGAGCGATTGCAGGACCGGCACGCAAACTTTACGCGCGCGCCAGCCCTGCACCCCGGAATCCGGGGATAGCGTATCGACGGCGTGCGAACCCCCGTAAGCCGCCGTCAAAAGGTCCCCTGACCCAACGAAAAAACGATCCTTGCCGAGGACAGGGAGACAGGTCCAATACGCAACCCGGACCTGCCTCCCGCCTCTGTTCCGACAGCGTGCGACCCTCAAACAAAGGCGCCGCCGGTCAAACTTTTCCCATCCGCCAGCCAGTGATTACCGGAGGCGGTGGAAGTGATTTCCAGCTTTTTGATGCTGACCTCAACCTATTCCAGCGCGCCGGAATATTTCCCTTGGGTCAGTTCTTATCAATGCAATCTCAATGAGCCTGCTCTAGACAACATGGTATGAACAGTCATGTAAACTGACGTATCATATTGTAATGCACTGAATAGAAAGCAGTATTTATGCAAGTTGCCGCTGCCTGCTGACAGCAGGAAGCGCTCGCGCCAAGCCGCCATTTTCAGCCTTTTTTGAAAAGACCCGTCTTTTCATATAGTTACAGATGTTACCGATTCGCGGCTCGGCCTCGCCCTTGGAACCAGCCGTGATTGGCTAACCAGGTTTGCGAAAACGCATCACAAAACGATCGGTTTTTCCGCGCACCGCCGGATCGAAAACATTTTTTTCCAGATCATCATCGGGGTTGGCAAACATCTCGCTTTCGCCATCGAGCACGAAGCCCGCCGCGAGGAAATCAGTCCGGGCGGTTGCAGGATCTATCCGATGGGTTTTCTCGACGACGGCGCGGGTATCACCGGCAGAGCCGACGTGATCAATCACAGCAACGACACCGCCGGGCTTCATCCCCGCGTATAGATTTGCCAGCACCACAGCCGGGTCCATTTTATCAAATTTGAACTTTTCGCTTTCCCAGTAAAAATCATGATAGATCAGATGGAGCATGGCGAAATCGATGCTGTCCGAAGCTGGTTTGTAGTCCGGCAGTTGCGACGGCACCATATTCACATTGGGCTGCCGTGCGATAACCGCCGCCCATTTTTCTTTAGCCTGTTCGCTCGAGACGAATTGCGGCGGGTTGACCGCGACGACCGAACCGTCCGGGCCAACCGCGCGGCCCAGAATTTCGCTATAATAGCCAGCGCCCGCAAAGACATCGAGCACTACATCACCGGTTTTGAGACCCATGAACGCCAACACGTCTGCAGGATTGCGACTCTCGTCGAGCGCGACATCCGCTTCACCCCGCCCTGGAGCGGTCACGGCGGCTTCAAAATCCGGCTTAGCTGCAACAACGGTTGCGGCGGATGACGGGGGCATCTGCCCCGCCCAGACTGGAGCCGAGAATGCCAAAGCAGAGGTTGCCAATGTCAAGAATATCGCTGCACGCATGATGTTTCTCCCCAAATATCGAGAGCAACATGGACCGGTTGACAGTTTCGCACAAGCAGCTGCCAGTCCGTTGGTCTATTTCAGCACGCGGTTAGTCGAAACATCTCCGCTCCTACATCTTCCGCTGCGTCTTTCCATAGCCCATTTTCCGCGTCCCCGGCCGTCCCTCGGTCGACCTGCCTTTCGGCTGCGCGACCTGCAGATCGGCTGGCAGGCCCAATTCTTCCGCTTCGAGCTTGCGGATTTCGTCGCGCAAGCGGCCTGCGGTTTCGAATTCCAGATCAGCCGCTGCATCGCGCATCTGTTTCTCCAGACCCTCGATATGTTTCCTAAGATTATGGCCGACCAGATGCTGGCTGTCGTCGTTGACCGCGCCGGTGACCATATCCTTGGCCGTGGCATGGGCGATGATATCGCCAATATTTTTCCTGATCGATTGCGGGGTGATGCCGTGCTCGAGATTATATTCGACCTGCTTCTCGCGCCGGCGATCGGTTTCGCTGATCGCGCGTTCCATCGATCCGGTCATCCGGTCGGCATAGAGTATCACCCGGCCATCAACGTTGCGAGCGGCGCGGCCGATGGTCTGGATCAATGATGTCTCGCTGCGCAGGAAACCTTCTTTGTCAGCGTCCAGTATCGCGACCAGTCCGCATTCCGGGATATCGAGCCCTTCGCGCAGCAGGTTGATACCGACCAGCACGTCATAGACGCCCAGCCGGAGGTCCCGGATCAGCTCGATCCGTTCCAGCGTCTCGACATCGCTGTGCATGTAGCGGACCTTGATCCCCGCCTCGTGCATGAATTCGGTGAGATCTTCGGCCATCCGCTTGGTCAGCGTCGTGATCAGCGTGCGATAGCCCTGTGCTGTTACCTTGCGGCATTCGTTGATCACATCGTCGACCTGATCCTCGACCGGCTTGATCTCGACCGGCGGGTCAATCAGCCCGGTGGGGCGAATGACCTGTTCGGAGAACACGCCGCCGGTCTGTTCCATCTCCCATTTGCCCGGCGTCGCCGACACGCTCACCGTCTGCGGCCGCATCGCGTCCCACTCGTTGAAACGCAGCGGCCGGTTATCGATACAGCTAGGCAAGCGGAACCCATATTCCGCCAGGTTGATTTTGCGCCGGTGATCGCCCTTGGACATGGCGCCGATTTGCGGCACCGTCTGATGGCTTTCATCAACGAATAACAGCGCATTGTCCGGCAAATATTCGAACAGGGTCGGTGGCGGTTCGCCCGGTAACCGCCCAGTCAGGAAGCGCGAGTAATTTTCGATACCGGCGCAGCTACCGGTAGCAGCGATCATCTCGAGATCGAAATTGGTCCGCTGTTCCAGCCGCTGATGCTCGATCAGCTTGCCCTCGGCTTCCAGTTCCTTGAGTCGGACGGCAAGCTCGAATTTGATCGCTTCCATCGCCTGTTTCATCGTCGGCCCCGGTGTGACATGGTGCGAATTCGCGTAGACCCGCACCTTGTTCAGACTAGCGCCTTTCTTGCCGGTCAGCGGATCAAATTCTACAATCTCTTCGATCTCGTCGCCGAAAAAGCTGATTCGCCAGGCCATGTCTTCATAATGCGAGGGGAAGATCTCGAGATTATCACCGCGCACGCGGAAATTGCCGCGAGCGAACGCCATGTCGTTGCGTTTATATTGCAGCGCCACCAGCTTGCGGATGATATCCCGCTGGTCGACCGCCTGTTCCTTGGTGAGGTCAAATATCATCGCCGAATAGGTCTCGACCGAGCCGATGCCGTAGAGACAGGAAACTGACGCGACGATGATCACATCATCGCGCTCTAGCAGCGAACGGGTTGCGCTGTGCCGCATCCGGTCGATCGCCTCGTTTACCGAGCTTTCCTTCTCGATATAGGTGTCCGACCGCGCGACATAGGCTTCGGGCTGGTAATAATCATAATAAGAGACAAAATATTCGACGGCATTGTCAGGGAAAAAATTCTTGAACTCGCCATAAAGCTGCGCCGCCAATATCTTGTTAGGCGCCAGAATCAGCGCGGGCCGCTGTAGCTCTTCAATCATCTTGGCCATGGTGAAAGTCTTGCCCGAGCCTGTTACGCCGAGCAGCACCTGATCGCGCTCGTCATCGAGCATCCCGGCGACCAGTTCCTTGATCGCCGCCGGCTGATCACCTGCCGGTTCGAACTCGCTGACCAGCTTGAACGGTCTGCCGCCTTCCGATTTAGCAGGACGATTAGGCTTGTGCGGTACGAAATCTTCGCCGGTTTCCGGCTCCGCCAGACTTCTTCTGATTACCAATTCTGTCATTGATTCGATATGGAACAAAAAGGGTCCAGTGTCATCCCCGGAATCGAGTTTTCCGGTCGGGGTGATCAACGCAAATTTACAACTGCAGCCCTTCGGGTTATGTTATGAGCTGGGGGTATCAACATTGAGGGAATATTCTTGTGAAAAAATTACTTGTTTCAGTGGCTGTACTCAGCCTCATAGGCGGCTGTTCCGATAAGGGCGCTGACCAGGATGGCGATGGCAAAATTACTGCTGACGAAGTCGCCAAGGAAATGAACAAAGTCACGCTTGAGCCAGGCGAATGGGAAAATAACGTAGAAATAGTCGATGTAAAAATCGACGGACTGCCGGATGGCATGCCGGCCGGCGCGCTGGACAGCATGAAGGGTAAGGTTACGACCTCGAAATCCTGCATCACCAAGGAACAAGCAGAAAACCCCGGTGCACAATTTTTCGCCGCACAGGAAGAAACCAATTGCGAAGTCAAGAAATTCAACATGAGCGGCGGAGCAGTATCGTCCGAAATGGCTTGCAACAATATGGGCGGCGGGCCTGGCAATATGACCATGACCATGGACGGCCAATATGGACCGAGCAGCTATGAGATGACCATGAATATGATTGGCGGAGCAGCGGGCATGAAAATGAATATTTCTGCCAAGAGCAACGGCAAGCGGATCGGTGATTGTCCAGCGGGTTAATCCGGATAACTTCTCGAAGTCGTTAAAGAGAGGCAGGAGCATTTCGCTCCTGCCTTTTTTCGTTCCGGATCGATCTCCCGCGTCACGGGCATCTGAAAATGATCTCTCGGGTCATTGCATCTGCGCGTGCGACTGATAGGTTTTACCGCGAGATAGAATCAGTCGCACCGATTGATGATCAGGAGAAGAACCATGATTGGATATGTAACGCTCGGCACCAATGATCTCGACAAGGCACGCGCTTATTATGATGCGCTGCTCGGAGAACTCGGTGCGAAACGGCTAATGGAACTCGAGGAGAACGGATTCACCCTTTATGGTGTCGATATGACGACGCCATCGATTGCGCTTACTGCGCCTTTTAACGGACAGGCAGCGCAGCCGGGCAACGGCAATATGATCGCGCTGCAGATGCAGGAACGCGCTCTGGTCGATAGCTTCTACAAAAAGGGCCTCGCGCTTGGCGGTAGTGATGAAGGCGCGCCCGGCGTTCGCGGCGATGAAGGGCCGATGGCATTTTACGCTGCCTATTTTCGCGATCCGGAAGGCAACAAGCTTTGCGCATTTCGCGTGGGTCCTGCATAGAGGTCAAAAATACAGGGAGAGAAATATGAAACATCTTTTGGCTTTGGCGGCAACGACCGCCTTGATCTGGACCGCACCGGTAGTGGCACAGAACAGTTCGACATCGCCTGATCTGGCAGCGGCGATCGCAGCGGATTATGACAAAGAGCTGAAAGCCCTGTTTCTCGATTTTCACCGCAACCCCGAACTCTCCTATAAAGAAACCCGCACCGCTGCGATCATCGCCAAGCAATGGCGCGCTGCAGGATTCACCGTCACCGAAAAAGTCGGTGGTACCGGGGTGGTTGCGGTAATGAAAAATGGTACAGGACCGACCCTGATGTTGCGCGCTGATATGGACGGCCTGCCGCTCGTCGAGGATAGCGGGCTAGACTATATGTCAACCGCGAAACAGGTCAGCATCGACGGCGACGAAAAGCCGGTCATGCACGCCTGCGGCCATGATGTGCACATCACCTCGTTGATCGGCACCGCGCGGCAAATGTCGGCGATGAAGGGCAAATGGTCGGGCACTTTGGTGCTGGTCGCCCAGCCAGCCGAGGAACGCATCGGCGGCGCCAAGCTGATGATGGACGACGGTCTCTATTCCCGTTTCCCCAAGCCCGATTTCGCGATGGCCTTCCACGTTTCGGCGGACACGCCTACCGGCAAGCTGTCGATCGGCGAAGGCATTGAAAGCAGCTCGTCCGACAGCGTCGATATCATCGTCCACGGCGTCGGTGCCCATGGTGCATCCCCGCATCGCGGCAAGGATCCGATTGTGATGGGTGCAGAAATCATCATGGCGCTGCAGACCATCGTCAGCCGCGAAATCGCTCCATTGAAGCCAGCGGTCATAACGGTTGGCTCCTTCCACAGCGGCTTCAAGCATAATATCATTTCGGACAGGGCGACGATGCAATTGACGGTCCGCTCGGATGACGAGGACACGCGGGCAAAATTGCTCGAAGGGATCAAGCGCATCGCGACCAATGTCGGCCGGATGAACGGCCTGCCCGAAGACAAGCTGCCAGAAGTTCTGGTGTCGCATGAATCGACTCCGGCCAATTATAATGATGCGGCGATGACCCAGCGAGTGAAAGGTGTATTTGCCTCCCGCTTTGGTGAAGAAGTGTTCGACAACCAGCCTCGCGAGGGCATGGGCGCCGAGGATTTTGCCTATTTTGTCGCGCCCAATACCGATGTCCCGGGGGTATATTTTGCCGTCGGCGGGACACCGCAGGCTGACTTTGACCGCGAGAAAGCCGGCGGCGCACCGGTGCCTTCGCATCACTCGCCATTCTTCAAAATCGCTCCGCGCGAGTCCGTCACACTGGGAACCGAAGCGATGACCGCAGCGGCACTGGACTATCTGACGCCGCAAAAATAATCGTGGCAGAGGAACTCTCACCGGCGCAAATCAAAGCGCTGCATAAAAGCTTGCTCGAAAAGCAAGCAGAGTTGAAAGCGCTTGATCTGGAAGCGGCAAGCTGGCGCAATACGGTGGAGCTGGACCAGCAAAGCGTTGGCCGGCTATCGCGTATGGACGCCATGCAGCAGCAGGAAATGGCGCAGGCCGAAGCCAGACGGCGTACCAGTGATATCGCTCGGATGGAAATGGCTTTGAAACGCATCGAACAGACCGAATATGGCTGGTGCGCGGAATGCGGAGAGCCGGTTGCCTTTCGCCGGCTGGAAATCGATCCCGCAGCAGCCCTGTGCATCGGATGCGCGCGCTGATCCCATCTTAAGTCTGTCAAAGTTCGGGCCAAGGACACCTTTTTTTAATACTTGACATGCAACTATATGGTTGCATATAAGAATGCATGTCTGATGTCTTTTCCGCTCTAGCCGATCAAACCCGTCGCGCGCTGCTCGACCGGCTTTTTGCGAAAAATGGCCAGAGCCTCAACGATCTTTGCGAGAATATCAAAATGTCGCGCCAGGCCGTTGCCAAGCATCTGACCATATTGGAAAAAGCCAATCTCGTGTCCATCCACTGGCAGGGACGAGAGAAGCTCCATTACCTCAATCCCGTTCCGCTTTCGGATATCGTCCATCGCTGGGTCGGAAAATTCGAAGACGCCCGCATTGAGGCGCTGACCGACTTCAAGGAACAGATCGAAAAACCAACCGCGAAAACCCAGGAGAAACACCGTGCCTAATAGCGAAATCGTACCGATCCAAACCCGCGGCTCCACCGCCGAGCAATGTGCACCCGATTTTGTCTATACGATTTTCATCACAGCCACCGCCAATGAAGTCTGGAACGGCTTGATCGACCGCGAACTTACCAAGGCTTATTGGGGCCATTATAACCAGTCAGACTGGAAGCCGGGTTCGCGATGGGATCATGTGCGCAGCGATGGCAGCGGAAAAATCGATACCCGCGGCCGGATCATTGAAATGGACCCGCCGTATAAAATGGTCTGGAGCTGGGCCTTTGACCAGGAAGCGGATCTCCCCGAGAAATTGTCACGCGTGACTTACGAACTGATCAGCCTCGGACCCGACACCAAGCTGACCGTCACCCATAGCGAGCTCGAGCCGGGATCGCCGATGGATATCGGCGTGCGCGACGGGTGGCCGGCAGTTCTCAGCAACCTCAAGTCGCTTCTGGAAACCGGAAATACCTTGTCGGAAGACCAGTGGCCGAGCGCGGAATAATCTGATCCAAACCGACGGCAACCTCCCGTAGGCAACTGTTTCCGCAAAGCCAGAGGGACTCAAAATTGCGCCCAATCGTGCATTGGCTGTACATTCCCTCTTCCGCCGGTGAAGCCAACCGCCTATTGTCCCGGGATGTACGACCCCTCCTCCATTCCCGATGACATCAAGCCGCATGACGGCCGCTTTGTCGGCGGAAAACATTATTTCGCCTGCCGCGTCTATTTCGAGGACACCGACTTTTCCGGTATCGTCTATCACGCCAATTATCTGCGCTATATGGAACGGGCGCGCTCGGACATGCTGCGCCAGCTCGATATGGACCAGAATGCAGCCTACGAGGCTGGAGAAGGCGTTTACGCGGTGGTCGATCTGACGATGAAATATCTGCGACCAGCAAAGCTGGATGATGATCTTGTCGTGATCAGTACGGTCGAGACATTGCGCGCCGCCAGCGTGATCATCGACCAGACAATCATGCGCGGCACGGACCAGATTACGTCAGCCTCTGTTCACGCAGCATTCCTTACCCCCGCCGGACGTCCGCGGCGGCAACCGAAATCATGGACAAAGGCCTTCGCCAGCGTCATGGATCAAGCGACTATGAAATGAAGGATATCAAAACTTGCTAGACCAACTTTCCCTCGGAGCGACAACCGGCAATTTCTCTCCCTTCATGCTGTTTCTGGAAGCCGACATTGTCGTCAAGACGGTGATGATCGGACTGCTTCTCGCCAGTATCTGGACATGGACGATCATCGTCAGCTTCGGCATGAACATCTCGCAAATCACGCGCAAATCCGACCGGTTCGAGCGGGCATTTTCGAAGGCCGAAAATATCGACAAGTTTTTTGACGAACATGGCCAGTCCAACCTGCCCAGTGCCAAGGTATTGGCTGCCGGCGTCAAGGAATGGCGCCGGTCGACCGCCAAGGGTCCGGTCGACCGCGAAGGCACAAGGCAGCGCCTGGCCACCGCGATGAACGCGACCATTGCCCACGAAGTGGATCGCATCGCCGACCGGCTCAATTTCCTCGCTACGGTAGGCAGCGTCGCCCCGTTTGTCGGGCTATTCGGTACGGTCTGGGGCATCATGCGCAGTTTCTCGGCGATTGCCGCGGAGCAGAATAGTTCGCTCGCAGTGGTTGCCCCCGGCATTGCCGAGGCCCTTTTCGCGACAGCGATCGGCCTGTTTGCCGCGATTCCCGCGGTCATCGCCTATAACCGCTTCTCCCATCGCCTCAACAAGCTGGAAGCCCGCATGGGCCGCTTTGCCGACGGCTTCCACGCAACGCTCAGCCGCGAACTGGAGCTTGGAGACTGAGCATGGGCATGAATATGGGATCCGGAATAGGCAGGCGCGGCGGCAGTCGTGGACGCGCGCCGATGGCCGAGATCAACGTCACGCCCTTTGTCGACGTGATGCTGGTGCTGCTGATCATTTTCATGGTGACGGCGCCGCTGCTGGTCACCGGCGTACCCGTCGACTTGCCGGAAAGCCGCGCCAACGCGCTGGAACAGGAGCAGGAACCGGTCCAGATTTCGATCGATACCGATGGCCGCGTGTTTATCGATGATGAAGAACTCAGCCGCGGTGCCCTCGAGACACGGTTGCGCGACATCGCCGCTGATCAGAACCCCGAGGACCCGCGCCAGATCATGCTGCGCGGCGACAAAACGCTCGATTACGGGTTGATCATGGGCGTGATGGGCGAACTCAACCGGGCCGGACTGAGCCGGGTTTCGCTGGTCACTACAGGTTCATCCGAGACACCATAATAGTGGATCGCTGATATGGAACGTGCTGAAAAAATTGGCTTGGGAATAGCCGCTGCCGGTCATGTAGCGCTGTTTGGCGTGCTTTCGCTGAGCGTCCTGAGCAGCACCAACGATGCGTTTCGCAGCAAGCCGATCGAAGTGATGATTGCTGATGAAGTGGGCCTTGAAAGCGCGGCGCCCGATCCCGCAAAAATCACCCCGGCTACCAGCGTTGCTCCAGAGCTTGGCACGCCCGAAGAGAGCAGTTTTGTCACCCCGGAGCCACTACCCGAACCACCAAAAGCCGAAGCCAGGCCAAAACCAGCGCCGGCCCCTGCACCGACTTCCCGCGAGCCGCGTAGGCGGCCGGACAAGCCGTCTAGCAGCACAGCCAAGCCCGCGGCTAAGCCTGCCGCCAAACCGCGCGGATCGCGATTGGGTGATGATTTCCTCAAAGGCGTCACCGACGCGCCCTCCGTCAGCCGTAACCAGAATATTGCAGCGGAGAAGGCTTCGCCTGCTGCTGTCGCCTCATTGGAGCGCGAGCTGTACCGGCTGATCAAACAGAAATGGCGTCCACCATCCGGCGCGGATGCCGAACTGCTGCGCACAAAGGTTACCGCACGGCTAGACAGCAGTGGCCGGATCGTCGGTACACCAACCGCGACAACCACCGGCATCACCCCGAGCAACCGGTCTCAGGTCGATATCCATCAGGAACGCGCCATTGCCGCGGTTCAGCTTGCTGCGCCGTTCACGACATTCCCGGAAAAATTTTATGACGAATGGAAGGTTATCGAACCTGTCCTGTATCTTGGCGTCTAGGAGACCAAATATGCAATCGCCCGCCCCCTATATCCGATCATTGATCCTTGGTGTCGTCGCCAGCGTTGGACTGACTGCAACCGCGCACGCCCAGTTGACTGTCGATGTAGACAATAGCGGATCGCAAGAGCTGGTGATCGCGGTCCCTGGCCTGCCGACGCAGCAGAACGTCGACACGCCGGCTGGCAACACCAGCGAATTGGGCGCCAAGATCAGCGATGTTATCGTTACCGACCTGCGATCCAGCGGGTTGTTCAAACCGGTCGGCCGCAATCA